>SXGT01098563.1_pt1 | contig 16685 bp, 14 predicted proteins | sample 3176221 | NCBI WGS metagenome assembly SXGT01 (sample SAMN11356862, study PRJNA531348) | freshwater metagenome | isolation source: freshwater sample F1-120 | place: China: Fuxian Lake, Yuxi | collected 2017-12-25 | reverse complement strand
GCTCTTTAATATGCTTTGCTCAATAACCTCAACAACTTTTAATGCAACGAGTACGGGAGGGGCATGGCTCTTTAATATGCTTGGCTCAATAACCTCAACAACCTTAAATGCAATAAGTATAGGAGGGTCGTGGCTCTTTAATATACTTAGCTCCATAACCTCAACAACCTTTAATGCAATGAGTATGGGAGGGTCATGGCTCTTTAATATGCTTTGCTCAATAACCTCAACAACTTTTAATGCAACGAGTACGGGAGGGGCATGGCTCTTTAATATGCTTGGCTCAATAACCTCAACAACCTTAAATGCAATAAGTATAGGAGGGTCGTGGCTTTTAAATATGCTTTGCTCCATAACCTATACAACCTTAAATGCAATGAGTACGGGAGGGTCGTTGCTCTTTAATATGCTTTGTTCCATAACCTCTATAATCTATAGTGCAATAAGTACAGGAGGGTCATGGCTTTTAAATATGATGGGTGCTATAACCTCTACAACCTATAATGCAACGAGTATAGTATGGTCATTGCTTATAAGCATATTTAGCACTATCTTTAATGCAATAGTAAATGTGTTTTATTTATTTCTATCTACTATTTTTAATGGATTAAGTATATGTACAAGTTTAGTATGGTATATATTAGAAACTATTTATTCATGCATAACTAATCCAGTAAGTTATATGTTTAAAATTATAAATTTTATTTTTACAATAATTATAGAAATTAGGCAATTATCAACAATATATTTAATATTACTGTGTTTAATTATTTTAGTAATTTATTATATTATAAGCATATATAAATCTAAGATGAATATTATAATTGAGACAGTTATAAAACAAATAATTACAATAAGTAAAAATATAGATAAAAATAGACTACATTTATTTATGAACTCGTGTATATCGGTAATAATGAATATATTAAAATTTATAATTAATAAATGTAATGAGATTGTACCTATTATGAACATACTCAAGCCGATTATGAATATATTAAAGCCGATTATGAACATATTAAAAAAGTGTATGATTATTACAAGTCCAGTAGTAAATGTATTAAAACCATACATTATATCACTAATGTTTATAATAAATAAAAAAGCAGAAAAATATAAACTTTTTAGAATTATTAAAAATAAGGTTAATGTTATTAAAAATGTAGTTAAAAATAACAAAAATAACAAAATTAACATTACTAATAATGATATAAAACTATTAATAAAGTTAGTATCAGATACAACAATTAATAGAAATGTATATGATAAATTAATTGGAAAATATAATAAGAATAGAGTGGAAAAATATAATATATATAACAATAAAATAAATGATAAAAATATGAAAAAAGATTTAGATTATTTAGAAACTTTATTAAAGAAAAAATTAGATATTATTGATGCAAGATTATTTATAGTGATTTTATTATATTACGTAAAAAATAGTCCTAACTTTTAACTCTTATAATCATGGTATACATCAATTATAAATTATAATATATTTTTATTATAATTATATGGCATTAGTTAAAAAACTTATTGAAACAGGAATTAATGAATTAGATTTAGTAGGTGGTAAAAATGCTAATTTGGGAGAAATGATTAAGAATTTGTCTTATTTGGGTATTAACATTCCAGATGGTTTTGTAATAACAAGTATTGCATATGATTTATTTATAAATTATAATGATATTGCAAATAAAATTGATACAATAATAAATAATACAGACATTGATAATATAACAGAATTATGTTTAAACAGTAAAGTTATTAGAGGGCTATTTTATAAAAGTATTTTTCCTATAAATCTTGAAGAATTGATACTGCAAAATTATAATGAAATAGGAACATTAATAGATGTTGCAGTTAGAAGCAGTGGTACAAACGAGGATCTTCCTGATGCAAGTTTTGCAGGACAACAAGACACTTATCTAAACGTAAAAGGACATCAAGAATTATTAGATAAGATAAAAGAATGTTTTGCGAGTTTATATACAGATAGAGCAATAAGTTATAGAAAAACAATGGGTGTTAGTAATACATCAAGTAAATTAGCAATTTGTGTACAAAAAATGGCACGTTCTGATTTAGGTTGCAGTGGTGTTGCATTTTCATTAGATCCCGATACTGGGTTTGATAAAGTAATAGTTATAAACAGTTCTTATGGATTAGGTGAGTTAATAGTAAGTGGACAAATTAAACCAGATGAATTTATAGTTTCTAAAGAATTGGGAACAATAATTGATAAAAAATTAGGGAATAAAATAAATAAAATGATTTATTCTTCAACTGAGAGGACTGAAATAGTACCTATTGTACAAGAAGAACAAGATAAATTTAGTTTAAGTGATGATAAAATATTATTATTAGCAAGATGGGTTAAAAATATTGAGGATTACTATTCCAACCTATATAATAAATGGTGTCCAATGGATATAGAATGGGCATTTGATGGACATGAATTATACATTATCCAGGCTCGTCCAGAAACAATACATTCTAAAAAAAATGCAGGTGAACTATTAGAATACAAACTAAAGTTAGACAACACAAATAAAAGTCCAACGGCCATAGTTAAGGGTATAGCAGTAGGTTCAATGATTGGAACTGGAAAAGTTAGAAAAATACATTCATTAGAACAAGAATTTAATAAAGGTGATGTATTAGTATCTAATTATACAGATCCAACATATGAACCATTTATGAAAATTGCAAGTGCAATAATTACAGATAAAGGAGGTAGAACAAGTCATGCTGCCATTGTATCAAGAGAGTTAGGTGTTCCTGCCATTGTTGGATGTGATAACGCAATGAGTACACTTAATAATGGTGATGAAATAACAATAGATTGTTCACAAGGAGAAACTGGATTAATATATTCAGGTATATATTCCTATGAAATAACTAAAACAGTGTTTTCAAATGATGTTGTAAGCAAAAAACGTAATACGAAGATTATGTTAAATATAGGTAATCCAGAATCAGTGTTTAAATATGGTAATATGCCTATAAGTGGTGTTGGATTAGCAAGAGAAGAATTTATAATTAGTTCAGCAATAGGCATCCACCCACTTGCCATAATCAATTATAATACAATGCATATAAAAATACAAAATGAAATTAAAAGCAAGACAATAGGTTATGAGAGTCCCATAGATTTTTATGTTAAAAGGTTAAGTTATAGTATAGCAAGAATAGCATGTACATTTTATCCTAATCCTGTAATAGTTCGTTTTAGTGATTTTAAATCAAATGAATATAGAGAACTTTTAGGCGGTGATATATATGAACCAAATGAAGAAAATCCAATGATTGGTTTTAGAGGTTGTTCAAGATATTATTCAGAACAATTTAAACCAGCATTTAAATTAGAATGCGATGCCATATCCTACGTTAGAAAAACATTGGGATTTACAAACGTTATTGTAATGTTACCATTTTGTAGAACTGAACTTGAATGTATAAAAACATTAGAAACAATGAAAGAATTTGGTTTAGAAAGGGGAAAACAAGGATTAGAAGTATATTTAATGTGTGAAATACCATCAAATGTAATATTAGCAGAAAAATTTTGTAAACATGTTGATGGATTTTCAATTGGTTCAAATGATTTAACACAACTATGTTTGGGTATAGATAGAGATTCTGGTACATTAAGTCATATAGGCAATGAAACAAATGAAGCAGTACTTAAAATGATTAGTAAAGCAATAAAAGTATGTAAGCGTAATAATGTTAAGATAGGCATATGTGGACAAGGTCCAAGCGATATACCAGATTTTGCTCATTTTTTAATAAATATAGGTATAGATTCTATATCAGTTGTTCCCGATAGTGCCTATAAACTACTTTCTACAATGTAAACATGGTTTTAAGAAATATGGTTTTAGGAAATATAGTTTTAAGAAATATGGTTTTAGGAAATACATTTTTTTATAAGTACAGTTTATATATAAAATGGATAATGTTAAAATATGCAATTTATTTATAAAATCATTGCGATACATTAAAAATATTGAAGATAATATAAATAAAAAATTTATAAATAATATAGAATTTAATAATGATTTACTGAAATTACTAAGAAAAATATATGTAAAAACATTAAACTATTTTTTAGAAACAGGTTTGTGTAATTTAAGTTTTAATGTATTAAATAGTGAATATATCTTATCTAAAGAAGAAAAAGAACTTGATTTAATAAATGTAATATCTACAACAAATGAAGATATATATAATAAATGCATTTTATACATTGATAATAATGAGGTACGTATTGAAAATATTATTAACATGTTTATTAGTAAAAATAATATGCCCCTTACCGCCACTACAGCCCCACAGCCCCACAGCCCCAACCAATGAATAAAAAATAATTAAAACAATATAAAGATTTATTTCTAAATATATTTATGAGTACGATGCAGGGATGGCCGAGTGGTCTAAGGCGGTGGATTTAAGCCCCACTATCTCAGGATGCGTGGGTTCGAACCCCACTCTCTGCAACTCATCACTTTTACACCTTTTCTCATTTCAAACGCCCATTTTGAAATGAGATTTATAATCTGTGCTTTTACGTGTAGTCATATATAATAATATTTATAAAATAAATCAGTTAAATTTAAATATTATTATAGAAACAAAAAATATATACAAAATATTTTATAATACGTTATAGTCATTAATATTATTTAATACTATGTTTAATAATTGAATTTGGATAATAATATTTTTTTAATATTTCAGCCCATCCTACAGAACGATGTTTTCCATGATTGCAAAAGAATGAAATTTCAGTAGAGTTATTTGTTTCTATTTCTTCTATTATTTTTTGTATTAATTCAGTAAATAATAGATGTTGAATTATTGAATTTTGAATTTCATCATCTCTACCATCAAATTTTCTTATATCTTTTATATCAGTTTTAGTTGTGAATTTTGTTAGGTCAAATGAAATTTCACATTTTGGTTCAGTATGTCTCAAAATACCCCAAGAATAAATTATTAAATTTCTATTTTTATCATACATAATATCTTTTATTGAATCTAATAATATTTTATTGCAATCAAAATCTTTATCTATTTTAGTTTCTTGTTTAAATCCATCATAAGCATACGCAATATCATTTTCATAAAAATCATAAATTAATTTTATTTTTTTTGATGTCTGCATTTTATTTATTTATATAATACTTTATTTATATAATACTTTATTCAATTTTTTATTTAAGCAGTTGTAATATAAAATAGGCATTAAACTTATTACATTTATATTATATATTTTATGACAATTCAATGTGCAGACAAAATCCGATAAATATTTAAAATACTTTTGGTTTATAAGGATTAACATCCCACCAAGTATAAGTGTTTGATGATTTTAATGGGAAAATAAATTCTTCTATCATTTCTTCATTATATTTAATGTGATTTAGAAATGATTTAACATAATTTCTTAATGGTTTTTGATGTGATGCATGGCTACGGTGATCTGAATATTTTTGTTTTTTTTCACTAAATGTTTTGCCCATTAATATTATATATATATATAAAAGTAAATTAATATTATAATAAAAAGATATAATGACCCTAATCGTTATTTGCAGAGGCGGTGGTAAAACTACATTAATGCAAAAATATCCTGATTTCTTTCTAGACATCGATGACTTTATATGGTCTTACAGACGCAATCAATTACGGGATGCAAACGCAGTAGAAGATATGAATACAATAAGTAACATTTATAAAACATTTATGGTAAAAAGTCGTCAGTATTTACAGACACAAGGTAAAATAATTTTGGGACACGATCCAATATATTCTGAATGGATCGGCGTTGAATTATTAGTTCAAATGAAACCATCTATTAGGTTACACGAATTAAATATAGCAACTAGAACATCTGAATTAAAAAGAATTGCTTTGCAGAATTGGATGGATTTGGATAATGCTATTATATATGATGATTGGGAAAGCTTCAATACATTAATATTTAAAAACATCCATACTTTAAATTTACGGGTTTGTAAACAACTTACAGACGTAAGTGCATTAGGAAACGTCCATACTTTAGATTTAAGTTATTGTGAAAATATTACAGATGTAAGTGCATTAGGAAATGTCCATACTTTAAATTTACAGGATTGTAAAAAAATTACAGACGTAAGTGCATTAGGAAAAGTCCATACTTTAAATTTACAGGATTGTTATAATATTACAGACGTAAGTGCATTAAGAAATGTCCATACTTTAAATTTATGGGGTTGTAAAAAAATTACAGACGTAAGTGTATTAGGAAACGTCCATACTTTAAATTTAACTAATTGTAATAAAATTACAGACGTAAGTGCATTAGGAAAAGTCCATAATTTAGATTTACGTCATTGTGAAAATATTACAGATGTAAGTGCATTAGGGAATGTCCATACTTTAAATTTATGGAATTGTAAAAAAATTACAGACGTAAGTGCATTAGGAAAAGTCCATAATTTAAATTTATGGAATTGTAATAAAATTACAGACGTAAGTGCATTAGGAAACGTCCATACTTTAAATTTACAGAATTGTAATAAAATTACAAACGTAAGTGCATTAGGAAAAGTCCATACTTTAAATTTAGAGGATTGTGATAAAATTACAGACGTAAGTGCATTAGGAAACGTTCATACTTTAACTTTACGTAATTGTGAAATTCTTACAGATGTTAGCATATTCAAAAACGTTCATATGTTAGAATTAATTTGTTGTAATAATATTACAGATGTAAGCGCATTAGGCAACGTTCATACTTTACATACTTTACATTTATTCGGTTGTGAAAATATTTCAGATGTAAGTGCATTAGGCAAAGTCCACACTTTAAGATTATGTAATTGTGAAAATATTACAGATATAAGTGCATTAGGAAATGTCCATACTTTACAATTATTTAATTGTGGAAATATTACAGATGTAAGTGCATTAGGAAATGTTTATGATTTAGAATTACATTATTGTTATAAAATTACAGATGTAAGTGCATTAGGAAATGTTTATAATTTAAGTTTACGTGGTTGTAAAAATATTTCAGATGTAAGTGCATTAGGCAACGTCCATACTTTAAAATTAGAACATTGTGATAAAATTACAGACGTAAGTGCATTAAGAAACGTTCATACTTTAAGTTTACCTTATCACCTTGATAGCAAATTTAGAAACAGTTAATTACCAAGATGCAGTTATTTTTGTATATTTATAATCTAAAATAATGATATTATCTTCTACATTGAAAACATCATTTATTCTTTACAAATTGTGTAGTATAGTCTGGTAGCAATTTATGTTTATATTTTTCTTTTTTTGAATTACAATATTTTCTGTGATAATCACCTTCTATAATTTTTTTGTTACATTTTTTACAAAACCACCACTCTTTTTCTTGATAATCATCTTCTTTACAAATCTTATCCAGACTTAAAAGTTCTTTATTTTCTGTCATATTGTTGGTTATCTATATGTATATATATAAAAAAAGTTTCAATTGTTTATTTAGTTGATTTATTCAATAAAAAATATTTATATAGCTGCTTGATTAAACGTATATATTACACATTTGCTCATTTAAGTTTAAAAAAAATTCATGCATAAAACTTCGTATTAACCCTTACAGCGTTGTATATATTTAGAATATTTTATTAAAATTATTATAAAATGACTTTTTAATGAATAATAGGATGACTCCTAGAGTCATAAAAACGCTGTAAGGGTTAAACATGTGAGATATAGTAATTGTCGTAAATGTAACATTAATTGTAATATGGTAGAAAACACTAAAAATTAAAAAGAATTATTTATAAATATCATATAAAATTTGCATTTGAAATGATAAAAGGTTTAAAAATAATCTATTATTTATATTTATAATGGATAAACAATCTATTTATGAATATGAAAAATATGTAACAGATAGTAATAATATTTTGGAGACACTTGATAAATATGGTGTGGCAATAATTCCAAATATATTAAATCAACTTGAATGTGATGCTATAAAACAAGGTATATGGGACTATTTAGAAAATATTACAGCAAATTTACCAGTTCCAATTAAAAAAGACAAAATCAGTACTTGGACATCTTATAAACAATTATATCCACAACATTCAATGTTACTTAAACATTGGTCAATTGGTCATGCCCAATTTATATGGAATTTACGAACAAATCATAAAGTAATTGAACCATTTGAAAAGATTTGGAATACTAATAAAGAAGATTTATTAGTAAGTTTTGATGGTGTATCATTTCATATTCCACCAGAAATCACTGGTTTTGGTTGGCAAGAAAAACATGATAAATTTTGGTTACATACAGATCAGAGCTATTTAAGAAATAATTGTGAATGTGTTCAAGGCTGGATTAATGCTTATGATACAAATAAAGGAGATGCATCATTAGTTATATTAGAAGGATCACATAAATATCATGGTGATTTTGCAAAAGAATTTAATGAAACAAGTCCAGATGATTGGGTTCTTTTGAATCAAGCACAAATAAAATGGTATACTGATAGTAAAAAATGTGTTAAAAAAATTATTAAATGTCCAGCTGGTTCTCTCGTATTATGGGACTCACGCACAATTCACTGTGCGAAAAAACCTGAACCAAAACGTCATCAACCGAATTATAGATGTGTTGTATATGTTTGTTATACTCCAAGAAGTTTTGCATCAATAGGTATGTTAAACACAAAAATTAATGCTTGGAAAAATTTAAGAACTACGTCACACTGGCCACATAATCCCCACCCATGCGAGCTTTATCCAAATACTTTCGGTAATCCAATACCACAAATAGTGCAAATTATCAAGCCAGAAATAAATAATTTAGGATATAGGTTAATTGGATATGAAACAGAATAATATAATAAAATTATAGTTAAAATTTATATAAAATTATAAATATTACTTATTTTATGGGCGTTTTAAATGAGAAAAGGTGTAATAAGATATTACTTACCTTATTAACCTTATACCCATTACCTTTATTGAATATGTCAACCACGAATGGGATGCATTGGTGAAGTCCCATCCATGCTACCGTGCCGATTCTAGGTTGTATATGACAACACTGGAATAAATATGAGAACCTAAACGGTGACTAGTACCCCTATGCCTAAATTTTTGTTATAACAAAATTAAAAAAATGAAAATTTGAATACGTGTTATACTTATATATATACTTCATTCAAGTAATAGTAGCCAATTACTATATCCCGCTTGTGTACTCAAAATGTCTCTTGAATGTTACCCCAGCGGTACTATGACACTCGCATCCCCCTTGGTATTTGATATGTCTTTAGAAGAATCTCTTGCACTTTACTCCAACGGTACTATGACATTTGCACCAACATTTGCATCCAGCACCTTTCTACGGACAGTTTTGAACGACGAGTGGTTTAAGCGTTGGTTATCAGGCCATGTGATCAGGAATACCTTTCCACGAATCCAATGAAGTTCATTGACGATCATCTAAGGTTGTGGATTCCTATAACATTGCTTCATGAATCAATGCGGAGTAAAATGTTGGATTTTATTGCCACAGTTCCCGTATGCATACCAGATGCTCCGTCCCTGCCCCTGCTCCCGCCCACGTCCCTATCCCTGCCTCTACCCATGCCCCTTTCCATTACAACAAGGGAAGTGTATAAATTATGCACTCCTACGTTCATGATAAAACTTGGTGAATTGTTTGAAAAAAATGAGATAGACCCACAGAGTCCGTGTTCATTTTCATTGTTTGTCATTACTCAGTTACGTCAAGTTCAACAAAGAAGAAGAGGTGGTCGTGGCAGAGGTGGTCGTGGTCGTGGTCGTGGCCATGGCAGAAGGTGAATGAAGAAAAATATTTTTGTACAAAAAAGTCATTATATTGTCAACGTTGTTCCACTTATACCTTGTTTAAGATGCAAGTGAACTGATGTATCATTGTTTGGAATTATATTTCTTAATCCATGTCCTACAAGAATCATAATTTTTTGTTTTCTTCCTGGCCATTGGACAAGAGTATTTACAACTCTGCTCAACCACCCACCTCCTTCAGGAACTTCTGGAACATCCTCGGTTGAAAGTTCTGATAAAATCTCATCCAGTAATAAAACCGTTGCTGGTGCTGTAAAAAGCATGTAGATTAACATTCGCTTTTTCTGTCCACCTGACATTTCAACAAAGTCTTTGCCAAATAGATCAGACAACCCAAGTTGCTCCTCCAACCACGAGTCCATCCCTTGGACTAAGGCAGTATCATCCTTGGAAAATGTAGGACTATACTCAGATGCCTGATATCCACGAATAACTAACCGTTGTAGGTCACTAAAGGACATTTCTGTACGGTCTATACCAACAAAGGTTATGGTACCATCATGCAAATTTGAGGTAAACATGTTAAAAATTGTGGATTTACCAATTCCATTTGTTGCTTCAATATAGTACAACATTCCCCCATAAAATGTAAAGTTAAGGCGATGTATTACTACAACATACTTGGAATCGTTCAAAAGGTCTCCATTGTAATAACCAAATGTGGCATTGTGAAAGGTGATGTTGGTTATGAGGAAAAGAGGGGAAAGGGGTGAAAGGGAACTGCATTTCAAACGATGCTTCTTCATACAATCCATAAAGGCTATAAATTCAGCCATGTATGTATGATATTGCAACGACTTGAGATTATTTGATAAGCATCCAATCATCCATGAAATATTGGAGAAAGAGTGAAGTTGTGCAATGTTTCCACTTTTCAATGCAACGTAGGTTGTAATAACATTCGTGAAGATTATGACATAAGATTGGTATCTATGTTGTGCATCCATTGTTTCTCTTTTTCGCCTGTTATAATCCTCATCCACTCTATATCCCAATGCCACCTTCATTTTGCTACCTTTAGAATCTCTAAAAGAAACAATTGTTCCAGGAGGTGGTGTGGTTTTTTCATAAACTGAGGAGTCCGTTAGGTATGTTACTAATGCACAAAGAGCAATAGAACCAACAGCATAAACCAACCGCACATATCCATCCGTATCCATGAGGAAAATAGTGACACCAAAGTTTACAATGGTTGACCACAAGATTGGCATTACGGTGAGAAAGTCGTGCAATTTGAATGCATTATCACATAGTTCCTCGTACAGTCTTTTGTTTATACCAGGAAGAGAAACACCGCATCCAAGATGAATAAGATGAAGTTCCTGCACCAGCTCCTCCTTCATTATCTGCCCTTGCCGAAACATGAGAGATTGTTGCACAACATACGCGATGTAGTTGTACATTCCTGTTATGATGATACACTTGTACACATCATTTGCCTCATTCTCAAGAAGATGGTGCATATAGTGATTGAGATATGCTGTAAGAAACGGGATGAAAAACATTGCAACAACTCTCCACCATGGGAAAAGTTTTAAGGTTGCAATAACCAATGGAATACAATAACTTGAAAAATTCATTGTGTTCTGTATAAGTGTATGTAATATTTACAACTTAAACAATATACAATTTCAATTTTATTTTGTAAAGCCAAGTGTTAGTTATATCCAATAATCATTACCATAACTAATAAATAATTCATCATTTATATTTATATCACTGATTGACAATATTTCTATTTTTTTATTGTAGTCGCTATTATTTTCATTTATAATAAATTCACAATTGTATTTATAATCTGTTTTATATGTATCATTTATCATGGCCATATAGCAACGCGGGTAGCAAACAGCATTTATACCACAATTATCATTTATTGATATGTAATATGAACCACAATGGATATGAAATATAACATCTCCTTCATAATAACCAATGAATTTATTTTTTGCTATTGGTTCTAATGCAAATACTCCATCACCAGCATTTTTTATAGTAGATATATCTAGTTTTAATTTGTATTGAGAATTATTATAATATGATTGATTTATATATGTGTCTATAATTTTTACTACCTTACCAATTCTCATTTTATTTTTTTTATGCATAAATTATAATAATAATAATAACATAAACTATTAAATATATTTATTATTTATAGAAAATGAGTTATGATTATGATTTTAATACTATTTTAAAAAGTGCACTTTTTAAAAATAATTGCCTAAATAAATCTATTGATGCTTTTAACAATGATTGTATGTATGCACCTTTTACTAATAGTAAAGATGATTGTGAACTTGATTGTACAACAATTAACCTTGACTTTGATACTAAAGATAATGATAGTACAAATTATAATTATGAAAGTTTAATTGATGATAAAGAAAGCAAAGAGAAGGATTGGGTTAATGGTGGTGACGGGGTTAACGGGGTTAATGGGGTTAAAGGGGTTAATGAGGGTGATAGTATCAGTTCTAATTTTTTTATGCAAGGTTCAATGAAAAATAATTATAAATTTGTTGATAATAATTTTAAAGAAATTGCTGAAAAGATGTTATTGGATATTAATTGCGATGAAGATACATTAAATAAGGAGGTTGTAAATTATGAGCAAACGGACAACAACAGTAACATTAAAAAGATTGTACATATGTATAATGATATTAATAAAAAAATTGATACATTACGTATTGAAATTAATGCTATACATACACTTGAATCTAACTTGCAAAATATTATTGATAATTTAAAAATAAGCAATAAAACTAATGTTTCTATAAATAATATGGAAGATAAATTTAAAAATAATATGAGTAATGTAATTAAGTATAATACTTATTTTAAATTTAGTGTATATTTAAAACAACAAAAAAATATATTGGAAGATAGTATTGATATTGAACAACTTAACTTAAATGCAATTATGTATTTAGTTATGAAAAATAAATGGTTTGAAACTGCTCCAAATGTTTATACACTTTTTAATCAACATCTTCCATATTAGTATTGCTAACATCCTCTTTTGGTTGTGGTATTTTTTTTGATAACATTTCAAACATTACTTTGAAATTATTCATCATATTTACTTCATTAAAACCTGTAATCATTTCCTTAAAATCATTTTCAGTTAATACCTCGCCCCCATCACCTTCCTCGCATCCCTCACCGCTCTCCCCACCTTCCTCACATCCCTCACATCCCTCTTCCCCACCTTCCTCACATCCCTCACATCCATCACCTTCACCGCTTAAAATGTAATCATCATCTAATGTTTCTTCTGTATTTTTCATATTACCTAATAATTTACTAAATAAATCATTTATATTACATCCCATTTCTTCTTTAGGAACTTGCATTGATGTTAACATAGATGATAATAATTGTTGCATATTGTTATTACTTCCCATTTCTTCTTTAGTATCGTCCATTGATGTTAACATAGATGATAATAATTGTTTTATATTATTACCTCCATCTTGCATATTGTTATTACCCTCGCCTTGCATATTGTTATTACATCCATCTTGTTTAATACCATCCATTGATGTTAACATAGATGCTAATAGTTGTTGCATATCGTTATCTTGCTCTTCATCTTCTAACATGTCTAATTCGTTTAAATCATTAAATTCTTCTTCATGACTTTGTTCTTCGTGACTATCCATAGTAATTACTTATTATAAATAGTTGTAAAAATATAATTTTATATACTTTGATTATGTATAACTATAACCATAACCGTAATCATAACCGTAATCATAACTATTGCACTGGGCATCCTTGCTGTTGGTGCTGTTGGTGCTGTTGGTGCTGTTGGTGTTGGTGTTGGTGCTGTTGGTGTTGTTGGTGCTGGTGTTGGTGCTGTTGGTGCTGTTGGTGTTTTTGGTGTTGTTTTTGGTGTTGTTTTTGTTGCTTATATTCATCTAATTCAATCATTTCACTTAACTTATATGTATCTTTATTTTTGGGAGCAGATACACTTACATTAACAAATTTATTATATTCATCCATTGATAATTGTGTTTGTGGATAAATATATTCAAATAATAAAATTAAATCTCCATATTTATCATCATTTGGCATACCTAACCCTTTAACAACTTTTATATCTTTATCCTTTATTACATTATTTTTTGTTGCAAATGCGTATTTATTACCGTTTATATGATTATGATATAAATGAGGAGTATCAATCATTAAAGCATCACAAATATTTATTTTATAAGTATGAATTAAATTATAATTTTCTACTTTCCATCCATCTGGACATATTAAATTAAATTTTAAATATATGTCGGCATTGGTTGCCATATCGGCATTATAATTACCTACATTTCTAATACATAATTGTGCAGTGTAATCCATAGCACTATTAATATTTACTTCTCTAAGGAATTTATCTTTAATAGTTCCTTTTCCTAAACATATACCACATTCATTTCCTTTATCTGCCTTATATCCACTTTGATTACATACTCCACACGGTAAAGTTTGTTGTTGTATAAATCCTGGACCTATTTGTCTTACAACTGTCTTCATTCCAGAACCTTTGCAACTTTCGCATTTACTTTTAATCTTATTTTTAGAACCTGTTCCTGTACATGTATCACAGCATTTATTAATTGGTATATCCAACTTTTTTACACACCCTGTAAAAATTTCTGCTAATGTTATATCTATTACTGCTTCTTGGTGTTGTGGTTGTGGTTGGTGTTGGTGTTGGTGTGGTTGGTGCATATTTGGCCCCATACCCATACTTGCAAATAATTCTGATAAATCTGGAAAGCCTGAGGAGAAGTTTGGAGCATCTCCATCACAAATACCAAATTGATCATATTTTTGCTTTTTTTCTTCATCTGATAATACACCATATGCTTCTGCAATTAACTTGAATTTTATTTCAGCATTTTCCCTATTATCAGGATTTTTGTCTGGATGCCATTTTTTAGCAAGGTCTCTATATGCCTTCTTAATGTCATTAGTACTTGCATTTCTATTTATTTCTAATATGGCATAGTAATCTTTTGATGGATTATTCATAGTTAGAAGTATATATAAGTTATAATAGCAATTTCTTATATATAAAAAAAATGAAATTTATTACTGTTTATAAGTGATGTATATTAACAACACTAACACCACCAACACTAACATGCCTGGTATTTCTTGTGCTGAAATGCAACGTCGGAAAGGGGGTGCAAAAAAACCAAAGGGATGTGTTGCCAAAAGGCCAATGGGAGACCTACGTTGCGAACTTGACAAAGTCAGTCATAAGCAAAATGTGACAACTCCTCCACCAGCAACTCCTCCACCAGCAACTGCAACAACCGCAACCGCAACAACTGCAACAACCGCAACTGCAACAACAATGCCTAAAACTCCTCCTCTATGGCAGACGTTTTCCAATGGAGGAGGATTAATTATGTTAGTAAACATGCTGAACAAGTGTTTTTTAGGGATACACATCATAGATGGTTCCAATCAACCACCACCAATAAAACCCCCTACACGGGTAACGGTGGTTGTTGCATCTCCTAATAGTGTGGTGCGCTGGGCATCATGGTTTAATAGGCCAGATGTGTTTTTCTTAATGGTAGGGAATCCAAAAGAAGAGGATCCAGCCATAGGTGATTTATTACAGTACCTTCGTAATGTCAAAGTGTATGTTCAGACTGGTGATACAAAAGAAGGAGAAATCACCATAGGCGCTAAATTTGCTGCTATAAATGGCTGTCATGTCATCTTTTTCAGTAAAGCGGATAATTCCCCGAATCCTAAAAACAGGATGGTGAACTGTTTCCATGGTAGTTTACTATGTGAAATTTTGGCTGCAGACACAGATGGCGACATAGATTATGCCTATTATAATGCATCAACACCACATGCATAATTAGCCTTATACAGCAATGCCGAATAGGCATGAGGGGTCCTGCATAGGGTAATACACGTTCCACACGCATTCCTGTATTCCTATATGCATAATCCCGTTTTTTGTACAATATAAGTGAAAGTTTGTTTCAGAGTTAAATGTATAATCTTTTCCACTATCCCATAATCCATAGTGAAATATAATTTGAGACAATCTATCAAAAATATGTCTTTTTGCTATCCATACTTGTTCTGTTCCTAATGTTATAACTTTATCCTCGTGATTTAATGGGTCACCAATTTTTTGTACAACTTCACTTGTTAACTGTTCATAATAATTATTTACTGGTTCCAACAAATTATTCTCGTACATATCCTTAACAATATTATACATATCATCTAAAACAGGTTTATTAATAAATATATCACTTCTACTTCTAACAATATTATCAAATTTCATATTATTTGCAAGTTCATATTCAATAACATGTTGCCATATTTTCCAAAATTGATAGTATTGTATAATAGAACCAGAACATCTCAAGTAATCAAATGACCAATATGTATTAACGCCGTTACTTAAATCCTTTTGTATAGCGCGTTTAAATACTTCTTCTGTAACAGCAGGACGTGTACTTATTACATCTAATATATATGAATATTCAGGTGTTCTAAATGTTTTTGCAGTTAATATTTTACCAATTTTTAAGTTTGGGTATAATTTTAAATATTCATACAAATTAGCATCATTATCCATTTCAAAACATAAAAATAATATATTTTTATCTAAATTTAAATTTGTATATATTGATGGAAATATTTTTTCAAATGAACGATATGAACCTGTTAAAATAATTGCACTAACTTTTGGATTATTCATGATTATAACTGTATATATTATATATATTTTTATAT
>SXGT01401864.1_pt1 | contig 16688 bp, 10 predicted proteins | sample 3176221 | NCBI WGS metagenome assembly SXGT01 (sample SAMN11356862, study PRJNA531348) | freshwater metagenome | isolation source: freshwater sample F1-120 | place: China: Fuxian Lake, Yuxi | collected 2017-12-25 | reverse complement strand
CTCCAGGAACGCGCGCGGCCCTTCGGCGGCGTCCTGCGACATCATCACCGCCATGCCATGACGCTGTTCGATGACGAATGCCTCGGGCTCGTCGAGTGTCTCGGTCTCGCGCAGCGTGGCGACGATCGCTTTGACTGCGAGGGGGCCGTTGCGAGCGATTCGGTCGGCGATCTCGCGCGCCTTCGTCAGGGCTTCACCATCGGGAACGACGTGGTTGATCAAACCGAGTTCGTGGGCGCGCCGCGCGGGGAGGTCGTCACCGCACAACAACATCTCGGCCGCGACGGCGTAGCCGATCTGACGTCGCAGCCGAACCGCGGATCCGGCCATCGGAAACAGGCCGCGCTGCACTTCGGTCACGCCGAACACGGCGCTCTCGCCGGCGACCCGAATGTCGGTGCCCTGCAGGATTTCGGTGCCGCCCGCGCGGGCGAAGCCCTCGGCGGCGAGGATCACCGGCTTGGTCGGCCGGTACGTCTTGAGCCAGGCGCCGTAGATGAGCGCCGGGTCGGACATCACCCGCTCCATCCACTCGTTCTCGGGTTTGCCGGTTCCGAGCTTGCCGATCTCGCTGAGGTCCATTCCCGCGCAGAACGTCGAGCCCCGTCCCGTGAGGATCGCAACCCGAAGGTCGTCGTCGGTGTCGAGGCGGACCCAGGCGTCGTACAGCCGACACATCACCTCGGAGTTGACGGCGTTGCGTTTCTCGGGTCGATTCAACGTCACGAGCAACACCGGCCCGTCTTGTTCGACGATCACGGCAGGTTCGGTCATGGTGGCTCCTCGGCATTGTGAAGGTGCGGCACGATACCGGCGCTTCCGGAAGGGGCTCCACCGTTGCTTCGGACTGTGCGAACATCGCGTCCCGCAGCCTCGGGAGGTGGCCGATGTCAGTCGATGTCCGCACACGGCGTTCGTGCGATCTGCGAGCGCTCTCCGACGACGAGATCGACGAAGTGCTCGACGGTGCGCTGGCGCTGCACGGCGACCTCGCGGCGCGTGGGGTCGGGGTCCTCGACCTTCCGGCTCTCGGATTCGTGGTTGCCGGTCGGTCCTTCACCCTTCGGGTCGACCGCGGTCGTCTGCAACGCGCTTCGGGTGTCGATGATGCCGGCGTCGTGGCCGACCTCGACGCGTCGGCGCTATCGGATCTCGTGCAAGACGCGCAGTCGACGATGGGACTCGCGATGACCTCGAGAGTCAAGATCCACGAAGGCACGATCACCGACTGGGTGCGTTGGGAGCCGGTGTTGCGCGCCTTGCTCGACGGTCGACGCGTGCACGAACCCGGTGATGTGACGTTCGTCGATCGCGACGGTCGCGATCTCGACCTCGATCGGTCGTTCGCGCTCGACGACGACCGCGACGAGATGCAGCATTTCCTCGAAGCCGCGGGCTTTCTCCACCTCCGGGCGATCTTCGACGAGTCGGAGATGCGCGCACTTGCCGACGACATCGACACCTGGATCGGGCGGGCCGAGCCCGACGACGGCGAGTCGTGGTGGGCGACCGACGACCACGGGGTCGATCAAGCGGTGCGCGTCCTGTTCTTCCATGAGAAGTCGGAAACCATGCGACGACTGGTCGCCGACGAGCGCTACCAGTGGATCGGCGAACTCACCGGCGACGGACACGTGCATCCGGGTGGCGGCGAAGGCCTGGTGAAGCCACTCGGCATCGTGCGCGGCCTGTCGGACTTGCCGTGGCACAAGGACTGCGGTCAAGGACGACACTCCTACGGATGCTGCAGCCTCACGTGCGGAATCTCGGTGACCGGTGCCGATCGCGTGAGCGGTGCGCTCGGCGTGATACCCGGGAGCCATCGCGCGAACACCATGGCGACGGGGCGCGACCCGAAACTCGACTTACGGCCTCGAATGTTGGAGACCCGAACCGGTGACGTCACGGTCCATTGTTCCGACACCTTGCACCGCGCGCATCCCCCGATCGAGCGGCCCCGCAAGGTCGTGTACTCCGGGTTCCGGCTCCCGCCGCTTCCGGGTGACTCGCCGATCGTCGATCCGGCCGCGGCTCGACGCGATCGTGCCGCACTGAGCGACGTGCAAGCGCGGATCGAGGCGGCCGACAACGACGCGAGCGAACGTCGCTACCACGCTGGTCGAGGTCGCTGAGCGGGGTTCGGGCGCGACCGCCGCGCCGTCGCGATTCGGTCGCCGTCGTCGACGAGGCGTGCCCGGTTCGGGATCCGTCGGATAGAAACCGGGCGTGAACCAGATCCGCATCGACGACCTCGCGGCACCCGTGTTGAACGATGTGCAGCGAATGGGCATCGAGTGGGGCGAGTCACGATCGACCGAATTGAGCGTCGATGCAGTCTGTGCCACAGCCTCGGACCGCACCGGGCTCGACGACTTCGGCTCGGACGATTTCCGCGAGCGTCTCGCGGTACAACTGACCGAAATGCACGAAGACGACGAACGCACGGGCCTCGGGCGAATGTTGATGTTCAACGATTGCGTGCGCTATGTCGCGAATCGACTCCTGATCCACGACGTGTTGCGGCGCCACCCCGAGATCCGAGACGTCCGTATCGATCGGCCGGTGATCGTGATCGGGCTTCCGCGATCGGGCACGACGAACCTGGTGAATCTGCTCGCGTCCGACTCCCGGTTCCGTTCGATGCCGTTGTGGGAGAGCTACGAACCGGTGCCGAACCCGCGCGAACCCTCGACCGTCAACGGCGTGGATCCTCGCTGGTCGCGTTGCGCCCAAGCGTGGGACGCGATGCAGCAAGGGGCGCCGCTCGTTGCTGCGATGCATCCGATGGAACCCGACCACGTTCACGAAGAGATCGAGTTGCAACTCGCCGACTTCTCCTCGTACAACCTCGAATGGGTTGCGCGCGCGCCGCGTTGGCGTGACTACTACCTCGGCCACGATCAGACTCCGCACTACGCATATATGAAGTCCGTCTTGCAGATCTTGCAGTGGTACCGACCCCGCGAGCGTTGGGTCTTGAAGTCTCCCCAACACCTCGAACAGCTCGGGTCATTATTGGCGACATTCCCCGATGCGACCATCGTCGTGACGCATCGCGACCCGGTGGCCGTCGTGCAGTCGACGATCACGATGAACTGTTACGGCGCTCGCACGACCTATCGCACGACGAAACCGCAGTGGTATCGCGACTACTGGACCGAGCGCATCGGACTGTTGCTCGACGCGTCGCTACGCGATCGCCACCTGCTGCCCGAGAACCGAACGCACGACGTGTTCTTCCACGAGTACATGGCCGACGAGATCGGGACCATCGCCCGGATCTACGAACTCGCCGAGATCGACTTCACCGACCGGGCCCGCGCCGAAATCGAGGACTATCGAGCGGCGCATCCCCGCAGTCGTGGCGGCCAGGTTGTCTACGACCTGCGGCGCGACTTCGACGTGACACCAACGGAACTGCGGACCCGCTACGACGCATATTTCGAACGCTTCGGCGAGGTCCGGATCGAAGTCGAGTGAACGCCGCCATCCATCGGTTCACATGAGACCCGCCGAACCTCGTCTCGACCTCGCGCGCAGTGTCTCCCGGTGCGAGCCGCGGACTCGAGGTCGACCGCGACTCGGGTGCCGATGGATCGCTGTCGTCGTCGCGCTGGTGCAGGTAGCGGGGTGCAACGCTGCGAAGTCGACCGAAGGCGGCACGTCGGCGGCTCGGATTCAACGCACGGTCGACGAGTTCCTTTCGTCGCGACTGATCCCCGGCGCGAGCGTGGCCGTGATCGACGACGGAGCGGTCATCAGCGTCACCTCGGGTTCGACTGACTTGCTCGGTGAGCGGGCAGTGGTCCTTGACACGCCGTTTCGCGTCGCGAGTGTCTCCAAGCTCTACGTGGCAGCACTCACGCTCGAGCTGGCCGAACGTGGAGAATTGTCGCTCGACGAGCCCATCGGGAGCCAGCCGTTGACACTGCCGCCGCAACTTGGCTTCGCTCGAAGGTTGACGTTGCGACAACTGCTGACGCATACCAGTGGCCTTGGCCAGACGGTCACCCGTGATCAGGACCGCGGCAGGGTTCTGTCCACGAGCGAGCAGCTGGCTCGGATACCTCCACCGATCTGCAAGCCGAGTTCATGTTGGAGCTACGCGGATGGCAACTACGTGTTGGTCCAGGTCGTGATCGAGGCTGCGACGAAACGGTCTCTCTCCGAGCTCCTGCGCGTCGAACTGCTCGAACCGCTCGGACTACGGGAGACGGTCTTGGTCGACGCGGCCAATGTCGATACGCCGCTGCCATCGCAGTACGCGCTCGTCTCCGACGATTCGGGTCGACCCATCGAGCCATACCGCTTGTTCGAGCAGTCACTTCCCGAGGGTGCAACACTGCTCACGACCGCCAAAGACGCGGCACGGTTCGTCGACGCGCTCTTCTCGGGCGAGGTACTCGGATCCGAGAGCCTGACCGCGATGATCGACCCGAGCGCGATGCGTGATCTGCCCTGCCCCCGGGGGTGTGACTCCGAATACGGCCTCGGTGTCTTCCGCTATCTCGTCGCGGGTCACGAACTTGTCGGGCACGACGGCTCATCCGGCGCCGTCGTCGTTCACGATCGGAGTCGACAGCTGACGGTTGTGATTCTGACCAACGGCGGCGAACAGGACATCGGCAGGTTTCTGGAATCGATCCTTGGAGCGATCGACGGCGAGACGTGACCAACGGTGAGAAATGGCGGGATCGACGACGGAACGTCGCCTCGCTTGCAGTCCTGCACCGACAGGTATTAGGACCCTGTGACTCAGCACCTGGACTGACTCGGAGGAACGATGGAACCCATCAAGATCGGCTGGCTCGGGGCCTGCCTCGATGGCCCCGGTGGCGGGTACGACAAGATCCATCGGCTGGCGTTCGATCAGGCTGTCGAATCAGGCATTCTCGACCGTCCCTACGAGTTCGTGCTGCACGGCGAGAACGGCTTGCCGCGCGGGTCCGCGAAGAACGCGACCGACGGGTTCCAGTACCTGGTCGATGAGGGTTGTATCGGGGTAGCCGGCGCGTACAGCTCCGACAACGCGATCACGGTCGCGCCACTCGCGAACGAACTCCAGGTCCCGTTGATCTCATGGGCGGGCACGGAGCGACTACAAGGGGAGTACTGCTTTCGGCTCGGCAACGGCGATGTCGGCGGCGACGCCGCCCTGTGTGTCGCGTGGCTCGCGCGGCACGGATACACGCGGGTCGCGGTGTTGAGCGAGATCTCGCCGAACGGCGAGGAGTACTTCCGCTACTTCCGCCAGGAGTGTCGTCGACGCGGGATCAGCATCGCCGCGGTCGAAAGCGTGCCGCAGAATCCCACGAACCTCGCGGAGAACCTCGACCATCTCCGCCAGGTGAACGCCGACGCGCTCGCCTACATGGGTTACGGGATGCTTGCCGCGCAGGGCCACCTGCGCCGGGCGCTCGACGAACTGGCCTGGGATCCGCCGCGCATCATGAGTACCGCGTTCATGTGGTACCTCATGGGCTTCGACCTGTTCGAGGGTTGGGTCGGCATCGACCAGTTCGATCCTTCGAACGTGCTCGCGCAGAAATTCCACGACGCGTTCGTCGAACGTCACGGCGCGTCGCCGCCGATGTGGCCCAACGCGATCCCGGTCCTGGCCTACGACACCGCCCGCGTCCTCACGGAGGGCCTGTTCCGAGCCCCGATCCTGTCGGGTCCGGGCCTGAAGACCGGTCTGGAGTCGATTCGATTCATGCCGAGCGCGACCGGCGGCCCGAGAACGCACATCGCCGGCGCGCCGTACGAGCACGGCATGTTCCGGGGCGACTGGCTGCTCTACGGCCGGGTGCGCAACGGCAAGCTCGAGTTCGAGGGCCTGTTCGAGCCGTGGGAGTGACCTCGCCGCTTCGAGTCGTGCAATGGACCACAGGAAAGAGTGGCCGCGCTGCAGTGCGTGCCGTTGTCGATCATCCGCGCCTCGATCTTGTCGGCTGCTCGCCGTGTCGGCGGTGTGCAGCCGGATCGAGCGGATCCGGTTGGCGAATCGCGCACCGACGGTTCACGGCTGTCCACACCGCGCCGATCGGCCCGTCGTGAGATCACGCCGAGTTCGGTAGCGCCCAGCGCAGCTTCGGGAACCGTGCGAATCCGCGGTCGGCGCTGACCCAGGTCGCGCCATGTTCGATCGCCAGCGCCGCGAGGTAGGCGTCCGGCACATCATTGCCGGTCGCACCTATCGTTCGGCAGAGTTCGACAAAGACCCCCCAGTGGCGTTCGCCCGGCTGCACCACAGCAACCGAAGGCGAGGCGCGGAGGACCTCGAGGAACGCGAGCGCGTCGTCGAACGGAGTTGGATCGATGAAGACCCGAGCATTCGTGACGACGCGCAAGAACCCGCTCGCAACTGCGTCACACAGGCCGACGGTCTCGGCGCCGGTTCGCGCAGCGTCGAGCCAAGCGCGAATGGTTGCGTGATCGTCGAGGTCGCGTCGGTGCGCGTACACGAGGACGTTGACGTCAACGCAAAGCATCGAATGACGCTTCGTTGTCGTCGAGCACGTCTCGCAGGCGAGTCGAGTTACGAATGTCGACGCCACGTTGGAGTCCGCCTGCACCGTAGGTGGGGAGCGACGCGGGTGCTCGTTCGGTCCTTCGCGAGGGGCGGAGGGCGTCGCGCACTGCGTCCTCGATGACCTGACTCACGGTGCGGCCGGTTTTCGCGGCGACGGCCTTGGCGCTGCGGTAGAGCGCCTCATCGATTCGGATCGTGGTGCGCATCGCGCCATCTTAGCATCAACAGAAAACATCTTGTCATCAGATGTCGGCCTCCGCGGGGCTCCCTGTACCAAAACGCTACAGTTGTAGCGAACTGCTACCGATGGGAGTGCAATGGCGAAGGCCGGATCGACCCCGACCCGAGTGAGCGCCGACGTGTTCGACGCCGCGACCGCAGTCGCGTCCGAAGAACATCGGTCGGCAGCCGAACAGGTCAACCATTGGGCGCGGCTCGGCATGCAGTTGGAGCGTTCGTCCACGGTCGCGTTCCGAATGGTGCGAGAGGTGGCGGCCGGTCGCGCGCAGTTCTCCGCGCTGGCGGGCCCGGATCGACAGTTCGCGCACGCGCTCGTCGACACCGCCATTTCCGATCGCGTGGCGTCGAGCCGCTTCGGCCCTGCCGAGCGCCGCGAAGGCACGCGCACGGTGTCGATCGACGAACACGGCACCCTCATCGAGATCGGCCCGGACGGAGCGATCCGAACTCTGTGAGTCGGCTCGATGTCCTCGCGGGCCCGAACGGTGCTGGCAAGACGACCTTCTTCGAACGCATCATCGAACCCGACCGCCCCGGCCTTCCGTTCGTCAACGCAGATCGCATCGCCGCGCAACGCTTCCCGGGGGCCGAGAGCGAGCGTGCCTACGAAGCGGCCGACATCGCGACTGCGACCCGTGCGGCGCTGATCGAGGCACGGCTCGACTTCTGTACGGAGACTGTGTTCTCCCATTCGACGAAGGTCGACTTGGTCGCGCGTGCCGCTGCCGCGGGCTACGACGTCGCGCTTCACGTCGTCATGATTCCGCTGCGGTTGTGCGGCCCGCGGGTCGCGGCGCGCGTCGAGTCGGGCGGTCACGACGTTCCGTTCGCGAAGCTCGCGGAGCGGTACGAGCGCATCTGGCCGCTGATCGCGAGCGTGGTTCCGATGTGCTGGAAGGCCACGTTCTACGACAACGCCGGAGACGCCGGGCCGATCGAGGTGGCCGTGTTCCGCACGGGCATTGCCGACTACGCGCCACAGTGGCCAACTTGGACGCCTTCGCCGCTCATGACTCCGCCACTGGCCTGAGCCAGAGACGCAAGCGGGCAGTGGGTGCACGCGGCGCGTGCCCATTGCGAGTCGTAGGGTGACACGCTGCGGCTCGGATCGAGGATGACATGATGGCAGGGACAGTCGATCCGTTGTTCGACCTCGATGTGGTCGAGGACCCTCACGCGTACTTGGCGCAGCTCCGCGCGACCGATCCGGTGCACGAGATACCGGGCACGGGCACCTTCCTCGTCACGAGCATGGACCTGATCCACGAGGTCGTGGCGAACCCGGCCGTGTACTCCAGCGTGAGCACGCAGTTCTTGCATCACCGCGCGAACGAAGGCTGCCCGGGTTTGCGCAGTGCGGCGCCGGGCATGGAACTCGCCGACGGTCAGGGCGCGGTGTTGGCGACCGCCGATCCGCCCGATCACGGCCGTCAACGTCGGGTCGTGAGCCGCTGCTTGTCGACGTCGGCCATGCAAGCGATGGAGCCGGAGTTTCGTGCGCTGGTCGACCTCGCGCTCGACGACGCGCTCCCGAAGGGCCGCATCGAGTGGATGCGCGACGTCGCCGAGCCGCTCCCGATGATCATGGTGGCGCGCATCCTCGGGCTTCCCGATGAGCTCGCTCCGCAACTCAAGGCGCACGGATACGCGTCGGTCGAGGCCATCGGCGGTTTCGTCACCGATGAGCGCCTCGCCGAGCTCGGTGCGCCGATGACGAACGTCGGTCCGATCGTCGACGCGTACCTCGCAGCGCGCGCGGCGGGATCGTTCGATGCCACCACGCTCATCGGCGTCTGTGCGCAGGCGGTCGAGCGCGGCGAGCTCAGCGACGAAGAAGCGATGTTCATCCTGTTCTTGTTGTTGTCTGCGGGTGGCGAGTCGACGACGAGCCTCACCGGGACCGCGGTTCGGATCCTTGCGGAGCGTCCCGACCTGCAAGCACGATTGCGCGCCGAACCGTCGCTGATTCCTGCGTTCGTCGAAGAAGCCTGCCGGATCGATCCACCGTTCCGCGGCCACTATCGAAGGGTGGTCGCCGACACGAATCTCGGCGGGACTCCCGTCACCGCGGGCTCGACGCTCGTGCTCGCCTGGCCCGCTGCGAATCGCGATCCCGACCGATTCGAGAATCCCGACGACATCGATCTCGACCGACCGAACCCGCGCCAACACGTCGGCTTCGGCTGGGGCATCCACCTCTGCGTCGGCGCGCCACTCGCGCGCGTCGAAGCCAAGGTCGCGCTCGAGCAGCTCCTCGCGCGTACGACGTTCTTCGCCGTTGATCCGTCGGCTCCGCCGCTACGGCATCACGTGAGTCTCATGGTGCGCCGACTCGTCGAGCTCCCGCTCGTCGTCGAGACGACCGATTGAGTGCGCGGCTCGACTTCCGCACGCGATCGCGGCTCAGTCCGCGCGATCGGTCCCGTGGAGTCGCGACAAGGCCGTAGCTACGATCGCGACATGGAGCCGAGGGTCATCACTGCGGCTGTGCACGAACCGGAGGCTTCGGCAGAGCGCGACCGGGCCCCGCGCGGCTGGGAAGTCGAACCGGCATGATCTGCGGCACGTGCCGACACGCCAACCAGCCGACCGCCAAGTTCTGTTCGGAGTGCGGCACTGCGCTCGCGCTCGGTTGCCCGTCGTGCGGCAAGGTCGCCGCGCCGGCTGCCAAATTCTGTGATGCGTGTGGCGCCTCGCTGAGCGCATCCCCCGCGGCGTCGGCTGCGGCCGTAGGCCCGGGCGCGACGCGCAAGCTGGTCACGGCGCTGTTCGCCGATCTGGCCGGGTCGACGTCGTTCGCGGAGCGCGTCGACGACGAGGCAGTCCGATCGACACTGGCGGGCTACTTCACGATGCTTCGGTCCACGATCGAGGATCACGCCGGTTCGGTCGTCAAGTTCCTCGGTGACGGCATGCTCGCGTTGTTCGGGGTGCCCGAGGTTGCCGAGGACGATGCGTTGCGAGCCGTGGCCGCAGGCGTCGAACTCCAGCGCCGATTCCGATCGTTCGCGATCGAGGTCCGAGAGCGACACGGCGTCGATCTCGGCTTGCGGGTCGGGATCAATACCGGCGAACTCGTCATCGGGGCCGACGACGCCGACCTGGTCGGCGACGTACTGAACACTGCCGCCCGGATCGAGGCTGCGTGCGCGCCCGGGCGGGTGCTCGTCGGTGAGGAAACGTGGCGGCTCACGCGCGCGAACGCCGCCTACGAGGTGCTCGAAGAGGTTCGAGTCAAGGGCAAAGCCGATGCGCTGCCCACCTTCCAGGTCGTCGAGCGGGATGACGGCGGCGTGGGCCGGCGCGACGAAGTCAGTGTGTTCGTCGGACGCTCCGATGAGCTCGACGCGCTCCGCGCGTTGTTCGCCGATGCGGTCGCGACGTCCGCGGCGCGGCTCGCGACGCTGATCGGTCCGCCGGGTGTCGGCAAAACCCGTCTCGCCCGCGAGCTGTGCGCTCGCACCGATGCGCGATCGTTCGACCTACGGCTCGAACGTCGGGGCGCGACGACGTTCTCACCGATCGTTGATCTGCTCCGCGCCGCCGCCGGCTCCGCGTCGATCGAAGCGATCGAACTCCTGCTGACCGATCATCCTGAACGAGATCGGTTGCCCCCGGTGCTCGCCTCGTTTCTCGGTCAGGGCGAGGCGCGCACGGTCGAGGAGTCGTTCTGGGCCGTGCGGCGCCTCCTGGAGCTGCTCGCGGCCGATGGTCCGGTGATCGTGGTCATCGACGACATCCAATGGGCCGAGCCGCTGTTCTGGGATCTTCTCGAACACCTGGTCGAGTGGACGGCTGCTCCCGTACTTCTGCTGGCATTGGCGCGGCCGGAGCTGCGCGACCTGCGTCCCGAGTTGACCCAACCGGGCCGCCGCGTCGCGACGACGTTGGCGATGGAGGGACTCGACCCCGACACCACCCGCGAACTCGCAGCCCGCCTGCTCGGTATCGACGCGCTACCTGCCGACCTGGCCGAGCGGCTCCCCGAATCGACCGACGGCAACCCGCTGTTCGTCCGCGAGTTGATGCAGATGCTCGTCGATGATGGCGTGCTCGCGCCGGACGGGGAGCGTTGGCATCTGACGATCGACGCCGACGCGATCGAGGTTCCGCCGACGATCCTGTCGTTGCTCGCCAGCCGCGTCGAGCGACTCCCCGACGACGAGCGCCAAGTCGTGGAGCTCGCTTCGGTCATCGGTACGGAGTTCGATCGCGGAACGTTGGCGGCCATCGCCAACTCGACGATCGTCGGCCGGCTCGGCGCGGTGATCGACCGACTGCGCCGCAAGGATCTCGTCGAACCGTCGGGGCAGTGGTTCGGCGACCATCCCGTGTACCGGTTCCACCACGTGCTCATCCGCGATGCCGCCTACCGACGATTGTTGAAGGCGCACCGCGCGGAACTCCACGAGCTCGTCGGTCGCCACGTCGAGTCGTCGCGGGTCGCGGATGACGACGCCGACGTGATCGTCGCGCACCACTTCGAGCGGGTCTACCGATATCGATCTGATCTGGGCGCGCTCGACGAACACACTCGCGTGCTGGCAACTACCGCCGCCGCCCGACTTCGCTCGGCCGCCGAGTCGGCCCTCGATCGAGAGGATCTGTCGTCGGCCGGTAGCGCGGCGATCCGGGCGCTGCATCTCCTCCCGCTCGATGCGGGCGCGCCGCGCGATGAGCTGTTGCTCATCGGTTGCGAGGCGCTCTTGTCGAGCGGCGATGCGGCGCAGGCGAGTCCGCTCGTCGATGAACTTCACGAGCGTTCTGCTGATGAGCGGCTGTCGGCGTGGGCCGACTGCTTCCGCGCGCAGGCGTGGTCGTTGACGGATGCGGAGCGTGTGACCGAGGCGGCCGAGGTCACCGCCGGCGCCGCGGACCGTCTGGCGCGGATCGGCGACGACGCCGGTGTCGCGAAGGCGCGTCTCGTGCGGGCCTCGTGCTTGGCGCGCCTGGGCCGGGTGGGGGAGTGCGAAGCCGAACTCGACCTCGCGCTCAGCGCGGCAAGGGCCGCCGGTGACCGGCGCCGCACCGTCGCGGTGCTGGGTGCCGCTCCGCTCGCCGCCTTGTGGGGCCCGAGCCCCGTCGCGCGCGCGGGCGGACGCTGCCTCGACGTGCTTCGCCTGTTGCGCATCACCTCGGCATCGCCGGCGGTCGAAGCCACGTCGATCCGATGTCAGGGCGTGCTCGAAGCGCTGCGCGGACGCTTCGACTCCGCCCGGGCCAAGCTCGACACCTCACGGACGACGGCACGCGACCTCGGCTTACGCCACGCGCTGTACGAAACCGAGTTGTTCGCGGGGATCGTCGAGCTGTTCGCGGGCGACCCGGCGGCCGCCGAGCCGCACCTCCGGGCCGCGCGCGACGGTCTCGGGCGGCTGGGCATCGGGGCGGACGCGGGGCAGGCCGCCGCGTTGCTGGCCAGTTCGGTGTTGCTCCAGGGGCGCGTCGCCGAGGCCGATCAGCTCGCGACCGCGGCGCTCGAGACGGCCGGCCAGAACCTCCAGACCGCGATCACCGCCGCGGCGGCGCTGGCCGAAGTCCGCGCCGCTCAGGGCCGTCATGACGAAGCGCGTCGGTTTGCCGACGACGCGATCTCCATCGCGTCGCCGACCGACGTCACCCTCGACCACGCGCTCGCCTTACTCGCCGCGGCGCGAGTCGCGGCGTCGGCGAGTGACGCGACGACGTCGCAGCGACGCGCCGCGCAGGCGGCCGAGCTCCTCGACGCCAAGGGTGTCGACGCCGCGATCAGTTCGGCGACGCCACTCGTTGCCACCGACGAATGGACGGCGCGAGCCGACGCGAGCACGCCCGACACCCCCGGTCGCAACCAGCCTGGCCGACCGTTCACGAACCGGGCGTGGGAGCTCGGCTTGCTGGCCGACAACGCGTTCTTCCAGGATGCCGGCGCGGACCCGAAGGGCATGTTCTCGCCCGACTTCGTTGCCGTCTGGCATCACCGCCTCGCCGACGGCGGGGCTGTCGAGGTGACCCGCGACGAATTTCTCGATGTCAGCGCCGAGGTCGGTGGGGATGAACTTGTCGAGCGGGCGACCGAGCTACTGGCGATCCGCGGCGAAGAGCTCGCGCTGGTCCGGGCCACCAACGTCTACCCGGCAGCCCGCACGGTCGCCTACGTGATCCTGGAGGCCGACGATCAGCGGCTGACGCGGCTCGATCGCTTCGACGACGACCAGCTCACCGACGCGATCGAGGAACTTGATCGGCGATGGCTCGCCGGCTGCGGGCTCCCGGCCGACGCGTTCGTCGTCGCAGCGTGGTCGAAGGTGAACACGTTGCAGGCGGGTGATCTATCGAGCATCGTGCACGCCGACTTCGAGTTCACCGACCATCGCTCGCTCCACATTGACACCGACGGCGTGTCCTTCGACGAGTTCGTGCGCAGGGGCTGGGCCGAGGCCGACACCTGGGCCCTCGTCACCGAGGTGCACCGCTTCGAAGAGTCGGGCACCGTCTTCACGCGGGTCGAACGCAATCGGGACGACGAGATCTGCATCGTCATGGTCGCCGAGGAGGCCGACGGTGCCCTTCGCCGACTCGACATCTTCGATCCCCACGACCTGGACGCCGCGCTCGGGCTCTTCGACGGCCGGCAATCCGGGACGTTTCGGTCGGTTCCCGCCGGGAGCGTGCCTGCGCCGAACCGCGCGTACCGAATTGCGGACGAGTTCGGTCGGGCGGTGATCGCTGGTGATCGGGACACCATGCTCTTGTTGCTCGCCGAGGAATTCGAGATCGACCACCGCGGTCCCGCGCAGCTGGCGCTCGGACTCGCGGCGCCGGACGGTGGCGCAGCGTTCATTGACCGCGCGCTCACGACCGCGGCTCATGAGGGCGCGACGTCGTTGACTCGGACGCTGGTGGCGAGCCGGGGCGACGATCTCTATCTGGCTATGTCGAGCTTGACCACGGTCACCGGGGATCAGCTGCTCAACTACGCGCTCGGCGAAGGAGACGGTCACCGGCTGCGTCGAGTGACGTACTTCGACGAGTCCCAGCTCGACGACGCGATGGCTGAGCTCGACCGGCGCTATCGGCTGTCGTGCGGCATCGGCGACGACCACTGGGTTGCGCGGAAGTGGCGTTCGCTGACGTCGCTCGATGCCGACCTGTTCGACGAGGTCCTCGCACCCGACTTCCGAAGCGTCGAACATCGAGCCGGCCAGCTCGGCGTCATCGACCGCGCGGCGGTCATCGAGTGGGTCCGAGCCACGCCACCCTCGACGCGGTGGTCGATTCCCGTGATCCACCGACTGAGTGACCGCGGCATGGTCGTGGAGCGACTGGAGACCTGGGCGAACGACACCGGCGCCATTCGGGCGTTGGGGGTGATCGAATTCGGCGATGGCGTCAACAACCGGTTTGATGTCTACGAGCCGGACGACCTTGACGCCGCGCTCGCCCGGTACGACGAGATCGTCGGCGCCGTACATCAGGAGTTGACGAACCGTGCTTGGGAGCTGGTCCAACGCAGCGAGGCGATCCGGCGCCGTGGCGACCGGAACGGGTTCCGGGCGCTGCTCGCGGACGGCTTCGTCGTCATCACCCACGATCCGATCATGCAGGCGATCGATGAACACCGCGGCGTCTACGACAAGGAGCGCTACCTCGATACCGCGTTCAACCCGCTCGTGTTCGGGCCGACGTTCACCACAACGCAGGACCTGATTGCGGTTCGGGGCGATGATCTCTGCCTGTTGCGAAACCGGACGATCACCCCGGAAGGCGACGTATACGAGCCGTTCGTGGTCAGCGAGATCCACGACGGCCTCTTCGTACGAAGCGATGTCTTCCCGCACGACCAGCTTCGCGAGGCTCAAATCGCGCTCGACCAACGGTGGTTCGCGACGCTCGGCTTCGACGCCGACGACTGGTTCGTCCGCCACTGGGATCTTGCGTACAGCATGTCGTTCGACGACCTCGGCGTGATCCTCCACCCCGACTTCGAGTACTTCGATCACCGCCCCTTGCCGTTCCCGAGTGGCGATGCCGCGTCGCTCGCCGACACGATGGGATCGATCCGCCACGAGGTCGACGTGATCAACCCTCGGATTCACTGCATCTCTCGCGCGGGTTCGGTGGTCGAGCGGATCGAGCGCGCCGTCGGCGACGTGCTCGGCGAGGACCATCAGATCATGGTCACCCAAATCATCGACGACGCGATACGGCGCACCGACAGCTATTCGGTCGACGACCTCCGCGCCGCGCTCGCCCGCTACGACGAGATCACGGGCGCCGCGCGTGAGGAGTTGACGAACGGCGCCTGGAAGCTCGTCCAGCGCGGCGAAGCGATCCGCCAGCGCGGCGACCGGGATGCCTATGGGGCCCTGCTCGCGGATGACTTCGTGGCCATCGCCCACGACCAGATCATGAAGGCGATCGACGACGACCGCGGCGCCTTCGACAAGGGGCAGTACCTCGTTGCGCTGTTCGACCCGCTGGTGCTCGGGCCGACGTTCACCACCGAGCTCGACCTCGTCGCGGTACGTGGCGACAACCTGTGCCTGTTGCGCACCCGGACGACCACACCGGAAGGGGACCTGCTCCACGAGCGGCTCATGGCGGTGGAAACCCGCGACGGCCTCTTCGTGCGGATCGATGCGTTCCAGTACGACCAGCTTCGGGCCGCGCAGATCGAACTCGACCATCGTTGGATGACGTCGCTCGGTTTCGCCGAGGATCACCCGTGGTTCGCGTTGACCGCGCTGTTCTACGACGACGACCCGACTGCTTTCCCCTCCGCGTTCTCCGAGCAGTTCGGCTACGACGACCACCGTCGGCTGACCTTCCCCGACGGCGACTTCGGCCAGCTCCTCGTCAACGCGGGGACCCGACTCGCGGACCTCGAAGTCATCATTCGTCGCTATCTGCGCTTGACCGACCGAATCGCCCTCGGTGAGCGCATCGAGCAGACGGTCGGCGGCGCGGATCAGATGCCGGGCCTCTACCTGATCGCGCTCGGTGCCGACGGCCGGATCTCGTATATGGAGATCTTCGATATCGACGACGAGGAAGCGGCGATTGCCGCCTTCGACCGCCAGCTCGCGGAGGCGCCCGCCGACGAACCCGAGTCTGTCGCTCCTTTCGCCGCGCGTCGCGCACCGGCGTCCGTCACGAACCGCGCGTCGGAGATCGCCGCGGCGTTCCTGGCCGGGTTCGAACACGGCGACTTTCGGACCGTCAGCCATCTGTATGACCCCGACGGTGTGGTGACGCTGCACATTCAGTTTCGGGTGATGGAGACGTCGACCATGCAAGACAGCATCGACGCCGTGATGTCGTCACGCTCCGAGGTGAGCGCCGGGCGGATCGACCTCGGAGTCGTCGCGGTCCGCGACGAGCAGTTCTGCCTCGTCGACGTCGATAGCTGGTACGACGACGACAACCTGCGAATGCTCGCGGTGATCGAGACGGACGACGAGCGCATTGTTTCGATGGCCTGGTTCGACCCCGACCAACTCGTCCAAGCCCAGTTGGATCTCGATCGTCGTTGGCGCGAATCGACCGGACAAGCTGGTCACTGGTTCACATCGATCTGGCATCTTCTTTACGATCCGCATCCCGACGCGATGTTCGAGTTCCTCACACCTGACTTCGAGTACATCGACCATCGCCCGCTGATGTTCCCGAGCGGCAACGCCGACGTGGCCCGATCGAACATCGCGTCGATGCAACACGACGTCGTGTTCACCATCCCGCGAATTCACCGGATGTCCGACGCGGGAGGGGTGTTCGAACGCCTGGAGACCGCTGTCGACGAGCTTGCTCAGACGCACGTCGTGTTCGTGAACCACTTCGTCGACGAGCGCGTGCGCGCGATCGAGGCGTTCGACATCACCCAACTCGACGAAGCCCTCGCCCGCTACGACGAGTTCAGCTCCGACTGACGTCACTG
>SXGT01020774.1_pt1 | contig 16688 bp, 16 predicted proteins | sample 3176221 | NCBI WGS metagenome assembly SXGT01 (sample SAMN11356862, study PRJNA531348) | freshwater metagenome | isolation source: freshwater sample F1-120 | place: China: Fuxian Lake, Yuxi | collected 2017-12-25 | reverse complement strand
GCTGCCGCCGCGGCCGCCCGGGCGTGGTCGACGAGCCGCCCCCAGGCGCCGCGCCGCCACTATCCTCGGCACACACCGGGGTCGCGCCGCGCACCTGCACCATGGCCGCCCTCCTGCTGCGATTCGAGCCCGCCGTCAGCATGGCAGCGACCGTCCCCAGCGCCAGTTTTCGGCCCAGGCGCGCCAGCCATGACGACGGACGCGTCGCCGGCAGGACCAGTAGCCCCGGCAGGAGGGGCGGAGCCGGACAGCGCGCCACCGGCCCTGCACTCCGCGATGGTGCTGCGCTTCTACGGCGGCGCTCTGGCGCTGGCTGTCGGTCTATCGGCGCTGGGCGAGGGAGGTGTGGCGCGGCTCTTTCGGCCGACCTCGACGTCCGGGACCGCTGCGCTGGCCGAGGCGCTGGGGCTCGCCGCGGCGCTGCTGCTCGGCTCTTGGCTCAGCGAGCGCTACTGGCCGGCCATGCGGCGGCTCACCGCCGAGCTGCAGACCGTCATCGGCCCAGTCGACGCACGCCGGGCGCTGCTGTGGGGCCTCTGCAGCGGCGTGGCCGAGGAGGCGCTGTTCCGCGGCCCGGTCCAGGACCTGCTCGGCTGGCTGCCGACGGCCATCGGCTTCGGCCTGCTGCACGGCGGCCTCTCGCGGCGGCTCATCGCCTGGAGCTGCTTTGCCCTGGTCGCCGGCGTCGGGTTTGGCCTGCTGACGGTGCGCCACGGCAGCGTGTGGCCGGCGGCGTTGGCGCACATCGTTGTCAACGCCGTGAACCTCCGTAGACTCGGCGCTCGCTCCAGCAGCAAGGGGCAGGAGTCTGCGCCATGAACGCCGCGCGCTACGCGGGATGGATCTTGGTCGACGCGCGACTAGCGACGGCGACCCTCGTCTTCTCGGTGGCGATCGCCGTCGTCGTCGTCGCTGCGTTTTTTCGTGGCCGCCGCTGGGATGAGCACATCGTCGGCTTTTTCGCCGTGTTCCTGCTGACCCTGTGCGCGATGCTGATCCTGACGAACGCGATCGCCAGCTTCCCGGCGGTGCAGGTGGAGACCTTCTTTCGGGCGCAGTAGCCCCGCCGCTGGCGCTGCGGAGCGGTCAGGCGGCAGCTTCGGTCGCAGAGTCGGCAGGGCAGCGTGGGCTGGGCACCCAGGCGGCTCTCCAGGGCGGCGCCCCGCCTGAGGCCACGCCTCAGCGGATGGCCGCCCATCGGCGACGGCGACCGGTGCGGTCGGGCCCTTTCACCGGGGCGCCCCATCCGCTATGGTACTGCGGCACGGGCCCCATGCGCTGACTGGGCTGCGGCGCTTCGGCAGGGGAGTCTCCATGAGCATCCACGGGCACAGGCTGCGCGCCTTCACGCTGGCTAGTGCCACAGCGCTCGCCTTGGGTTGTGCCGACGTCGGCGGCGGCGCGGCAGGGGGCGGGGTCGCCAGCACGGCAGACGCTGGCGATGTCGGCAGCGACATCCAGTTCGGTGACGCCGGCGGCATCGATGTCGGAGTCGCCGATGGCGCTGTGCAGGACGGTGGCTGCAGCCAAGACGCGCAGTGCGCCGATGGCAACGTCTGCACCGACGACTTCTGCAACGGCGGCAAGTGCAGCAACCCGGCGAACAAGGCCAACTGCGACGACGGCGACGTTTGCACGGGAGGCGACCGCTGCAATGGCGGCAGCTGCGCCAAGGGCGCCGTAGACCTCTGCGGCGACGCCAAGGACGGCGGCGGCGAGGTGAGCAGCGACGCCGGGGACGCCGGGGATGGCGGCGGAGCTGAGGTCATCGCGCCGCCAAAGGTCCAGCCGGGCGACCTCGTGATCACCGAGCTGCACTACAACCCGCACGGCGCTTCGGAGGCGCCGATCCTCGACGGCGACGGCGAGTGGGTCGAGATCTACAACGCGACCGCAGCGCCAATCGACCTCACCGGCCTGACGCTCAAGGACGACGGCAAAGACAAGTACAACGTGCTGGGCGGTACGACGACGATTCCGGCCAACGGCTACCTCGTGTTCGGCCGCACGCTCGACAAGGTCGCCAATGGCAACGTCGTGGTGCACCACGCCTATGGCAACTCGATCACCCTCGGCAACAGCGCCGACAGCCTGGTGCTGGTGGCAGGCGATGTGGAGATCGATCGCGTTGTGTGGGCGACCAAGGCGGGGTGGCCGGCGGTGGTCGGCAAGGCGATCCAGATGACCGGCGAGCTCTTGGACGCCAAGAGCAACGACTCCCCAGCGGGCTGGTGCGCGGCGTCGACGCCGCTGCTCGGCGCCGATGGCAAGCCGACCGGCGACTTTGGCACGCCGGGCAGCGCCAACCCGAAGTGCCCGCCGGGCGACAGCGATAAGGACGGCGTCGCGGACGACGTCGACAACTGCAAGAGCGTGCCCAACCCCGACCAGGCGGACTCCGACAGCAACGGCGTCGGCGACTTCTGCGAGAAGGGGGTCCTCGTCAACTGCGGCGACGGCCAGCTTGACGTCGGCGAGGCCTGCGACGACGGCGACAAGTCGGGCGGAGACGGCTGCTCGCCCTTCTGCAAGATCGAGCCCGTGCTAGAGCCCGGGTCGCTGGTGATCGCCGAGCTGCTGCCCAACCCAGCGACGGTCACCGACGACAAGGGTGAGTGGATCGAGGTCTACAACCCGAGCGAGAAGCCGAGGACTATCAATGGCCTGCGTATCGCAGTCGGCCCCAAGGACAAGGCCTTCGTGGTCGCTGTCAGCAGCCCGCTCGACGTGGTGGTACCGGCCAAAGGGCGAATCGTCTTCGGCAACAACGCGAACGCCGCCACCAACGGCGGGGTCGCGATCGACTACGCCTACAGCAAGCTGACGCTGGCCAATGCCGGCACCCGGTTGGCGCTGCTGTCGCGCGATCCGACGCAGACGGGCGTCGACGCCGTCGTCGACGAGATCACCTACGGCTCGGGTTGGCCCATCGCCAGCGGCAAGTCGATGGCGGTCGATCCGACCTACCTCGACGTCGCAGGCAACGACGCCCCGGGCCACTGGTGCTTTGGCCAGGGTCTGTTCGGCGCTGGCGACCTCGGCTCGCCCGGCCAACCGAACCCGGCTTGCAGCGACGGCGTGCCAGACACCGACAAGGACGGGCTGCCGGACAAGAAGGACAACTGCCCCAACGCGAAGAACCTCGACCAGAAGGACCTGGACAAGGACGGCGTCGGAGACGCCTGCGACAATTGCCCAAAGCTAGCCAACCCGAGCCAGAAAGACGGCGACAAGGACGGCGTCGGCGACGCCTGCGAGGAGCCTGGCTGCGGCAACGGCGTCGTCGACGACAAGGAGAGCTGCGATGACGCCAACGCCACTCCAGGCGATGGCTGCTCGATGCTGTGCCAGACGGAGGCGCCGGTGGGCGTCGGGGCGCTGGTGATCACCGAGCTGATGGTCGACAGCAAGGCGGTCGATGACGGCGTCGGCGAGTGGGTGGAGATCGCCAATCCGGCGTCGGCGACGGTGGACTTGGCGGGCCTGGAGCTCCGCAATAAGACGGCGGTCCACGTCATCGTGCCCAAGGGCGGCTCACTGCAGCTGGCGGGCGGCAAGCGCCTGTTGCTGGCGATTCAGGGCGACCCGACCAAGAACGGCGGCATAACGCCAGCATACAGCTACAGCAGCCTGACACTGTCCAACACGGGCGGCGAGGTGAGGCTCGTCTGGGGCGGCCTCGACGTCGATGTCGTCGCCTACGATCCCGGTGTCGCGGGCTGGCCGAAGCTGATCGCTGGCGCGGCGATACAACTGAGCGCCGACAAGACCTCGGCGGCGGACAACGACCTCGGCGCCAGCTGGTGCGTCGCCACCTCTCCCTATGGCGCCGGTGACCTCGGCACCCCAGGAACGGCCAACGCGCCCTGCCCGCCGAAGGATGCCGCCTCGTCGGCGCCGGCGAAGCCAGAAGCGCCTTGGTACCTGCCGCCGGGGTGGACCCCCTGAGCGCCCACCCTTTGGGGTCCGGCCACGGAGCAATGATGACCGCGAGGGATCTCTGCAAGTCGGCGCGCGCCCTCGCGTCAGGTCCGAGGCTCGTGGCGGCAAGCGCTCTTGGCCGCATGCGCCTGCCTGTGATGCTCATGGCCGTACTGTCCGTGGGCGCCTGCACGGCGACTCGGACGACGCCAGCCATGCCTTGTGCGGGCGATCAGCACTGTCCGGCAGACGGCAAGTGGCAGTGTGACCTGGTCCAGAAGCGCTGCGTGCCGTGCGCCGGCAGCTGCGTAGGCGCCGACGCCGGCGCCGCGGATGGCGCAAGTGCAGATGTGGATGCGGTAGACGCCGCCGCCGACGCGTCGCCAAGCGACGTCGCCGCAGCGGCGGACACCAGCGGCGCCACCGATGGCGACAGCGGCGACGCCAGCGACAGCAGCGACGTCAGCGACGTCAGCGACAGCGCCGAGCCGGCAGACAGCACGGCGGCCATCCAGAGCTGCGCCGGCCGCTGTGGAAAGTTGGCGGTCGATGAAGTGACCTGCTTCTGCGACTTCGCCTGCGCCGCCAATGGCGACTGCTGCAGTGACTACCAGTCGATCTGCGAACCGGGCGACGCCACGGACGCTGACGGCGCCTCCCTCGACGCCAGCGGCGACGGGAGCCAGACCGACGCCCTGGCCGAGGACACCCCGGCGACCGGCGACTAGGGCGCAGGTTTCCACCCGCGCGGCGGGGAGGTGGCGACTCTTGATGCGCCTGCGCCGCCGTCCCTCATTCACCGCGGCGCTGATCGCCACCATTAGCGGTCTGCTCGTCTTGACCGCCAGCATCGTGACGGCGGTCTCGTACCTCGGCGGGCGCGCCAGCGTCGAGGGGCCGGTCCGCCAGACCATGGCGCAGGCGACGTCGCTGACCGTCGACCACGCCGAACGCTTCATGCACTAGGCCGAATTCGCGCTCGGGCTCGGCCCCGAGTTGGTCCGCAGCGGATTGTTGGCCGCAGACGACGAGCTCGCCATGGAGCGCTACCTCGTCTCGGTCTTGCGCACCCGGCCGCACTTCACCTGGGCCAGCTACGCCAGCGCCGGCGAGCGCTTCGTCGGGGCTTGGCGTGACGCCGATGGGCGGGTGATGCTCAACCGCTCTTGGCCGGTGGGCGACAAGATCCACATGCGCGAGTGGCAGCTTAGCGCCGAGGGCGAGCGTCGGCTCGTTCGCCAGTCCGACGACCACCGCTACCTGCCGACCCGCCGGCCCTTCTACCGCCAGGCGGTGGCGGCGCGCCGAATGGTCTGGACGGAGCCCTATGGTTTTTTCGGCCAGAGCATGGGCATCACCTGTGCACAGCCGCTGCTGACCGAAGGCGGCGTTGCGGTCCGCGGGGTATTCACGGTCGACTTCTCGCTGCTGGGCCTGTCTGACTTCCTGCGTGGGCTTCGGCTGACGCCCAACGCGCGGGTGGCCATCATCGACGCCACCGGCCGGCTCATCGCGAGCGGCGCGGCGACCCCTCTCGCGAAGGGTGCCAAGGCGACGGCGGTGCTGTCGACGGCGGTGTCGGCGCCGGGGGACACCGCGGCGGAGCCAGTGCTGGAGCAGAGCGCGCCGATCCACCTCGGCGAGCTCGGCTGGCGGGTCCGGGTCGAGGTGCCCCAGCGCGACTACCTGGCCGACGTCCAAGCGCAGACGCGGCGGACCATCGCGCTGTGCGCCGCCGCGCTCGCCCTGGCGCTGGTGGTCGCTTATGGCCTCGGGCGGTGGATCGCTCGGCCGCTGCGCGAGCTGTCGGCCCAAGCCCGGCGGGTGCGTGGGGGCGACCTCGACGTCCAGTTCGGCGCGGCGGGCGATTTCGCAGCGACGACCGGCGACGGCGGCAGCGGCCAAGGCGGTAGCGTGCGCGGCGCCGGCCCGGTCGACGCGGCGGCGGCGGATGAGATCGGCGAGCTGACGCAGTCCCTCTCGACGATGGTCGCTGGCTTGCGCGACCGCGACTTCATCCGCGACACGCTTGGCCGCTACGTCAGCCCGGAGTTGGCGGTCCAAGCGCTGCGAGACCGCGACGCCGTGCGTCTTGGTGGAGAGTTGCGGCGGGTCACGGTGCTGATGAGCGATCTGCGCGGCTTCTCGACGCTCTCAACGCGGCTTGGCCCCGAGGCGATGATCGGCCTCGTCAACCGCTACCTCGCCGCGATGACTCCGGTGATCCTCGAACACCAAGGCACGCTCAACGAAATCTTGGGAGACGGCTTATTGGTCCTGTTCGGCGCACCCTTTGGCCGTGACGACGACGCGCGCCGGGCCTGCCGCTGCGCACTGCAGATGCAGGCCGCGCTCGCCGATCTGCGCGTGGAGCTGGCGGGCGCCGGGCTACCAGCGCTGTAGATGGGCATCGGCCTCCACACCGGCGAGGTCGTCGCCGGCAACATCGGCACCCCGGCGCGGATCAAGTACGGCGTCGTCGGCACGGTTGTGAACACCGCGTCGCGCATCGAGGGTTTGACCGCGCCGGGAGAGATCTTGCTGTCGGCGGCGACCCTCGCTGAGGTCGGCCCCGGGCTCACGGTCGGGCCCTCGCGCAGCGTCGAGCTCAAGGGGGGTGGCTGAGCCTGTCGAGGTGCGGCCGCTGTTCGGGCTCGATGGGGTGGCCGCGGCCCACGCTCCGGATGAGCGAAGCTGGCAGCCCTTTGAGGCGGTGGTGCGGGTACACGCGGTCGAGGGCGTGGCGGTGGTCGGGCCGGCGCTGGCGGCGCGCGCCATCGCTCGCAGCGAGCAGGGCTTGCGGCTGGTGATGCCACAGGCGCCAGGCGTTGGCGCGACCTTGCGCCTGCAGGTCGAGGCCGGTCCTTTGGCCTTTGGCCGGGTGATGTCTGTCGCCGTGGAAGGCGGGCCGGCGCCGACCGACGATGCGGCCAGCCCGCGGCGCTGGCGCTGCGACGTCGCGGTCGCGGCCTCGTCGTGGAGCGGCGGTCCCTCTCCTGCCTAGCGCCGGCCCCCTCGACGGATCTTCTGCACGACGTGTCGCGCCCGCCATGCCTGATGCTCGCTGAGGCCCGCCGGACGCGCCGCCAGGGTCGCCTCAAGGCGCCGCACCACCCGGCCGTCGGCCAGCTCACCGAGGGCATCGAGCGTGGCCTCGACCCCGTCATGGCCAATGAGCGCCGGCCGCTCCAGAAGGGCGGCCACCTCAACCTGAAGCACGGCCAGCCGGCGCGAGCGCACGACGGCGAGCGACTCCAGCTGAAGCGCGCCATCATCTGCGGCGAGCGCGGCGGCGAGGGCCCGCACCAAGGTGCCAGACGGGGCGAGCGCCGCCTGTGGCCCAGCTGTCGCAGAGGCCCTACGCAGCAAGCGCACGATGGGCAGCAGCGCGCCAGCGTCAGCGCCAGCCACGGCCTCGCCCCCAACCTCCAGCGCGCCGACGACGCCGGCGAGAGCGGCCGGGTGGTCGAGCGTCCCGTCGCCCTCGGCGGCCGCCCAGGCGCCGGCCAGCGCGTCATCCAGGGCGGCGATGGTCGGCCCGGTGGGCGCAGGTGGCGCTGGCGGGACGCCGAGGCCTGCGTCGTCGTCGCTGCCCCGTCCGGCCGCACCGGCGGCGCCTACCGCCGCGCTGAGGAAGTCGTCGGGCGCGTCGCGCCACCAGGCGCCTGCCCAATCGCAGGCAGGGACAGCGGCGACCGCGGCGGAGGGAGAGCGCGCGGCGACGTCGGGCCTGACGCGACAGCGCGCCATCACAGCGTCGAGCAGGCACGCCACGCGCGACAGTGCTGCCTCGGAACCGCCAACTGGGTCTGCCACAAGCACCTCCGCGCCCGGGGACGGCGCACCTCGCGCTAGCGGCCCGCCGACTGCGGATGTGCCGCGAGGTGGCGATCTACACGTGCCTGCGTCCACGGCTCGCTGGCGAAGGTCTGATCGAGCGGCTGTGTCCACAGCGCCAGCGCGCCAGCGCCAGGCTCGAACACCGCGCCGAGCCGCAGCAGCGCATCGATCGCCTCAATGCGGCTGGTCATGCGCTGCATCTCCTGGCGCACGGCCTCTGCGGTCACCTCGGTCGGCGCGACGGCGAACCCTGCCAAGATGGCATGCAGCGAGGCGCGCTCGGCCCGCAGCGCCGTCGCCCGCTCGGACGGCTGCCAACTGCCAGGAACGCTCCCAGGGCGCAGCAAGAGCGCGACGCCGACCTTACCCTGGCGGTGGCTGTCGGCAAAGACGGCGTGCTCGACGGACTCGAGGATCGTGGTCTGTTCCGCGCCCTCCGTACCGAGGAAGGCATGGATCTCGGGCACCTCAGCGGCGACGCGGTGAAGCTCGGGGCGCTTGAGCGACGTCAGCGCCACGATGAGCTGCGCGCCTTGCGCCTTCGCGGCCTGCACGCCACGGCGCGCCGCGACCAACGGGTCATCGAAGTTGAGTCCCTTCTCTAGCAAGATTGGGCCCTTGCCGCTCGGAAGTGGCGACGCCAAGCCCAGGACGCCGATCTTCAGACCATTCAAGCGCAGCAGCACCACGGCTGGCAGCGGTGACGAACGCGCGGCGCCGGCGCCTGTGGCCGCGGTCGGCAGCCAGACCAAGGACGACGAAACCAGCGCGATGCCGTGCTTTCGAGCCAGGCGCTGCAGCTCGGGCAGACCGATCGCCAACTCGTGAATGGCGGCGTGCAGCACGCGCACGCCCATGTGGGCCCAGACGGCGAAGAAGAGCTCAGCGCGCGCCTGCCGCAGCGCGCCGGGCTCGCTGCCATCGCCAGGTTGGGCGCAGAGCGCGCCGCCGATGTGAACGCCCAGCATGCCACCGACCTGGGCCCGAAGCAGCGTCGTCCACGTCGCCCGCCGCCCGAGACCGCCGAGGGGGTTGGTCGGGCAGGCGCAGGGCTGCAGCTCGCCGAGCTCGTGGCCGTGGACAGCAAGCGCCAGCCACTGGCGGTCGACCTCCGGCATCGTCGATGCTTCTGGCATCGTGGTCGGCGTCGCCATCGCAGCGAGGCGCGCCGCGAGCGGATCGTCGACGCGAAGCTGTCTGAGCTCCTCCACAATCTGGCGCTGGAGCGCCAAAGCGCCCTGCATGCGCGGCGGCAGGAGGCGCGGCGCCACGGACGTCGCTGGAACGGACGCCGCGTCAGGTGCCGACGTCGATGGCGGCACCGCGCCGCGGCGGAGGAAGGCCAGCCCCGCGCTGGCGAAGGCGACGACGAGCAGGGCGGCCAGCCACAGCGCCCGCCTCTCTCTGCGCCTCTCGCCGTCTGACGTCATCGTGCTCCCGTCGGGGCGCTGCCCCCGACCGCCGACGATAGCAACCGCGCCCGGCGTTGACCACCGCGCCCGCCGCCGCGTAGCCTGCGCGCCCTTGCCTGCGATAGAGCCGAGGTGCGAAGTTGCCGCCAGACGAGCCCGAGTCCGCCGATGCGCCAGCGGCGCACGACCATGGCCTGCCGACGCCGACTGACGCGCCGGCGACCGAACCGAGCGCGGCCACGCCCCTGCCCGAGGGAGCCGCTCCCGTCACCCCCCGGCGCGCCGGGCTGTTGCTCGTCGCCGCCATTGGCGTGCTCTACCTAGCCACCAGCGCCAATTTCTTGGCGCAGCCGTCGCCGCACTTCCACTTTATCGACATGGCGGCCAGCTGGCTCGATGGTCGCCTCGACACCGACACGCCGCGCCGACGCGGCGGCGTGCCGGGCAAGCCCGAGGACCGACCCGGCTACCAGGCCGCCATCGACCGCGCCACCGACCATGGCCGCGCCGGCTGGAACGACTGGGCGTCGTACCGCGTGCTCCGGCTGGCCGGCGGCGAAGAGGTGCGCGGCGTCTTCCCCTACAAGGACGTCCCCGGCCCGCGCCAGCACGAATTCTGGACGGTCGACGGCACCGCGATGGTCATCGACCCGACGCGCGACCTCGCCAAGGGATGTGACGCCGACCGCCCCACGGCGCCATGCGACCGCGTGGTCTATCAGGTGTCCTTTCCGCCCTTCCCCGCCTTGCTGATGCTGCCGTTCGTCGCGGTCATCGGCTACCACACGCCGGACGTACTGCTGACGCTGCTGTTCGCGCTGCTCGGGCCGCTCTTGTTGCTGCGCTGGCTCGATCGCTGGCGGCAGCAGGGCCTCCTGCAGCTCGACGTGCGCGAGCGGCTGTGGCTGGTGGCGCTCTTCTCGCTCGGCACCGTGCTCTGGTACTGCTCCATTCGCGGCACCGTCTGGTTCTCGGCCCTGGCCATCGGCGTGCCGCTGCACCTCTGCTACCTGATGGCGGCAGAAGGCGCGCGCCGGCCCGCCCTCGCCGGGCTGCTGCTCGGCGTCGGCGTTGCGACCCGCACACCGCTGCTGTTCGCCGCGGTCTTTCTGCCGCTTGAGGCGCTGTTTCCCAACGGACGATGGCTCGGCGGCGACGGTGGGCGCGGGCTGCGGCGGGCCCTCGTGCAGATCGCGTGGTTCGCGCTGCCGATGGCGATCATCGGCGCCGGGCTGGCCTGGTTCAACGCGGTACGCTGGCAGAACCCTATGGAGTTCGGTCATTTCTATCTGCTGGAGGGCACCCGAGCGCCGACCCGCGACTATGGTCTCTTCAGCTTCCACTTCCTGAACCACAACTTGGGCGCGGCCCTCACCAACCTGCCCAAGCTGGTCAGCGTACCTCCCTACCTGCTGATATCGCGTCATGGTCTCGGGACGCTGGCCGCGACCCCCGCGTTGCTGCTGCTGCTCGGCTGCCGAGGCGCCTCGACGCCTGGGACGGGGGCGACCGACGACGGAGACCCGCTGGCCCGCCGGCGACGGGCCTTGTCGCGCCACCTCGGCCTCACCGTCGCGGCCATCGCCGTGCCCGGTCTGCTCTACCAGAACGACGGCTGGCAGCAGTTCGCCTATCGCTTCGCCGTTGACCTCTGGCCGCCGCTGCTCGGCGTCTTCGCGCTGCATGTCGGCCGCGTCGATCGCCGCGTGAAGGCGCTGATCTTGATTTCGATTGCAATTGAGCTGTTCGGCGCCATCACGTTCGGCCGATTCGAGCAATTCTACTACGACTAGGCGGCAGACCGAGACGAGGATACTCGCTCGCGGAGGGTGAATGTCGGCGGAACCCAAAGACAGCGGCGGCCCCGCGCTCGAGACGCTGGACGAGTGCGCGGCGTGGCTGCGGCAAGGCAGCAAGCCCGAGGCAGACTGGCGAATCGGCGCGGAGTACGAGCGGCTGGTCTTTGACGACGCTGGACGGCAGGCCGACTATGAGGGCCAGAAGGGCATCCGCGCCGTACTCGAGGGCCTCGTCGAGCGCTTTGGCTGGACACCGATTCTAGAAAACGGCCGGCCGATCGGGCTGCAGCGCGGCCAGGCAGGCATCAGCCTAGAGCCAGCCGGACAGCTCGAGCTCTCGGGCGCACCGCTGCGGTATGTATCTGACTTCGTTCGTGAACGAGACGAGCACCTCGCCGAGGTCGCCGCCATCTGCGCGCCGCTGGGGCTGCACACGGCGCTGGTCGGTATCCAGCCCTTCGCGACCGCCGAGACGACGCCGCAGGTCCGGAAGCACCGCTACACCATGATGCGCGCCCGCATGCCCGAGGTCGGCAGCCGCGGGCTCGACATGATGCACCTGACCTGCACGGTGCAGGTCAACCTCGACTATGGCGACGAGACCATGGCGATGGAGATGATGCGGCTCGGCATGCTGTCAGCGCCGGTGCTCATCGCCCTGTTCGCGGCGTCGCCGTGGCGCCATGGCCGCCCAAGCGGCATGGCCAGCGCCCGCGCCTTCATCTGGGAGGACGTCGAGACCGCGCGCTGCCTGCCAGGCCCGTGGATCTACGATCCCGCCTCAACGTTCGACGATCACGCCGCCTGGTCCGTTGACGTGCCGCTCTACTTCGTGCGCCACCGCGACGCAAGCGGCCAGACCGTGACCCTGCTCCCTGAGCAAAAGGGCATGACGTTCCGAGACTTCTTTGAGCGGGGCGACCGCGGCCGCCGGCCCAACCTCACGGACTTCGCCCTCCACCTCTCGACGCTCTTCCCTGACGTCCGCTGCAAGCGCGTCATCGAGCTGCGCGCCTGCGACTGCGTGCCCCCCGACCTGCTTCCCGGGCTTCCTGCGCTCGCCAAGGGCCTGTTCTATGACGCAGACAGCCGCCGCGCCGCCCTCGGGCTGCTGCGCGACGGCGACGCCAGCGTCGACCGCCTTGCGCTGCGTCATATTGCGGCGCGGCAAGGGCTGGACGGGCGTCTCGGCGATCTGGCGCTCGGTCCGCTGGCGATGGCGTTGCTCGACCTCGCGCGCCTCGGCCTCGAGCGACTCACGCCGCGCTGGGGTGAAGACGCGGCGGCCTTGGCAGCGATCGACGGCCTGGACGCCATCGCGCGCGGCGAGCGGACACCGCTGTGGCGCGAGATCGACGCCGCCCTGCGCGCCGAGCCGAGCTTGAACGCGCTGCGGCCCTTCGGGGTCTGACGGTTCGGCACAGTCACGCGACGCCGTGACGCGACGCCGTGCGCGCTGTAACGAGGCGGCGCCGTCAGGCGGTGCGGTACGGCGGCGCGCCTAGGGGATCGCAACGGCACCCGGAGGTGCCCGCCTGGGCACCCCCTGGCGGCAAGGCGCCCGCAGCGGCCACGAGAGCGAGCGGAGCTACTGGACGACGACGGGCAGGTTCAGCGTCTCGCTGAGCACAAAGCACTGCTCGTCGTTGCAGACAGAGAAGCGCCCGGTCAGCACCAGGTTGCCGCGTCCGGCGGCGGTGGCGACCACCGGGATCGCGACCACACCAGTCTTGTCCTCGATTTTGACATCGCCGTCCTTGAGGCTCAGCTTGTCGCGCTCCGAACGCGCGAAGGGCGCCGCGGCCACCGTGAACTTGGTCGGAAATTCCGCATTGAATTTCATGCCTTTGACCGGCTCAATTCGCAAGCTGGCGACCTTCTTCTCGCCCGACTTCAGCGTGACGGTCTCGACGACCACGGAATATTGCTTGCCACCTGCAGGCGCGGCGACCGGCACCTCTTCGCCGACCTGGGGCGGGGCAGGTGTGCCAGCTCCGGCCGGCGCGGTCACGGCGACGCTGTTGGCGGCGTCGGCCTTTTGCTGACAGCCGGTGACCAGCAGGGCGCAGAGGGCGACGCTGGAGAGGGGAATTCGGAGGGCGCGTGCGTTCATCGTGGGCTCCTCAAGCGGCGACTCGGTCGGTGGCCAGCGCGGCGGCGCCCCGAGAGCGGGACATGGCGCCGCGGCAGCGCATGATGCCGACGCCGGCTGGGGAGTCAACGCTTGACGCTTAGGCCTGATTCCGCTGCGCGCTGCAGTGACCGCGAGGTGCGAGGGACGCGCCTCTTCATGCTTGGCTGCGTCGCTGGCCGTCGGTCTCTGGGAGGCTTGGCGCCTCTAGCTGGTCAACGCGTCATTTTCCGGTGATCCCCAGCCTGGGCCGCGCCCGATTCGGCGTCATGGCGCCAGATCGGCGGCGACTCTGGCCGGCGGCGCGGCTGGAGTCCCGACTGCCTTGACGGACAGCGGGGCGCGCACCATCATCTGGTCCATGGGCAACCGAACGCCAAGTGGGTCAGGTACGCGATCGACCACTGCTCCTGTGCGCGCCACGCCAACGCTCTTGCGCCGGCTCCTGTGCCTGACCCTCACGGTGATCTTGGTCGGCGTCACGACGCCCGCGCGGCAGGCGCTAGCGCAGAGCAAAGACGACTTGGCCAAGGCCGAGGCGCTGGCGCTGCAGGCCAAGTTCAAGTTCAAGGCCGGTGAGTTCGCGGCGGCGGCGGAGCTGTACATCACGGCGTTCACGCTTGGCCGCGCACCGGCATTGCTGTTCAACGCAGCGCGGGCCTACGAAGAGGGGCTGCGCTATCGCGAGGCCAAGGCCGCATTCGAGCAATTCTTGAGCTTGGCCGGAAGCGGCGAGAGCGCTCGCGACGACGCCAAGGCGCGCATTGAGGCCCTGCAGGCCACGATCACCGCGGAGGGCGCGACGCAGCCGACCCAGCCGGCGCAGCCGACCCAGCCCGTCGAGCGAACCCAGCCGGCGCAGCCGGGCCAAGCGCCGCCACAGGCCCCGGCAAAGGCTGCGACCGGCGCCGAGCCCGCCGCGGCGGCAAAGACGCCAACCCTGTCAGCGCGCGCCCCGAGCCCCGAGGCGCCTTCGAAGCTCTTGACCTGGCCGTTGGTTGGCGGCGGGTCGCTGGTCGCCCTCATCGCGTTGGCGACGATGAGCGGCGCGGCGGCGCGGGCTGAGGCCGCTAACGCCATGGACTTCAAGGATCCTGACGCGAAGGTTAGGTACAACACGGAGTTCGATGCCGCGGAGAGGGGCGTCGCGGGCGGCGCGGTCTTCCTGACCATCGGCCTGGGGCTGGCTGGCTGGGGGGCTTGGCGGCTGATGTCGGCGCCCCCCTCGCCATCGGCAGCGATCAGCGCCCGAGTCTGGGCGACGCCGGCGGTACTCCCGGGCCGCGACGGTGTCGGCTCTGGGCTCATCGTCGGCGGGAGCTTCTGATGCCAAGGGCCAGGACGTCGTGGCTCCGCGGGGCCAAGGTCTGGCTCTACCGCGGCGGCGCCTTGGCCGTCGTCGGTCTGCTCGGGTGCCTGCCCGATCGTTTCACCGATGGCGAGCTGGACCAGAAGGTGGCGACCGCGACCCAGCTCGGCAGCTGTCGCACGCAGGCGTCGTGCGCGCTGGCGCCCGGCTGCGCCACAGATCAAGCCTGCCGCGCGGCGTGTAGCGCGGGCGCCGCCGACGCGGTGGTCGCTCGGGTCAACGCGGTCGTCGAGTGCCGCGCCGCTTGCGTCAGCAAAAACTGCGCCGGCGCCACCGGCAGCGCCTTGAGCGGCTGCGAGAACAACTGCCTCGCCGACCAGTGCGCCGGCGAGTCGCTGGCCTGCGCCGCCCCGACGGCGACTGGCGCTGGCGCGTGCAGCGACATGTTACCTTGCGTCACCAACTGCGCCATGCCTGTCGTCACGGACAGCCTCTCCTGTTTAGCGACCTGCACCGACGCGCTCGCCAGCGCAGAGCTAGGTGTGGCCACGGCGGTCACCAGCTGCCTTTCGGCGTCGGGCAAGGCGGGCACGAAGAGCAGTGACGCCTGCATCAACGAGTTCGCCGCCTGCTACGCCGGCGGCGTGTCCGGCAGTGCGCTCTGCCACGAGTCATTCGCCTGCCTGGAGGGTTGCGCAAAGACTGGCAAGTCCGACGAGGCCTGCATTCGCGAGTGCATGGCGAAGCTGACGACGACGGCACAAACTCAGTTGGTCTCGTGCTTGGAGTGCCTCGGCGACAACAACAACATTATCTCGGCGTGCAAGTCGAGGATTATCGCCTGCGCCGATCCGAAGGGGACGTCGCCGTGCGCCAAGATGTTCGAACAGACCACGAAGTGCATCAAGATCAATGGCACGGCGGCCAGTGGCAGCTGCATCGCGACGTCGCTGCACGGCGGCAAGCCTCAGGCCGCTATTCCCTACATCGATCTGTTGGCCTGCTACAACGCCGAGTGCGGCCAGGTCTGCGATAAGTCGCCGAGCGAATGTACGACCTGCCTCGCGACCAAGTGCGGCACCAAGCAAGGCGCTTGCACGGGTTAGCGCAGCGTTGCGGCTCATCGGGCCTTTGTCTCCTGAGCGGGGCGTAGCCGGGTATCCAGCGCTTCTCGCTCGTCGATGCACACGGGGCGGCCTTGGGGACGCGACCACTGCCAATGGCGCAGCCGCACGTCGATGTCCGTAGGGCAGGGGCTCGTTGCGGTGGCGAGGTCCAGCGCACTGGCGACGATAACTCACGGCCCGTCATTTGCGGTGGGTGCGGCGGAGATGCGCTTCGTACCAGACGCCGAGGGCGCCGAATTGGACGCGCCGCTAGTCTGGGAAGGGCGGAAAATGACGCGTTTTCCGGCTCGCGAGCCGCTAGGCCCCCGGCGCGTGATCGCTGCGATCGAGCCCATGGACCGGGGCGACGGTGAGCGGCGCCATCAGCGTCCGCTCCAGCGCCTCCATGACCTTGGCCTCGGCGGCGCGCACGTGGTCGTGGCCGAGCAGATGCAAGATCCCGTGTGTCAACAGGAACGCCGTCTCCTCTTGCACGCCGTAGCGGCACGACGAGTCGCCACTGTCGCGCTGCCACTCCCGCTCGAGCGCAGCCGCCTGCCTGCAGGCCGTGTCGAGGGAGATGATGACGTCGCCGAGCAGCTCCTCAGTCCCCGGCATCGCCTCGCCTTCTTGCAGGGCGAAGCTGAGGACGTCGGTTACGCCGGCGACACCGCGCCACTGCTCGTTGATCTCCGCGATCGCGGCGTCGCCAACCAGCTGGACGTCGACGACGCCACGGGCCCGGCCGCAAGCCTTGAGCACCGCCCGGCCATGACGGGCCAGCGCTGCGCGATCGACGATCACCCCGCGGCGCTGCTGGACGATGGAGACAGGCATCAGGCCTCGCCGCCGCGATCGCCGCCGCGCGCCTGGCTGTCGCGGGCGTAGGCCGAGGCGATTCGAGCGACGACCGGGTGGCGGACAACGTCGTCGCGGGTCAGCTGGACAATCTCGACGCCCTCGACTCCCTCCAAGATCTCAAGCGCATGGCCAAGGCCCGAGCGCTGGTGCCGCGCCAGGTCACTCTGGCTGGGGTCGCCGGTGACGACGACCTTGCTGTCGTGGCCCATGCGGGTGAGCAGCATCGCCATCTGCTCGACGGTGCAATTCTGTGCCTCGTCGAGAATAATGAACGAGCTCGCGAGGGTGCGGCCGCGCATGAAGGCCAGG
>SXGT01386665.1_pt1 | contig 16690 bp, 12 predicted proteins | sample 3176221 | NCBI WGS metagenome assembly SXGT01 (sample SAMN11356862, study PRJNA531348) | freshwater metagenome | isolation source: freshwater sample F1-120 | place: China: Fuxian Lake, Yuxi | collected 2017-12-25 | reverse complement strand
CCGACGCCCACACCCGCGCCCGGGCCCACGCCAGGGCCAGGGCCCACGCCAGGGCCCACGCCGGCACCCGCACCCACGCCCACGCCGTGGGAGGCCCACCTCGCGACCCTGCCCGTGGAGCTGAAGACGCAGTGCCAGTCGGTCGCCGACGTGCCGACGCAGACGGCGCTGATGGCGATGCCCACCTCGCAGAAGCGGACCTACTTCAAGCTGGCCGCGTCCAAGCCGTTCTACGTCGGCACGACCGACAAGCGCGCGACCATCGATGCGATGGTGGCGACGGCGGAACACCTCGCCTACTTCGAGACCATCGTCTCCAATGCCCCGGCCTGCACGGCGTGGCTGGCGATCACCCCGAACGAGCGGACCGATCTCCTGAAGATCACCGACCCGGTCGTGCGCCTCGCGACGATGACCGACACGACCAAGCTCGCCCACTGGAACGCGACGCGCGTGGCGGCCGAGGCGGCGTTGTCGTCGAACCGGAATCTCGCCGCGGCGCTCATCAACGCCACCGGCAACCCCGCGACGGAACTCCAGCAGATCTGCGCCGGACCTGCCGGTGAGAATCTGCGCCGCATCGCGGCCGATCCAGGATTCCGCAACGCGCAGACGCCGATCGACTTCATCGCCGAGCTGCGGACGAACATCCTCGCCGACACCAGCAAGGACGCGTGGACTCACATGCAGGCTCTGCGTAGGCCGCCGTACACCTTGGCGGGCACTGAGACCCCCATCAGCGACGCGACCATCCCTGATCTGTGCAAGGCCATCCCGATCGTCAACGTCATCGCCTTCAACGACCCCGGCGCTTCACTGAAGACGCGCATCATGACCGCGAACGACGCCAACCCTGCGTATCCCACGCAAGAGGTGACCGATCCCGCGACCGGCGCCAAGACTCAGCAGAAGATCACGCCGCCAGTGGCTGCCTACGACGCGCTCACGCGGGCGACCAAGACGCCGTTCATCGAAGCCTACCTCCGGGGTGGCGGGGCGTTCCAGGTGACCGACGTCGGCGCATTGGCCGACTTGGAGATCACCGGCGGCGGCGGTATCGCGTACTGGACCGCGGACGCCACCGCGCCGATCTCGCTCCTCAAGACGTATGACCTGGCGGCCCTCAGGCAGAAGCTCGCGATCGAAGAGACCGCCGCGTACAACACCGGCGCCGTCGTCGTGAACCTGAAGAAGACGATCACGAAGACGGCCAGGGGGCTCGCTCCCAACGTGTACCGGCCGACCGCGATCGACGGTCTCGGCTTCACCCAGTTCGACCTAGCGCCGGCCGGCGCGTTCTGCGGCGTGACGTCCGGGGGCATGGGCGAGGTCATGATCCCAGCGGTCAAGTTCGCCGACGCCGAGAGCATCACCTACGCACGTTGAGAGAGGTCGTTCGATGGACATCGAGGCAGCACGCGCGTACTACGCGGCCCGCTCGGGGGGCGAGCGCTATCGGCATGACGCGTCCGGGATCGAGCAGATAAGCGATGTGTTCGACGCGGGAAACGACGCGGTCCGCGCGGAGATTTGGGAGGTGTTCGCCACCTTTGCGAGCGACGGGGACGACGGCGAGGCCTACATGGCGAAGAACTTCTTCGCCAACGCGACGCCGCCGGAGGCGATCTACGGGCGGTTCGTGGCGATCGTCGCGGCGGGGACATCGCCCGGAACGGCGGTGCTCGAGCGGATCCTCGGCGGGTCGCGGACTCGCCTGTCGGCGGCCGATCGCCAGACGCTGACCGCGCTGTTCGCCGCGGACCCGGTCGGGCACTTCGCGCTCGCCGGAAACCTCGTGATGATGGAGCCACGAGGGCAAGTCTGGGATGCGTACGTGTCGGCGCTGGCCCGTATCGAGGACCCGGCGGTGCTCGCGTCCGGCTTCGAGGCGGCTTGCCTGGCGCAGCGCGAAGCGGACTACTACGCGGCGTTCGCCGGTCGCCCGGGCGCGGTGATCGACGCCGTCGCCGAGCGCTTGCCCAGCGGCGGCGAGGGTGACCGCCTCAAGGCGGCCGTGCGCGGGGCCTGAGACCGGGCCGCGGCGCGCGCTGCCCTGGCCGCGCGCGAACGGAGAACGGATTGGAGGGAGCGGGGCTGCGTGTGATAGGGCTTCCGACAGGAGGCACGCCATGACCCGCTCCATCGCCATCGAAGGCTGCTACACCGCGCTCGTGACGCCGTTTCGCGACGGGCAGGTCGACTTCGATACGCTCGCGCGCCTGGTCGATTGGCAGATCGACGAAGGCGTCGACGGCCTCGTGTCGGTCGGCACGACCGGCGAGTCGGCGACCCTCGACGTCGACGAACACGTCGCCGTCATCGCCGCGACGGTCAAGGCCGCGCGCGGGCGCGTGCCGGTGATCGCCGGGGCCGGCGCGAATTCCACGGCCGAGGCGTTGGCGTTGACGCGCGCCTCCGAGGGCGCCGGCGCCGACGCGCTCCTGCACGTGACGCCGTACTACAACCGGCCGAGCCAGGAAGGTCTCTACCAGCACTTCGCGGCGGTGGCGCGCGCGTCTCACCTGCCGATCGTGCTCTACACCGTGCCGACCCGGACGGGCTGCGATCTCCTCACCGAGACGGTCGTGCGCCTCGCGGAGCTCGAGAACATCATCGCCATCAAGGACGCGACCGGCAACCTCGTGCGCGGCAGCGAGCTCGTCGCCGCGGTCGGCCACACGATGGCGGTGCTCTCGGGCGACGATGGCACCACATTCCCGCTCTATGCGTGCGGGGGTCGTGGGGTCATCTCGGTCGTCTCGAACGTCGCCCCGCGCGCGATGAGCGATATGTGGGATGCCGTCCGGGAAGGCGACTGGGCGCGGGCACGGGCCCGTCATTTCGAGCTGCGCGTGCTCAATCAGATGCTGTTCGCCGAGCCGAGCCCGGCGCCCACCAAGGCCGCGCTCGCGTTGCTGGGGCGCGCGTCCGCCGAGGTGCGGTTGCCGCTGGTGGCCGCGACTTCGAAGATGGTCGACCTGCTCCGTGACGAGCTGCGGACCCGCGGCTACCTCGGCGCGCGCTAGCGTCCGGAGGCGATCGGCGAACGCGCCCGCTGGCGATGGCCGCGTCACGTCGCGCGTCGGAGGCGCGCGAGCCAGTCTTGCGCAGCGCGGCGAGTCGCGTCGTCGATCCACGACAGGCGCGCTGTCTCGGCGAGGGCGGGGCCGAGGTCGGCGGGGGCCAGGTCGGCGAGCGCTTGCAAGAGGTGTCCGTCGGGGCTGGGCAGGCGTCCCATGAGCGTGGCGCAGAGCAGTCCGCGATCGGCACCCTCGGTATTGGCGATGACCCAGCGCGGCACGCGCATGCCCTTGGCGAGCGCTTGGCGAGCGGTCGTGAGGGCATCGGGGTAGCGCGTCGCAAGGTCGAGGCCCAAGGCGAGTGGGTCGGGCGCGCGCGCGAGGGTCTCGAGCTCGGCCAGCGCGGTGGCCGTGACGGCAGCAAGCGGGGACTGGAGGCGCGCGGTGATCTGCGCGAGGAGGCCAGGCGCGTTCGGTTGGGGCGCCGGCAGGCCGTGATGGCGCCGCAAGGCGTCCGACAGGGCGTTCATGAGCGTGATCCGCGCGGCCGGGATCGGTCCACGTCGGATGAGCGCCGGCAGCCGCGCGATCGCGTCCGCGGGGGCGTGTTCCGCCAGCGCGTAGGCCGCTCGGAGCTCGTGGAGCATGACGCCGCTGTCGATGAGGGCGAGGGGGTCCTCGATCGCGGGCGCCGCGAACCCTGGCAAAGGCACCCGTTCGGCGGGACGCGCACGCGCCGTGGCGATGGCGAGAACCAGATCGAGTGGCGGCGGCGACTCGCCCTCGGGCGCGAACAGGCGGAAGGAGGGCGCGTGCCCCGCGGCCCACCCCGTGAGCGCCGCGGTGATCGAGGCGATGCGCTCCGGGCTCGTCTCCGGAAGCGCGAGCCCAGCGAACAGGCTCAGCCCCGGGAGCGCCGGGCTCGCGACGGGACTCGCGCTCGGCGCGAGCATGCTGATGGGACCCACGACCAGGGTGGTGCTCGGGCGGAGCCAGGCATCGAGCTCGGGGCCGAGTTGCGAGAGGCCCTGCGCGCGCTCGCTCGCGTCCGCGCCGTGCAGCGCCTGCATCGCGAGGCCAAAGGCGGCATGCGCCTGCCACGCCGAGAGTCCATGCGCGAGGGCGCGCGCCAGGAACTCGGACCACTGCGGGTGGGCCGTCGGCTGGAGGACGAAGCGGTGCGCGGGCGCGTGGTTCTCGGCGAGCGGTGCGGATGATACTTGCGTCGAAGCGCAAGTGTCGGCGCCCGGGCGCGGAAGGGCGACCTCGACGACGGGCTCGTTCGGCGGGCGCAGCAGGGCCTCCTGACCCTCGAAGTCCGCCGTCAGGATGAAGTTCTTCTTTGCGTCTGGAGCCGTCATGGTGCGGACCGGGCGATTACCCCGGAGGTGAACGCGATTACCCCGGAGGTGAACGCGTTTACCCCGGAGGTAACCGCGAATGGCGTGCTGCGCGGAAGGGGTCGCGCGCTCGAGCTCAGCGCCTCACCGATCACGGCGATTTGCGCGACCGGGCCGGTGGCGTTGGAGCCGCGGGCGTCGGCGGCGGCGCCGTCGGTGGGGTCGGAGCCGTCGGAGTGGTCGACGCCCGAACCGGCGCCCGCTGCCCGATCGCGCTCATCCCGACGGACGCGCTGCTGAGCAGCTCGGGGACGTCGATGCCGCTCGCGCGCAGCTGCTCCATGAGGCTCGCGACCTTCCCCGCCATCGGGGTCCCCGCGTCGCCACCCGAGCCGACGAACGTGATCTGGTCGACGCGCGCGTTCTTGACGGTACCGACCATGATACCGACGAGCGTCCGCAGCTTCTCGAGCAGGAAGATCTCTCGCGCGCTGTCACCGGCTTCGCGCCACCGCTCGGCGAGCTGCTTCAAGCCCTCGGCGGTCGCCATGCCCGACTCGCGAATTGCGGCGGTATCCGCCTGGGCCTGCGCCTCCATCTGCAGGCGATAGGCACGCGCCGGCGCCACGAGATCGGCCTCGAGCTGCACGCGCACCTGCTCGATGCGGGCCTTCTGCACGCCCACCTCGGCCTCGGCGCGCGCGATCTGCGACTCGATCGCCGAGCGCTCCTGAGCCACGACCGCGGGCCGCGAGCTCGTCGCTTTCACGATTCGGCGATTGGCCGTCGCGATGTTGATCTCGGTCTCGGCCGCGATCTGGGCGACGCGCGTCCGCTGCATGTTCATCGCGGACTGGACCACCGCCTCGGACTGACGCTCGGCCTCGGCGATGCGCGAGCGTCGGATGAGCACAGCCCCCTGCTTGCGCCCGATCGAGTCGAGGTAGCCGACCTCGTCCGCGACCGTCTGGATCTTGAGCGTGTCGAGCAAGAGCCCGAGCCGCCCGAGGTCCGCCTCGGCTTCCTCGATCAGCTCGCGCGCGAAGCTCTCCTTGTCCTCGTTGACCTGCTCGGGCGTGAGCCGCGCGAGCACGCCGCGCAGGTTGCCTTCGAGGGTCTCGCGTCCCATCTTGGCGATCTCGTCGCGGCTCTTTCCCAAGAGGCGCTCGACCGCGTTGTCGAGCCCGGGCGCGTCGCCGTCGATCTTCAAGTTCGCGACGCCCTGGACGTTGAGCGGCACGCCCTCGCGCGTGTACGCGCCGCGCACCGCGACCTCGACCGACATGTTCGAGACGTCGAGGCGGCTGACGATCTCGAACATCGGGATGCGCAGCCCACGGCCGCCGCGCACCGCCCGATAGCCGACGCGCGCGCCCTCGCGCTTGGGCGGTCCCGAGAAGATGACGACCTCGGACGGCTGGCAGATGACGACCAGGGATTTCACCGAGAGGAGGAGCACCGCGACCGCGATCGCGATGACGAGGACGATGACGAGTCCGGCGTCCATCAGGTGGTCTCCTTGTCGGCGGGTGAGCGGAGCGTCGCGCGCGGAGCCGCGGGCGCCGGGGCGACGTTGCTGCCGCCCGAGTTCGAGAGGATCGCCGCGACGTCGACGCCGACAGTGTCCTTGATGCGGCCGAGGATCTCGCCCACGACCTGCGGGAAGGAGCCGATGTAGCGCGCGAGGCTCTCGCCGTTGCCGCTGTCGATGAGCGTCACGTGGCCGATCTCGAGGTTCGCCGTCACGCTCGCGACGTCCGCCAAGATCTGGTCGACCTGTTGGATGAGGAAGACCTCGCGCGCCCGCGGGCCGGCCGTCTTCCACGCAGAGTAGAGCGCCGCGAGCGCCTGCCCCTGCGCCTTGCCGGTCTCGGCTTTGATCGCCGCATCGCCGGCCGCTCGGAGGGCCGCCGCCTCGGCCTCGCGCTGCGCCGGGATCACCTGCTCGGCCTCGAGGCGCAGCTGCTCGACGCTCTTGCGAACGGTCTGAAGCTGCTGCTCCATCGTCGCGCGCGCCTCGCGCCCGGCGGCGATCGTGCGCTCCTCTTCGGACTTCGCGCGCGACTCCAGCTCGGCCTTCTGGCGCGCCAGCTCGTTCTCGCTCTCGGCGACCGCCGAGGCCGCCTGCTCGCCCGCGACCTGCCCCCGCATCGACGCGCCCGCGATAGCCTCCTCGGCCTCGCGGTGGGCGTTCGACTCGGCGATTTCGGCGTCGCGCAGCACCTCGGCGATGCGCACGCGGCTGATCGAGTCGAGGTACTTCACGTCGTCGGTCACGTGCTGAATCTTGAACGTGTCGACCATCAGGCCGAGGCGCCCGAGGTCATCGGCGACCTCCTGGCGCATGACCTCGGAGAGCTTCTGGCGGTCGTGATTGATCTCCTCGGGCGTCAGCTGCGCGATGACGCCGCGCAGCGTGCCCTCGAGGGTCTCCTTGGCGACCTTCTGGATCTCGTCCTGTGAGCGGCCCAGAAAGCGCTCGATCGCATGATGGACGTTCGGTTCATCGAGCGTGATCTTCACGTTCGCGACGGCGTCGACGCTCACCGGGATATTCCCTTTGGCGTACGCCGCGCGGATGCGGATTTCGATCGGCATCGTCGTGATGTCCATGCGGTCCACGCGCTCGATGATCGGCCAGCGGATCGCGCGCCCACCGGCGATGTAGCGCCATCCGACGGCCGCGCCTTCGGCGTTCGTGTGCTTTCGGCCCGAGAAGATCAGGATCTCGTTCGGGCGTCCGATCTTGAGGAAGCTCTTGATGAAGAGGATCAGCAGCGCGATGCTGGCGATGGCGATTGCTGAATAGATCCCGACTGTTTTCCAAAGGCTCGGGTCCAGTAGTTCGCTGGCGGCAAGAAGTCTCATGCGTCCTCCTTCGCGTTCTCGTGGGACTCGTGTTGCTCGTGTTGCTCGCGGGCCGCCGGCACCTGGGGGTCGACGGTCGGCATGCCGAGCGCCTGGGATTCCAATTGCACCACGGCTTTGCCGTCGTGCATCGCCAGGATGATGACGCGCATGCCGCGGTCGATGCTCCCCGCCTCGGGGTACGACAGGACCGCGAGCAGCTCGCGCTCGGGCCGGGCACCGGCGCGGACGACCAGCTTGGAGACCTGCCCGGGGCCGAGCGGATGGAGCATCTCGCCGACCTGGCCGACCCAATGATCATTCGCGACGGTCGCGCCGACCGGACGCTTGAGGCGTCGGATGAGCCAGGTGGCACCGGTCCCGGTGAACGCTCCGACGGCGGCCGAGGCGAGCGCGGTGACGGGCTCGGGCGTCCCGGCGAGCTCGCGCAGCGCCAAGCCGCAGAGCCCGAAGAAGAAGGCTGCGAAGGTCCAGAAGCGCAGGCTCAGAAACGGCAGTGACGCGTACCCGCCGTGGTCGTGGCCGCCGACCTCATGCCCGCCGACCTCATGCCCGCCGACGTCATGCCCACCGACGTCATGCCCACCGACGTCATGCCCAGCCAGATCGCTGTCGCCGTCGCCCACGCCATGGTCGTGACCGGCGAAGATGCTCATGCCGACGAACACGGCGCCGACGGCGAGGCACACGAGATAGACTGCAAGCACGCGCGGACGTTAGCCTGCCTGGGCCCGGCGTCAAGTCGGGCCCGAACGAGGCGGCGGCGGCGTGGGTCGCGTCAGAAGCGAATCGTCGACTCGAGCTTCACGCCCTCGAAGTTCGGAAAGACGCGACACACGCCGCCCGCGCACTTGAGGCCGCCCTTGGAGCGCCCGACGAAGACGCGCACGAAGCTGTCGGTGTTCCAACGGAACTGCACGAAACCACCTGGGAAAAGCGGGTCGGTCGAGTCGTCCGTGAGGTAGTCGCACTGGGCCGTGAAGGACCAATGCGGCGGCAGGTTCACCGACAGGTAGAACGCACCCTCGATGTAGTCTTCGGCCAGCAGCCCGCCGCCGACGTTCTTGGCGCGCACCTCGTTCTTCCAGTGGAGTTGGAGGTCGACGCCCGGGGCGAGGACGCTGGCCCAGTCCAGATCGAGGTGGAACATGCGCAGGCGCGTCAGCCCCTCGCGGGGCGCTTCTTCCTGCCGATACCCCGCCTGGAGTTGGAGCCGCTGGCCGCTCGCGGTCGTCCGCTCCCAGCCGAGGTAAGTGTGGAACGTCCACTCGTGCTCGAGCGGCGCGTCCGCGAAGTAGGCGGCCGAGACGAAGAGGGCGTTGTGCGCGGCGCCGGCGCGCGACGTCGTCGCGGATTCCGGGTCGGCCTTCTTGGCACGCGGCAACGTCACGTCGACGCGCGCGTGAACGCCGGTCACATCGGTGTTGTTGACGACGCGCTGGTCGACGCGCTCGAGGGTCGGCGCCGCCATATACGGGAAGACGTGCGTGATGGCCTGCTGGTCGGCGGTGTCGGGGTGGAGTGTCGACTCGAGCTTGTAGTGGTCGTAGCGCTTGCCTTCGAGAAGGACGTTCACACTTCCGAGAGCGGCCGTGGCCGAGGCGTAGAGCGCCGTTCCCGTCGTCCCCGAGTCGGCTTCGCCTTGCAGCGTCGTGCGCGTCTCGTCGTGGTTCAGCCAGTCGAACTCGGCGTAGAGATCGAGCACGTCGGCGATGCGCTGCACGTCGACGTTCCCGCCCACGACCCACGAGCGGAGGTAGCGGTGGCCCTGGATCGGATCGGTGTCGCCGTCGGCGAAGAGGGCGCCGGTCAAGGTGCTGCGCGCGTCCGAGTGGCGTCGCTCGATGTCCACGACGTGCGCGCCGAGCGTCACGCCGCTCGCGACCTCGACGTCCGTGCGCGCGACCAAGACGAGATCGTTCGGATCGGGGACCAGCTTTTCCTCGACCAGATCGACGTTCACCGTGTTCGTGAAACCGGCGCCGATCCGCATCTTGAACGCGTCGACCGGGCGCCACTGGGCATGGATGCCGCGCAGGCCCGTCGCGAAGCCGATCTCGTCGAACTTGCGCAGCGACAGCGCGATGCCGCGCCCGACCGTCAGGTAGTCGTCGCCGAGCGTGAGGGTCCAGGTCGGATTCTTCCAGGTGACGAAGACCTCCTCGGGGCGGATGTCGCTGGCATACTGGCTGCTCGGCGGGCCCACGAAGAGCGCGGCGTCGAGGCGCAAGCCGAAAGCCCACTCGCCGGTGCGCAATCGCAGGTTGAGGCGGTTGCGGAGATCGACGACGTGGTCGCGATCGGCCTCGTCGAGCCGCGGATCCTCGAGCGACCAGTGCCAGTCGGCGAAGAAGCTCTCGATGACCTCGAACGTGACCGGAGCCGCCTTGGCCCTTGGCGACAGCGCCGCCGCGAGCGTAGCAACCGCGGCCGCCGTCACAATGTGAACCGCTTTCACGGCGTGCTGACGGGCTTCACGAGCGCCTCGATCTCGGCCTCGATCGCCGGCGCCTCCGACGGCTGGAAGCCCGCGATGCGCTTCTTGACGCGCCCGTCGCGTCCGACGAGCACCGCATAGGGCGCCGTCGCGGTCGGGTTCAGCGTCTGCGTGATGGCGCCGTCCTCGTCGATGACGACGGCGAACGTGTAGCCCTGCTTGCGAATGTAGGGCGCGACGCCCGACTTCGTGTCGGGCCCGTCCATCGCGACCGAGACGATGGTCAGCCCGTCTTTGGCGAAGCGCTCGTGGAAGCGCTGCAGGGACGGCATCTCGGACTTGCATGGCTCGCAGTAGGTCGCCCAGAACGACACGAGCACAACGTCCTTACCGAGGTAATGCGCGAGGTCGAGGCGCGCGCCATCGAGCGTCTGAGCGCGAAAGGGCGCGGCCAAATCGCCGGAGCCGGCGACCGGTGCGTCGGTGGTGCCGGTGGTGCCGGCGGCGCCGGTCGTGCCGCAGCCGGTCGCTAGCAGCGAGGCCAGCGCGAGGCCGGCGAGAGAAAGAAGTCGGGACGGGGTCATTCGCAAGCCTCCGCAAGAGGAGCGTCATCGGAGTCGGCCAGGTCGGGAACGTCGCCGCGATCGGGCGTCGCGTCGTGCCGCGCGCCCTGGGACGCGGGCCGCACCATCACCCTCGGATCGAGCAGATCCGTCAAGCCCTCGGGCGTCTCTGCCAGCAGCATCGTCCGCGCCGCCAAGAGATCCTCGGGCCCCACACCCAAGAGCCCGCGCGCCAGATCCGCGGGCCGGACGTGTGCGCCCGTGACGAGGTTCACGCGCCACCTGAGCAGCATCGCCCCCGGGTCCGTCCCGAGCCAGCGCGTCTCCTCCGGACGCGACCGATCGACCGCGAGCCCGAGGAGCCCATCGCGCACGTCGATCGGTTTGGGTCCGTGCTTGCGGATCACCTCGACCATCACCGGCTCGGGCATGCGCGCCCGCGCGAGCGCCGCCTGCAGCTCCAGCTCGCTCGCGCCCGGCATGACCAGCGTGTACTCCGCGACGCGCGCCAGCTTCGTGACGACGGGCGCATCCAGCGGGACGACCGCCGCCCTCAGCACCACGAGCCCCGGATCGGACTTCTCGACCAGCCGCGCCAGGAGCTCCTCGGGCGTCAGCTCATCGCGCAGGAAGACGTCGCACACCTCGGCGATGCTGCGCACCCCCAGCGACAACGCTGGCCCATACGAGATGAGCGCGTGCGGCGCGAACCCTTCACTGTAGGTCGTCCCCAGCCCCGCGCGCCGCAGCACCCGCGGCATCGTGCGCGCGAGATCGAGGTGGCTCGTCAGCGCGACCGTCCCGAGCTTCGTGAAGACCAAGCGGTAGCGATGGGTGGCGCCTTGCGACGCGCGCAACGGCGGCAGGTTGCGTCCCTTCAGATCCTTGCGGACGGCCTGGTAGGCGGGCGTGAAGCCCTCGGCCCGGACGTCGTCCTTGGTGTGCGCGCCGAGCTTCTCGAGGAACGTGATGCGCTCGCTGCGCATCTGAGTCATGTCGCAGGCGATGCCGCAGTGGTAGCAGACGAGCTTGCGCTGGTCGGCCACCGCGTCGGCCACGTTGGTCGCGTGGACCTGCGTGTGGACCGGCTTGCCGCAGGGCGGCGAGAGTCGGTTCTTCATCGCGCGCTTCCATTCCTGCGCGAGGAATCCGGGCTCGAGCCCGACATCGATATGGTCCCACGGCAGGCGCGCATCGACCGGGATCGTCCCGGTGTAGCGGCTCGGATCGATCCCGAGCTCGCGGATCGCCTCGAGCCAGAGGTCGAACTTGATCTGATCGTCCCAGCTGTCGAGGCGCGCGCCCTTCTTGAAGACCAGCTCGACCAGCTCGGCGACCTTGCGGTCCCCGCGCGCCAGAATCCCCTCGATGAAGCTCTCGCGCCAGTTGTGCCATTTAGTTTGCACACCAAGCTTCTTGCCGAGGTCGCGGATGCGCCACTGCTTCTTCTCGAGCGACTCGACCGTGTCCATCGGCGCCCACTGGAAGGGCGTGTGGGGCTTCGGGACGTGGCTCGAGACGGAGGCCGTGACCTGGACTTTGTTGCGCTTGTGGTACTCCCAGCCGACGTCGCGGGCGCGCGCGGCGGTCTCGACGATGCCGTCGACGTCCTCGTCGGTCTCGGAGGGCAGGCCGATCATGAAGTAGAACTTCATCTTGGTCCAACCGCGCTTGAAGACGCGGTGGGCCGTGCGGATGAGGTCCTCCTCGGTGATGTTCTTGTTGACCACGTCGCGCATGCGCTGCGTGCCGGCCTCGGGCGCGAACGTCAGGCCGGTCGCCTTGACCGTCGAGATCTCGTCGAGCAAGTCCTCGTCGAGGCCATACGCGCGCAGGCTCGACACGGAGAGGCTCGCGCGTCGCTCGCGCAGCTTCTCCATGACGCGCTTGATGAGCGGGCTCACGCACGAGTAATCCGCGGTCGAGAGGCTCGTCAGCGACACCTCGTCGTAGCCGCCTTTGTCGAGCGCCGCGATGACCGTGTCGACGATCTGCTCGGGGTCGCGCTCGCGCACCGGTCGGTAGATCATCCCGGCCTGGCAGAAGCGGCAGCCCTCGGTGCAGCCGCGCGCGATCTCGATCGACATGCGGTCGAAGATGGCCTCGGCGGCCGCGACCGGGGCGTCGTCGGGGAACGGGAACTTGTTGAGATCGCTGACGATGGTTCGCTTGATTGGGTAGGGGGCGCCGGCCCCTCCGGAGGCGGGGCCGGGGTCGGGCGCGACGACGATCGCGAAGCCGGTGCGCTCGTCGTGCTCGGTCGTGTAGAGCGCCGGCACATACCAACCGGGCTGACGCGCGAGCCGCCGCAACTGCTCCGCCCGCGGCAGACCCTCGGCCTTCCACGCCACAATCGCATGCAGCGCGGTCGGGAAGGCCTCCTCGGCATCACCGATCAGAAACGCGTCGATAAACGGCGCCATCGGCTCGGGATGCGTGACCGTCGGCCCGCCCGCCAAGACCAGCGGGTCGCCTTCGCCGCGCTGAGCCGAGCGCAGCGGGATCCCGCCGAGCTCGAGCAGGTTGAGCGCGTTCGTGTAGGTCATCTCGTATTGGAGCGAAATCCCGACGACATCGAAGTCGCGCAGCGGGCGCGCCGACTCGAGCGACACGAGCGGCAGCCCGCGCCGCCGCAGCTCCGCCTCCATGTCGACCCACGGCGTGAACGCGCGCTCGCAGAGGATCTTCGGGTCGCGTCCGAGCTGCGCGTAGATGATCTTGGTGCCGAGGTGGCTCATCCCGATGTCGTAGATCTCGGGGAAGGCCATGCAGACGCGAAGCTCGACCGCGTCCCAGTCCTTGGTGACCGCGAGGTACTCGCCGCCGAGGTAACGCGCGGGCTTGAGCACCGCGTGGATGAACGCGGCGTACGGGTGCGTGCGCGGGGTGGGCGCCGCCGGCTCGGGTGCGAGGCTCTGGGGACTCATGGGGCCTCCTCGAGGGGGCCAGGCTCCTACGCGACCGGCGACCGAGAGTCAACGTACAGCGTCGCGGCCGCGCGCCGCCCACGCCGGGTCCCAGCGGAAGCGCTTGACAGCGGCGGGGGTGCCGCCTAGCGTTCGCCGCCATTGGGAGGTCCATATGCGGCTCGCGTTGGCGTTGGTTGTCTTGGGTGTCTCGGGCTTGGCGGCGGCGTGCGAGGACAAGGCGGGCGGCGTGAGCCCGACGGACTCCACGACCTCGGAGACGAGCACCACGTCCGAGACCACGGTCTCCGAGACGGCGGTCACGACGTCCGGCGAGACCAGCGTCGGCGAGACCAGCGCGAACGAAACGGTCGTGGCCGAGACGACGACGGGCGAGACCAGCGTGGCCGAGACGACGCCCGGCGAAACGACCGAGGGCCTTGGCGAGGGCCTCTGTCCTGGGATTGCGGACTGCGTGGGTGGGTGCACCGAGCAAGCCTGCGCGAACAACTGCGTCAGCTCGGCCGACACCCAGGCCGAGGGCGCGGCGTTCGTCGGCTTGCTCAAGTGCCTCAAGGACAACGCCTGCTTGCCGACGACGCAGACGCCGACCGACGAGGACTACAAGAAGTACTTCGAGTGCCAACGAACCAAGTGCCTCGACGCGTACGTGACCTGCTACGCCGGCACCGAGTTCGGGACCGGCCCGTGCCCCGCCGTCGGAGGCTGCGTGCAGTCGTGCGACGAGGGCGACTACATCTGTGGCCGCACGTGCTTCTCGGCCGCGAGCAAGCCGAACTCGACGGCGTTCATGGACCTCAATATGTGTGTCAATGCGCAGTGTTACAAGAAGGAGCAGACCAACGCCGAGTACGCCGGCTGCATCCAGCAGGCGCAGGCGCAGCAACCGTGCTCGCTCCTCTATAACAACTGTCTCGGCGGCACGGGCGCTGGTCCCGACGGCAGCGGCGCCGGCGGCGGCGGCGGCGATGCTGGGTCGCGCGCTGCCGCGGACCGGGCGATGAAGGCGCGCGCGTTCTTCGCCGATTGAGCCGGTCGGGCGTCGCGGGCAGCCCGGCGACGGCCCTGACGGGCCCGGCCGGGCCTTCGCGAACGAGCCTCGGCGTTGCCCTGAGCCGTCGGGCTGGCTACCGTGAACGCGTATGATGTTCACGTTCGGCTATGTGCAGCTCGGACGCTGGCGCGGGGCGCCGGTCCGCTGGCACGTGTCGTTGCCGATCGGGATTGCGCTCATGAGCGGGCTCGAGCTCGCGCCGTGGCGTTGGCTGTTCGCGTTCCTGCTGATCCTCCTCCATCAGGCCGGGCATGCGGCCATGGTCCGGCGCCACGGTCTGCGGGTCGCGGCGGTCGATCTGCAGGGGGTCGGAGGCGAAACGCGCTGGCGCGGGGACGCGGGGCCCATCACGGAGACCGCGATCGCCTGGGGCGGTGTCCTCGCGCAGCTTGCGGCCTACGTCGCGGCGCGGGTGGGGCTCGTCGCCTTCGGTGACCCGGTCGACATGTGGTCGGCGGATCTCGTCTATGTGCTGACAGACGCGAACCTGATCGTGATCGCGGTGCACCTCCTGCCGCTACCGAGCTTCGATGGCGAGCGCGCGTGGCGCGTCTTGGCGCTGCGACCCGGGCACGGGCTCTATCGCGAGACCACGACGCACGTTCACGTCGACGAGCTGACGGTCGCACCCGAGGACGAAGCGCGCGTCCGCGCCGAGGTCGAGGCCGAGCTCGAGGGCATCGCGCGCTCCCACAACGAGCGGGCCCGCCAGCGGCGCTGACAGCAGCGCGCGGGCGCTTCGGACAAGGCTCCGAGGCGCGTATGGGCGAAATCCGACCCGCTCCACCCGCCGTTCGGTTACCTTCAAGGTACCCGACGCATGTTTCGCTTTCGACCCGCCGCCTGGCCTCCAGGCGAGGGGCTTCGCCATGGCCGTTGCGTGCGCCGTATTCCCCCCAGTCAGGAGAGCCCCCGTGGAAATCCGAATCGGCGATATCGTCCGTAGCAAAGGAACGAAGGTCATCTCGATCGAGCGCGGCGCCTCCGTCTACGACGCGCTTCGCAGGCTGACGACCGCGAATGTCGGCTCCGTGCTGGTCATCGCCGATGGCGTCGTCTGCGGCATCTTCACCGAGCGCGACGTGGTGCGGCGCGTGGCGCTCGAGGGGCGCAACGCGTGGGAGACGCGCGTCGAGGAGGTCATGACGCGTCACCTCGTCTCGGTGTCGGTCGACAACACGATCGACGAGGCGATGGCGCTGATGACGATCCATCGCTGCCGACACCTGCCGGTGATGCGCGCCGGCAAGCTCGTCGGGCTGGTGTCCATCGGCGACTGCGTCAATCAGATCTCGCGCGGTGCCCAAGCGCAGACCGAGGAGCTCACGCACTACATCGTCGGGAGCTACCCGCGCTGACGCGCGTGGACCGTAGCGTCAGCCCATCGTCTCGAGCACAAGCGGGGCGTGGGGGACCGGTGCGTCACCGAGGGCGAACGCGGCCGTGAGGGCCGCGAGCGTCCCGGGATCGGGGGCGCGTGCGCCGAGGTAGAGGGTCGCGAGCGGTGCGCCCGGGCAGACCTGGGACCCGCGCGGCGCCTCGATGCGCAGGCCTACGCGCGGGTCGATGACGTCGTCGGCGCGGTCGCGGCCGGCGCCGAGGCGCACGAGCGCGAGGGCGATCGCGAGGCCGTCGATGTCGGTGACGTAGGCGTCGCGCGGGGCGCGTAGGACCAGCTCCGATGCGGGGGCGGGCAGGGCGAGGAGATCGCCGCCCTGCGCGGCGACCATCTTGGCGAAGACCTCGCGGGCGCGTCCGCTGGTCAGCTCGGCGCGCGCGCGGGCGAGGCCTTCGTCGGGCGCGATGTCGAAGCCCGCGGCGATCATGCGTCCCGCCAGCACGAGCGTCAGCGCGGTGAGGTCGGGCGGACCCGCGTCCTCGAGCACGTCGAGCGCCTCGCGGACCTCGCAGGCGTTGCCGACCATGCGCCCGAGCGGCTCCTCCATGCGCGTCAGGACCGCCTGCGTGCGGACGCCAGTGCGCGTGCCGACCGCGATCATGCGGCGCGCGAGCTCGCGGGCGGCCTCGATCGTCGGCATGAAGGCGGCGCGCCCGACCTTGACGTCGAGGACCAGCGCGTCCAGGCCCTCGGCGAGCTTCTTGGACATGATCGAGCTGACGATGAGCGGGATCGACGACACCGTCGCGGTCACGTCGCGCAGGGCGTAGAGACGCTTGTCGGCCGGTGCAAGCATCGCGGTGGCGCCGGCGATGACGCATCCCACCTCGCGCAGGACACGCTCGAAGTCGTCCTCGGAGAGGCCGACCTGAAAGCCGGGGATCGCCTCGAGCTTGTCGAGCGTCCCGCCGGTGTGTCCGAGCCCGCGACCGGCGAGCTGCGGGACGGCGGCGCGCTGGCCGACGCCGACATTCGCGCCATGATCGCCGCCTACAGCGCCGGCACGCTGCCCGACGAGCAGATGGCCGCGCTGGCGATGGCCGTCTATTTTCGCGGCCTCGACGACCGCGAGACGGCGACTT
>SXGT01442944.1_pt1 | contig 16691 bp, 15 predicted proteins | sample 3176221 | NCBI WGS metagenome assembly SXGT01 (sample SAMN11356862, study PRJNA531348) | freshwater metagenome | isolation source: freshwater sample F1-120 | place: China: Fuxian Lake, Yuxi | collected 2017-12-25 | reverse complement strand
GTAATTAATTTTTTCTGCTACATTACTAATGTCGCCATTTATGTTAGGCCAACAATGGGCGGCATGGGCGACATGATGTAGCGTTGGTCGGGGGGCGACCCCCGAACCCCCGGACCTTCGGGCGGGTTGCGTGAGCGCCCGCTCGTCTCCATGATCGAAGGCCCTGCTCGGTTCACCGGGTGGGGCTTTCGTGTTTCTGGAGGCTGACGATGCAATCGATTGACCAAAGCGGGACCAGCGCGGCCAGCGCGCCCATCCAGAAGATCGCTCACCTCGGCATCGCGGTGCGTGACCTCGAGGCGGCGCTCGTCACCTACCGGGATCGCCTCGGGCTCCGGCACCTCGAGACCAAGGACGTTCCCGAGCGCGGGCTCCGCGTCGCGTTTCTGGAGGCGGGCGAGGCGCTGATCGAGCTCTTGGCCCCGCTCAACGAGCAGAGCGAGATCACCCGCTTTCTGGCCGACCGCGGTGAGGGCATCCACCACCTGTGCTTCGAGGTGGCGGATATTCGTGGCGAGCTGGGCCGCGTCGAAGCGGCAGGGATTCGGCTCGTCAACCGCGAGCCCAGCCTCGGCGCCGAGGGGCTGCCGGTCGCGTTCTTGCACCCCAAGTCGTGCCACGGCGTGCTGCTCGAGCTGCTGGAGGCACCGAAGCCCGCGTAGGCCGACTACTTCTTGTCGGCGTCCTTCTTCTTGAACTTCTCCTTGGCCTTGTCCACCGTACCATCGATGGCCTTGTTGAACTTGCTCGAGACCGCGCTCTGAGCCCGGTACTGCGTGCCCATCATCTTGGACTTGGCGTCGATAATGACCGAGTCGACGCGCCCACGGAACAGGCGCTTGAAGAAGTCGATGACGTAGTCGAGGGGGTTCATGGGGCGAACGTTAGCGCTCGCAGTGTCCGATGGGAAGGGCCGATGCGCCTACTGGATGGGCAGGCGACCCTGAATGCCAGTGTCGTAGGGGTGCCAGTGGTCGACGCGGCGCTCGGGATAACGCCAGCAATAATAGCCCATTCCGCTGTCGAAGTCGACGAGCCAGAGGCCCTTCGGTTCGCCTCCGATGGCCTCGATCTCTTGCGACCAGCGCTGCACCACGCGATGCAACGCGATCTCGACGACACGCGGATCCGCGGGCTCCGAGGCATTTCTGGCGTGCTCCTGGACGTGCAGCGACTCGGCGACCGCGCGCTCGGTCACCCGCACCACCGACGGGAGGAGCGTCTGCGCCTCCGCCAATGAGAACGTGCGACGACGTCGCACCGACTCGGAACCGCCCGTGGGGTCGGTCATGCTCCCTCCAAACCGCGCTGAGCGCGCGTCTCCGCTACGAAGTCCTTGATCTCTTTGTAGTACTTGACCGGGTTTCGGGCGAAGCCGAGGTGGTCGTCCCCGCGGAACGCACACCACCGCGCGTACCGAAGGCCCGAGGCGGGGACCAACGCCCACAGCTCCTCGAACAGCGATGGAGCCCACTGCGCATCGTGCTCGGCCGACAGGATAAGCAGGTCGAACCAGAGCCGACCGGACTCGGCGAGCCGCGTGCGCGTGTCGTAGGTGCGCGCGCACTGCACGACCTGCCAGAAGTGATCGACCGAGCTCGCTTTGGGCAGCGGCGAGCAGAACTCCAGCTCGTCGCGCGTGCCTGGAGCGATGCGCCAGAGCGCTTTGGGTGGCTCGCGACCCAGGAGCCCCATCACCCGCTCGAGGCGCGCCTTGCTCGTCGTGCCGAGCTGCATCACGTGCCGCGACAGCCACGTCGCAAAGGGACCGACCAGCGGCGCGTCCGACCGGATACGATACTCGTCCAACGGCGAGCGGTGCGCGGCGCACGCGAGGACGAGCGTGACGTGCTCGAGCGTCGGCAGATGCGCGCGCAGCACCTCGAGCGGTCGATCCAGGAGCCAGTCGAGGCCGAGCATGCCGCCAAAGCTGTGGCCGACGATCACGAGGTGCCGGACCTCGTGTGCGGCCAGCGCCTCGCCCAGACCCAGATCGAGCTTGCGATGAAAGACGTGGAACGGGCTCCGGTCGTCGGCGCCGGCGGTCGGGTCGAGCTGCAGCTCGCGAAAGTCGAATGAGACCGTGGGCAGCGAGCGGTCGGGCGGAAAGATGCTGGGATCGGCCGTCGTGCCTGGCAGCTGCACGAGCCAGACGCCGTCGAGCGCCGGCTGCTCGACGACCGCGCGGCACCGCTCGCCCAGCGGTACGACCGTGGTCGGAACGCGCGTCAGCTCACCATGCGTGCGCCGGAGCGGCGGCATCGCCATGCGCTGTTTTCGGGAGGGAACGCCGCGAGTCGCGCGCGCAACGGGGCTGGGGGCCTTCGGGACCACGCGCGGAGTCTATCACGTCATCGGCCGCGTGAGCCCCTTGTTCGCGGGCCCGGTCACGGCTATCGTGCCGGCCATGGCGCTTCGGACCACCCTTGGGCTCTTGCTGGCGCTGTTGACCGTGCCGGCTTGGGCCGCGCCGCCCGTCGACAAGGGCACTCGGCTCCTCCCCGAGTCCGACGACGGCCCGGCGGTCACCACGACCGAAGGCGCCACGCAGCGACCGGACACGCCGACCGAAGGCATCAGCGTCGGCGCCCGCGGCCGTTATGTGTCGTTCCCCAACTGGATCCTCGACGGCTTCTTCCAGGAGCACGGCTCCATTGACACCTACTCCATCGGCGCCGAGGTCGGCATCGACGGTCCTGCCGGCTCGCGCGTCATCTTCGGGCTCGACTACACGAGCGGCCGGCTGCCGGCGCAGAACTGGCGCACCGTGGGCGATCGGCCGGATCAGGCCAGCTACACCGAGGTCAACCTCCACCTCATTGCCCTGGATGCGGTCTTCCAGTGGAAGCTCAAGTTCTCCGAGTCCGTAGGATTGCTGTACGCGGTCGGGCTCGGCATCGGCTACGCGCCGGGCACCGTCGCGTCGGTAGACGTTGTTCCAAATTGCGCACCGCCCGTCAACAAGTGCGACCACCTGCGCAATGTCACCCGCCGCGAGCAGGACCTGAGCTCCTGGCGGGTCATCCCGATCCTGGACCTCCAGGTCGGGCTCTACTGGAACCCGCACCCTCGGTTCCGGATGCGCATCGAGGGCGGCCTGCACACGGTCCCATTCGTCGGCATGGCCGCTGAGGGGTTCTTCTAGGCGCCCCCGATGCGCGCGACGCTCCCGTGGGTGGCCTCGCTCGCGCTCGGCGCGTGTGGAGGCACCCCCGCGGTGCCCGCGTCGTCGCCGGCGAGCGATACATTTTCGGTAGATTTTGTCTTGATCGCGCCCGACAGCGCTCCCGACGCCGTGGCAGCGATCGACGCGCCCACGGTGTCGACCGGCGCCGACTTCGGCAAGCCATGCCAGGGCAACACCGACTGCGCCTCCAGCTTTTGCATCTCCACCGCCGCGGGGCCGCGGTGCACGGTGACGTGCACCGACTCGTGCCCGGCCGACTTCGCGTGCCGTCAAGGGACGCAGAGTGGGCTCGACCCGGTCTTTCTGTGCCTGCCGGCGCATGCGCCGTCGTGTCAGCCGTGCGCCGACGATGTCGAGTGCTACGGCGGACGGTGCGAGGTCATCGGAGACGAAGGCCAGCGCTTCTGCCTCGCGACGTGCGCCAAGGACGAGTCGTGCCCCGCGGGGACCGCGTGCGCCTTTGGGCTCAATGGCGCGGCCGTTGGGATGAAGCGATGCCTGCCCACGACCGGGTCATGTACCTGCACGAGCGCGACCGCGGGCGCGTTGCGGCCCTGCCAGCGAGCGAATCAGAGCGGGACCTGCTTGGGAGTCGAGACGTGCGACGCCGGCGCGGGTTGGGCCGGCTGCACGGCCACTCCCCCCGCGCCTGAGACGTGCAACGGCAAAGACGACGACTGTACCGGCAGCGCCGACGACGGGCTCCCCGCCACCAAGCCGTGCGTGGCCAGCAATGACCATGGCACCTGCCACGGCGACGCCGCCTGCCAAGGGGCGCTGGGCTGGGTCTGCGGTGCGCCCGCGCCCGAGGCCGAGGTGTGCAACGGCCAAGACGACGACTGTGACGGCACGCCCGATGACGTCGCCATCGCTCCGCCCTGCGCCATGACGCTCGGCGTCTGCGCCGGCGCCACGCAGGCCTGCGGCGGCGTCACGGGTTGGACCGCGTGCAGCGACGCCACGTACCTCGCGCACGCAGCGTCCTACGAGAGCGTCGAGACGCACTGCAATGCGCTCGACGATGACTGTGATGGCGAGACGGACGAGGCCCTGCCGCCCATCGCCTGCCCGCTCACGCTCGGCGTCTGCGCGGGCGCCATGCGGGCGTGCGTCGGCGGTCAGTTCGCCGCGTGCGACTACGGTGGGACCTTCGAGCCGCTCGAGCTGAGCTGCGACGGGCTCGACAACGACTGCAACGGGTTCACCGATGACGTCGACGCCGACGGCGATGGCGTCGTGACCCTGGCCTGCCCGGGTGGCTCGGACTGCGATGACAGCGACAAGCTCGTCTCACCAGACGCCGCCGAGACCTTCGACACCAAGGACACCGACTGCGATGGCCTCGTCGACGAGGGCTTCATCGCGCCTGGCACCGTGATCGTGACGGAGCTGCACCTCGCCCCCAAGGCTGTGCCTGCCGAGCAGGGACAGTGGCTCGAGCTCACGAACCTGGGAGCCGTGCCCATCAACCTCGCGAGCTTCGAGGTCGTCCTTGGCGACGGCGCGCCGACGCAGTTGCCCGCGAGCCCCCCGATCCTGGTCGCGCCGGGGACGGCCGCCGTGCTCTGCCGCACGCTCGATCCCAAGAAGAACGGCGGCGTGAGCTGCCACGGCGTGCTGGGCGGCCCGCTCCCACCACTCCCGACGACCGTGTCCCTGCGGCTCGGCGGCGTCGTCATCGACCTCCTGCCGCTGACCGCCGCGGCGCAGTTTCCGACACAGCCCGTCAGCGGCGCCAGCCTCGCGCTCGATCCCAATCAGTACACGCCCGCGGGCCACCTCCATGGCGGTCATTGGTGCGCGACGCCACCAGCATTTCTGCTCTCGGCGGGAGACCGCGGCACGCCGGGACAGCCGAACCCCAGTTGCTCCGGCCCGCCGACCATCGAGTCTATCGCGCCGTCGAGCGGGCTCGACGATGGCGGAGACGTCGTCATCTTCACGGGCACGGGCTTCACGGGTGCCGACGGCGTGCTCTTTGGCGCCGCGTCGGGTCTGGACCTCGTGGTGCTGTCGGACACGTCGATACGGTGCGTTACTCCGCCGGGCGATTCGGGAGACGTCACCGTCGTCGTCTCCAAGGGTGGCGCCAAGGGCACGGCGCCCGCGGGATTTCGCTACACGGGGGAGACGCCGAAGGCGATCGACTGGTGCAACCTCCAGTTCCCCGTGAGCCTCACGGCGGCGCCCGGTGGCGTGTCGGGCAAGGCCTACGGTCGGGTGCACTCCCCCGGGCTCACGTCCCTCGCCGGTGCGCCTGCTGGCCTCACGGGCGCGCTCGGTTTCGGACCGCTCGGCTCCGACCCCCGGAGCACCCCGGGGTGGAGCTGGTTTCCGGCAACGTGGAACGCGGTGTGTGGCGGGGAGCCGTGCGGACCCAACGACGAGTTCGTTGGCTCGGTCCTCGCTGGGCCGCAGCCCGGCGCCTTCGCCTTCGCCTATCGCTTCACCGACGACGGCGGCGTGAACTTCCTCTACTGCGATCAGAACCCGGGCACGGCCGATGGCTTTTCTCCAGCCAAGCTCGGCACGCTCACCGTCAAGTAGGGGCGTCGAAGCGCACCTCGCCCGCCGCGAAGCGCGCGACCCAGTCTGAGCCGAAGAGCGTGCCTACGAGGCGCGCCAGATCCGTGGGCAGCGGCGCCGTCACGTCGAGCGCCGTTCCCAGCACCGGGTGAGTCACCTCGAGTCGCGCGCTGTGCAGCGCCTGGCGCTCGAGTCGCTGGACGGCCACCGCTTCGGGCCCGCTGAAAAACGGCGGGTGACCGTAGAGCGGATCGCCAGCGACGGCGTAGCCGCGGTCGGCGAGGTGCACGCGGATCTGATGCGTGCGCCCGGTCTCAAGCTGGCAGAGCACCAGCAGCGCGTGCCGTGACCGCGCCAACACGCGGACGTGCGTGACGGCGACCTTGCCGGCTTCCACCTTCGAGCTGAAGCGCCGTCGCTCCGTCGGGTGGCGCGCATACAGGGTCTCGATGCGCACCGCGTCCTCGAGCCGCGTGCCGAGCACCACGGCGACGTAGGACCGCTTCATCGTCCGCCGGGCGATGGCCCGCGTGAGGCCGTCGCGAGTCACCACGTCCCGCGCCACGACCATGAGCCCGGACGTGCCGCGATCGAGTCGATGGACGATGCCGGGGCGTGGACGGCCGTCGGCGGTGGAGGTCGGCTCCGCGAGCGCGCCGTAGCGATGGACCAGGGCGTTGACGAGGGTCCCGCGGTCGTGGCCGGGCGAGGGGTGGACGACCATGGACGCGGCCTTGTCGACGATGATGAGGTGCGCGTCCTCGTAGACGATGGAGAGCGGCAGGTCCTCCGGCTCGGCGACGCTGGGCGGCGGTGGCGGGAGCGTCACGACGACCTGCTCCCCGCCGCGCAGGCGCTCGCCGGCTTTGCGGGCGGGTCGGCCTCGGAGCCACACCTCGCCGGCCTCCACGCGGAGCGCGACCTGGGACCGGCTGAGGTTCAGCTCGCGGGCCAATACGACGTCCAATCGCTCGCCGCGCGCGGTCTCGGACAGCGTGAGCTCATGTCGCGTCGTCACTCGGCCCTCCTACCGCATCGGACGACGCGCGTCGACGAAGGTCACGGCTTTTGACCCGCGCGGTGCCCGGCCGTATGCTGCGCGCATGCGTACCCGCCGCTCGCTTGCGTTTCTTGCGTTCTTGACCCTGGCGAGCTTCGTCAGCACGTCACTCAACCCGTGGCTGCTCGCCACCGCCGCGGCGAAGCCGCCAAAGAAGACCAAGACGGAGCCTCCGCCGGCGAAGTCCGCTACGGGCACGGTGACCCTCGGCTGCTACGTCAACGGCGCCGAGGTGTGGGTCGACGGCGAGAAGGTCGGCACCTGTCCGCTCGGCAAGCCCCTCACGCTGACCCCGGGGAACCACACCGTACGCGTCGCCCTGCGTGGCTATACCGAGTTCAACGAGACGGTCGACGTCACGGCCGGTGATGCCAAGGACCTGGACGCCGACCTCATCCCGTTCGCGGGCATCGTGACGATTCAGGCCAACGTCTCGGGCGCCACGGTCGCTATCGACGGCAAGGTCACGGGCACCATCCCCTTCGACAAGGACGTGCCCGCCGGGAAGCACGAGCTCGTCGTCGCGGCGCCGGGCTATCAGCCCCACAAGCAGACGGTGGACGTCATCGCGGGCAAGCCCCTTGGCCTCACTGTCACGCTGCTCGAAGCGCCGACCATCGAGGGCAGCGACGGCGGCATCGTCAAGAAGTGGTGGTTCTGGACCCTCATCGGTCTCGGTGTGGCCGGGATCGCGACGGGGACCGCGCTGGGCGTCATCTACAGCCGCCCGACCGAGGTCGAGTCGGGATCGAACTACACCATCAGGTTCTAACGCGACCGGCGCGCATCGCGAGCGGCCAGCGGACGGTCCGCAACGTGTCCGGAGCGCCCCACACCTCCGCCAGCAACCCATGAACTTGCGCGACGGGATCTTTTCCATGGTCGGCCTCATACCGCGTGCTGGCCGACCATGAGCGCAGATAGCCCTCGAGCGCTCCAAGCGACCACTCCGCCTCCATCGCGAACGCCGGGACCTCGACCGGCTCGAACGGGAACGGCACGTCCGCGTAGCCGCGCTCCAGGATCAGTCGCTCGGGCGGCCAGTAGGGGCCCACGAGGTCGACGTAGAGGTGCTCCATGACGCGGTCCACCTCCGGCGTCACGTAGGCGAGCGCGTAGCACCAGGCCGCGACGAGCGCGCCAGGGCGCGCGACGCGATGGACCTCGGCCGCAAAACGCGCATGGTCGAACCAGTGCAGGGCCTGCGCGACCGTGATGAGATCGACGGACGCGGGGTCGAGCGACGAGGCCTCCGCGGGCTCGACGCGATAGCGCACGCGCGGGTGAGGTGCGGCCGCGGCGACCTGCTGCGCGCTGGCGTCGGTCGCGACGACCTCCGCCATGTGCTCAGCAAGGGCGACGGCGGCCTGACCATTGCCGGTCGCACAGTCCCAGGCGCGTGTGCGGGCCGGGGCGGACTCGGCCAGCCATCGAAGCAGGGCAGGCGGGTAGGTGGGTCTGAACTGCGCGTAGGTCGCTGCGCGGGCCGAGAAGTGGTCTTTGAAGTCGGGCGCGGTCATCGGGCGCTGAAAGTAGACCATCGAACGGATGACCGCGAATCGGGCGTTTTCGATCGAGAGCGAACGCGGTACCATGCGCGCCGTCGTGAGGTGCCTTGTAGTGGCAGGAGGACGCAGGATGAGTGACCGAGCCCTTGGATTTCGTCGCGGCCTGACCGCGGTGTCCGTCGCCGCACTCGCTGCCGCGTGCTCGCCGGGCATCAAAAAGAAGGAGAAGGTCGAAGATCCGACACCGCTTCTCGAAACGCAGTTCGCGGCCGGCTTTCCAAAGGGCTACGAGAGCTGGAAGCGTGCGAACGCGCAGCCCATCGTCCGGGCCGACACCAATGAGGTGCGCCACCTGTACTACAACAGCAAGGCCATGACGCGGACCAAGGGGCCCTTCCCGGTTGGGAGCGTGCTCGTCAAGGCGCACCACACGCTCGACAAGAACGGCAAGGCCGGAGCCACGTTCCAACTCTCGGTCATGACCAAGACCGGCGAGAAGCAGAACGGTGGCTGGCAGTATCGGGCGTTCAACCCGGGCAACAAGCAAGAGGTCTCGGCCGACGCCGAGGTCTGCGCCCTCTGTCACACTCAGGCGCAGAAGGCAGACGGCGTTTTCAGCGCACAGTAGCCGCGGCTCGTACGGGCGCGCGGGCCTTCTCGAGCACGGTCGACGCACGGTCGAGCGCGTTGGCGCGCCTGACGACCGCGAGTGCGGCCAGTCCCACATCGATGGACGGGTCGGCGATGCGGCCGAGTGCGGCAGTGACCGCAGCGTCGCTCGGTGACGCGGCGGCGAGCGTGTCGAGGGCCGCGCGACGCACCGAGGGCATCGCGTCGGAGACCGCGGCGATCACTGCGGGGTCGACCGAGCCTCCGGCCCCGCGGAGCGCCTCCAAGAGCGCGACCCGAGAGAGGGTGCTCCCGCCCCGGCCCAGGGTGTCGACGAGCGCGCGCCGCGCGGTCCCGTCCCCGAGTCGACCGAGCGCCTGCGCCACCGCGACCCGGACGCCGTCGTGTGCATCTTCCAGGCGCGCCACGAGCGGCGCCACTGCTGAAGCACCGGCACCGCCAAGCCAGGTCGCCGCCGCCACGCGGACGTCGGGCGACCGATGGGCCAGCGCGCGCCCGACTACCGGCACGAGCGTGGCTCGCGCTGCGGAAGACACGCTGAGGCCGGGCGCACGCAGGAGTCGGGTCAGGAGCGGGCCGTCGGAGCCGCCGAGCGCTGCCTCGATCGCGGCGCGTAGCGCGCTCTCGGGGACCTCGGCCGTGCCAGCGGGCGGTGGCACGAGCACCGTCCAGAGCGAGCCGAAGCGGATCTGCGCGTTCTCGACGTCGACGACGCGCGCCAGGGTCCCGAGCTGCGCCTCGCGCGTCGTGCGGGTCTTCGACGCGATGCGGACGGCGCTCCCACGCGCCTCGGTCGCGATGAGCTGGCTGTCAGAGGCGGCGGCACGCAGCACCGTCGGCCAGCCCTGTGGACTGGCGAGCGCGCCGAGGGCCCACACGATGGCGCGCTGCGTGACCTCGCTCTCCAATGGATAGCGCGTCGCGAGTCGCTCGATCACGCGCACGTCGCCCATGGCGCCCAGAGCCCACGCCGCCACGGGACGCACGATCTCGGGGCCCGCGAGGAGCTCCAGGGCGAGGTCGATGCCCTCCGGCGCGGCGCGAAAGCCCAACGCGAGCGCCGTGGCGACCGCGCGATCGATGCGGGTCACCGCCGCCTTGGCCTGCCCCAGCAAGGCCGCCCCCGCGGCCGGTCCCGGGAGCAGGCCCAGGCCGATGATCGCCATCGAGCTCATCTGCCCGTCGGTTGCCGACGTCGCGGTGCCGAGCGCGGCAATTGCCTCCGGGCTCGCAACTCCGAGGACGCCCAGCGACAGCAACGCCTGACTGGCCAGCAGCGGATCCGGGTCGGCTGCGAGCCTCAGGATTCCCGAGGCCGTGCCCCGCGCCTGAAGCACGCGCCCGAGCCGCACCGCGCGCGCCTTCTGAGCGCGATCACCCTCGCTGAGCGCCTCCGCCAGGACCCGTGAGGCGCGCTCGCCGAGGCGCCGCAGCGCCGCGAGTCGCTCGGCAGGGTCGGCGACCGACGACTGAACGAGCCGCGCGTGACGTTCGTAGAGGGACAGCAAGGTGCGTCGTGCAGTCGATTGCGCGACCTTGCCCGAGCCGCGGGCGCCCAACAGGGGCTCGAGCGCCTCCAGCTCGGCGATGCTCGCCTCCGCGACCAGCCGCCGCGCTGCAAGGGACGCGAGCTGCGGGTCGGTGCCATCGCGCACGAGCGTCAGGAGCTCGCGACGGGCCAGCTCGCGGTCGCCCGCGCGCTCGTAGAGGCGGGCGAGGCGCTCGCGCACCGCATCGGCTGCCGGGCCCGCGGGCATCGCCAGCAGCGCGCGCCGCGTCTGGCTCAAGGCGTCAGCCGAGCGACCGACGCGATCCAGGGCGTCCGCCAGTCGCAGCTCGGCCTCGGGGATGCCGGGCTCGAGCGCGACGCCCAGCTCGGCCAGTCGGACGGCCGCGGTCAATTGGTGGTTCTCGATGGCGTTCTTGACCAGCTCGGCCAGCAGCTCGCGCGCCGCGCCGCGATCGAGCGCAGCCAGCTTGCGGAGCGTATCGACGACGGTCGCCGCATTACCCTGGAGTTGGTGCACTCGGACCAAAACGCGGAGCGCCTCCCGGTCGGACGTCGCGTCGAGACTACGCAGCGCCTCCAGCGCCCGCTTCGAGTCCTTGCGCCGCACGTACGCCTCGGCCAACAAGAGCGCCGTGGCGCGATCGCCCGGGCGGTCCTTCAGGCGCTTTTCGAGCTGCTGCAGCTCGTCGGTCCCCGTGCCGCCACGCTTCTCGAGCAGCGCGACCTGCCGCTCGCGGGCCTCGCGCAGACCGTCGACGTCGGCCGGACCCAGGAGCGCCTCGACCTGGGCCCACGCCTTGGCCGCGTCGTTGGGACGCTCGGTGCGTTCGAGGAACCGCGCGTTCGCGCGCCACGCTGCCAGCTTCGACGGTGTCGTGGCCGCCGTGCGCACGGCCTGATCCAGCTCTCGCTCGGCCAAGTCCAGCAGCTCGTGCTCGGCAAACAGCGTGGCCAACTGCACGCGCGCGTTCGTCGCGTCTGCGCCCTTGGCCACGAACGGCGGCTCCGCGAGCTTCCGCCACGTGGCCACGGCGCGCTCCTTGTCGCCCGTCGCGTGGTAGTACTCGCCGAGCTGCGTGACGTGGCGGTCGTCCGTCGCCTCCAGGCGCTGCAGGGCCGCGAACGCGCGCTCGACCCGCGGACGGTCCGCGCGCTGCCGCAAGAGGGCATCGACGACGAGCTCGAGGATCGCTGAGTCGGTCGCGTGGCGCTTCGCGAGGCCATCGAGCAGCAGCAACGCGGCGTCGCGCTTGCCGAGGCTCGCGTACAGATCCGACAGCCCAATCGGATAGCGCGGGTCGTCCGGCACGCGCTTGATGAGCGCCTTGTACTCCGCCTCGAGCGCCACTTTGTCGCCCTTGCGCTCGAGCAGCCGCAGGATGGCGGCACGGGCGTCCACATTGGCGGGCCGCTCCGCCACGGCCTTGCGGTAGGCGGCGATGGCCTTGCCGTCTTCGCCCAGCTCCTCCCAGAGCCGGGCCGACAGGACCAGCGCCGTGTAGCTGCGCCGGTCGCGAGAGAGCGCCTGCACCAGCTCCGACAGGCGACCGCGCCCACGGTAGATGGCTATCAGCGTCTCGTAGAGCTCGAGCTCCGCCCAGTGCTCTGCCGGCAGTCCGCGCAAGGCGCCGCGGATGAGGGTCTCGGACTCGTCGTGCCGGCCGAGGCGCACGAGCAGGGCCGCGCGCTCCTTGACGGCCGTGAGCTCGAGCTTCTTGTCGCCACCGGACAGGCGCTCGACCTGGACCCACATTGCGAGGGCGGCCTCGAGCCGACCCGCGCGCGCCAGACGCTGCGCCTGCCCAATGCGCAGAAAGGCGTCACTGGGACCCGTGGCCATGAGCGCTTCCCACAGGCGAGTTGCGTCAGCGTCTCTGCCGGCGCTCAGCGCCAGCGTGATCCCGGCCTCCAGCGCGTCCTGACGGCCGGCCTTATCCTTGCTGCTGCGTGCCGACTGCTCGAACGCCGCGATGGCCTTTGCCGCGTCGCCGAGCTCCTCGTGGCAGCGCGCCGTGGCCTGCCACGCAACTGATGTGTGCTCTCCGGAGAGTGCCGTGGCTCGGTCGTACTCAGGCAACGCCGCGACGCAGCCGGCCGACCGCCAGAGCACGCGGCCCACGACCAGCCTGCGGCGTCCATCCTTTGGTCGCTCGTCGGCGCGAGCGCGCGCACGGGCGATGACCGCGTCCAGTCCTCCGAGCGCGCTGGCCAGCCCGACGACCGCCCGAAGCGCGCCAGGGTCCATCGGGTCCTTCTCGAGGGCCGCAAACGCCGCGTCCGGCGTCGTCGGCGGCTCGGCCGTTGCGGTTTGTGCCACGAGCACCGCGATCAGAACAGCGCACTTCATGAGGCGGCCTCCGTGTCGTGACCATCGATCGCCAGCTCGCGGATCTTCTTGATCAGTGTCGTGCGCGACAGGCCGAGCTCCCGCGCGACGGCGCTCTTGTTCCAGTTCGTCCGCACCAGCGCGTGCTGGATCAGGCGCCGCTCGAGTCGCGCGATGGCCTGGTCGAGCGTGCCACCCTTGCCATCGTCGTGGATCTCTCCCGTGAGGTCTCGGCTGCTCGACAGGATCGGCGGGGAGAGCATCGCCGGCCCGATGTCGCCGGTGCCGGGCGTCAGCACGACCAGCCGCTCGATCTCGTTCTCTAGCTGCCGCACGTTGCCCGGCCAGTCGTACTCCCAGAAGCGGCGCAGCACGTCGGGCGCCAGACGCCGCTCGACGCCGCTCTTCTTGGCCATCTTCTTGAGGAAGTGGTCGCAGAGCATCGCGATGTCGGTCTTGCGCTCCCGCAGCGGTGGCAGCTCCACGGTCAAGACCGACAGGCGATAGTAGAGGTCCTCGCGAAACGTCGTGTCCTTCACCATCTTGCCGAGCGGGCGGTTCGTCGCGGCGATCACGCGCACGTCGACCTCGACGGGCTCGGTGGCACCGACCGGCGTGAACGTCCCCTCCTGGAGCACGCGCAGGAGTTTCACCTGCATCGCCGGGCTCGTGTCGCCCACCTCGTCGAGGAAGAGCGTCCCGGTGTCCGCGGCCTTGAACAGGCCGTCCTTGTCGCGAATGGCGCCGGTAAAGGCGCCCTTGGTGTGCCCGAAGAGCTCGGACTCGAGCAGGTTGTCGTTGAGCGCCGAACAGTTCGTCGCCACGAACGCATGGCTGCGTCGCGGCCCCATGGCGTGGATGGCGCGCGCGACGACCTCCTTGCCCGTGCCATTCTCGCCCATGACCAACACCGTGGCGTCCGATTGCGAGATGCGCTCGAGCATCCCGTACAAGCGGCGCATCGACGGCGAGTTGCCGAGCAGGTCGTCGAAGCCGTGCGGGTCCGACCGCTCACCGACGAGCGTCACGAGCTCGGTGGCCATGAGCCCCATGATGTCGCACAGATACTCGACTGCGCCCTCGCCAAGCACCGGGATGGAGCGCAACGCGGCCGCGCGGTCGGGCCCAATCGGAAGGCGCAGGTCGTCGGAGGAGCGCGCGACGCGGCGACGCATCGATTCTGCGACCGGCTCGAGCACGAAGCCGCCGGTGAACAGCGTGCCGTAGAGCTCGCCCATGTGCGTGACGGGCGCCATGACCACGGGGAAGCCCAGGTGGCAGTCCCCGACGACGCGCCCGCGCCGTGACGCGCCGTCCGCGTTCGGTGCCGCGAGCTCCGCCTTGAGCGTGTCGGTTGCGTCGGCGACCGAGCGGTTGCAGCGACGAAAGCCGTCGGAGTGTTTGAGCGCCGCGCGGCAGTAGGCGTTGTCCGGCGGGATGACGACGCCGAGCGCGTGATCGGCGACATAGCCGCGCACATCGGCGAACGCGACCTCGAGGCGCCACCAGTGCCGCACGAGCTCGCGGAGGCGGCGGACCACCAGGACGTCGTCGAGGCTGTTGGAGTCGATCATCGCGCGAGCTAGTGTGGCACGGGAGCCGGGAACGCGGAAGGTGCGGCGCGGTCGCCTCGGCGCGGCGTCGGGCGCGGCGCAACACTTTGCGGCGGTACGCATTCGGGGCTAGCTTGCGCTTTCCGGTGGTCGCGTCGGGGACGAGCGGGGTTGGCCCGGTCGGGCCGGGGCAGCAATGGACCAAGAAGGAGTCCCAGCGATGAGCGACTCGAACCCGGACTTCACGGCGCTGGTTGACGCGGCCCGCCGTCTTCACGAGGAGTGCGCGGAGGTCCTCAATCGGACCGTCGACATGACGCTCACTCTGCGTAACTAGCCCGCATTATGCATGACTTTCACGCGTCAACGTCCGCGATCGCGAGCTTGCGCCGTCGTTCACCTCCTTCGCAGTACCACCAGTACGTCTCAGTCGGTGAATCCCGGCGCGTTGCGCCGCGACGGCTCAGCCGTGCGTTCGCGGCGTTGACATCGCGCCATTGATGCATAATGCGGGCTAGGTCATTGGCCACTACCTGCATGAGTACGAGTGGCGCGGTTGGGAAGGCGCCCGATACGGCGGCGGCGTGGTCGACGCGGTGGCCGAATCGCTGACCACCCACGGCCTGTCGCGCTGCGATCGCCGCGAATTGTATCGGTATCTGCAATTCCGGCGGTGCTACCCGCAGATTGTGGAGTCAGCGTGTCCACTCTTGGCCGATGGCTTCCGGCCGCAGTCCCTCCCGAACGCGGAGTCGGCGACTCCACAGTGGCTGGTACCCGGCGAGCGCCTTCTCAAAGCGTTGTCATTCAGCCACTTCGCCGAGCTCATCGAGATTGACGACCCACTCAAGCGCTCCTTCTACGAGACCGAGTGCATCCGCGGCGGCTGGTCGGTGAGGGCCTTGAAACGGCAGGTCGGCTCGCTCTTCTTCGAGCGCTCCGCGTTGTCGACCGACACGGAGCGGGTCGCCCCGTCGGTACACGCTGCGGCCGAGCGGGCAGATCCGACGCTGGCGATTCGCGACCCAAACGTGTTCCAGTTCCTCGGTCTGCGATCACAAGACGACGTCAGTGAATCGGACCTCGAGCAAGCGCCGCTCGACAACCTGCATGACTTCCTGCTCGAGCTCGGTCACGGCTTTGCCTCGAAGCGCGCCAGAAGAGCGTCGTGATTGGCGAGACGCGCGGGCTCGTGGACCTGGTCTTCTATCACCGCGTCCTCAAGTGCCACGTGCTCTTCGAGCTGAAGGTCGAGAAGTTCAGCCACGAGAGCTTTGGCCAGCTGAACACGTACGTGAACTGGTACCGCAAGCACATGATGACCGAAGGCGACAATCCGCCCATGGGTCTCCTGCCGTGTACGGACAAGGACCATGCGCTGGTCGAGTACGCGGGCGCCAACGTCGATAGCGCGGTGTTCGTGTCGAAGTACCTGATCGCGCTGCCGAGCAAAGACGAGCTCGAGCGGTTCTTGTGGGCCAAGCACCGCGAGCTGGCCGGCGGGCTGTGACGACGGTGCTCGAGTCGATAGTCGCGGCGATTCGGAAGGCGCGATCCCACAACTCGCCCGACGTGACCGCCCCGCGCGTGACATCACGCGGTCGTCCAGGCTAGGGTTGCGGCGTGGACGTGGCAGGAACCGACCTGGCCGACACCGGCGACGCCGGGCCGTTCGCGCTGCTCGACGTGTTGGACGCGCTCGGGATGCGCGGCGCGACGGGTGCGCTTGTCGTCAGCCTCGGCGGCGATGGGCCCGAGGTGCGCGTCTTCCTCCGCGACGGTGAGCCTCGGCTGGCGATTGGCGCGGCCGCCGAGCACGCCTTTGCGGCGCAGGTCGTCCGCCAAGGCGTCGCGAGCCCCGAGGCGGTCCAGGCCCTCGAAGCGCGTGCGACCCGTGAAGGGAAGCGCCTCGAGGTCGTGCTGCTCGAGGGTCGCCTCATGGCGCGTGACGCCATCTTCGACCTCCAGCGCGCGCTGAGTGAGTTCGTGCTTGGCGACGCGATCGCCGTCGGTGGTTCCTGGCGCTTTGACGCGCTCATGCCTCCGGCGGTCGTCGATCAGTTCCGCGCGGAGCCGCTCGTGTCCATCGTGCGCTGGGCCCTGCGACCCGACGCCGCCATCGCGCCGCTACCCGGCGATCTCGAGCTCGGCCTCGGTCCACGCTTTGTGCCGTGGACACGCGCCCTCGCGGCGACGTCGCAGTCGGCCCTGGACGCGGCCAGCCTCCCCGCACCCGCCGCGACGCTCGGTGAGCGCGAGGCCCACGCGCACCTCCTGGCCGCCGCGGTCATCGTCGGCGCCCTCGCGCCCGTCGCTGCCCCCACGCCCGTCGCTATCCCAGCGCCCGTCGCTGCCTCCGCGCCCCTCGCTGCCCCCGCGCCCGTCGCCGCC
>SXGT01374548.1_pt1 | contig 16694 bp, 14 predicted proteins | sample 3176221 | NCBI WGS metagenome assembly SXGT01 (sample SAMN11356862, study PRJNA531348) | freshwater metagenome | isolation source: freshwater sample F1-120 | place: China: Fuxian Lake, Yuxi | collected 2017-12-25 | reverse complement strand
GCGCTCGCCGCAGCGCTCCAGGCCGACGTGTGCGAGATCTACCCCGACGTCGACGGGGTCTTCACGGCCGACCCGCGCGTCGTCAAGAAGGCCCGCAAGATCAACCAGGTCACCACCGAAGAGATGCTCGAGCTCGCCGCGGCGGGTGCGAAGGTGCTGCACATCCGCGCCGTCGAGTTCGCGCGCCGTCACGGTGTAACGCTGCACGTGCGTTCGTCGTTCTCGCCCTCGGAGGGCACCTGGGTCGTCACCCCGAAAGAGGGAGAAGTCATGGAAGAGCCGATCATCACCGGAGTCGCGGGCGACCTCGGCGAGGCCAAGATCACCGTCGTCGGCGTTCCCGACACCCCCGGTATGGCCGCCGACATCTTCACCGTCGTCGCCGAGACGGGCGCGAACATCGACATGATCGTGCAGAACGTCTCGGCCGCGACCACGGGCCGCACCGACATCAGCTTCACGCTGCCGAAGAGCGACGGCGAGAAGGTGCTCACCGCACTGCGGGCCGCGCAGCCGGCGCTCGGCTTCGAGTCGCTCGCCTACGACGACCAGATCGGCAAGCTCTCGGTCATCGGCGGCGGCATGCGCACGAGCGCGGGCGTCTCGGCGCAGCTCTTCACGGCGCTGAAAGACGCGGCGATCAACATGGAGATGATCAGTACCTCCGAGATCCGCATCTCGGTCGTCATGCGCGCCGATGTGCTCAATCACGCCCTGCAGATCGTGCACACGGCGTTCGGTCTCGACGGCGAAGCCGAAGCCGTCGTCTACGCAGGAACGGGGCGATGATCATGGTGAACCCTGTGCACCTCGGCGTCGTGGGCGCCACCGGCCAGGTCGGCGCCGTCGTGCGGCAGCTGCTGGTCGAGCGCGGCTTCGCGCTCGCGAGCATCCGCTTCTTCGCGAGCGCCCGCAGCGCCGGGACGACCATCGACTTCGACGGCACCCCCATCACGGTGGAGGACGCGAGCACCGCTGACCCGACCGGTCTCGACATCGCGATCTTCAGCGCGGGCGCCACGACGAGCAAGGCGCAGGCGCCTCGCTTCGCCGCGGCCGGCGTGACCGTCATCGACAACTCGAGCGGCTGGCGCATGGACCCGGAGGTGCCGCTCGTGGTGTCAGAGGTCAACCCGCACGCCCTCGCGAACCCGCCCAAGGGCATCATCGCGAACCCCAACTGCACGACCATGGCCGCGATGCCCGTGCTCAAGGTGCTCGACGCCGAAGCGGGGCTGCGCCGTCTGATCGTCAGCACCTACCAGGCCGTCTCGGGTGCCGGTCTTGCCGGCGGCGAAGAGCTGCTCGACCAGGCGAACGCGGTCATCGTGCAAGACGCGATCGGGCTCGTACACGACGGCGGCGCGGTCGAGTTCCCCCCGCCCGCGAAGTTTCCGAAGACCATCGCCTTCAACGTCATTCCTCAGGCCGGCAACTTCGTCGACGACGGTCTCGGCGAGACCGACGAAGAGAAGAAGTTGCGCAACGAGAGCCGCAAGATTCTCGAGCTGCCCGACCTGCTCGTGAGCGGCATCTGCGTGCGCGTGCCGGTGTTCACCGGCCACTCGCTCGCGATCAATGCCGAGTTCGAGCGGCCGATCAGCCCCGATCGCGCGCGCGAACTGCTCGCGACCGCGCCCGGCGTGCAGCTGATGGATGTTCCCACCCCGCTCGATGCGGCCGGAGCAGACCCGTCTCTGGTGGGTCGCATTCGTGCTGATGAGGGCGTGCCCGATGGCCGCGGACTCGCCTTCTTCGTCAGCAACGACAACCTGCGCAAGGGTGCCGCGCTCAATGCGGTGCAGCTCGCCGAGCTCGTCGCCGCCGAGCTCGCCACGACCCGCTAGTCGCCGTGCGGGCCACCGTCGAGAGCTACGCCGCGGTCGGCGACAGCTTCACCGAGGGAATGGGCGATGAGCGGCCCGACGGTACTCCGCGCGGGTGGGCCGACCTTGTCGCCGCTGCGCTGGCGCACGCGGCCGGGGGAACCATCGGCTACGCGAACCTCGCCATCCGCGGTCGCCTGCTCGCGCCCATCGTCGACACGCAGGTGCCCGCGGCCATCGCCCTGCAGCCGCAGTTGCTGACCATCAACGGCGGCGGCAACGACATTCTTCGACCGCGCGTCTCCATCTCCGCCGTCGCCGATCGGCTCGTGGCCGCTGCGATGCAGGCGAGCGACGCGGGTATCCGCACGCTCGTCGTGAGCGGCGGCAACCCGACGCGGCACATCCCTCTCGGGGCGCGTTTCGAGCGTCGTGGCGACGCGCTGGCCGAGGCGGTGCGCTCGCGGCTGGCCGGCACCGAGGTGCGCTACGTCGACAACTGGTTCGACGAGCGCCTGCCCGCTCTGCAGTACTGGTCGGTCGACCGGCTGCACTTGAACTCGCACGGTCACACGATCGCTGCGAGCAACGTGCTCGCGGCACTCGAGGTGCCGATCGCCGGTGCGGCGATGGCTCCCGATGCCGGAGACGAGCTCGAGCGCCCTCGCACCGCCGAGTACTGGCGCCGCTACGTGCTGCCGTGGATCGGCCGAAGGCTCACGGGCCGATCGTCGGGCGACGACCGCGACCCCAAGCGCCCGGTTCTCGAACCGGTCGACGCCGCCGCACTGTCATGACCGTTGTGGGCGAACCCTCAGCCCTTCGGCATCGAATGGTCACCATGATCTCTCGTCGCGCGGCGCTCGCCGCAGCCGCTCTCGCCCTCGGCACCGCGCTCGTCGGCTGCGCATCCGTCGCCGCGCCGTCGTCGACCCTGCCCGCCGACGCACCGCTCATCGCCTTCTATGGCGACTCGTACACGCTTGGCACGGGAGCGACGAGCCCGAGCGTGCGCTGGTCGACCCGCATCGCCGAGAGCCGGGGATGGCGCGAGTTCAATCCGAGCGTCAACGGCCTCGGCTTCATCAACAACCGCACGCTCTTCGGCGACGGCGACGTGCCGTCGATGATCATCGAGCAGCAGCCCGACCTCATCATGGTGACGATGGGCCTCAACGACAACTTCTCGTTCCCCTTCGCCGCCGATGCGATCGAGGCGCAGATCACGACCGACCTGCAGCGCCTTCGCAACGGGGTGCCGGATGCCCGCATCATCGTGGTCGAACCCTTCTGGTACACGGCCCAGCAGCCTGAGTCGGTCGGCATCATCATCGACTGGGTGCGCGAGGGTGCGGCGGTGATCGGTGCCGACTACGTCGAGGGCGCGTCGACCTGGATCGCGGGTCGCGACGGCGAGATGGCCGACGACGGCCTGCACCCCAACGACGAGGGCTATGCGCTCATGACCCGACGCATGGATGCGGCCCTGCTCGAGCTCGGACTCTGACCCGGGCGTCAGCGATCGGGCGAGAGCGCGGCGGCGATGATGATGAGCGCGGGCAGGGCGAAGAGGGTCGAGAGCAGCACGGCGTCGCGAGCCATGGCGACGTGCCGGTCGAACCGATGCGCCCAGGCGAACACGTGCTGCGCGGCGGGCAGTGCGGCCAGCACGACGACGGCGAAGAGCGCCTCGGGGCCGAGCGCGAACACGAAGCTGCCGACCGCCCACGCGATGACGGGCATGAGGATCGACTTCAGGAGCGTCGCCAGCAGCACATCACGGCGACCGCTGCCGGGGGCGAGCACGCGCGCGCCGTGCAGTGACATGCCGAAGAGCAGCAGCACGACCGGCACGGCTGCTCCGCCGATGAGGCGGAACGGCTCGAGCACCTGCTCGGGCACGGGAATCTGCAGCGCGGCGATGAGCAGGCCGAGAGCTGAGGCGATGAGGATCGGGTTGCGCACCGGCTGCAGCGCGATGCGCGCCCACGAGGTCGTCCCGCTCGTGCTGGCATCGAGCACCGCGAGCGCGATGGGCGCGAAGATCGTGAGATTCACGAGGATGACCGGGGCGGCGAGAGCGGCATCGCCGAGCACGTAGAGCGCGATCGGAAGGCCGATGTTGTTGGCGTTGACGTAGCCCGAGGCGAGCGCGACGATCGTGGTCTCAGGCACCCCGCGACGCCAGACCAGTCGCGCGACGAGCGAGGCGATCACGAAGCAGCTCACCGCTGCGATCATCGAGACGGGCACCAGGGTCGAGAAGAGCACCGCCGGTTCGGATTGCGCCAGCACGGTGAGCAGCAGCGCGGGAGTGAGCACGAAGAACGAGAGCCGCGAGAGCACCTGGTCGGCGCGCTCGCCGAGCAGCCCGATGCGCGCGATCACCCAACCGACGAGGATGATCGCGGCGATGACCGCGAACCCGGTGATGACGCCGATCACGGCATCAGCCTGTCACGATCGGCGCGTCGTCATGACCGCGCGGCGGCGGCCGGTCGGCCGACGATGTGCGAGGTGACGCTGCCGATGCGCTCGATGTCGACCGTCACCACGTCTCCGTCGTTGAGCAGCACGGGGGGAGTGCGCACGTAGCCCACGCCCTCCGGTGTGCCGGTCACGATGATGTCGCCGGGCTGCAGGGTCAGGGTGCGGCTCACGAGCGCGAGCACCTCGCCGAGCTCGAAGATCATGTCGCGCGTGTTGCCGTCTTGCATGGTCTCGCCGTTGACGATCGCCCGCACGCGCAGACCCTCACGCAGGTCGCCGACCTCGTCGGCGGTCACGAGATCGCCCATCGGGCCGGAGTCGTCGGCGTTCTTGCCCAGGGTCCACTGGGCGGTGAGCTTCTGAGCACGACGGGCCGACAGGTCGTTGAAGGCGGCGTAGCCGAAGACGGCAGCCCGGGCCGTGTCGGCGTCGGCCACAGCGATCGGGGCGCCGACGACGGCGGCGATCTCGGCCTCCCAGTCGAGACCGGCCTCGTCGACGGGCACGGCCACGGGGCTGCCGTCGGTGACGAGCGACGCCGTCCAGCGACCGAAGATCATGGGGTGGGCCGGGGGCTCGAACTTGCCCTCGGCGGCGTGGGCGCGGTAGTTGAGACCGAGGCAGAGGATGCGGGCGCCATCGGGCACGGGGTGCGCGAGGGTGGCGCTGTCGACCGGGATGCGGTCGGTCACCTGAGCGGCGCGCTCGACGCCGGCTGCCGGGTCGGCCCAGAAGGCCGCGACGGTTCCGAGAGGGATGAGGTGATCGCCGTCGCGAGCCGCGACAAGCCGCTCGCCCTCGGTGGTGATCATGCCGACGATGCGCACGAGAGAGGCCTCCTGATCGGAGCGCGCGGGCGGCGCTCGCCTAAACATTACAACGTTTCGCAGGTTTGTCTAGAAATCTCTCGCGATGACTGTTAGCGTGCGGGCATGGTCACCGAGGCTCCTGCCACGCGCGCGCAGGCGCTCGCCGCCACGATCGAGCGCGCGATCACCGAGCAAGGTCTGCAGCCCGGCGACGCCCTCGGCACGATCGAGAGCTGGCGCGAGAGCTCCGGTTTCGCCAGGGCCTCCGTCAGCGAGGCCCTGCGGTTGCTGGTCGATCGCGGTCTGGTCGAGATCAGGCCCGGCCGCGGCGGGGGTGTCTTCGTCGCCCGCACCGGCCCGGTCGTGCGACTGCGCCACACGCTGATCAGCGTGCACGGCGAGGCCACGACTCTTGCCGACGCCATCGCGATTCGCGAGGCGCTCGAGCCTTTGCTCGTGCTCGACGCCGCCCGGTCGCGCACCGCCGCCCAGTCACGGGCTCTGCGCGGCAAGCTCGCGCGGCTCGAGTCGGCGCTCGACGACCACGACGCGTTCATCCGCGCCGTCTGGGTGCTGCATGAGCAGATCGCCGCCATCACGCCGAACGAGATGCTGAGAGCGATCTACCTCACCATGATGCACATCATCAGCGATCGAGCGGAGGTCGCTGTGAGCGACGCGAACGACACCGACCTCGCAGAGGACTACCGGGAGCATCGCCTTGCCGTGCACCGCGAGCTGGTCGACGCGATCGAGGCGGGCGACCTCGAGCGGGCATCCCGCGCCGTGGCGGCTCACGCCGAAGAGGCCGGCGCGTGACCGGCCCGCTCGCCGGAGTGGTCGTCGTCGACCTGAGCCGCGCGCTCGCTGGTCCCCACGCGGCCATGATGCTCGGTGACCTCGGCGCGCACGTCATCAAGGTCGAGTCGCCCGGCATCGGCGACGACACCCGCGGCTGGGGTCCTCCGTTCGTCGGGCCGCCCGAGGCGCGCGAGAGCACCTACTTCCTCTCCGCGAACCGCAACAAGCAGTCGATCGAGCTCGACCTCAAGAACCCCGACGACCTCGCGACCCTGCGGGCGATGGTGCGTCGGGCCGATGTGCTCATCGAGAACTTCCGCCCCGGCGTGCTCGACCGGCTTGGACTCGACGCGGCGACGCTGCACGAGTTGAACCCCCGGCTCGTCGTGCTCGCGATCTCGGGCTTCGGGCACGACGGCCCCGAAGGCGGCCGCGCGGGCTACGACCAGATCGCCCAGGGCGAAGCCGGGCTCATGTCGGTCACGGGCTCGAGCCCCGACGACGTGCAGCGCGTGGGCGTGCCCATCGGCGACCTGCTCGCCGGCATGTACGGCGCCTACGGCGTGCTCGCCGCGCTGCACGAACGCGAGTCGACGGGCAGCGGCCAGGTCGTGCGCACGAGCCTGCTCGCGGCGATCGTCGGCGTTCATGCCTTTCAGGGGACACGATTCACGGTCGCGGGCGAGGTCGGTCGTGCGCAGGGCAATCACCACCCGAGCGTCGCGCCGTACGGGCTGTTCGCGACCGGCGACGGGCGCATTCAGCTCGCGGTCGGCAGCGAGTCGCTGTGGCGCGCGCTGTGCGGGGTGATCGACCTCGACCCCACTAGCCCCGAGTTCGCGACGAATGCCGCCCGAGTCGCGCACCGCGAGGCGCTCATCGCGGCGATCGAGCGCGCCTTCGCCGAGCACTCGAGCGCCGACCTTCTGGCGCGCCTCGAGGCGGCGGGCATCCCTGCCGGCGTCGTGCGCTCGATCGATGAGGTCTACGAGTGGGCGCAGACGCGGTCGCAGGGTCTAGTCGTCGAGGTCGAGCACCCGACGCTCGGCACGATCGAACTGCCCGGCCCGCCCTTGCGGTTCTTCGACGCCGACGGCATCGAGCAGACCCGCCGCGATCACGTCGCCCCGCCCACGCTTGGCCAGCACGGCGATGCCGTGCGCGCCTGGCTCGGTGAGACGCCCGATGAGGCGAGTGCCGAGTCATGAGCGGCGACGCATGAACGGCGACCGACCTGACGCGCACGAGCTCATCGCGCTCACCCTCGATCCCGGCAGCTTCGTGTCGTGGGACGGTGACGCGCAGCAGCCCGCCGTCACCGAGGAGTACGCCCGTCAGCTCGTCGAGGCACGCGAGCGCACGGGCTTGAGCGAGTCGGTCGTGACGGGGGCCGGAACCCTGAACGGGCATCCGGTCGCCGTCATCGTCGGCGAGTTCGGATTCCTCGCCGGATCGATCGGCACGGTCGCCGCCGATCGCATCACGGCGGCACTGCGGCGCGCCACCGCCGAACGGCTGCCCGTGCTCGCGGCACCCGTCTCGGGGGGCACGCGCATGCAGGAGGGCACGGCCGCGTTCACCCGCATGGTCGACATCACGGCCGCGGTCGTCGACCACAAGGCCGCCGGCCTGCTCTATCTGGTCTATCAGCGCCACCCGACGACCGGCGGGGTCTTCGCCTCGTGGGGCTCGCTCGGCCACATCACGGTGGCGCAGCCGGGGGCGCTCATCGGCTTTCTCGGACCCAAGGTCTATGCGGCCCTGCACGGCCGCGAGTTTCCGCCCGGCGTGCAGTCTGCCGAGAACCTGCTCGCGCACGGACTCGTCGACGCCGTGCTCGAGCCCCGTCACCTGCGGCCGATGATCGCGCGGGTGCTGTCGATCGTTTCCGCGTCAGGGTCGTCGACCCCGGTCGAGGCGCCGTCGTCGGCGGGCGACGAGCCCGATGCGTGGGATGCCGTGCTCATCTCGCGGCGCCCCGGCAGGCCCGGCGTGCGCACGCTTCTGCGCATCGCGGCGACCGACGTGGTGCCCCTCTCGGGCACGTCGGAGGGCGAGACCGAGAAGGCGTCGACCGTCTCGCTCGCGCGCATCGGCGATCACGGAGTCGTCGTGGTGGGGCTCGACCGGCACGCGCAGTCATTCGACGGGCCGCTCGGCCCCGGCGCCCTGCGGCAGGCGCGTCGCGGCATGGCGCTCGCCGCCGAGCTCGGGCTGCCGCTCGTCACGATCATCGACACCCCCGGCGCCGCGCTCTCGCGCGAGGCGGAGGAGGGTGGGCTCGGCGGCGAGATCGCGCGCTGCCTCGCTGCCCTCATCACCCTGCCGGTGCCGACGGTCTCGGTCATCATGGGTCAGGGCACGGGCGGAGCGGCCCTCGCGCTGCTGCCGGCCGACCGCGTCATCGCCGCGCGGCACGGCTGGCTCGCTCCGCTGCCGCCCGAGGGCGCGAGCGTCATACGCCACGGCGACATCGAGCACGCCGCCGCGATGGCCCGGGCGCAGGGCATCACGGCCCACCAGCTGCACCGCCAGGGTCTCGTCGACGCGGTAGTCGACGAGCAGCCCAGTGCCGAGCTCGAGCCCGAGCAGTTCTGCCGACGGCTCGGCGAGCAGATCCGCGAGCAGATCACGCACGCGCGCCTCGCCGACCCATCCGGGCGGGCCGCCCGCCGTGCGCGCCACGCCCAGCCGTTCCGCATCGACGAGGAGGTCGACCATGCCCGCGCATGACGTGCACGCCCACTACTACCCGCCCGAGTACGTCGACGTCGTGCGCGAGGTCGCCACGGAAGACGGGCGCTCGGGCGACGTGGCCCGTGCCTTCCTGCAGCACCGCATCATCACGAAGGTGCCCACCTTCCTCGGCGCGCTCGACGACCGGCTGCGGCTCATGGACGCCGCGGGCATCGAGCTGCAGGCGCTGAGCTTCGCCTCGCTCAACATCTGGCACCCCGACGCGACGACCCGCTCACGTCTCGTGCAGGCCTTCAATGACGGATGCGCCGCCGTCGTCGCCCGGGATCCCGACCGTTTCCGGCTGCTCGCCTCGCTGCCTCTGCCGCACGTCGACGAGGCGGTGGCCGAGGCCCGTCGGGCCCGCACCCTGCCGGGATTCGCCGGCTACAGCATCCCCACCCACATCGACACCGTGCCGATCGATGCCGAGCAATGGCAGCCGGTCTATGCCGCGATGGCGGAGAGCCCTGCCCTCGTCATCACGCACCCCGACGGCTTCTGCGTGCCGGGGGCGCTCGCCGACCACGGCATGGAGTGGGCCATCGGCGCACCCTTCGAAGACACGATCGCAGCCGTACGACTGCTCGCCTCGGGTCTGCTCGATAAGCACCCCGCTCTAACCTGGGTGATTCCGCACCTGGGCGGCACACTGCCGTTCCTGCTGCACCGGCTGCTGTGGCGCTGGAAGCTCGAGGCCGAGCTGCTCGGAACCGACGACCACGCCGCGACCTCGCTCGAGCGACTGCTGTTCGAGACCGCGAACTGCTCGCCGCACACTCTGCGCCTGGCGCTCGAGGTGCTGCCGGCCGGTCGCATCGTCTTCGGCACCGACTACCCCTTCGTCGACCCGGCCGATCTCGCGCGACCCGTGCAGCTCGTGCGCGACGCGCTCGACAATACCGAGGCCGAGGCGATTCTCTCCGGCCGCATCGCGCCCTTCTTCTCACGTTCTCTGACCCCGTCGACCCCGAAAGCAGCCTCATGACCACGACCCTGCAGCGCTGGCCCGGTGACCGCATCGGCGCGGTCGCGATCTCGATCATGTTCGAGCAGTGGGATGCCGGGGTCGCCCCGGGTCTCGGCCCCATGGGCAACCCTCTGCCAGCCGGAGCCCTCGACCACCAGGCCGTCTCGTGGGCCGACTACGGGTGGCGTACCGGCGTGGGGGCAGCCCTCGAACTGCTCGAGAAAGAGCAGCTCGCGGCCACCTTCTACGTCAGCGGCATGCTGACCGAGACGGCTCCGGATGCTGTGCGCGCGATCGCCGAGGCCGGTCACGAGATCGCGGGGCACTCGTGGGCGCAGAACCGGATTCCGGCGCTCATCAGTCGCGAGGAGGAGAGCGCTGAGATCGCCCGGTGCACCGAAGCGCTCGCCGCGGTGAGCGGTCAGCGACCGCGCGGGTGGATCAGCCCCCGGTGCACCCCGAGCGCCAGCACGAGCGAGTTGCTCGCCGGGCAGGGCTACGAGTGGCACGGCGACGTGTTCGACGCCGACCAGCCCTACTGGCGCGAGACGCCCGAGGGTCGCATCGTCGCGCTGCCCTTCGGCATGGAGATCAACGATCTGCCGATGACGGTGCGGTACGGCCAGCCGACGCGCGAGCTCGTCTCGAGCTTCGCCTTCGAGGCCGCCGCGCTCGCTCGCGGCTCGAGGCCCGGCCACATCGATGTGACGCTGCACGCCCACGTCGGGTGCCGCCCCGCTGGCCTGCTCGCGCTCACGCAGATCATCGCCGAAGCGCGACGGCACGACTTCTGGATCGCGACGCGCGGCGACCTCGTCGATCAGTTCGTCGACATCTAGTCAACGACCACGAGGCGCAACGCCGACGCGTGCGAGCGAGCGGACTACTCGGACAAGTGGCCGAGGCGCTCGCTCATGCGCCGAGCCGCGTCGTTCACGGCCGCGCCGACCTCGTCGATCGACAGCTTCTGCAGCCGGTCCATCGGGCTGCTGAGAGTGAGCGCGCCCGCACACCGCCCCGAGGCGTCGTAGAACGGCGCCGCGACACCACCGCCGTTGGGCACCCAGCGGCCCGGGCTGTACGAGTACCCGAGGCGCACGTCTTCGTCGAGCTGCGCCCGCACGGCGTCGGGATCGGTGAGGCTCACGTCGGTGTGCGCGACGATCGGCTGCTCGAGAATGCGGTCGCGCTCGTCGGGGGCGAGCCCGCTGAGAATGGCCATTCCTGACGCTCCGCTCACGAGCGGAAACGGCTTGCCCATCTCGATGACGTAGCGAATCGTGTTGTCGCAATCGACTTTCGACCGGTAGACGAGGGTGTCGTCGACGCGGGCGACGGCGTAGCAGGTCTCGTTGAACCGGCCGACGAGCTCCTTCAGCAGAGGCTCCGCCGCCTTCGCGAGCGAGTCGCGCTCCGACAGCGCCGCGACGATCGAGAACAGTCGAGGCCCAGCCGCATACACGCCGCGTTCGCGCTCCTGCTCGACATAGCCCAGCTCTTCGAAGTGGGTGAGGATGCGGCTGACGGCGCTGCGGTCGATGCCCGTGCGCCGGGCCGCCTCGCGCACGCCGATGCCGTCGACGTGCGTCGCGACGAGCTCGAGCAGCGTGATGGCCCGCACGAGCATGCCCGACTTCTGCGACGAGGCGGTCGAGGAACTCTCCATAGCGGCCATGCTACTGAAACTCGCTCCGCTCTCGGCTTGACACCATCGAGGAGGAAAGGGAAGATAACAAGACAACGTCTTGATATACAAGACACAGGCACGACAGGCCAGCTGGGTCTCACGGTCATTGCGACTGCAGGGTTCCGAGGTCGTGACGACGAAGGAGTCATCATGACGAACATGACGGGCGCGCAGTACCTCTCGCGCGCACTCGACGCGTACGGCGTCGAGGCCGTATTCCTCGTGCCCACCGCGCTGAGCGCGACCCTCGTGGCGATGGAGAACGAGACCGCGATCAAGCGCATCGTCACCCACGGCGAGAAGGCCGCCGCGTACATGGCCGATGGGTACGCCCGCGCCACGGGCAAGCCCGGCATCTGCATGGCCCAGAACATCGGCGCAGCGAACCTCGCTGCGGGACTGCGCGACGCCTACCTCGGCTGCTCCCCAGTCATCGCTCTCACGGGTGGCCCCTACGAGTGGAGCCGCGGCCGCAACTACTACCAAGAGATCGAAGACTTCCCGCTCTTCAAGCCCGTGACGAAGTCGAGCCGCCAGGTCTTCGACGTCGCACGCCTTCCCGACCAGCTCGACCAGGCTTTCCGCGATGCCACGACGGGCAAGCCGGGGCCGACCCACCTCGAGCTTGCCGGCCATACCGGCGACATCATCGAGAACCAGTCATTCGACACCACGGTGCCGACGCGCGGCGATCGCCGCAGCCCCGCGCTGCGCGTGGCGCCGGACCCCGAGGCCATCGCGGTGGCGGTGGCGGCTCTGCGCTCGGCCGAGCGGCCCGTGATCGTCTCGGGCGGCGTCGTGCGCACCTCGGGTGCGGCCGCCGAGGTCGTCGCGCTCGCCGAGCGGCTCGGAGCGCCCATCGCCACCTCGCTCAACGGCAAAGAGACCGTGCCAGGCGATCACCCGCTCTCGATCGGCATTCCGGGCCTCTACGCCCGCGCGAGCGCCAACCAGATCATTCTCGAAGCCGACCTCGTGCTGTACGTCGGCAGCCAGACCGGCAGTCAGGTGACGCTCACCTGGCAGGTGCCCCCGACGAGCACACGCGTCGTGCACCTCGACATCGAGCCGACCGAGCTCGGTCGCCACTATCCCGACACCGTGGCCGTCGTCGCGGATGCTCGCCTCGGTCTCACCGCGCTGCTCGAGGCGCTCGGCTCGGTCGACACGAAGCCGACCCAGCCGTGGCGCGACCGCGCCGCCGAGCTCACCGCGCGGTGGCGCGAGAGCGTCTCGTCGCTGACCTCTGACGATGTCGAGCCGATGCGGCCCGAGCGACTGGTCACGCAGCTGAACGGGCTGCTGCCCGACAACGCCATCGTCGTGAGCGACACCGGCCACGCCGGCATGTGGACGGCTGGCTACCTCGACCTCACGCAGCCCGAGCAGGGCTTCTTGCGCGCGGCCGGCTCGCTCGGCTGGGGTCTGCCCGCCGGCATCGGTGCCCAGATCGCACGGCCCGACGCCCAGGTCGTCGTCTTCACGGGCGACGGCGGGCTCTTCTACCACTTGAGCGAGCTCGAGACCGCGGCTCGCTGGAACGTGCCGCTGACGATCGTCGTGAACGACAACCGCTCGCTCAATCAAGAGATCAACCCCTACACAGTCGCCTACGGCGGCGAGCTCACCGGGCGTCATCACGAGCTGTGGCACTTCGACGACGTCAACCTGGCCACGGTGGCCGAGAGCCTCGGGGTCACAGGAATCCGCGTCACGAAGGCAAGCGAGCTCGCGCCCGCCATGGCCCGTGCCGCCGAGATCAACGGCCCCGTGCTGATCGACGTGGTCTCCGACATCGACGCGGTGGCGCCCAAGGGCTCCGCCGTGCGCGCCCAGAACTGACCGACGGCCCCGGCCCTGAGAAGGACATCCATGACCCCCCACGACCTCACCGTGCGCGCGTTCCTCGAGAACGCCGTCGAGCGCAACGCTGCCGAGCCGTACCTCATCTGGGCGGGCTCTGACGCCTCGAGCGACCAGCAGTCGTACGAGCAGTTCAACGCGCACGTCGACGCCGCCGCGGCCTACTGGCACCACATCGGAGTGCGCAAGGGCGACCGGGTGGCCTTCATGGCCGACAACAGCCCGGCCTTCGTGCACGCCTGGCTCGGCCTCGCGAAGATCGGCGCGGTGCTCGTCGCGATCAACACCGGGTTCAAGCACGCCGAGGCGCAGTACCTCGTCGAGCACTCCGAAGCGCGGTTCGCCCTCATCGACCCGGCGCACGCCGAGCTCTTCCATCGCATCGGTGAGACGGCCCCCGGGCTGCACTCCACCCTGGCGCTCGGCGGAGCCGACGGCTACGACGACTTCATCGCGGGGGCCGCGCAGCTCGACGGGCGGGCGCCGAGCGTCGACATCGACCCCGACGATCTCATCTCGCTCATCTACACCTCGGGCACGACCGGCCGCCCCAAGGGCGTCATGCAGTCGCACCGCAACTACGTCATGACCGGCCAGGCCTTTCCGCACTGGATGAAGATGCAGCGCGGCGATCGCATCTACGCGTGCCTGCCCCTCTTCCACATCAACTCGCAGGCCTACTCGACGATGGGGGCCATCGGCACCGAGGGCGCGATGGTGCTCGCGCCGCGGTTCAGCGCCACGCGGTTCTGGCCCGACGTGCGCGAGCACGGCGTGACGATGTTCAACATGATCGGCGCCATGACGGTGATCCTGTCGAAGAAAGAGCCGAGCCCCGACGATCGCGACCACAGCGTGCGCGTCGCCTACGGCGTGCCCGCGCTGCCGCACGCCGTGCGCACTTCGATCGAAGAGCGCTTCGGCATCGCGTGCGTCTCGGGCTTCGGCATGAGCGAGACGACCTACGGCCTGCTCGAGCCGATCGATGAGCCTCGGCACCCCGACTCGATGGGTGTGCCGCGGTCGCATCCGGACCCGGCCTACCCCGCGACCGAGGCGAAGATCGTCGACGCCGATGGCGTCGAGGTGCCGCGCGGCGAGAGCGGCGAGCTCGTGCTGCGCAATGCGGCGATGATGCTCGGCTACTTCAAAGACCCCGACAAGACGGCCGAGGCCCTGCGCGACGGCTGGCTCTACACGGGTGACAGCGCCTGGCAGGCCGACGACGGCTACTTCTACTTCGTCGACCGCAAGAAAGACATCGTGCGCCGTCGCGGCGAGAACGTCTCGTCGCTCGAGGTCGAGATGGTCGTCAACACCCACCCCGCGGTGCAGGAGTCGGCCGTCATCGGGGTGCCCTCCGAGCTCACCGACGAAGAGCTGTGCGTCTTCGTCGTGCCGCGAGACGGGCAGGTCGTCGACCCCGCCGCGATCATCGAGTGGTGCGACGAGAACCTCGCCGCCTTCAAGGTGCCGCGCTTCGTCGAGATCGTCGACGCGCTGCCGAAGACCCCCACCGCCAAGATCGAGAAGCACCGCCTGCGCTCGGGCGACTACGGCGTGGGCGAGCGCTTCGACGGCGGCGTGCGCTCGACCAAGGCCGGTTCGCGCGGCTAGCGCCGAGCATCCGTCGTCGCTCCTGCATCACCCCGATCCACACCGTTCCGAACCAGCAGACCAGCAAGAGAGAGAAGGACACGATGGCAGAGACGCCGAATGTCGAGACCGTGCGCGCGCTCGTGAAGCAGTACTCCAACTGGGGTCGCTGGGGTGCCGACGATGATCGCGGCACGCTGAACCACCTGACCCCCGAGCGCGTCGCGGCCGCGGCCGCGTGCATCCGCTCGGGCAAGCGCATCTCGATGGCGCTGCCGATGGATGCCACGGGTCCGCAGGTGAGCGGCGGCTTCGGCGGGCGCTTCAACCCCATCCACCTCATGTTCCGCGACGGCGGCGACATCGCCATGGGCACGGTCGTCGACGAGTTCTATCAAGGCAACGACCGCCACTTGCGCGGCACCGACGATCTCATCATCATGGCGCTGCAGTCGTCGACGCAGTGGGATGCCCTCGCGCACATCTTCTTCGACGGCCACATGTACAACGGCTTCACGCCCGACCAGGTGACGAGCAAGGGCGCCAAGGTGGGTGCCGTCGGCGTCGCCGCCGATCAGATGGCCGGCCGCGGCGTGCTGCTCGACATCGCACGGCTCAAGGGCGTCGACGCGCTCGAGCCGGGCTACGCCATCACGGCCGACGACCTCGAAGCCGCCGAGAAGCTGCACGGCGTCACCGTCGGCGCGGGCGACTTCCTCATGGTGCGCACCGGCATGACCGGAGAGCGCAAGGGCAAGTGGGGCGACTACGCCGGCGGCCCCGCTCCGGGGCTCGGGCTCGAGTCGATCCCGTTCATCCACGGTCGCGACATCGCCGGCCTCGCCGTCGACACGTGGGGCATGGAGGTGCTGCCGAACCAGACGCCCGACGTCTTCCAGCCGCTGCACTGCGTGTTCATCGTGGGCATGGGCCTGTGGGTCGGTGAGATCTTCGACTTCGAGGCGCTCGCCGATGACTGCGCCGACGACGGCCAGTACGACTTCTTCTTCTGCGCCCCGCCGATGACGTTCACGCGCGCCGTCGGGTCGCCCGTGAACCCGATGGCGATCAAGTGACGCGCAGCCGCGCTGACTCCTACTCGATCGCCGTGCTGCCGGGCGACGGCATCGGCCACGAGGTCATGGGGCCGGCGATCGAGGTCGTCGACCTGGTCGCCGAGCACCAGGGCTTCTCGGTCGACTGGACGACCTATCCCTGGAGCTGCGAGTTCTATCACGAGCACGGCGTCATGATGCCCGACGACGGCATCGAGCAGCTGGCCGCTCACGATGCCATCTTCCTGGGCGCGGTCGGCGACCCCTCGCTGCCCGACCATCTCTCGCTGTGGGGTCTGCTGATTCCGATCAGACGCGCCTTCCAGCAGTACATCAATCTGCGGCCCGCCCTGCTGCTGCCGGGTGTCGTGAGCCCTCTGCGCGACACCTCGCGCGGCATCGACATCCTCGTCGTGCGCGAGAACAGCGAGGGCGAGTACAGCGAGGTCGGCGGCCGCGTCTTTCCCGGCACGCCCGACGAGCTTGCCGTGCAGGAGGCGATCTTCTCGCGGCGGGGCACCGAGCGCGCGATCGAGTACGCGGTGTCGCTCGCCCAGAAGCGGAAGAAGAGAGTGGTCTCGGCGACGAAGTCGAACGGCATCATCCACTCGATGACCTTCTGGGACGAGGTGTTCCACGACGTCATGGCCCGGCACCCCGAGATCGAGGGCCGGCTCATGCACGTCGACGCCCTCGCGGCCCGCTTCGTGAGCCACCCGCACGACCTCGACGTCGTCGTCGGCTCGAACCTCTTCGGCGACATTCTCACCGACATCGGCGCGGTCATCGTGGGCAGCATGGGCATGGCACCCTCGGCGAACCTCAACCCGACGGGGGAGTTCCCGTCGATGTTCGAGCCGG
>SXGT01614136.1_pt1 | contig 16696 bp, 10 predicted proteins | sample 3176221 | NCBI WGS metagenome assembly SXGT01 (sample SAMN11356862, study PRJNA531348) | freshwater metagenome | isolation source: freshwater sample F1-120 | place: China: Fuxian Lake, Yuxi | collected 2017-12-25 | reverse complement strand
GGATGCAGTCCCCGATCCTGCGCCTCCACTGGAAGGAACTTTCCTTCAATTTTTCCGACGACTCACGCCGGTTTATCGAGCGGATCATCGCTCAAAGTGAAGAGTTAGTCCGAAGGAGAGAATCGAGTGGGCCACTGACAAGTCAGGACTACGACGCGATCTCGAAAAAATTTGAGGTCAACCTCCGTTGAACAGGTGACTGTCCCAGACTCCCGTCCCTCTTCCTCGTTACGTCAGCTAACGTAGCGAGTCGTCTAGTAGCCCCGAGTGAGCAACTCGATCGATACTCCGCGGCGCGGTCCGTTCGTCCAGCCGCGAACCGGGCAAAGTCATTCGTTGACGAGTCGACTTGGGCACTCGCGGGCCGCGAGAGAAAGTTGAGTCTTTAGAACGAGTTAGGTGGCTGCCCTTCTTGGATGCGTATCGAACTCTGTGCAGAGCCCCGGGGCCACAGTTGTTGCGTCTAATGGAGGGGATTCAAAACTCGAAGCCAGATGCTCCCGGCAGGGTAGCAACTACCCGCGAGTTCTGTTTGCGTTATTTCGTGCTCGCGTGAGCAAAGCTTCCAAGGCGGTCAACGGGGCAATTCGCCGAGAGATTTGATTACCCCCGCGACAAACCCCGGACACGCTTGTGGACACATTCCAGTTTCCCGCAATGCTGCGCGTGACGCCACGCCGGTTTCAAACCGCATCCCCGTAGAGATTTGCCCCCCTCCGTCCTGACGATCTCAACCTCCGGGAGATGTGCCCTTCGACGCGGCACCACCCGCCGCAATCCACCGATCCACGATCGTCTCGAGCAGATCGAGCGGCAACGACCCCTCGCCAAGCACCAGATCATGAAACGCGCGAAGGTCGAATCGCTCGCCCAGCGTGGCTTCAGCTCGGGCCCGCATCGCGACGAAGCGGAGTTCACCGATCTTGTATGACAGTGCCTGCCCCGGGTTACCGATGTAGCGATCGACCTCGCCATAAATCGCGTCGGTCGACATCGCCGTGTTGTCCTTCAGGCACTGCGCCGCTTGGTCCCGGTTCCAGCCCTGTGCATGCAGTCCCGTATCCATGACTAGTCTGCATGCGCGCCACATCTCCATAGAAAGGCGGCCGACCCGCTCGTATGCGTCCCGATACACGCCCATCTCCTCGCCGAGCTTCTCGGCATACAATCCCCAGCCCTCGGCAAAGACGGTGATGCCCTGGTCGCGCCGATATTCGGGTATGCGAGCGTTCTCCTGCTGTAGTGCGATCTGCAGGTGATGCCCGGGAACGCCTTCGTGTAGAAGCCATGCTGTCAGACTATGGAGCGGTCCGCGCCGCGCCGCCGGGTAATACACAAGGCCAGCGACGCCCATCTCGGGACTGCCGCGCCGATAGCCGCCGTAGAGGTCGTCTCCGTCGTCAGGCTTCGGGCCCACGCCGTAGGTTAGGTGCGGCAGCCGCCCGAAGTAGCGAGGAAGCAGATAGTCGATCCGTTTGGCCGTCGCTCGCGCCGCTTCGGTATACGTCTCGGGGGTCGAGGCGTTGAACCGCGCATCGCTTGCGAGTGACGTCAGGAAGGTCTTCAGATCACCTGCGAAGCCGGTCTCGAACATCGCTGCTTCCATTTCGCCGCGAATCCTAGAGACCTCAGCCTGGCCAACCCGGTAAATCGCGGCCGGCGTCAGGTCAGTCGTCGTATGACGACGTACGGTGAAGGCGTAGTAGCGCTCGCCGTCGTCAAGGCTGGTCACTCGGAGTTCTGGGCGGGCGTTCGGCACATACTCTCTCTGGAGAAAGTCCGCCAACTTCGTCTGCGCGGGTCGAACCTTACTCGCCACGAGGGTTTCACCATCCCTTCGAAGTGCGGCCCTGTGCGCCTCTGGCATGGAGCCCGGCAGTGTGTCGAACGGCGCGAGCAGTGCGCTGCGCGCCGGCGACTCGGCCGCCAGGGTTCGCAGTGTCTTGATGGCGGTTCGCACGATTGGGGCCGGTTGTGTGAAACGGGTCTTGATTCCCCGCCGCAAGTTGGCGGTCTCCGACTCGAAGAAATCGGGGAGCGAGGCGAGACGCGCCAGCCAAATCTGGGCCTGCGCCTCGGATCTAAGGACCGTCACCGCTGCTTGCGACTCGGGCTGAGAATAGAAGCCGCCGCGATTCTGAAACGGGATCCGCTCTTCATCGAAGGCAATGGCCTCGAGGGCCATCACGATTTGCCGTTCCATCACCGAACGGCTGATGGCATCTTCCGGCGCAAGCGATTCCGGAACGACGGATTGTAGACGCGCTCGGAACCTCTCAAGAGCAAGGCGTCGCCGCTCTACGGCGGCCGGCGAGTTGTCCGGCCAACGTTGCGTGGCCTCCGCGTCGCCCTGCCCGGCCGTAAACGGATTCTGCTCGCGTCTGAACACGCTGTACTCGTTAGACAGTTCGGTCCAGCTTTCGAAACGGGCCAGCATCGGGGACCCCGATAGCAGTATCGCAAACGAAAAGACTAGGAGTCTAGTCGGTGGGCGGAGATACATGCGCTGCCTTTCTGCAAGCGGTTAGTTAGCCAACACTCGCGAACCACACTCGCGCCATTGGGTCGGCGCGACCGCTCGCTTCGATGAAGCTCACGAACGCCACGCCGAGCACCTGTAGATCCTCGAGCAGCGGAATTGTGTGATGGACACGCCAGTAGACGACGACATTGAATCGTCGGCGTATTTGAATCTCGAATCAGTACATCGAGCGCCTGGCGCGGTATTATCGCGCTAACGGATTGATCGACATGTTCGTGTGGTGACCAGCCATGAGTCGCGGCAGGGCGCCGAAGGACCGTAATGGGAGACGGAATCGAGCTCATGCGGCCTATCGTCTGAGGAAGGGGGACGCTGAGGATTGGATTCAGCGGGGCCCATGACCGACGCGCTTGATCTCGTCGTGGCCGTCATCGCGTGAGATCCGCTCCGCCGCGAACTGCCACAGCAAACGGCCGGCGCGCTCGATGTGCTGGCGAGCAATGCTTTCGGCAGCCGCCCCATCCCGCCGCTCCAAGGCGTCGAGCAATCGCCGATGCTCGTTTTGCGACTGCGGCCCGTACTCCGGCAGGAATCGAACGGTTCGAAGCCTAGAAGTCTTCTCCAGCACTGATTCCACAATCGCGCGCATATTCGAGTACGGGCAGCATTCGATAGTCGCCGCGTGAAACCGCACATTCAGGTCGGGATAATCGGGCGACTCCGAGGCAATCGCGGCGTCCATCGCACCGACCAGCGCCCGCAATCGGTCCAGCGCGTCGGCGGTGAGATGTTCGACCGCCAGTCGGACCGCGACGCTTTCGAGGGCGCCGCGGATGAGGGAGGTCTCGAGGATCTCGTCGGGATGCAGCAATGGAACTGTGGCACCCACATGCGGCTGCATTTGCAGCCACCCTTCACCGGTCAGCCGGACCACGGCCTCGCGGACCGGCACCTTGCTGGTGCCGAGCTCCAGGGCGAGCTGGTCCACGACGATCCGCGCACCGGGCAGATATTGGCCCAGCAGCAATCGCTTTCGTAACGCCTGGTAGACGAGGTCAGTTTTGGTGCGGTATTCCACCGCCGAAGCAGCCAATTCACGGCGCGATGAGATTGACATCCTAGATTTAATCAATTAAAACTTTTGAGCTTTAGAGATATCAGATATGGTATACGAAATTTCGTGACAACGGAATACGTCCAGCATTCATTTCACGAGTTCAAGTGGAGGAGAGACATGCGGCAACTGCTCGCGCACCTGCTAGGCGTATCGGTAATGGTGGCCTGCGCAACGGACATCGCGCAGGCTCAGATGTCTACCGGGGCCATCAGCGGAGTCGTCGCCGATGCGAGTTCAGGAGTACTCCCCGGGGTAATAGTGTCGGTCACTGGCGCACGCCTCATCGGCGGCGTGCAGTCCGCGACGACCAATGACGCGGGCGCGTTCCGCGTCGATCGCCTGCCGCCAGGCTTCTATGACGTCAAGTTCGAGATTGCAGGATTCCGCACCGTCGAGCGCCGCGAGATCACGGTTAACGCGGCATTTACCGCAACGCTAAACGTCAGGATGAGCCTCGGTGACCTTGCCGAGACGATTACGGTGCGCGGCGAATCGCCCACCGTTGACACTACCTCCACCCTGCAGCAGACCGTCATCAGTCAGGAGATCCTCGAGAGGATCCCGACCGGGCGCGACCCTTGGTCGTTGTCGAAGCTGATTCCAGGCGTCCAGGTCGCGAAGTACGACGTCGGCGGCACCCAGAGCATTCAGCAGAGCGCGATGAGCGTTCACGGCTCCACGCCGGGTGACGTCGTCTATGCGATCGACGGTCTCAACACCAACTGGCCCGGCGGCGGTGGTGGCTCCACGTCGAGCTACTATGACCAGGGCATGTTCGAGCAGGTCAACTTCGCCACCTCGGCGATCCCGGCCGAGCAGCCGGTCGGCGGCGTCTTCATCAACATGGTGACCAAGCAGGGCGGCAACCGCATCCAGGGCACCTTCAACTCGTTCTTCGCCAACGGCGACCTGCAATCAGACAACTTCGACGATCCGGCCTTGCAGCGGTTCGGCTTCAACAGCGGCAATCCCGTATCGAAGCTGCTCGACCTGGGCGCGAGCGTCGGCGGCCCGATCGTCCCGAACCGGGTATGGTGGTTCTTCTCGCACCGCCAGTTTCACCTCGATCGCGTGACGCTGGGCGCGCGCAATCCCGACGGCTCCCCTGCGCTCGACGACAACCTGCAGCGCACCGAGACCGGCAAAGGCACGTGGCAGATCAGCTCGTCGCACAAGTTCGATTATTTACTGAGCCTCAACTACAACGATCGCAACCATCGTCGCGATCCACCGCTCCTACTGGTCGACGACGCGGCCTCGACGCGCGCGAATGCGCTGCACACCACCACGGGTCCCCGTTACACCGCGGTGATCGGCGCGAAGACCGTGTTCGAGTCTGCCCTGATGCGGCGCTCGGGTACGGGGACCTTCGGTTATCAACCCGGGACACTGCCCACCGACATCCGCATCGAGGATCCGGTTCGGAACACGGCCAGCGTGGCCGCTCCCGGGTATCAGCTCCGGCCCAACGCGCGGACCCAATTCAACAACACGCTGACCTTCGCCCTGCCGAACCGTTTCGGCTCGCACACGATGAAGACCGGCGTGCAGTTCGCGCGGCAGTCGTTTGTGACAGAGGATCGCCATAACGGCGATCTCGACATTATTTTCAACGACGGCGTGCCGAACTCGGTCCGGATCTTCAACACGCCCACCGAGGCACGCAGCTATACCAACCAGCTGGGCTTCTTCGTACAGGACGACTGGCGGCTAGGCCGCGTCACGCTGAACCTCGGCGGCCGCCTGGACTTCGTGGACGGCTGGAGCGGTGCGGTGGACGTGCCTGCCGGCCGTTTCGTCGGCGCGCGCTCCTTCCCTCGAGCCGACGTGCTGTCGCAGCGCATTGGCGTCTGGCGGGCCGGACTTGTCTACGACGTGCACGGCGACGGCCGCACTGCTGCGAAGCTCAACTACAGCCGCTACGGCAATCAGGTTGGCATCGATCGCGTGACATCGGTCAACCCCACCGTCAACGCGTCGGGGACACGCTCGTGGACCGACAGCAACGGCGACCGCATTCCCCAGGACAGCGAACTGGGCGCCTTCTCTGGCTTCACGGCGTCCTCGGCGCGGTATGCCGACTCCAGCGGACCAGACTGGCCGTATTCGGATGAGCTCACGGCCGGCGTCGAGCAGCAGATCGGCGGCGACACGCGCCTGGGCGTCATGTACTACCGCCGCACGAACCGCCGGCAAGTCGGCACACGCAACGTGGCCGTCCCCACCTCCGCGTACACGGCGCAGACCATCATCGTGCCAGGCGCGCCAACTGGGCCCGGCGGCTCCGCGGCGTTCTACGATCTCAATCGCGCTTTCTTCGGATTGCAGAGCAACGTCCTCAACACCGATCCGCTTCTCGACACCGACTACAACGGCATCGAGATCACGGGCAGCAAGCGACTGTCGTCGCGCTGGCAGGTCGCCGGCGGTCTGACCGTGGGCCGGATTATCGGCGGCCTCAACACTGGCGACCTGAATGATCCCAACAATCTCAGCAACCAGCAGGGCGTCGTGGGCGCCAATGCCACCTACACCGCCAAGATCAGCGGCAGCTACCTGATGCCGGGCGACATCAACGTCAGCGGCAGCCTCGTGCGTGCGGAAGGTTTTCCGTATCAGTCGACCTTCAACGTCACGCGCACGCAGTTTCCCGCACTCACGCGCGCCTCGCAGCGCGTGCTGTTGAGCGAGTCCGGCGAGGAACGCTACCCCAACGTCACGCTGCTCGACCTGCGGGTATCGCGCCCGTTCGCCGTGGGCGCCATGACGATTGAACCGCTTCTCGAGGTCTTCAACGTCGCCAACGCGTCGACCATCGTCACGCTCACGAGCGCCGTCGGGGCGAACTACCTCAGGCCGACAGAAATCCTGGGGCCGCGACTGTTGCGAATCGGTGTCCGCGTGCAGTTCAGGTAGCGGACCGCCTGTGAAGCAGCGGATCCAGGCGTTCGTCTTTGTCGCGCTCGCCGCGGCTGTTCAGGGGATCGGCGCCTCGGCGCAGAGAAGCAGCGACGCGATGTCGATGGGCGACTTCATGACCGGCCGATGGCCGTCGCGCGCCGCCTGGTCACCAGACGGACGACACGTCAGCTTTCTCTCGACCGACTGGTCGACGCAGGACCTGTTTGTGGTCCCCGCCGGCGGCGGCGAGCCGCTGGCCATCACCCGCGGCGACGGCTTCGTCGGCGGGCCCGGCTGGGACGGCGTCAGCGCGTTCGGGAGCTGGTCGCATGACAGCCGGCAGATCGCATTCAACGTGAGCGGCGAGATTCGTGTGACTGACGTCGGCAACCACTCAACCCGCGTGTTAGGCAAGGCGTCGTCCGACAGTGAAGTGCACTTCTCGCCGATCGCGCGCAGCGCGGCCTACGTCCGTGATGGCGACCTGGTGATGGTGGACGTCGACACGGGTGAGGAGAGGGCCCTGACCCACGGCGCCGCTCTCGGCTCCTCGTTCTCGTGGTCGCCCGACGGCCGGCTGGTCGCGGCGGTCATGGTCGATCGCGGGCCGCGGCTGAGCGCGTCTCCGCCGTTTCTCGGTCCTCAGCTGAGCGTGAGCTGGTCGGTCGGCGGGCGCCGGCGTCTCACGGTGATCGAGCCGGCCTCGCGCACGGTGCGGCCGGTGGCGGCGGAGGCCGGTGACGATACGGCGCTGGCCTGGGCACCCGACAGCCGCACCATTCTTGTCGAATCGCGCGCGCCTGGTTTTCAAGAGCGGTCGCTTCGTCTCGTGGACGCGCGTGGGCTCTACGCCAGCCGGGAGATCTACCGACAGCGCGACCCGAAACATCTGGCCACCAACGACCAGACCGCGGCGTTCTCGCCAGACGGTGCGTCAGTGCTGTTTACCAGCGATGAAAGCGGCTGGAACCATCTCTACGTCGCCAGCGTGGCGGCTGCAGGCGCGGCGCGGCCACTTACGCAGGGTCGGCACGAGATCAGCTTCCCGTCCTGGTCGAATGACGGACGGAGCGTCTCGTTCGCCTCAACGCAGGTGGCCCCGTCGCAGCGCCACCTGTTTCGCGTCCCGGCCGCCGGCGGAACGGCGGTCCGCCTGACACAGGAACCGGGCGTCAACACCGCGGTCATCCCGTCGCCAGACCGCAGCCAATTGCTCTTCATCCACACGGACGCCCGCCGCCTTCCGGATTACTGGACGATCGCAGCCTCGGCGAACGCCGCGCCACGTCAACTGACACGGTCGATGCCTTCGACCGCCCGTTCCGACTCCTGGCAGTCGCCGCGGATCGTCACCTTCACGTCGAAGGGCGGCATGTCGGTCGCCGCGCAACTGTTTCTTCCCATTCCCTTCGAGTCCGGACGCGCGTATCCGGCAATCGTTCAGGTCCACGAAGCGTCGGTGGCGAATCAGCACGTCTTCCTGGGGCCAGGACCGCAGAAGAATCATGTCGGGTGGTACGGCTGGCATCAGCGGCTCGCGCAGCGCGGCTATGTCGTGCTAAACCTCGATTATCGTGGCAGCTTCGGGTACGGCCGCGAGTTCCGTACCGCTGACTACCTCGTCATGGGGCAGGATCCCCTCGAGGACGTCATCGCGGGGGTCGACTGGCTCGCTGGTCAGGGATACGTCGACCGTGGCCGTCTCGGCGCGGTCGGGTTGAGCGCCGGGGGCCGGATGGTTCTGTCGCTTCTGGCGAAGTACCCCGATACGTTCCGGGCCGGGGTCAATCTCGCCGGGATCTACGACTATCTGCTTCCGGGCGGACCGTGGGACACCCGGAATCCATGGACGACCTCGCGCCTTGGCACGCCTGACGCGAGCCCCGACGTCTACCGTGACGCGTCGCCGAAGAGCTACGTCGACCGCATCGTCGCGCCGCTGCTGGTACTCCACGGCACGGCGGATGCGAACGTGCCGGTGACCCACTCGTTGGCGCTCGTCGAGGATCTGGTTGCGCGCGGCAAGCGCTTCGACTTCGCCGTCTATCCAGGCGAGGTTCATTACTTCGCCCGCCGCGCCAGCTGGAGTGATGCCTTCGGGCGCATCGAAGGTTTTCTGGATCGCCATCTGCGGCCGAGCGATGCCGCGGCGCGAGGAGTAGAGCGATGAAACACCGAGCGATACGCCACCTGCTCGCCGTCCTTGCGGCGGTCGTCATCATGGGTGTGGCACCGCTGCGCGGGCAGCGACCGGCGCCGCGCGCCGCGGACTGGCCAACCAGCGTCGAGCCCGCTCCGGACCGTCGCGCCGGGGAAGGCGACGGGCCGCACGAGCGGCTGGTGATTCGCGGCGTCAACGTCATCGACGGCACCGGCGCGCCCGCGCGCGGTCCGATGGACATCGTCATCGAACGCAACCGCATCGTCGACATGCGGGATGTCGGGTCGCCGGGTGTGCCGATCCGGGCCCAGGGCCGACCGGCGCGCGGCACGCGCGAGATCGACGCTGAAGGCATGTACCTCCTGCCTGGATTCGTCGATCTGCACGGGCACATCGGCCGGGCGGTGACCGGTGCCCCGGCGGAGTTCGTCTACAAGCTGTGGCTGGCGCACGGGATCACCACCGTACGCGAACCGGGTTCGATGAACGGCGCCGACTGGACGCTGCGCGAGCGGACCCGGAGCGCCGCCAATCAGATCGTGGCGCCGCGCATCTTTGCGTACTTCACGCCGCGCCTGTCGCCGCAGCCGGTGACGAGCGCGGCGACGGCGCGCGAGTTCGTGCGCTGGGCCGCGGGCAAAGGGGCCGATGGCCTCAAGCTCGGGATCGCGACGCCGGAATCCGACCCCGAGATCATGGCCGCGTTCCTCGACGAGGCGGCGAAACACCAGCTCGGCACGCAGGCGCATCTTGCCCCCAGCGGTGTGCCGCGGATGAACGCCCTCGATGCGGCCCGCCTTGGATTGGGCTCCCTCGAGCATTGGTACGGTCTGCCCGAAGCGCTGTTCGCCGGCCGCACCGTCCAGGAGTATCCAGACTCGTACAACTACAATAACGAGATCGATCGCTTTGGCGAGGCCGGCCGGCTGTGGAAGCAGACCGTGCCGTTCGACAGCCCGAAATGGCAGGCGGTGCGCGACGATCTGATCAAGCTCCGCTTTACGCTCAATCCGACGATGACCGTCTACGAGAAGGCGCGCGATGCGTCGAAGGCGATGCGCCAGGAATGGATGGATCGCTACCTACTGCCGTCGCAGTGGCGTGCCTGGATGCCGAATCGCGAGCTGCACGGCGCCTACTTCGGGCGCTGGACGACCCGCGACGAAAACGAGTGGCGGCGCAACTATCAGATCTGGATGTCGTTTCTCAACGACTTCAAGAACCACGGCGGCCGGGTGACGACCGGCGCCGATTCCGCGGGTCCGTTCGAACAGTTCGGGTTCCGTTACATCCGGGAGCTCGAGCTGCTGCAAGAGGCCGGCTTCAGCCCGCTCGAGTCCTTTCGCGCCGCGACGCTCAACGGGGCCGAGACGCTGCACGAGCCCAAGGGCACGCCGATCGCATTCGGCATCGTGCGGCCTGGGCTGCTCGCCGACCTCGTGATCGTGCCGGATAACCCGAGCGTCGATACCAAGGTCCTGTATGGTACCGGTGCGCTCCGCGCCGATGACATCACGGGCGAGATGCGGCGGATCGGCGGCGTTAGGTACACCATCAAGGACGGCATCGTTTACGATGCGCGCAGGCTCCTAGCCGACGTGGCCAGACTCGTCGACGAGGCGAAGCGCCGCGGCGAGTCCATCACGTATCCATACTGAATGTCATTACCACCTAGGCAGGTCGCACCTTTATGAACACGCCCGAATTGCAGGTCTATGTCGATGGCGCCCTGGTCAATCGCGCCGAAGCACGTGTCTCGGTCTTCGATGCCGGGTTTCAGTCCGGGGATGGGGTCTGGGAGGGCATCCGAGTATATGGCGGGCGGGTGTTCGAGCTCACCGCGCATGTCGACCGGCTGTTCGACTCGGCCCGCGCCCTGAGCATCCCTCTCCATCTCACGCCCGACGACATCAAGCAGGCCCTCTTCGCCACGCTGCGCGCCAACGATCTCTACGACGCTACGCACATCCGGTTGATGGTGACCCGTGGCGTGCGGCGCACGTCGGGGATGAACCCGCAGTTCGTCGAATCGCGACCGACCGTCGTCATCATCGCCGAACACAAGCCGCCGATTTTCAGCAAGGACGGGATTGCGCTCGTCGCGTCGAGCGTCCGACGCCCGTCGCCAGACACGCTCGATCCGAAGATCCACCATGCCAATCAGCTCAACAGCATCCTGGCGAAGCTCGAAGCCAACCGCAGCGGCGCCGACGGCGCCGTGATGCTCGATACCCGCGGCTTCGTTGCCGAAACCGACTCGATGAATCTGTTCATCGTCAAAGACGGTGAGCTGGCCACGCCGTTCACGACCGCGTGCCTGCACGGCATTACCCGCGGCCTAGTGATCCGGCTGGCCCGCGCCAATGCCATTGACGTGGTCCAGCGAGACATCTCACTTCTCGAGGTGCATACCGCAGACGAAGCGTTTGCGACCGGTACCATCGCCGAGATCGTTCCGATCGTCGACGTCGATGGGCGAACAATCGGCAACGGGAAGCCGGGTCCGGTGACCGCCCGCATCGCCGCCCTGTACAGCGACCTGACGCGCAAGACGGGCGTCGCGATTCCCGAACTCGCCGCTCCGGGCACCGACCGCCTCGGGCAACCGCGCTGATGATCAGCGGCTCGCGGCCCTCCGGAGCCTCGTCCACGCTGCTGCGCAGCCTCGGGCGCTGGGATCTCACCGCCATCGGCATCAACATGGTGATCGGCGCCGGGGTCTTCATGGTCCCGTCGCAGGTCGCGGCGCAGGTCGGCTGGTGGGGTCTGGCGGCCTGCCTCGTGCTCGGCGGCGTCTCTCTGGTCATCGGCCTTTGCTTCGCCGAAGTCGGCAGCCGCTTCGATTCGACCGGCGGACCCTATCTCTACACGCGCGCGGCGTTCGGGCGCTTTGCCGGCTTCGAGGTCGGCTGGCTCTACTGGTTCACGCGCGCGGCGGCACAGGCGTCTGTCATGAATGGGCTAGTGCTGGCGCTTGGCTTCTACTGGCCCGACATCGCAACCGGCGGATGGCGCGTGGCGCTGATGGTCGGGTTGACATCGGTGCTGACGTGGATCAACGTGCGCGGCATCCGGCAGACGGCGTGGGTGGTGAACGCACTGACGCTCGGCAAGCTCCTGCCGCTGGCTGTCTTCGTCGTGCTCGGCGTGGCGCTGGCGCGACCCGAAGCGATGCCGCCGCTCGAGCCGGTGGGCTGGGGACAGGCATCGACGGCGCTGCTCCTGCTGCTGTTCATCTTCAGCGGCTACGAAGTGATCGCGGTGCCTGGCGGCGAGTCCATCGATCCACGACGAAACGTTCCGTTTGCGATCCTCGCGACGATCTTGACGATCACTGTCGTCAACACCCTCGTCTTCTTCGTGGTGATGGCCGCGCTGCCTGACGCGGCGCAGTCGCAGACCCCGGTCGCTGATGCCGCCCTGACACTGATGGGGCCGGCCGGGGCGCTTCTTATCGGCATCGGTTCGGTCATCTCGATTGCCGGCAATAATGCCGGGCAGATCCTGAGCGGCTCGCGGATGCTGTTCGCGCTGGCGAAAAACGGCGATCTGCCGCGCCCGCTCGCGCGCATCCATCCCGTGTATCGCACCCCCGCGAATGCCGTGCTGTTCACGGCGGTGACCGCGCTGACGCTCGCTCTTTCCGGGTCGTTCGTCGGACTGGCGGCGGCGAGCGCGGTGGCGCGCCTCGTGACGTATCTCGGGGTGTGCCTCTCGACGATGATGCTGCGCCGGCCGCGATTCGCAGAGTCCGTTGGCACGGCCCGCTACACGACGCCGGGCGGACCGCTGGTGCCGCTCATTGCCACGTTCTGCTCGCTGGCCATTCTGGCCGGCATCACCATCGAGCAACTGCTGGCCGGCGCCGGCGCACTTGCTGCCGGAGCCGTGCTCTTCTCGGCGGCCCGCTGGTCGGACGGATCGGTCGCGCCTGGGGCGGTGGCCAGCCTCGCAAGCTCACCAACGGAGGGAACATAGATGACATCGATTGGACGACGACCGTTTATGCAGGTGCTCGGCGCCGCTGCCGCGGACCTGTCGCTGGCGCCACTGTCGAACGAGCGGAAAGAAGGCGGCCTCGTCCAGCCCGCCGGAGCGCGCCCGAACGTGCTGTTTGTGGCGTTCGACGACCTTAATCACTGGGCTGAGCCGTTGGGCGGCCACCCGCAAACGAAGACGCCGCACCTCAAGCGCTTCGCCGACCGCAACGTCAACTTCGTGCGCAGTTACTGCGCCTCGCCGTCGTGCCTGCCGTCACGCACCGCGCTGATGACCGGCCTTCATCCACATCACAACGGCGTCTACTCGAATTACCAGCACTGGCGTGAATCCCTTCCCGCCAGCGCCGAGATGCTGCCCCATTACTTCATGTCGCAGGGATACCACACCGCCGGATCGGGTAAGATTTTTCACGACGCCAATCCGACCTCGTGGGTCGACTACTACCCGTCGAAGGAGCGGCCGGTCGCCGAGAACTTCCGGCCGAAGCCGGGCGGCCTGGTCAACATGCCGAATTTTCCTGGCGTCTACACAGACTTCGACTGGGCAGCACTCGATATTCCCGACGAAGACATGGGTGACTACAAGTCGGTGTCGTGGGTAAGCGAGCAGCTGCAGAAAATGCACGACAAGCCGTTCTTCCTCGGCTGCGGAATGACGCGCCCGCACAACCCCTGGTACGTCCCGCGCGCCTACTACGACATGTTCCCGCTCGAGAGCATCCAGCTGCCGCCGGTCCGCGAACACGATCTGCGTGATACCGGCGAACGCGCCACCGAGATCGCCCATCGAGGGGGGAACTATCACCGGCATCTGGTCGAGGCCGGCCTGTGGAAGAACGTGATCCAGGCGTACCTGGCGTCGATGGCGTTCGCTGACGCGCAGTTCGGCCGCCTCATGGCCGCGCTCGAGCGCAGCCCCCACGCCGACAACACCATCGTCGTCGTCTGGTCGGATCACGGATGGCAATTTGGTGAAAAGGAGCATTGGCGGAAGTTCGCGCTCTGGGAGAACGTGCTGCGAGTGGTGACGATGATTAGGGTCCCCAAAGGCGTCGCCGCCACGCTGCCGCAGGGCACACCGGCTGGGGCGCAGTGCGAGCGGATCGTGTCACTGGTCGATCTCTTTCCGACGCTGTGCGAACTGTGCAGCGTCGAGCCGCAGCCGAACCTCGACGGCCGCAGCCTAGTGCCGCTCCTCAAGGACGCGACGACGGCGTGGGATCACCCGGCGCTCTCGGCATATGATTTCGCGGAGTTCTCGGTCCGTGTCGAAGGCTGGCGCTATACCCGCTACATCGACGATAGCGAGGAACTCTACGACGAAGCCCGCGATCCCTATGAGTGGACGAACCTCGCGTACGACCCGAAGTATGCGGACGTCAAGCGGCGGCTCGCCGCGCACATCCCGGCCACGCAGGCGCCGATCACCCAGACCTACGTTCGTGGCGGAGGCCCGCAAGAGCCGACACCGACCGGACGCACGCCATACAAGCTCTCGCCGTGGCATGTGGCGCCGTTCCGTACCAAGCAGGAGTACCGGGACTACAAGGACCGGATTTCGTTCGGTGAGTAAGGACGACGGCGCATGACCGCGACTTCCGCGGCAGCCGGGTTTCACGTGATGGCCAAGCCGGCTGGCCCGCGGTGCAATCTCGATTGCACCTATTGCTTCTATCTCGAGAAGGAGAAGCTCTACCCCGAGGAGCGGACCTTCGAGATGAGCGATGCCGTGCTTGACGCGTTCGTCCGGCAATACATCGAAGGCCAGAACGCCCCGGTGGTGTCGTTCGCCTGGCAGGGCGGCGAACCAACGCTGCGCGGCCTGGCGTTCTTCGATCGGGTCGTCGCCTTACAGGCGCAATACGGTGGCGGGCGCCGTATCGAGAATGCGATGCAGACCAACGGCATCCTGCTCGACGATGAGTGGTGCGCGTTCCTGGCGCGCCATCAGTTCCTGGTCGGGCTGTCGGTGGACGGCCCGGCGCCGTTGCACGACCGCTATCGCGTCGATCGCGGCGGGCGACCCACGTTCGACCGGGTAATGCGGGCGTTGCAACTGCTGTCACGGCACGGCGTCGCCTTCAACACCCTGACCACCGTGCACCGCGGCAACAGCGACCATCCGCTGGAGGTGTATCGCTTCCTGAAGTCGATTGGCAGCCAGTACCTGCAGTTCATTCCGATCGTGGAGCGGGTCAGCACGGCGCCGACGACCGGTTTGACCCTCGTCGCGCCGGGCGCGGCGGCGGCCGGCGTCTCGCGCTGGTCGGTCGAGCCCGCCGCTTACGGCGAATTCCTGTGTCGCATCTTCGACGAGTGGGTGCGCCGCGATGTGGGGTCCACGTTCGTGCAGCTGTTCGACGTCGCTCTCGAGTCGTGGTGCGGGCTCGAGCCCAGTCTCTGCCTGTTTGCCGAGAAGTGTGGCCGGGCCCTCGCCATCGAGCACAACGGCGATCTCTACTCGTGCGACCATTTTGTCTATCCCGAGCACCGTCTCGGCAACCTGTTGAACGAGTCGCTCGGCGACATGGTCGCGGCGCCGCGGCAGGTGGCCTTCGGCGAGGCAAAACGTGACCGGCTTCCCGAAGAATGCCGCGCCTGCGACGTCCGATTCGCCTGCCACGGCGAGTGTCCGAAGCATCGCTTCGTCCGCTCGCGCGACGGCAGCCACGATCTGAATTACCTCTGCGCATCGTACAAACGCTTCTTCCGGCACATCAATCCGTACATGACGTTCATGGCTGGGGCGCTCGCGGAAGGCCGGCCGCCGGCGAGCGTCATGCCGTGGGCCCGGTCGCACGACGCCGCGGCCGCCCTGCGGCGGGCGGGCCGCAACGACCCGTGCCCATGCGGCAGCGGCAAGAAGGTGAAGCGCTGCTGCGGTCAGGCATCGCCCGAATTAGGTACGAGTGCAGCAGGGGAGTCAGCCACTGCGCAAAGGACTGGGAGGCGCACTTGATTGCTGCGGGCCTAATACTCGGGGCCGTTGTCGGGATCGTGTCGGGGCTCGTTGGTATCGGCGGCGGGGCGATTCTCGTACCAGCGCTGGTACTCACGTTCGGGATGAACCAGCATCAAGCACAAGGCACCTCACTGGCCACGCTGCTGCTGCCGATCGGTGCGTTCGCCGTTTGGCAGTACTACCAGGCGGGGAACGTTGACTTGCGCCTGGCTGCCCTGCTTGCTGTCGGCTTCGCCGTCGGTGCCTACTTCGGTGCCGTGCTGGCCCAGGGGGCGTCCGACGTGTGGCTGCGGAAAACGTTTGCGATTCTGCTGCTCGGCCTCGCCGCGAAGGCATGGTGGGGGTAACGCGACCACGACTGCGTCGGCTGGAGATCGTCGTAGAACACATGCTGTGCAAAAAATAGGCCGAGGAGCGATCGAGAACAATGTTGTGGTCGACGGTGTGTGGGTAATCGCCTTGACCTCGGGCCGCGAGTGTCACGAGCGACAGACGATGCTGCGCCACGCTTTGTGGTCGTGCGATCACTGGAGGCACTGTTCGTCTTCTGGTTGCCCGACGCCTTCCTATTGCAGGACCAGCGGAACATGGCAGGCTGTTCTTCATGTGTGTTAGTTGCGACTGCCCTTAATGCGTATCAATGTGCTCAAGAAAACGACTCGATTGCGTGCACATCCTGCGTCACACCTTCTGTTCGCATCTGGTGATGAAGGGCGCACCAATGCGAGCGGTACAGGAGCTCGTGGGCCATCGGGATCTGACGATGACCCAGCGGTATGCGCACCTCAGTCCGGCCGCGTTGGTTGACGCCGTCCGATTACTCGAATCGCGTGAACCGGCGTCTGGACATGGAGACATAGTGGAGACGGCAGGCGGACGCGAGAGCAAGTTGAATCTTTAGAACAAGTTAGGTGGCTGCCCTTCTTGGACACGTTTCGAACTCTCTGCATGGCGCCGGGAGCTGAGTTAATCGGCTTGCTTAAGGAAGTCCGCGGGCTCCCCAGCCCAGCGTGATTGGTGGCGCTACCTCCCGCGATTTTCAAACGTCGTTTGCCACTCCTGAGCTCGGCGT
>SXGT01745240.1_pt1 | contig 16697 bp, 19 predicted proteins | sample 3176221 | NCBI WGS metagenome assembly SXGT01 (sample SAMN11356862, study PRJNA531348) | freshwater metagenome | isolation source: freshwater sample F1-120 | place: China: Fuxian Lake, Yuxi | collected 2017-12-25 | reverse complement strand
TCACGAATAACATACGTCCCAATAAAATCATGATGCCTGCGAGCAAACCGCCAACCAGCCCGGCGATCCATGCGCCACGCGAATCGATCACAGTCGTTACATGACCATTCACATTTCGAGACAGGAGAATGATCGACTCAATGCGTTCGCCGTGAACTTCTCGTCCCGCCACAATGCCCGCATAGGCATTTCCAAACTCTACGCTTCCTGCCACAACCGCACCTGCCTGCCCATTAATGGACATTGTCTCGGCCCGCGCCAATAGCACTCCGCTGCTCTGCATATTGATTTCATCCGCCTGCACAAGCCCGAGGATGGATGTATGGGTATTCACATTTTTTGCATTGACCTCACCCCCCGCACTCTGACTTAGTTCCACGTCTTCTGATTGAAGCGTCTGAACCGTACTCTGATGCATGCGTACCAACTCGGCCTTTACCGTCTCAACATCAATGTGAGAGAGATTGGTGACTTGCGGGTTTTCGAACTGATCTAGATCGTTTTTAGAGGTCATTTTCATGCCCTTGGCAGAAAACGCGCCTCCTCACGGAGGCGCACCATGTTGAACGGCTTGCATTTTATACGGAGGGAGGGGATTCGTCAAGGACAAAGCCTTCTCTTTGCGAGTATTTTCTGCTGCGTTTCCCTGCCCTAGGATGCAGATAAGGTGTATTTTTCAGGTTCTTTGTCAAAGGAAACTTTACAGCCCGGGGAACAAAAATAATAGGTTTTCCCTTTATATTCAGACTTCCACTGTGCAGTGGCGGGGTCAACTTCCATTTTGCATACAGGGTCGGTTTCCATACATGCTCTCCAAATAATTTTATAGCGTGAGTATACTCGATTTGTAAATCTAGGAAGGATGGTTGTCTCCAAACATCCCTTCTCCTACGTCGACGACATCCTTCACACCGAATTTTTGTTCATACAAGAACAACAACTCCCCAGCTTTTCGTCGAAATTCCAGATCCTTGTTTTCCGGATCCTCCATATACGCAACCAGCCGCTCGCGGAAATTATTAACTGGCGAAGCGGGCAGAAGTGCCTTGAGGCTTTCGATCTTTTCTCTGGTAGTATCAACCACATCCAGCGCGTCGGGCAATGAAACGCTCTCATCCATAACCAGCTTAAGCAGCTTGCATTTGTATGTACGGCAGGCATGCGGGTAGTCTGGCGAGGTATGGATCGGACACTTCCCTTCCCACAATGGACAAGGCAGGCCGAACCCGCGGTTTTGAGGCTCGACCCCAAGCACATTCAATCCCAACCCGCGGACGGTTTCCACTTCAACAGATTTGAGCTTTGCCCATAGAAATAAATGTCCCGTACAACACAGCCCACAAGTGACGCACAAAGTATCTGTTGGAGATAGCTTTTCATTTGTATCAGTCATAACAGGAATCATATCCTAGAATTAATAAAGAAAGAAGTAAAAAAAGCGGGTCACGCCTGAGACGTGACCCGCAAAACTTTAATTCAACGGCAAACCCAATTCCATCAATTTCTCTTTGGTGGGAACACCCTTCTCATCCCAGCCGCGGAGTTTGTAAAAATCGGGCAGCATCTTGTCGAGTTCCACCACCTTGCCTTTGGCAGGGCCATCGGGAAGCGGTTCGTGCAGCATGCGGTGTGGAAGGGTATCTTCCGTGGAGCCTGCTTTCATGAGGAACATGCGCTCAAGGGTATAAACTCGGTCAGCAGCGATCATCACTTCTTCAGGAGTATATTCCGCGCCTGTGGATAAATTCATCATCTCCGTAACACGCAGCGGCAGGATCATGCGGTCTTTGGAGAAGGCGTAACGAATGGCAACAAATACGCACAAGCCCGAGCTATCCATCAATGCGAAGGAATTTTCAAAATGACGGACGAGTTCCGGCTTGCCTTCGGTTGTGAGTGGATTCTCTTTGACAGGCACACCAAAGACTTCTTCGTAAGCCACGTCACCTTCCATGTGTGATGCACCCTTGTTGGATGTTGCATACAGCAAGCCCATGCCCTGTGAACCGCGCGGATCGTAGCCAGGGAATTCCTGCTTGCGCGTGGTGACGGCAATTTCGGGATGACCATATTTTTCCGCGAGGCGGTAGCTACCCTGGGCGAGGTCATTTCCAAAGCCTTCGCGATAGGCCATCTTCTTGATCATCTCGATCATCGCATCATGGTCCCCAAACTTAAGGGGCATGCCAATGATCTCTTCAGAGATATATCCCTTCTCGTACATTTCCATCGCCGCGGCAATAGTCATGCCGGTAGTGATGGTGTCCATGCCGTATTCATTGCAGAGATAATTTGCCTTCACCAGCGCGGCGAGGTTACTGACACCACAGCCTGTCCCAAGGGACGAAATGGTTTCGTATTCGGGGCCTTCCCCTTTCCCTTTGTAGGGGCCATCAGGCACTTCAGTGAGGCGTCCACAGGAAAGCGGACAGCGATAGCAAGGCGTGTGTCGGATCAAATATTGATTCTTGAGCGCGTCACCGTCAATGTTATTCACGCCTTCAAACGTGCCTTGCAGGAAATTACGCGTCGGCAAAATACCAAGTGTATTCGTCACCTGCGGCACATACGACGTTCCGTAAATGCGCATGTTCGAGCCCTTCTTCACATCCGCGCCCACATTCTTGGAGGTTTCCACGCTCAACGCGCGCATTCCTTCCGGGTTATACAGCGGCGGGTTTTTATTTCCCATGGCCACAACGGCTTTTAGATTCTTTGAACCCATTACCGCGCCAACGCCAGAACGAGCCGCTGCGCGATGTTTATCATTCATGATCGCAGCCATCAACGCGAGGTTCTCACCCGCCTGCCCAATACATGCGACTCTCGCTTCTTCGGATGTTTCTGCCTTTAAGATATCCGTAGTCTCATGCACATCCTTCCCCCAAACATGCGCCGCGGACCTAACCTCGATCTGGTCCTCGTTCACAAACAGATACACAGGCTCGGGCGACTTCCCCTCAAAGATGTACATGTCGAATCCCGTGCGCTTCATCCAGGTTGGGAATTCGCCGCCCGAATTGGAATGCGCCAATGCGCCTGTTAATGGAGACTTGGTGACAACCATATAACGGTTGCCCGTCGGCGCAGGAGTCGCTGTTAACGGCCCGGTGGCAAAGATCAACTTATTCTCAGGGGAGAGTGGGTCGACCATTGGGTCCATCTCTTTGTAGAGATAATGGATCGCCCATCCACGTCCACCAAGATAGTCGCGCGCGATCTTTGGATCTACATCTTCCTGTGTGACTTTTTTTGTAGTGAGGTTAATTCGTAAAATTTTGAGGTGCCAGCCGTACATGGGAGTTCTCCTGGGGTGAAAGGATGAATTAGGAATGACGAAGGATGAAAAAGATCAAAGGTCGAAAGTCTAAAGTCTTTTCCTTTGTGTGCCTTAGTGTTCTTCGTGGATAAAAAAGCTATCCGCCAGCGATCGCGGAGAATGCGGTGACCATATCACCTTCAACGAGTGGCGTGTTCATTTCCACGGTCAGGCCGTTCAATACGATCACACTTTCATCATTGAGAGGGATATCAAAGCGGGAGATCGCCTCATACACCGTCGTCCCATAAGGAACATCCAACTCCACCATCCCATGTTTTGCTTCAGGCGGCAGGGCTTCACGGTAATTAGCGATCAGTTTGACGCGGATCATCATTTGTGGATTCTAGCACGAAAGCGGATAAAATATCCTTTATGAAAAGGCAAATTCCCTATCACGGCTGGTGTTTCGTATGCGGAAATGAAAACCCGCATGGCATTGGCATCACCATGTTTGTGGACGACAAGGGCATCCTCACTTCCGAATTCACATTGAATGAAGCGCATCAAGGCCCTCCAGGGCACACCCACGGCGGAGCGTCCGCAGCAATATTAGATGAAGTTATGGGGTTGGTGGTTTGGGCGGCAGGGCATCAGGTGGTGGCAGCAAACATCAATATTAACTATCACAAGCCTCTCCCGCTCTATAAGCCGCTGTTCGCAGAGGCCCGCATCACTGAAGTTGGCGGAAGAAAAATCATTAGCGTTGGAGAGATTAAATTGGCTGATTCAACTGTCGCCGTGAGTGGAAGCGGGGTGTACGTTATCGCGCCGCATCTCTTTGAGGCTTCACGATTAAAAGGAGTCGCTTCATGAAAACCATCGGATTGATCGGCGGCATGAGCTGGGAATCATCCATTGAGTATTATCGCATCATCAATGAAACAGCGCGGGAAAAGCTGGGCAGACTACACTCGGCAAAGAGTTTGATGGTCACTGTGGATTTCGCGGAGATCGAAAAATTGCAGCATGAAGACCGCTGGGATGAGGCAGGGCAAATTCTGGTGAAATGTGCGCAAGACCTCGAACACGGTGGCGCGGATTTTATTGTGCTATGCACCAATACCATGCACAAACTTGCCAGCCAGATCATTGCCAATGTGAATATTCCCTTTTTGCATATCGCAGATGCCACCGCAGAAAAAATCGTTGCAGAGGGAATGAAAAGAATCGGTCTGCTCGGCACGCGCTTTACAATGGAGCAGGATTTTTACAAAGGCCGCCTCATCCAAAATTTTGGATTGGATGTGCTTGTGCCAAATGTAGTGGATCAGGAGATCGTTCACCGTGTGATCTACGATGAACTGGTGCAGGGAAAGATCGTGGAGAATTCCAGGGAAGAATACAAGCGCATTATGGAGACCCTGATCGAACAAGGCGCGGAAGGGATCATCCTTGGCTGTACAGAGATCGAGCTGCTCGTCAGCCAGCGTGAAAGCCGCGTCCCCCTTTTTCCGACCACTGCCATCCATGCGGTTTCCGCAGTGGAATATGCTTTAAAGGACTAAATGAAGCGAATTACTTTCATCATTCCGTTGATCATACTGGCCGGCTGTACTACCATTCCCACACCGGAGCCGACAGCCAGCCCGGCTTCTCCGGCCATCATTCAAGTTGAAGAAAATCCGTACAGACCGCAAGCAAAAGATGCCGGGGCAAAAATAGCAGGCGCGATCGTTGACAACACAAATCTGGTGGAGCGCTTCGACCTGGACCCGTTTCGTGTAGAGCTGAATATCTCAGGCTCGGTGCCGAGTGTATGCAATGAACTGCGGGTCGATGTCTCGCCTCCCAATGCAAATTATCAAATCTATATCGAAGTGTATAGTTTGATAGATAAAAATGTCAACTGTGACAATGTTTTCCAGCAATTTGAAGCCAGCCTGCTTTTGGGCGTGTATTCCAATGGAAGATATACCGTGTGGGTCAATGAAGGATACGCGGGGGACTTCATTACGTATTAATAATATCTTTTTGCTTGATTCCAGCGTCAAAAAATGGAGTGAACCATGAAAAAAATAACCTTACCTTTAATTATTCTGCTACTTGCCCTTTCTGCCTGCGGGTCAGCCCCAGATCAGACCTCCAGTTCCAGCCTTTCCTCCCCAAGTCCAATTTCTGAAAATCCAGTACCTTCTCCTCTTCCAACTGAAGCCAATCTGTATGCCACCCAACCGGCCGATGCGAGTCTGACCCGCGGCAGTGTATTTTTGGAAGCAAAGGAATTAAGAATACTGGAAAGTTTTCCGCTGCAATTCATACTGCATCTTACAGGCAGCCTTCCGACTCCCTGCAACCAATTACGTGTGGCAGTCGGCCTGCCTGACTCAGAAAACAAAGTACGCGTGGATGTGTATTCCATCTCAGACCCAGACAAAATATGTACGCAAGTCATTAAACCGTTTGAAGTCAACATTCCACTTGGAAGTTTCCCCACTGGCAAATATTCGCTTTGGGTGAACGGTGAAATGATCGCAGAATTTCAGTCATAACAATAAATAACGTCAATAGTTGCTCTGTTGCAAAGTGTGGCTAATTTTTTTACTCCACCCTGCTAACCGTGCCGACCTTCGCATTCACCAGCCTTACCAAATCCGCCACTCCTACCTGAATATCCAATCCACGCTGACCGCCTGAGATGTAAATTTCATCGAAGGCTTGCGCAGCCGAATCGATCACCACCTGAAAGCCTTTGTTGATCAGCGCCAGCGGAGAAATGCCACCCGCCTGCAAACCCGTCAATTGCTCGGCTTCGCGTTCGCTGGGTAGATACATTTTCTTCTCACCCAAAAAGAAAGCCAGCATTTTCAAATCCACCACATGCGGAGCCGGGATCACCGCCAGCACCGGCTTGCCTTTTTCGCGTTTTGTTACGATGGTCTTGAAAACCTGCTCCACAGGCACCCCCATCAATTGCGCAACTTCCACGGCGCCGAGTTTTTCGGCGGGCACTTCATGCGTCGCATATTTCACTTTGCGAGCATCTAAAAATCTTGTGACATTATTTGTAATGGCCATGTTTTATAAAATCCTGTACAATTATAAACACAAAGGAGGCTGGCATGTCCGATCAGGAACAGGAAAGGCTCAAAAGACTCCGCGAGAAGCAGCTTCAGGCGCGCGACCCGCTAGTCAAACAGCGCCAGTTTCAACACAGCAGTTCGGTCAAAGAAAAGCGCATGCGCAAACCTTTCTCCATATCCAAGGCTTGGAAAGACATCCCCCACATCATCAAAGCCCCATTTTACGGTCTCATTCTCGGCCTCATCGTCATCTTCGTCCTCCCAATTTTCTGGGGCTCGCCCTACGCAATTTACGCAGGCGCAGGTGTAACGCTTTTATTCATCGTCTTTGGAGCAATCATGGGCAATTCACTTGACCTGCGCGACGAGATCAAAGACCACATCTAATAATTGGATAAAACAAAGACGCTTCGCACTTAATCTGAAATCTGATTCCGCACAACGAATATTATCCACACCCAAACTTTGGAGGCAAAATGATCACCACGGAAACATTATCCCAGTTCGGCTTATTCAATGGACTTCCTGTATCCCTGCTTGAGGAAATCGCGGCAATATGCAGCGAAGTTTCGTACAAAAATGATGACTTCGTCTTTCGTGAAGGCGAAACTGCGAATAAACTTCATTTGCTCATAAAAGGAAGCATTGCATTGCGCGTCAAATTGACCTCACGCCCCGATAGTGTGACCGTTTCCTTTATTTCCACACCCTTCCAAAGTTTTGGCTGGTCCGGCGTTGTGCCGCCCTATCACTACACATCCAGCGCGCAATGTGACGAGGATTCAGAATTATTAACCATCCCGTCTGTGGAATTCATGAAACTGCTGGAGAAAAATCCCGAAGCTGGGTTTAAGGTCATGCAGCGCATCACCGTTGTCATTGCAGACCGCCTGCGAAACAGCCATCAGGCCTTGTTAAAAACCATCTAACGACCTCAGAGTTGTAAGAGCTTTCAGTAAACAGAAGCCGGTATGGGCGCGGTGCGAGGCGCCCGTCCTGTTTTAATTCCATGATCCAAGGTAGTACAATTATCCGAATGAAAACAGCCGCCGCTGCCATCCCACTTGAGACACTTCTGGAACAGCTTCCCGAAACATACACCGTCGCAGACCGTGAGTTGGTGCAGCGCGCCTATCTCGTGGCTGAGGAGGCACACCGCGATCAGAAACGCCACTCAGGCGAGCCGTACATCAATCACTGCATTGCGGTGGCAAGCATTCTCGCGGAATTGAAAGTGCCTTCGGAAGTGATCGCTGCGGGGTTGCTGCACGATACCGTGGAAGACACATCGGTTACACTGGCGGATCTCCGGCGAGATTTTGGGGACACCGTAAAGATATTGGTGGATGGCGTTACCAAGCTGACTCATCTGCCGCGTGTATCCCGTGGCGACCAGCATGCTGAAAACAGCAACAACGGGAACGAACCGGAGGAACTTTTGCCCGAACCGGCTCTGCTGGGCCGCAAAGAGGATATGATCTCAGAAACGCTTCGAAAGACATTCCTTGCCATGGGGGAGGATGTACGCGTGGTGCTGATCAAACTGGCAGACCGATTGCATAACATGCGCACCCTGGGGCATATGCCCGAACATAAACGCAAACGAATTGCACAGGAGTCATTGGATATTTTTGCGCCGCTCGCAAACCGACTCGGCATCTGGCAGATCAAGTGGGAATTGGAAGATCTTGGTTTTCGGCATGTGAACCCTGAAAAATATAAAGAGATCGCCGAATTGCTGGCGGAAAAAAGGCCGGATCGGGAAGCGCAACTTGAAGCCATCAAGGAAAGCCTGATCAAATTGCTTGAGAAGAACAATATCAAAGCAGAAATCAGCGGACGGCCCAAACATATATATTCCATTTTCAAAAAAATGCAAAAGAAGGGCAAGCCCTTCAATATGCTGCATGATGTGCGCGCAGTTCGCTTAATCGTAACAGATGTACCTTCCTGTTATGCCGCGCTGGGTGTTATTCACACGACATGGCGGCCCATTCCAGGCGAGTTTGACGACTACATCGCCGCACCAAAAGACAATTTTTACCAATCCCTTCATACCGCTGTGGTCTACGAAGATAAACGTCCCATTGAAGTGCAGATCCGCACGCACGAAATGCATTTGAGTGCAGAATATGGCATTGCTGCCCACTGGCGCTACAAAGAAGGCACGAAACATTCCGACAGGAATTTTGAACAGCGCGTCAATTCCCTGCGCTCCATGATGGAATGGCGTTCAGATGTGAATGACGCCGCTGAGTTTGTCGAATCCATGCGCAGTGATGTGTTCCAGGACCGTGTGTATATTTTCACTCCGCGGGGCGATATTATAGACCTGCCAGCCGGCTCCACCCCCATCGACTTTGCGTACCACGTCCATACGGATATCGGCCATCGCTGCCGGGGGGCACGAGTAAACGGAAAACTTGTCCCTCTTTATCAGGAGTTGAAGACGGGGGATCAGATCGAAATTCTAACCACCAAACGAGGCGGCCCAAGTCGTGATTGGTTGAATCACAATCTGGGACTGGTACGTACCTCCCGGGCCCGTTCGAAGATCAAGGTCTGGTTCAAAAAACAAGAAGATGAACAGAATCTCGCGCAGGGGCGCGATACCCTGGAACGCGAGTTGCAACGGCTTGGGCTTACCGAAGTCAATTATGAAAAACTTGCCCGTGATATGGGCTACAAAACCCCGGATGAATTGTTTATTGCCCTCGGCTGCAGCGACCTTTCCATCAGCAAGATCATTAAGCAATTTTCGGAAGCGGAAGCCGCAGAAGATGTATTGGCAGCGAATGTTCCGACCACTCAGGCAACCTCCACCGACGCAGTGGAAGTTGTGGGATTGAAAGGCATGCTCTCCAGCATGGCGCGCTGCTGCAACCCAATGCCCGGCGACCAAATCGTTGGCTTTATCACCCGCGGGCGGGGCGCAACCATTCACCGGCAGGATTGCCCAAATATTCTGCAAACGAAAGATCGTGAGCGCATCCTGCAAGTTGGCTGGGGGCATGTGGAAAGGACCTATCCTGTTCCAGTCAAGATCAAAGCGTATGATCGTCAAGGATTAATGAGTGATATTTCCAATTTACTTGCAGATGAAAATATCAACATTGCGAATGTAACGGTGAACGTCAACCGCAGCATTGCCGATCTTCGTTTGATTATTGAAGTAAAGGACCTTGCTCAACTCAGCCGCATTCTTACCCGCATTGAAAATCTTCCAAATGTTATGGAAGCGCACCGCACAAACCCGGGGTGATCCTTTCCTTTTCTAATAGCGTCCGCGCAAATCTTCCCAAAGCACAAACCGTTCACCCGGTCACCATTAACGTTCGCGTGATAAGTTCCCAAATGTACGGCATTATCAAAAGCAGGCTTGGGGTATAATCGCGGCGCATTCAATATGTTATCTGTACATGACGCTCGTGAGCGTATTCTATCCAACTTCAAAGCCACGGCACCGGAAAGCGTTAAGCTGGCCGCAGCTGTAAACCGTGTCTTAGCGATAGATATTGCCGCCGAGCACAACCTGCCCCTTTTTGATAATTCATCCATGGACGGTTTTGCGGTTCGCTCTCAAGACACATCCGCTTCACACGTCACGTTGAAAGTGGTCGCAGATATCCCAGCTGGCGCCGCCCCGACAGAGGTTCTTCGGGCCGGCCAAGCGGCGCGCATCATGACCGGCGCTCAAATGCCCGCTGGCGCAAATGCTGTCATTCCCATTGAGGAGACTGATCTTCAGCACCGTGAAGCAGGCGCGCTTGCCCCGGAGATGGTTTCAATTGAAAGATCTGTAAACGCAGGCGAGAACGTGCGCGCGCGCGGGATGGATATTCAAGCTGGCGAAATCGTTCTCAGAAAAGGACAACGCCTGAAGCCGCAAGACCTGGGTCTGCTGGCAATGCTGGGTATCTCAAATGTTGAAGTATTCAAAAAACCGCGTGTAGCCCTGCTTTCCTCCGGGGATGAATTGCTCGCAGTGGATGCTCCTCTTGAATCTGGCAAGATCCGTGATTCAAATTCGTATACCCTGGCAGCCTCCATTGAAAGCGCGGGCGGCGATGTGCTTCGCCTTGGGGTGGCAAAAGATACGCGCACATCTGTGATGGAACTTTTTCAAAAAGCGATCCAGGAGGATGTGGATCTCATCCTCTCTTCCGCCGGGGTAAGTGTAGGCGCATTTGACTTCGTGAAAGAAGTGATCGAATCCAACGGCACCCTTGATTTTTGGCGCGTGAACATGCGGCCGGGCAAACCCCTCGCTTTTGGAAAATATTCTGACAAGCAATTTATCGGATTGCCCGGTAATCCGGTTTCAGCTTTTGTTGGGTTTGAGGTTTTTGTGCTGCCCGTGCTCGAGCGATTGGGAGGACAATTGGGCAGCAGCAGGCGCAGGATTAAAGTAAGAAGCGAATTGGAAATAGAGTCGGATGGGAGAGAAAGTTATCTGCGGGCCAAACTTCACGAAGAAAATGGGGTCCAAATTGCCCGCCTCACCGGCCATCAAGGGTCTGGAAATTTACTCTCATTGGTACAGGCAGACGCTTTACTTATTATCCCCGCTGGTGTAAAATGCGTGCCTGCTGGACAGGACGTAGAGGCTTTACTATTGTGAGGAAGCATGGATAAACTGCTATACCGCGCCTCGTTGGCGCTTGTGATCGTGGGCTTGCTTGTTTCAATATACATGACCATTTATAAGGTCACATCCAACAACAGCATGTGCCTGGGATCGGGTGATTGCTCCACCGTCAATGCAAGCCGATATTCCGAAATGAACGGCGTCCCAGTGGCGGTTGTTGGCATTTTTGGATACGCCGCGATCCTCGGTGTGCTCTTGTTCGAGAACCGCAATTCATTCTTCAGGCAAAATAGCACTTTAATGATCTTTGGAATGGCTTTGACCGGTTTTATTTTTACCGTCTGGCTGGTTTATGTTGAGCTCGTTTTATTAAAAGCCATTTGTCCATTTTGTGTTACATCACAGGTAGCAATGACCATCATTTTCATTATTTCTGTCATTCGCCTGGTCAAAAACCCCCAATCTTAGGAGGAAGTGAAAATGCCCCGTATTAAATGTCACTATGCAGATTGTGTGTTCGTTGATGAAGGATATTGTTCCGCTGCCGCTGTTGAATTGGACCCAGACACGGGTTGCGCCACCTATTCCCCATCAGACACCGCCGCCGTCAAAGAGGACGACTGGGACGAAGAGGAAGAAACAGGAGAATGGGAAGACGAAGAATCAGACGAAGACGATGATGAATGGCTTGACGAAGAAGATGAGTTCTAACCGCTTCCTGCCTGTTGAAAATTGATCCTGTTTAAAAGCCTTCTCTGTGCGAGGAGGCTTTTTATAAATAGATTGCATAATTAGGCTGGGCTGGCTGGAATGGGAATAAGCACGGGAGGCAAAAGAGAATTACTATTTTTGGGCGCTCTCCAAAATCATTCGGACCATAACCCACCTCGCACTTCCAAGAATTCCGATTGCGGGCAGATAATCTTATTTTCCGAACTGATACAACAACACGCCTGCTGCCACCGCCAGGTTCAGCGAACTGACGCGTCCCCGCATTGGCAGGGAAACGGTCACATCACAAGCGGCGGTTTGTTCCTTTGCAAGTCCCTTTTGCTCATTGCCTAACAACAATATCCATGGCGTATGCGGGACGAGAGTGTCATATCCAATTTCAGCCTTGGAAGATGTCCCAATTAGTTGATAATCACCTTCACGCACCCAACCGAGAAAATCTCGGAACGAAGTTTGAACGATGGGCTTCCAAAATAATGTGCCCATGCTAGCGCGGACAACTGTGGGATGATACAGTTCCACGCCGCCATCCAGCAGGAAAAGCATATCCACAGCAGCTGCATCAAGCGTGCGCAGAATGGTTCCAACATTACCGGGGTCTTGCGGCGAAACAAGGGCAACCGCACGATCGAACGGCTTGATTTCTTTTAACTGACCCTTCTTCTGGTGGACGATAGCAATAATCCCTTGAGGATTTTCCTTGTCGGCCAAAGACTCCATTACCTGTTCGGTGACGGGCTGCGGACGGAAAGAGAAGCGAGTAATTAATTCGTGCGCGAATGGGCTGGTGAGCACCCCGGACGAATAAAGGATGGTTTCAACGTCCCAACCCGCTTCCACCGCTTCGCCTACATGGTGGATTCCCTCTACAAGGAACAAACCGCTTTCATTACGCGCCTTCTTTTGGCGCAAAGCACGCGCCTGTTTAATCAATGGATTGCTGATGCTCGATATTATGGGTTTCTGCATATCCAAATTGTAAATGATTATCCAGCGGAGGCACAGGCTGGTTTATTCACCCGGCCGCTGGTTTATAATTACATCATGAAATTCTTTCGAAGGCTGGCGCTGGTATTATTCATTTTTTTACCGGCATGTCAGTCGAACACGCCTCAACCGGTCACGATCATTGATGGGGATGCAATTCTCACCATCCATTCCAGTGTCCATACCCCGCTGCTGATCCTGGCAGAAGCCGGTATCATCCCTCAGCCAGAAGACCGGGTATTCATCAATGGAGTGCCATTTTCTTTAGAGCAGAAATATACCGAAGTCGGTGCGGTTCAACTGCAATTACGCCGTGCCGTACAGGTGACCATCGTTACCCCGCAAGGCGAACAAAATATTCAAACTTCTGCGCCAACCATTGGGGAAGTTCTAAATGAGCTGGGTTTTCACCTAAGTATGAAGGACGTCATAAACCCATCCATAGAAACGACACCGACTCAAGCGTTACGCATCACCTACCTCCCTGCCAGGGATTTGTCCGTTACCCTGGCGGATAAAGTCATCCACCTCCGCTCCGCCGCAGAGACGGTTGGTGTAGCGCTTGCCGAAGCTGGGATTCCGCTGATAGGATTAGATATCAGCCATCCGCTTGAGAATGAAGCACTCCCAGAGGACGGACAGATCTTCGTAACCCGGGTGTACGAAGCAATCAACATCACAATGGAAACGATCCCATTTGAGAAAGAGTTAATTGAATCTGCTGAAGTTGCATTTGGTGAAGAGGAGATCATCCAGCCAGGTATAAATGGAATTGCCATCGTGCGGACACGGGTTCGCTACGAGGATGGAACGGAAGTAAGCCATGAAATGGAAGATAAAACCACTGTACGCGCGCCTCAAAACCAGATTGTAGCAAGCGGTACAAAGATCGTCGTTGCCCCCGCAGGCGGCAGCATCCCATATGAATATTGGTTGGCAACAGAAATGTATGCCTCGTGGTATTCGCCTTGTAATTCAGGCACAGGTGGGTGTTCGTATGGTACCGCCAGCGGAGCGCCGGCTGGCTTTGGCATCGTAGCAGTGGATTATTCGATCTATTCATCCTTGGCCGGATTACAAGTTTATATCCCGGGCTATGGACGTGCCACCATTGGGGATACAGGCGGCGGACCGATCATTGAAACAGCTTTTGGTGTGCCGCGCACAAAATGGATTGACCTTGGTTATAACGATAACGCCATTGGAGGGCTCTCCGGCTGGGTGACAGTGTACTTCCTTCCGCCTGCACCGGCTGAGATCCCCTACTTTCTGAAATAACATCACTAAAATGAGCCGATCACAAAAAATAACAATTGCCCTGCTTTCCATTACGGCCTTGGCTCTTATGGCCGGGCTTGGGTATTCCATGTACTTGCAATATCAGGCATTTGCATCTCAACCTCTCGGGCCTGCCCTGCCAATAGACGAACAATCCCTGCCGCCCACTTGGACTGCGTCTCCCGGTCCATCGCCCACCCTTCCGGGGCAAGTGACCCTTGCTCCCTTGATATCGTTCACCACCGCCACACCGTCTGCAATGTGTGGCGGACCAAATATTATGAATATCCTGCTGATCGGCGCAGACACTCGCGGTGATAATTACACATATGGTCTGGCAGACGCCATCCGTGTGGTGCGCGTGGACTTTGTTACTCCACGAGTAACCATGCTCGAGTTCCCACGTGACTTATGGGTTGAGATCCCGCATATTTCAGACAATCTCGATGGACAGGATCATGAAAAATTAAACCAGGCCTATCTATACGGCCAACCCGGCTTCCAATATTGGGAAGACCCAAGCGCGGGCCCGGGGTTGTTGGCGCTTACTTTAAACAAAAATTTCGGGGTGCAAACCGAGCACTATGTTTCCATCAATATGCGCACCTTTGAAAATATCATCAATGCCCTGGGCGGTATTGATGTAAATATCAAAAATGAGCGAGCCTCAAAAAGCACTGGGTTACCCATAGGTATTCACCACCTGGATGGCGCAGGCACACTCAAAGTTACGCGCAATCGAGGGGGAGGAAGCTTTGAACGAGCGGATAATCAGGATATTGTTCTGTGCGCATTGCGAAAAAAACTTACAAACCCCAGTGTGGTTTCACAAATCCCGCAGTTGATCGAATCATTCAAAGACAATATTCGGACCGATTTCACACCTGAACAAATTTCCCAACTTGCCTGCCTCGGTACAAGGCTTCACCCGCAAAACATTGTCCTCACCAGTTTCCCGCAGGAGCTTTTTGATCAAACCCGGGAGTTTGACCCGGTTTTCAACAAACGCATTTCAATTCTCGATGCAGACTTCAACATCCTCAGCGACTACGTGAGGCAATTCCATGCAGGTGCCTGGCCGGCTTCAATTGTCGCCGCTTCACCCGCTGAAAATGAAGACTCTCCCATGATATGCGATTAACCAGATGAAATATGACAAAATAACTCCCTTAAATGCTGCGGCGATACTAAAACGGTATGGCCTGCGCGCCGACAAATCACTCGGTCAAAATTTTTTACAGGACGATTCTGTTCTCGAAAAAATAGCCAACGTCGCAGAAATTTTGGGGGATGACTGCGTCCTGGAAATTGGTCCCGGCCTAGGAAGTCTCACACGCTATCTAGCTGTTTCTGCCAAACAGGTGACAGCGGTCGAACTGGACTTTGACCTGCTTGCCCCACTCCAGGCAGTTCTCCAGCCTTATCAAAATGTTCGGGTTGTTCATGGTGATATTCTCAAACTTTCCATCTCAAAATTAATTGACCAGCCCAACTACATCGTTGCGGCGAATATTCCGTATAACATCACATCTGCCATTATCCGCCACCTGCTTGAAAGCGATATTACCCCGCGTCGCATTGTTCTCACAATTCAGAAAGAGGTTGCAGAGCGAATCTGTGCCAAACCCGGAGACTTAATCCTGCTGGCATTAATCGTGCAAGTGTACGGGAAACCAAGCATCGTGGAAAGGATTCCAGCCGCCGCTTTCCACCCCGCCCCAAAAGTTGATTCGGCGGTCTTAAGGATCGATATCTACAACAAACCGCTCATTCCAAAAGGTATGCTGAACACCTTCTTCAAACTCGCCAAAGCAGGTTTTGGCCAAAAACGAAAAACACTGCGAAATTCGCTTTCTTCTGGGTTGCATATTCCAGCCGGGGAATCAGAATCCCTGCTTATCCAAACAGGCATCGACCCCATGCGCAGGGCAGAAACATTGTCAATTGATGAATGGAAATTATTGTGTAAGGGTCTGGAAATTTCGTAGTACTTTGGATTTTCCATCACTAGTACCAATTGCTTATTTATCTCCTTGACCTTTTCTCAACTTATGTCATAATCATAATGAAAAGGAGAGAAAATGTTTAACAACAAATTTGCTTTAATAATATCCGTTCTTCTGATCATTTCCCTTACAGCCTGCAATCTCCCTACTGGCGCCAGCACACAATCAACAGGTGAGCTAAACCTCGCATTAACTGTCACCGCCCAGGCTCTTTTACTACAACCCGCTGCTTTCACTTCAACCCCGGCATTCACAGACACTCCAGGACCCACATCTACGCCGGAGTTCACATCTACGCCGTCTGTTCCTCAAGTATCGGTTAGTTTAAACACAAATTGCCGGACAGGGCCAGGTACACAATATGATATCGTCGGTGCGCTTGTAATTGGGCAAACTGGAGAAGTGGTAGGTAAATATACTCCATCCAACTATTGGATCATCAAAAACTCCAGTGGAGGGAACTGCTGGTTATGGGGGGAATACGCAACCGTCAGCGGAAACACTGCAAACCTGCAAGAATATACGGTTCCCCCCACCCCCACCCCGGCATTACCTGCCCCAGTAAAAAACCTGGAAGCGTCAATCACTTGCGCACCCCACCCCACATTAATCGCTACAAATGTCGCTACCGTCACCTTAACCTGGAAGGATCAATCCTCCAATGAAAGCGGATTCAATATCTATCGAGAAGGGGCGCTATTGATCTCACTCGCCGCAGACTCAACAAGCTATAAGGATACAAGCGGGCTGACCCTGCCTGGGAT
>SXGT01569196.1_pt1 | contig 16698 bp, 8 predicted proteins | sample 3176221 | NCBI WGS metagenome assembly SXGT01 (sample SAMN11356862, study PRJNA531348) | freshwater metagenome | isolation source: freshwater sample F1-120 | place: China: Fuxian Lake, Yuxi | collected 2017-12-25 | reverse complement strand
TCGTTCATCGCGTCCTTGAGCGTGGCTGTGCCGGTCTCCACCGGGACGATGGTGGCCCCGAGCAGCTCCATCCGCCGAACGTTCGGCGCCTGGCGCCGCATGTCCTCCGCCCCCATGTAAACCACGCACTCCACACCGGCCGCGGCGCAGACCGTGGCGGTGGCCACGCCGTGCTGTCCCGCGCCGGTCTCCGCGATGACGCGACGCTTGCCCATCCGCAGCGCCAGCTGCATCTGAGCGACGCAGTTGTTAATCTTGTGAGCGCCGGTGTGGCACAGGTCCTCGCGCTTCAAGACCAGCTCAGCGCCGCCGACCATGGCGCTCAGCCTGGGTAGACGGGTGATCGGCGTAGGTCTCCCCACGAAGTCTCGGAGAGCGCCGGCGAGGCTGGCCTCGAAGGCCGGCTCGCCTCGGGCCGCTTGGAACGCGGCCTCGAGCTCTGTGAGGTTGGGGATGAGGATCTCGGAGACGTAACGGCCGCCGAAGACGCCGAAGCGCCCCGTGGGACCCGGTTCGGTGGGTTGAATGGCGTTCACCACCCCACGTTACTCGGCCAGACGAGTACGGCAAGGCGTTGGCGCAAGCTTGGCTTCCGGCGATACTAACGCCCGTGTTCGTCATCCCTATCGGTACCCGCCAGAGCGGCGAGCTTGGCGCACCGAGGCTTGCGCTGGGCCTTGGCGCGCTCCTCGTCGCGGTCCACGTGGCGCTGTCCGGCGCCATAGACGCGGGCGTGCGCGCGGAGCGTGACGCGACGGTGGCGGTGGTCAGCGTCTTCGCGGCGGCGCCGCACGTCACCGTACCGAACGACGTGATCGAGGCCAGCGACCCCAGCTTCCGCGCCGCCGCCGATCGGTCGCGGAGCTTCAAGGCCACGATCGACGCGCGCGGCGGCCCGAGGCCATCGGACGACCCCCGCATGGACGCCGTCCGCCGCGTGGAAGCCCAGCTCGCCAATAGGGGCAAGGCCCCGCCGGCGCCCTTCGAGTCGGAGGACGCCTTCGAGGCGGCGTATGCGGAGACCACGGAGCTCTCCCGGACGGAGGACCAGGCCCGCTTCGACGCCGCCATCGCGCTCTGGCGTGAGGCGCGATCATCCAGCCTACGCCGGCAACTGGGCTTCTCGCCGCAAGCGCCCACGGCCACGGGCGCCTTCCTCCACATGTTCCTGACCCTCGATTGGATCGCCCTCATCTTCGCCGCGTGCCTCATCGTAGTGGCTGTCGCGGGCCTCCTCGAATTCTGGCCCGGCTGGCTCGTAGTGGCGCTGGCGCTCGCGGGTGGACTCGTCGGCGCAGCCGCGTTGTTCGTGAGCGCACCGCCCTCCGACACGGTCTACGCCGGCCCTGAGGCAGCGATCGCGGCGCTGCTCGGCGCCTTCGCCGTTCGTCTCCGCAATCAGCCGATCCGCTTCGCGGCGGTCCGTTCCTCCATCGCCAACGCGCGAGTCTTCGAAGCGCCGGCCGGGCTCATGCTGGTCTTCTGGGTTCTGGGGGTGGGCCTGCAGTACCTGCGCAGTGATGGCTCGGCACACATAGCTGCCGTCCTCGCTTCCTTCGTCTTCGGCGTTGCCAGCGCGTTCGCCATCCGGCGCGCCGGCGTCGAGGCTGAGGAGTCGGAATCCGGGGCGGAGAGCCTCCTCTCGCGCGAACTCGCACGCAAACGCGAGCGCTGGGGCCTCGACGTGCCGAACTCCGAAGCCGGGCTCAAACGCGCCGACGAGGGCCGGGCGCTCGACTTCCTGGTGCCAGACCCCGAAGTCGAGGCGTCGCTCGAGCCCGAAGCGCCGGCCCCGCAGCCCACCGCGGAGTGGGTGCCGCCGCCACGACACGCGCCGCCGCGGCCTTCCGCTTCGCCATGGGCGCCCGATCCAGGCCCGCCGCCGATCCCGCACGCCGCCGCGTCGGCGCCGGCGAATCAAACTCGGATCGCCCGACCACTGCCGCCCCGCGACGCGCCGGTGGCGCTGCCCCCGGACGCGCCACCGGCGCCATCCCCCCAAGAAGACCGAGGCCGTATGTCCCTTACTCCCCCCGATGAGCTGGAGTTTGAGCTCCCCCCGCTCGAAGAGCTCCCCAAGCACCCTCCGCCGTTTGCTCCGCGACTGCCGCCGCCGAAGCCACTGCCCACTATCCCGCGGCCAACGTACTCGGTGGCCTTCCGAGGCCCCGATGTACAGGCCGTCCCAGAAGCCGTACGCGTAAAGGCCGACGCCATCGCCATGACCCTGCCGGTGGCGATCCGCACCGACGACAACCGGCAGATCCTCACCGCATACACGCGCTCGGGAGAAGAGTCGGTGTCCGGCCTGGACCCCAACGAAGCCATACGGCTCGCGCGCGCGCTCGACGCGGAGGGCTACACCGCAGCGGCCTTGGCCGCCACGCGGCAAGCCGCGGCACGGGAGCCCCGCGGTCCGTACGCGGCGCGGGCTCTGCTCCTCGAAGCGCGGTTCCTGCTCGCGCTGGAAGACAAGGCAAGCACGCGGGCAGTGCTCGAGGACATCTTGAGCCGCTTCCCGGGCGATCCGGTTCGGGACCTCGCCAAGGAGATGCTGGCCGACCTCGACGGCTGACCCGAAGAGGCACCCGGGCTCACGCCTGTTCCGAGGCCGCGGCGTCTGCTACCGTCGCGCCCCTGACCTCTGGCTAGCGAGTTCCTCATGCCCACCCTGATCCACGGCGGCCGCCTCGTCGCGAAGGCCCTCAAGGCCGAAGGCGTCGACTGCTTCTTCACCCTCTGCGGCGGTCACATCCAGGCAATCTACGATGGCTGTCTCGACGAGGGGATCCGCGTCGTCGACACCCGACACGAGCAGTCGGCCGCTCACGCCGCAGACGGCTGGGCCCGCGCCACCGGCAAGCCTGGGGTTTGCGGCGTCACGGCCGGGCCCGGCGTCACGGACGCGGTCACGGCACTCGCCAACGCTCAGCGAGCCAACGTCCCCATGATCTGCTTCGGCGGAGCCGGCCCGCTAGTCTTCCAGCACATGGGCTCACTCCAAGACATGGACCACCTCGAGCTCGTGAAGCCCGTCACCAAGTGGGCTGCGCGCGTCACGGAGGCGCGGCGCCTCGCTGAGTACGTGGCCATCGCGTTCCGGAAAGCCACATCGGGCGTGCCCGGCCCCGTCTTTCTGGAGGTGCCGCTGGACGTGCTGATGGAGTTCGTGGATCTCGACCAAATCAGGATCCCGGTCAACAGCCGCACCGCCGCGCGGCCCGCGCCCGACCCGCTCTTCCTCGACCGCGCGCTCACCCTGCTCTCCGAGGCCGAGCGGCCGATGGCCATCGTCGGCTCGCAGCTGCGGTGGTCGCGTGACCCGCTCGGGACGCTCCAGCGCTTCCTGGAGAAGACGAATATCCCCACCTTCGTCAACGGCATGGCCCGCGGCACGGTAGACCCCGAGAGCCCGCACTTCTTGAACCGCTGCCGGAAGGACGCCCTCAAGAAGAGCGACTGCGTCCTGATCTTCGGCACGCCGTTCGACTTCCGGCTCAGCTATGGCCAGTCGCGCCCCATCTACCCAGGGACGCAGGCAGGCAACGCCTCCAAGGTGATGATGCAGCTCACCCAGCCCGTGCTGAACCCGCAGGCGAAGGTGATCCAGGTCGATCTCGACGGTGACGAGATCGGGCGCAACCGCGAGGCGGGTGTCGAGGTGGGCATCGTTGGCGACACCGGCCTCGTCCTCGAGGCCCTCACGGCAGGCGTCACCGTCTCGCAGAACTGGGCCTTGTGGAGCGGCGAGCTCCGCGCCATCGAGGCCAAGAAGCAAGACAAGATGCGGGCCGAGATGGAGAGCCCGGACGACCCGCCGAACCCCCTGCGGGTCTGCGCCGAGGTCGACAAGTTCGTGCGGCCTGGCGACATCGTCGTCGGCGACGGCGGGGACTTCGTGGCCACCGCAGCGTACGTGATGCGCCCGTACGGCGTGGGCACCTGGATGGATCCTGGGCCGCTGGGCACGCTGGGCGTCGGCCCGGGGTACGCCATGGCGGCGAAGCTCGCGCACCCCGACAAGCGGGTGATCCTTATGCTCGGCGACGGATCCTTCGGCCTCAACGGCATGGAGTTCGAGGCGATGGCGCGCCAGAACATCCCGGTGGTCGGGGTCATCGGCAACGACGCCGCATGGACGCAGATCCTCCGCGGCCAGAAAGACCTCTACGGCGCGGCTCGTGTCGTAGCCACCACGCTGTCCTACACGCGCTACGACAAGATGGTCGAGGCGCTCGGCGGCCACGGCGAGTGGGTCGAGACCACGGCCGAGCTGGGGCCCGCGCTCGAGCGGGCGTTCGCCTCGGGTAAGCCCGCGCTCGTGAACGTGAAGATCGGCGCGTCCAAGTTCCGCGAAGGCTCGATCAGCGTGTGAGCATGGATGAGCTAGCCGCTGACCTGAAGTCAGGAGAGCTCCGCCCCCTCTACGTCATCACGGGGTCCGAGCAGCTCTTGCGTCGGGACGCGCTCGCCGAGCTGCGGGTCGCGGCGCTGGCGGGCAGCCCGCGCGAGTTCAACGAGTCGCGCTTCACGCTGCGCGAGGCCGGGATGGACACGGTGCTCGACGCGTGTCGCACGTTCCCGATGATGGGGCGCTACCGCAGCGTGATCGTTCAGGGGATCGACACCTTGAAGCCGAAGGAGGCCGAGGCCCTCTCGAAGTACCTGGAGTCGCCCTCGGACTTCGCGGTGCTGACGCTGGTCATCGACAGCATCGACCTCCGGCAGAAGGTGTGGAAGCAGGCCCAGAAGGTGGGACGGATCCTGAAGCTGGATCCGCCCTACCAGAACAAGCTGGGGCCGTGGATCGAGGCGCGCGCGCGCAAGAAGGGCATGGGGATCGCCGGAGAGGCCGCCACCCTGCTCGGCGACGTCATTGGCACGGACCTCTCGGGCCTCGACGAGGCGCTGGAACGGCTGTTCCTGTACGCATCCGATCCCGACACCAAAGGCAAGGTCGTGGTCACGCTGGCGCACGTGGAGGGCTGCATCGCCCGCACCCGCACCCACACGGTCTTCGAGCTCTCCGACGCGATGGGCCGAAGAGACGCGCGAGCGGCGATCCGGGTGCTGGAGTCCATGCTCGAGGCCCGAGAGCCCGCCATCAAGATCCTGTCCATGGTCGCCCGGCACTTCCGGCGCCTGTGGGAGACCACGGAGGCCCTAGAGCAGGGCGTCTCACCCGACGAGCTGGCGACGCGGTTCCGCCTTCATCCGTTCTTCATCAAGGATCTGGTTCAGCAGTCGCGCCTGTTCTCGCACCGCGAGTATGCGTGGCTGCTCGACCGGTTCTTCGAGGTCGACCGGCTCCTCAAGTCGAGCCGCGTCGAGCCCGACCTGCACCTCATGAACCTGCTGCTCGACGTCTGCCAGAAGCGAGCGGCTTGAGTCGTCCCTAGAGAGAGTGCTGGCACGTGGAGCGCCCGCCGCGGGCCCTACCAGGTGGCCACCAGCGCGTAGTCACCGGGCTCCCCCTCCCAACAGTTTGTTGAGATGTAGTACGGCCGTCCGCCGGTGAGCGCCGCCTTGCCGCCCTCGGGCACACCGATCCCGCTGGCGAACGTCACGTCGAGCGCGCCGCTCTCGAAGTCGGAGGAGATGAGCAGGTCGAAATCCGAGCTCTTGGACCAGCGGAGCTCGAAGGTCACGGTCTCGTCACCCGGCAGCTCGAACCGAAAGTGGTCGCCAGGGTTTCCATAACCGTCCTTGCCGTCGTTCCCGCACGCCACGGCGCCCTGAATGCAGAAGCCGGATACCCCGAGGCCGACCGCGTTCGACGACGACCAGTGGTCATTGGGCTCTGACTCAGCCGTGACCTCGAGGCCGGCCGGGCACGCGACCGCGTAGGTGCGCGGAGGGTCGTTCCCGCCCGCGTCTGCGGGCTCGGCCGGCTTCACGTCGGTGACCTCGTCGCCGCCGGAAGCGACGTCGACGCCCGGCGTGCCTCCGGCGTCTTGCGTGTTGTTTCCGCCGCCGACGGTCCTAACCGTCTCGTGGGTGGTACACGCGAGAGGCGCGGCGAAAGCCAGACCGAGGACCCATCGCATCAAGCACCTCCGTAGGTGTGGCGTTCATGAGCTACACGGCGGGGCGGCTCCCCGCCGGTGTTCGCTCAGAAGCGGTAGACGTTTGGGTGGAAACGGACGAGCCCGTCCGCCTCCACGCTCACCCGAAGGTACTCGATCGACATCGGCACGGCGCTCGCCAAGGGCACCTGAGCCTTCTTTCCGCTGTCGAGCAGCGCCTCGAGGTCGGAGTCGGTCGTCCCGCTGACGCGCAGCAGGTCGGCCGCAAGCGCCTCGACGTCCCGTACGCGCACGCAGCCATGGCTGACGGCGCGCGCGGCGAGGTCGAAGACGGCGTCGTCAGGCGTCCCGTGGAGATATAGGTTCCCGTCGTTCGGGAAGTTGATGGTGACCCTGCCCAGCGCGTTCCGGTCCCCTGGGGCCTGGTAGAGCCCCGGGCGCCCGTCAGGCCGCGTGAACCGCGAGAAGCGCTGCCGACGCAAGTAGCCCGGCTCTGCGCGCTCCTTGGGCATCAGCTCCTCGGCGATGATCTCGTCGGACGGCGTCCAACCCGGGTTGACAGTGATGCTGTCGATCCGGGAGTCGAGCAGGGTAGTGCGTCCCCCTCCCCGCCCGAACGCGTAGCCCACCGCCACGCGCTGCCGCCGCACGGTCTCACCCTCGTGAACCAGCTCCACGACGTACTCCGGCAGGTTCACGCGCACGTAGGTTCCGTGCTGCCGCAGCTCGCTGCGGCGCAAAGCGACCAGCGTCTTCTGAAACAGCGCGCGCAGCTCCGACAGCGGCACCGCCATCGCCTCCAGGGTGCGGGCGTCGAGGCGGCCGTCCACCGGAAGGCCCCGGCTCCACTGGAACCGGCGCACGCTGCTCTCGAGGGCCGGCGGGTATCGCCCCTGGATGAGCCTGTCCTCGGAACAGTCGGAGCGGCTGGGGCCGAGGCGCCAGCGCCCCTCCACGAGGCCCTCCGCGGCAAGGCGCAGGTAGACCGTATCGAGCCCTAGCCCCGGCTCCCCGGGTCCGATGGGCGCGCTCGTGTCCGGGAGGGGCTCAGCACATACCGTGGGAAACGGCGACAGCTCGTTGTAGCGCCGGTTGGCTGCCACCAGCGGGGCATACCTTGGATCGCTGGGGACGAGGTCGGCCACGAAGGCGTCGAGCGCGGCTGCGTCCAGCGGCAGGCTCTCCGCGAGCTCCTCGCCGCTCACGTCGCGCATCGCGAGCACCCGAAACAGCGCGAGCGTCGCTGCCGTGAGCGCTCGGTCGAGGCGCTCGAGGATGCGATGGCGCACGGTCAGCAGCGCGCTGCGCGTGGTCTGGCTGGAGGGACACCCCTCGCAAGGCGCCGCCGGGCGCAGCTCGAGCGTGGCCAGGTTCCAGTCCAGAGCGGCGACGAGGTTCTCCACCACGCCCGCCCGCAGCAGATCGCGGCGAACGCCGTGCGCCTCGAGATCTTCGAGCAGCGCGACGAGCCGCCGCGCCGCGGGGACGATCGCGTGACCATCCGACCAGACCCACACCCCGTGCGTGCGCAGATACACCGCCAAGACGGCGCTTCTCACAGGCTCGGGCTGGAGCTCGGACACCAGCTGGTCGAGCTCGTCGAGCGCATAAGCGGCCACCGGCAGCTCGCCGTTGAGGAGCAGCGGCCGAATCGGCGCGAGGGCCGGGCTCTCGTCTTCGCCGTCTAGGCCACCGTCGCCGTCTCCAGCGTGGCCTTCGTCTTCAAGGGGTAGGGGCGACCCCGAGAGCGTCGCTCCCGGGGTCGCGAGGTCTGAAGGTGGTGGCGCCGCCGCCAAGGACTCGGGGAGCTCGTCCAATGGCGGCGGGCGCACCGAGGCCCTCTCGCCGCCGGCGCAAGCCGACAGCCAGACGAGCAACTGAAGGTACGCTCGTCCGGGCCGGTTCATCCGGAACGGACCGTAGGACGGGTCCGCCCACCGCGCCAATTTTTTGGTCCGCCACCGGCGCGACGATGCGCCAGCGCGGGCTTGCCGCTGCGTAGGAAGCGTGAGACCAAGCGTCGATGCATAAGCCCTACCTGATCGACATCGGGCCGGACCTCACGGACGAGGAGCGCCTCGTCTGGAAGAGCTCGGCCGACTTTTGCGGCGCGACGCTCCAGCCCGTGATCGCCGAGCACTACGAAGCCGGCCGTTTCCCTCGACACCTCATCCCCGAGCTCGCTCGGATGGGCTTCCTGGGAACGCCGCTCCAGGGCTGGGGATGCGCGGGTCTGAACCCGGTGGCCTACGGCCTCACCCAGCTCGAGCTGGAGAAGGTCGACAGCGGGCTGCGCTCGTTCTGCTCCGTGCAGACGGCGCTGGTCATGTGGCCCATCGCCACCTACGGGTCCAAGGAGCAGCAAGACCGCTGGCTCCCCCTGCTGTGCCGGGGCGAGGCGGTCGGGTGTTTCGGGCTCACGGAGCCCGGCTCCGGCTCGGACCCCGGCAGCATGCGGACCACCGCGGTGCAGCAGCCCGGCGGCGACTACGTGCTCACCGGCGAGAAGATGTGGATCACCAACAGCCCGATCGCGGATGTGGCGGTCGTCTGGGCGAAGGTGGCCGGAGAGGGCGGCACCATCCGCGGCTTCCTCGTGGAGCGGGGCATGCCCGGCTTCAGCACCCCCGAGATCCACGGCAAGCTCAGCCTTCGCGCGTCGCTCACGGGCGCCATCGTGCTGGAGGACGTGCGCGTGCCGGCCAGCAACATGCTGCCCGGGGCCACGGGGCTCAAGGGACCGCTCGGCTGCCTCACGCAGGCCCGCTACGGCATCGGCTGGGGCGCCGTTGGCGCAGCGATGTCGGTCTACGAGCGGGCGCTCGAGTACACGCGCGACCGCCGCCAGTTCGGCAAGCCGCTTGCCGCCTTCCAGCTCACCCAACACAAGCTGGTCGAGATCCACAACGCCATCGGCAAGTCCCTGCTCCTCTCCCTGCACCTCGGCCGCCAGAAGCAGGCCGGGCGCCTCACGCCGGTGCAGGTGAGCCTCATGAAGCGCGACAACGTGGCCATGGCGCTCGAGGCCGCGCGCTCTGCTCGCTCGATGCTGGGCGGAAACGGCATCATGGGCGAGTTCCACGTCATGCGGCACCTGTGCAACCTCGAGACGGTCACGACCTACGAGGGCACCCACGAGATCCACACCCTGGCCATCGGGCGGGCGATCACGGGCGAGGACGCGTTCTCCTGAGCGCAGAAACCCCGTCGAGACCTCGCTCTCGCGAACGAAAGCTCGACGGGCGCCGGCTCGAACCGGAAGCTAAGTCGGCTTGCTCCGAGAGGTCTCGTCCTTGAGTCTCACCACGTCTTCACCCGGCCAGCGGCCCACCCGCACTCGAACGCCCGCGCCGAGTCTTCTGGTCGCGGCGCTGGCGGTGTTCGGGGTCGCCTCGTGCGAGCGCGCGGAGTCCGCCGTCGAACCGGCGCCCGCCGGGGACGTCGCTGCGCCGGCGGACCTGGGGCCATCGCCCGAACCTCCGGAGTGCGTGAGCGCCTCGGACTGCCCTGCCCCTGCGCCGTGCGCCGTTGCCGCGTGCTCCGCTGACGGACGCTGCGTGGCGGCCCACGCACCGAGCGGCACGCCCTGCGTCCCGGACGACGCCTGCGCCGCGTCCGGCGCCTGCAACGACGGGGTCTGCGAGGCCGCCGGCAATCTGTGTCCCTGCGAGGGGCCCGCCTGCGCCGACGGGGCCGCGCCCGAAGACACTGACGGGGACGGCTGCGCTGACGCCTGCGTCCCCACGTGCGCGTCGGCGTGCGACTGCTACCACACGCCGCCGCCGGCGTGCTCGGGGTGCTCGGAGTGCGCGGCGTCTTGGCGGTGCGTGATCGGCGCCGACGGCCTCGGTAGGTGCCGGGAGAGCTGTGGACCCGTGCCCGAGAGCACGCTCGCCTGCGCCCCATGCACGGATGACGGCGATTGTCCGTCGGGAACCCGCTGCGTGGCGGGCTGCGGCGCCTCTGTGGAGGCCCGCTGCCGCCCCGTCCCCACGCAGTGCCCCCCCGAGACCTCGCCGGTCTGCGGTTGTGACGGCCTCACGTACGCCGGACCCTGCGCGGCGGCCAGGGCGGTGGTCGCCGTGGCCTCGGAGGGCCCGTGCGCGTGCTCGCCCCAGTGCGCCGCGGCGCCCTCCACCGCGGATCCCGCGTGCGCCGCGTCGCCCCCGCCGGCCGGGTGCCCGGGTCTCGCTTTCTGCGAGGCGGAGGGCTGCGGGGCCCCGACCACGTGCACGGCGGTCCCCACGGTCTGCCCGCTCGGCGGCGCGCCCGTCTGCGGCTGCGACGGCGCGGTCTACACGAACGACTGCGCGCGGCGGGCTGCTCGCGTCGGGGTCGCACCACCGGAGACCTGCGGATGCCCCGCGCTGTCTTGCCCCGCGGGGAGCGCGCCCGCGGCGTTGGACGGCTCTGGGTGCGCCGACGCGTGCGTAGCCTGTCCGCCGCTCCAGTGCACCGCGGGCGCAAAGCCCATCGACCTCGACGGCAACGGCTGCGCCGACGCGTGCGCCGAGACCTACTGCGTCGCGGGCGAGGCCTGCCCTGCCGGCTCGTTCTGCGCGCGGCCTGGCTGCGGAGGCGCCGGCGTGTGTAAGCCCGTGCCCACGAGCTGCACGCCCACCCTCGACGACGCCGTCTGCGGCTGCGACGGCGCCACGTACGCCTCGGCCTGTGACGCCGCCAGCGCCGGCGACTCCGTGTCACACCCCGGCCCCTGCGGGCTCACCTGCGTCGCCGGCGGCGCCCCCTGCCCCGCGGGCTCCACCTGCGACCCCCACGGGGCGGCCTGCGACACCTTGTCCGGCACCTGCCAGCCGCTTGACGGGTGCGCCGCGGAGCCCGAGTGCGGCTGTGACGGCGTCACCTACGCCTCGGCGTGCGCGCGTCGCGCGGCGGGCGTCGCGCGGTTGCACGGCGGAGCGTGCGCGTGCCCCGATCTCGCCTGCGAGCCGGGCGCGGTCCCGGAGTCGGGCGCCGGCTGTCCCGACGAGTGCGTCGCCAAGGAGTGCACCACGCACGCCGACTGCGGACCCGCCGCCTGGTGCGAGCGGCTCGAGTGCGGCGCCGCCGCGGGGACGTGCCGCCCGGTGCCAACGGCGTGCGACGGCACCGGCGACCCGATCTGCGGCTGCGACGGCGCCACCTGGGCCGATGCGTGCGCGGCCGCGGCCGCTGGGGTGAGCGTCGCTTTCCCGGGTCCCTGCACGCCGAGCTGCAGCGCTACGGGCGAGTGCCTTCCGGGGACCGCCTGCGATCGCTGCGACGGCGGCGGCGCGTGTCGTTCGATCACCGAGCCCTGCGAGGAAGGCATGGTCTGCGGCTGCGACGGGCGGTCATGGCCCTCGGACTGCGCACGCGCAGAAGCGGGGGTCGGCCTCGCCAGCCTGGGGCCCTGTGCATGCACCCACACCGCGGACTGTGCGCCCGACCAATACTGCCAGCTCGCGGGCTGTGGAGCCGCGGTCGGCGTCTGCCTCACCCGTCCCCTGACGTGCCCCCCAGGGAGCGCCGCCGTGTGCGACTGCGACGGCGTCCAGCACGCGAGCGCCTGCCACGCGCAGGCCGCTGGGGCCACGCCCGCGCCGTGTCCAGGCACCTGCGTGGGCGGCGAGGCCGGATGCCCCGCCGGGCAATACTGCGACGCTTGCGCGGGAGCGTCTGGCGTCTGCGCCCCGTTCCCCGCCGGTTGCGGCCCGTCGCTCGGCGCCCCAGCCTGCGGCTGCGACGGGACGCTCTATGCCTCGGAGTGCCTGCGCCGCCAGAGCGGCGTGGCCTCGGCTCCGCTGGCAAAGTGCTGTCAGCCGGTGGACTGCCCCGGTCCGCTCGTACCGGTAGACAGCGCGGGCGGTGGCTGCCCAGACACCTGCGGCCCGTGTGTCGCGCCGAGCTGCAAGGCCGGCCACACGCCGGTGGACACGGGCGCAGACGGCTGCCCGGACACCTGCGTGGCCGCCTGCCCTGCCCTGCCCGCCTGCACGGGGGCCGCCACCGCCTACGACTCGGACGGCGACGGATGCCTCGACGCCTGTTGCGCCGTGCCCGAGTGCGACGTGAAGCCGCTGGACGCCGACGCCGATGGCTGCGCCGAGACGTGCCCATGCGCCGGCCCCGTCTGCAAGGCCCCGCTCGTAGAGGTCGATGCCACGGGCGACGGCTGCGCCGACGGCTGCGCATGCCCGGTGGCCCCGGAGTGTCCCGGTACCCAGTTCGCGTTCGACAAGGACGGCGACGGCTGTGTGGAGACGTGCGCGTGTCCGCCCGCGCCGGAGTGCAAGCCGCCGCGCACGCCGCAGGACCTCAACGGAGACGTCTGCGCCGACGCATGTCTCTGCCCCAAGCTCGCATGCTCGGCGCCGAAGAAACTCACGGATACCAACACCGACGGCTGCCCCGACAGCTGCGCCTGCCCGCCGCTCGTGTGCACGGGATCACGCCTCGCCAAGGACTCGAACGGTGACGGCTGTGCGGATCTTTGCGTCTGTCCAGGCAAGCCCACGTGCACGACCGAGCAGTCCTACGCGGACGCCAACCTCGATGGCTGCGCGGACGCGTGCGTGTGCAAGGCGCCGGTATGCGCTGCGGGCACGACCGCCGTCGACAACGACGGTAGCGGCTGCGCCGAGTCCTGTGCTCCGTGCGCCAACCCCGTGTCATGCGCCACGGGGACGGTCGCGTTCGACAAGGACGACGATGGCTGCAAGGACGTCTGTGTGCAGTGCTCCACCCTCACTTGCGCCGGCGGCAAGACGCCCTTCGACCTGAACCGCGACGGGTGCCCCGAGACGTGCGCCCCCACGACCTGCCTCTCGAGCGCCGACTGCGCCCACGAGCAGCTCTCTTGCGCGCGCACGAACGGCTCCTGCGCAGGCAAGGGCGTCTGCGTAGCCCGCCCGGCAGGCTGCGCCGTGGCGCACGGGGTGCCCGTGTGTGGCTGCGACGAGCAGACCTACGCGACCGCCTGCGCCGCGGCGGCGAAGGGCGCCGATGTGCGCCGCGTCGGGGTCTGCTGCCCCGCACTCTCCTGCAGTTCCGGAGCAAGCCCGCAGGATCGCGACGGAGACGGCTGCGCGGAGACCTGTGTCTGCCTCGATGGCAGCCTCGAGAGCGTCACTGCGTGCACCTGCGGGATCAGCTGCCCTCCGTCCACCTTCGCGACCGACGGCGACAGCGACGGTTGCCCCGAGTCTTGTAGTTGCGTGAACCCCGGCGGGTGCGCGCCCGTCTGCGAGTCGTCGATCGCGTGCGGGGGGCTCCCGTCGACGTCGCGCCTCGTCGATCTCGACGCCGACGGCTGCTACGACGTCCTCGCATCCTGCCCGGAGGGCCTCGCAGGCACCGACGTTCTGGGGGACGGCTGCAGCAACGCCTGCCTGCCCTGATCTTGGCCCCGGGGCCGCTTGACGTCGCGCCTGCGACGCGCCAGATCCAACGCCTTCTCCTGAGGTGATCAATGGACAACGCTTCTCTCCCGGAACTCGCCCAGCACGCCGAGCTCGTTCGTGATCGCGTGCGCCACGTCGCCGCAGACATCCGCGCGCTGCTCTCCGAAGACCTGCCTCGCTTCGTCGAGCGTGAGCTCAAGCGCGGCTTCGTGGAGAACCCCGAGTTCGCCGCCCGCCTGTCGGACGAGCGCCTCGCTGAGCTCAAGGCGGAGTGCATCGCCGAGGGCGAGCGCGGCCGAGACCGCGTGCTGATGTCGCTCGAGGACGAGGCGCTCTGGTTTCCGGCCACCCTGCCCCCGGTGGAGAACCGCGCCACCATCGCGTCGAACACCGCCTTGTGGGCTGCGGTCAGCGGAATCGCCGAGAGCGTGCACGCGCTCCGGCAGCGCTTCGGATACCCCACGCTGCCGGCCGGCGACGTGAGCGTAGAGTATCGTCCGCCAACCTGGTTCATCGGCCGGCGTTACCTGCCCACGCTCACGGAGAAGTACTGGCGCCTCCTCGCGGAGCTCGAAGAGCTGCACAGCCGCGCCGGCGCGATCCGGAAGGAGTCCAGCAAGGCCGAGCTCACCCGTCGCTGGGAAGGCCCCTGAGTCGCCCCACGCGGCCGCTCCCGTCACTCTCGCCCTCCTCCTCACCGCTGTGAGCTTGCTCGCCCCCGCGCATAGGGGCAGCTCGTCGTGTCGCGCTCGTGCCGGCGCTTGCCAATCTGCGTTGCGCGCGGCATCTATACGCGCGTTCAGTCCCAAGGAGCCCCCCAGATGCCGCGCCGCCCCGCCACTGCCCCGCCCTCTGCCGTCAAACGCGGGAACAACCGCGGGGAGCCCATCCGGGCTATCCGGGTCCGAGGCGCCAAGGAGCACAACCTCAAGAACGTCGACATCGACATCCCGCGAGACGTCCTCACCGTCATGACCGGGCTCTCGGGCTCAGGTAAGTCCTCGCTTGCGTTCGACACGATCTTCGCGGAGGGCCAGCGCAAGTACATGGAGTCGCTGTCGGCGTATGCGAGGCAGTTCCTCGACCAGCTCCGGAAGCCCGACGTCGAGTCGATCGAGGGGCTCACACCCACCATCGCGATCGAGCAGCGCGCCGCAGCCAAGAACCCCCGCAGCACGGTGGCCACCACCACCGAGATCTACGACTACCTTCGCCTCCTGTTCGCGCGGGCGGGTACGCCGCGGTGCTGGCACCCCACCGTGGTCGGCCCCGACGGCGCGGTCCGGGAGCGCTGTGATCAGCCGATCCACAAGGCAGACCCGCAGAAGATCCACGACGCCATCTCGCGGCAGCTCAGCGAGGCCAGCGCCAACGGGGCAGCGCCGCAGAGCCGGCTCGTGGTGCTCGCGCCGGTGGTCCGGCAGCGAAAGGGCCACCACCGCGACGCGCTCGAGGCGCTGGCTGCCCAGGGCTTCGCGCGGGCCCGGGTCAACGGGAAGGTGGTCGACATCGCCGAGGTGCTCGCGCGCGGCGGAGATAACCCCCTCGAGCTGGGCCGCTACGAGAAGCACGACGTGGAGGCCGTGGTCGACCGCCTCGTGATCCGCGCCGACGACGCCACCAGCCGCTCCCGCTTGACGGAGGCGGTAGAGACCGGGCTCCGCGTGGGAGGCGGCGTGGTCGTGATCTCCTTCGAGAGCCCCGGGGCACAGGGGGCCGAGTGGCTCGACACCGTGTACTCGGAGCACTACGCCTGCGCCCTGCATCCTGACGCGTCGCTCGACGAGCTCGAGCCCCGCCTGTTCAGCTTCAACTCGCAGAGCGGGGCCTGCGAGACCTGCCAGGGGCTGGGGGAGCTCTACGAGTTCTCGGAAGACCTGGTCCTCCCCGACGACAGCGTCGCCATCGGCGAAGGAGGGATCGCGCCTTGGAAGGGCAGCGGCCCGGCCGGCGTCTTCGCCGGCTCGCTCATCCGGCGCTTCTGCCGCGCCTTCGATGTCGACACCGACACCCCGGTCGGTGCGCTCAGCCCCACGGTCCGACGCATCCTCCTCTACGGCACCGTGTCCGTGTCAGGCGAGGAGTCAGCGGCGCCGCGCCGCGGGGTCCGGGTCAGCTCCACCCCCGAGTGGATGGGCGTGATCCCATGGCTCGACGACTGGTGGAAGCGCACCGAGTCCGAGTGGACCAAGGAGTTTCTCCCGCAGTTCATGGCGGCGCGCACCTGCGGCAGCTGTCACGGCGCGCGCCTCGGGGTGAAGGCCCTCTCGGTCTTTCTGCCGCTGCGCACGGCCCTCCCCGCCTCAACGGCCGCCCGCAGGCAGCTCGCCGGTCTCCCCACCGACCCGCAGCGTCTGAACATCGCGGACTTCACGCGCCTCGACATCGAGACGGCGCTCGCGATGATCGACTCGCTGGTGCTCACGCCGGAGCAGGCCACGATCTCGCGCCCCATCGTCAAGGAGGTGCGAGCCCGCCTCGGCTTCCTCGCAAGCGTCGGCCTCGAGTACCTCTCGCTGGACCGCAAGACCTACACCCTGTCGGGTGGAGAGGCGCAACGCATCCGCCTCGCCTCCCAAGTCGGCTCCGGCATCGTCGGGGCCACCTACGTGCTGGACGAGCCCACGATCGGGCTGCACTCACGCGACAACACCCGGCTCATCAACACGCTGCGCCACCTGGCGGATATTGGGAACACCGGGCTGGTCGTGGAGCACGACGAGGAGATGATCCGCTCCGCCGACCACCTCGTCGACGTGGGCCCGGGTCCCGGGGTCCATGGCGGCCGCATCGTCGCCCAGGGCACGGTCGAGGAGGTGGCGGCGCACCCCACCTCGGTCACCGCGCTCTATCTGTCGGGTCGGCGACAGGTCGAGGTGCCCAAGACCCGGCGCGCGCTCACACCCGACCGCGGCCTCCGCGTCACTGGGGCGCGGCAGAACAACCTGCGCAATGTCGACGTCACCGTGCCCCTCGGTGGGCTGGTCTGCGTCACGGGGGTCTCGGGGTCGGGCAAGTCCACCCTGGTCAACGACATCTTGTTGCGCGCCGCCGAGGTGCACGTGGGGCGCCGCGGTGTGGTGCCGGGAGAGCACGACCGGGTCACTGGCCTCGAGCACGTCGCCCGGGTGATCGAGGTCGACCAGGATCCGATCGGTCGCACCCCCAGGTCCAACCCCGCCACCTACACGGGCACCTTCGACCCGATCCGAGACCTCTTCTCGCGCACCCCCATGGCCCAACGGAAGGGCTACAAGAGCGGTGCCGCGGGCGGCGCGCTCGGGGTAGGC
>SXGT01908043.1_pt1 | contig 16699 bp, 14 predicted proteins | sample 3176221 | NCBI WGS metagenome assembly SXGT01 (sample SAMN11356862, study PRJNA531348) | freshwater metagenome | isolation source: freshwater sample F1-120 | place: China: Fuxian Lake, Yuxi | collected 2017-12-25 | reverse complement strand
CTGCCGGGGTCGCTTACCGATTTCGTCGACATGGTGATTCCCGAGCTCCAGCGACGCGGCCTCTTCCGAACGGTGTACGAAGCCAGAACCTTGCGTGGGAATCTCGGCCTGCCGCGACCTGTCAGCCGTTTCCACACCTCACGTGCAATCGAGGCGGCACCATGAGCCGCGCGCAGGGCATCCTGGGCTACTGCCGACAGCGTGTCCGCGCTCAACCATAGCGCCTGCGCGATTCGGCAACACCATGTGCTCATCGTCCCGCGCCCGTCTTCTGTCGCTCATCCGAGCCGGGAAGCCCCGCAGCGCTCCAAGCGTATCGGACACCCCATCCACACGGTTGAGCGGACAAGCTACCCTCTGGCTGGCCCTTGCAGCATTGGCCAGAGCGTATGGGCCGTCTCGCCCATGATCCAACGGCGATCGTCGTCGGAGAGCCAGGGCAGGGCCGTCTGGCCGAGCTGCACCTGGCCGAGGTAGCCGCCGTCACGGGACGAGGGGAAGTTGGAGCCCCACATGACGCGCCGTGGCGTGAAGGCCTCAATGACACGCCTGAAGAGCTCCTGCTCGGGCGGGGTCAGGGTGAGGTACGGGCCAAGGCTGGTGCTGGAAATACGTAAATAGGCGTTGGGCAGCCTGGCTAGACCTTCCAGGGCGGTCGTCATGGCAGCCTTGTCCGCGGCGCCACTCCAGCCCGCGAAGTGGTCCGGGGCAAAGAGGACATTGGGGTGCCTGGCGCCTACGTGCCGCATCCGATCGACCTTCTCCGGCTGGCCGCCGCCGCCGAGGGAGATGGGGACGCCGAGGCTGGCAGCGCGCTGCCAGAGCGGGTCACAGCGGGGATCGTCGGGCTCGGCCTGACTCTGGAGGCGCACACCCTGCATACCGCGCTCGTTCACCCAATACGCCAGCTTGTCCGCGGCATCGGGCGCCGCCGGGTCCAGGATCCCCACGGCGACTGTACGCGGGGCATACTGCGCGGCACTGTCGCACTGGTAGGCGTTATCGAGGCCATAGGTGGCGTTGGGCTGCACTAAGGTGGCGCACGCCACGCCGGCCCTGTCCATCTCCGCGATCAAGTCCTCGACGTCGTTGCTGACCTCCGTGGACCATCCCCGGGCGCCGGGGTCGAGTGGGTGCTTGACTTTATCGCTGCTGACCACGTGGGTGTGGGTGTCAATAATCATGAGCGTCACTCCTCTACGGATTGCCTGGCGCGGCCAATGGCCGAGGCGCCAGGCATGCGCAGCCGCACGGACTGCGGCGACTGCTGGCGTCCCAGGCGTTGCCCTAGGCGTTCCCCTGCGTCAAAAGTTCTCGCAGTGTAGCGGCTCGCCTCGCCCTGGTCAATACACGTCCTCTCACCTGCCGCCGCTGAGGTGCGCGCTACCCGTCATGTGTTCCTGCGCACAGGCCAACCAGTCTGTCACACACATGGACGATGATCAACCGCCAGCCATGTAAAACGGAGGCAAACGCGAGGAGCGCTGCTGCGTGCAGCATGCCATCGATCACCATACAGGTGCGGTTTTACATATGTTCCTACCGATTACAATCGTCCACCCCATCAGCCAGCGCTCGGCAGCCTGCGACGTCATTCGTCTCTGCACAGAGGGCATTGTAATGATTACACAGGTTATGATTGGAACGGATGCTGAACACGTCGAGGGGGTCGTTGATTGTTCGGCCAAAGGTAATCTCCCGGGGACTAAACACGTGCTGGTACGCAATCTCACGTGGAGGAAATCCGTCGATGAGGGAGGTTGGCGGGACATCGGGCACCACATCATTGGTATTCACGACCCGCCAACTGGTCCGGATCAACGCGCGATAACGATCACGGAACGCCCGGTCGCCCACACGGGGGGCCCCATAGTTGTACAGTAGAGGTTCGAGCGTGGTGCGCTCGCGGAGTTCCAGGGTGGCCAGCACAGCGAGGGCACCCCCCAGGCTGTGCCCGACGACATAGAGGCGGGTATAGGTGCCCGTATTGATTAGATGCCGCACGGCGGTGATCATGGCCAGGCGGAAGTGTTGGTACACCGAGGTAAAGCCCTGGTGTGTCCTGCCGCTGTCCGCCACAAAGGCAAAATCTTCTTGCGTAAAGGTGACATCTCCAAGCCATTCGCTCATCGCTTTCGTCCCCCGAAAGACCACATAGATTGCATTATCTGCGGAAGCAATAAAGCCAATCGGGACGATCTCATCCCCAGCAAAAATATCCCCGGCAAAATGCACGGCGGTGACCAGTTGTGCTTCTAAGCGATAGGGCGCCGGCAGGACAAAGACGCGATCGTCACGGTAGTGGTCAAGCTGCTGGTAGGCCTGTAAATTGAGACGAGCCAGGGCCAGCGCCAGAGTCAGGTCAAAGGGGTCGGCATCAGTCCGGGGTGTAGGCGTATCCTCTGTGGTGCACGCGCTCATAACCAGAAGACAAAGTCCCAGGACACGCAACCGTCCCATGTGTCTCAACTGCTGCATAGATTCCTCGAGACGAGCGTGAGAGAAAACACGAGATCCTCGGTAGCGTGTACAATACCATGCGCCAAGGCGCCAGCACACCGGTCCTAGATGATCTCGTAGGGGAGAGCCAGTGGCATCTTACCGGAACAAGCCGCGACTCAACAGCGCCGGAACAACACACTGGACGCCGTCTTCCAAGGCTCCCGGGACATGTGTGGGGCCCATGGCAAAACCACATACCACCGGATGGCGTGGGAACGTCCTGAGGCTCGCACAATCTGCGTGTTATTACCATACGTTACTCGCATGGGATCTGTACAGATTCCGCACACCTGATGACCGGGGGATGAGACACAGGTCCAGCAGCGCTCCACCACGTCATCGGAGAGCGGTGCCCATAGGAGCGTACTTCAGGGTAAGAGCTGGTAAAACACGACATGCTTGTCCCCGTTACCTTGGGGAGAGTTGGCAAGATATGTACTGACAAACCAAAATGTTAGAGCTTAAGTTCGCGCCTATCGAGCGGTGTCCTTCAGATCAGGGGCGTCCCAGAGTCGAGGCCGAGGAGCACCCGCCCCACGGATTCATAGAAGAGGGGTAGCACGTTCATGTTCTGGGCGACGACGTGGACGTCGCGGAAGCAATGCGAGAGGGGACTGGCGTCGGCGATAGCGGTCGTGCCCCCGGCGTGGAACATCGAGTCGACCGCACGGACGGCGCTCTCGACTGCATGGATCCCCGCCAGCCGTAGCTGCGCCCGTTGCTGGACACTGACCGGCGCGTAGGCGGTGAGGGTCTGCCACACGTCAGTGACCAAGTGCGACCGATACGCCCGGGCAGACTCAAGGAGGGCCTCAGCCCGAGCCACCGCCTCCTGGACCTGGACACGCTCTCGGAGCAGGCCCGACATGCCGGTCGGGTACTTACAGGTGGCCAGGGTGATGAGACTGTCGATGGCGCGCCGCGCGATGCCGGTGGCGACGGCGCTGAGGTGGACCGCCGTGAAGACCGCCACTGGGAGCCGCGTGAGGAGATCGGGCCACGGAGAGAGCGCCGTGGGGACCTGAGCCAGACACGCCGGCACGAAGACATCGGTCACCTGCCAATCATGACTACCAGTGCCCCGTAACCCCGCGACGTGCCAGGTGTCGTCCACGGTGACGACGGCACGCGGGAGGAACGCCAGGAGCCGGGCCGGAGGGCCGAGCTCGTCCTGGACATGCCCCGCGCCGTCGCGCAGCTGACAGCCCGCCAGCATCCAATCAGCGTCCAGGCATCCACTACCCAGGCGAAAGCGGCCCGTGATGCGATAGCCCCCGTCTGTGGCGACTGCGGAGCCACTGCCCGCGAACCCGCCAGCAAACAGGACATCCGGGCCGCTGGCGTAGACCTGCATGGCTCCCTCGTGGGGAAGCCGTAGGGCACCGAGGGCGGCCCACGTGCTGGTGGCGAGGTTCCAGCCCGCCGCACTGTTGCCCTCGGCGACGGTCTCCAGCACCTCCAGGCACCCGTGCAAGTCCACGGGCGTGCCGTGCAACGCGGCAGGAACGAGCATCCGGTAGACCCCGGCCGCCCGCAAAGCCACCAGCACCTCCCCTGGGAGCCGACGGTCGCGATCGGTCGCTTCCGTAGCCGCTTGGAGCTGGGGGACACACGCGCGCACTGCAGCGCAGATCTGGGTCGACGTCTCACGACACGTGGCGCCCATGCGAAGTCTCCATGGTACGGGGGCGATCCGCGCGGGGTCTGGCGGGCCCGCCTCGCGGGCCACGCACATCATCGACGCCCCCGCGAGGAGGCGGTCCAGTGGGAGAGGGTCGGCGTGCCGCGTCGGCAGGCATGCCCACCTCCACCCTGACAGCAGACACCCAGGCGCATGAGGTCCCTCACGTCGAGGGACTCAGCGCCTAGGTAACAGGCGTGTATAGAAGTTTCACACGCTATCTTACCACAGTCCCGTCGGGAATGCCCCATGGGCTGCGAAGCCTCCCCCCGCCTCGTACAGCCCATGCAGCATCCGTTCGATGTCAAATGAGCGCGTGCAGATCATAATAGAGGCCCGGCCCTGCGAACCGTCTGGTGCCCTGCAGCGTTGGGGCCTGGGCTTCCCCCTGGCACCCGGCTTGTCACATGACACCCTCGCAGCTCGCTTGCATACGCAGGGGCTAGCGGGATGCCCATTATGACCGGTTCGGCGTTCTTGTGCTGTTCAGGCGGCCTGACCGTTTGGACTGTCTAAGATGGGGCCGTCGATCGTCACCGGTGCGTCATGGCGACGGAATCGCTCGATCGTGGGCTGCAACTCCGGCTTGATGTGATCCTCGTTGTAGCCATTGAAGACATGTCCGATCAACCCACGATCGAGATCGCTTGTGCCCATGAACCAATCGGCGACCGGAAATGTGAGATTGAAGTTGCGCGCCATCATGAGGCCCATGTTGTGGTGGGCAGTGTGATGCCGGCGGATCGTGTTGATGAACGGCACATTGCGCACGAACCAGTTGTCGTGCACATGGCAGCAGTAGTGGAAGGCTTCGTAGAGCAGATAATTGCCGATCATCGTGACCATGAGAACGTAACCGGCATTGGGATGGAGAATCGACCCGAGGAACCAGGCAAAGGGAGCGCCCAGTCCCATGAAGGTAAACAACGCGCGCCATGGAAAGAAAATGATCCGCCACTCGCGGGCGTTCTGCACCGTCATCTCGTTATCGCTGAAATATTGATGATGCTGCCGGGTGTGTCGATGGTAGATCGCGCGGAAGGCCCAGACGTCGACCAACCGGTGCATCACGTATTTGTGGATCCACCATTCGAACATGTTCGAGAAGAAGAGGATCGGAAGAACCAGGAGCCACTCCCAGGACGCATGAACCATGCGGCTCACGCACCATGCGATGGCTGACAACCCCACCACATAGATGCCGCCGAGATGCACCTGGCCCCGGTAGCCCTTACGGACCCGAGCCATGTACTCGGCGCGAAAATTTTTCTGACGCTCACTCATGTTGTGACGTTCAACCAGACTGGTCATCGCGTGTCTCCTTGCAACCTGCCGTTAGAACCTGCTACGAAATGAGAGAAAACATCCCCCTCATACTCACCTACTTAAGGAACTGTTAAATCTATCATTCAATATTCTCTCAGTGAGGCTTGCATTTTTCCACCAAGCTCAAGAATTTCTCGTATTCCTTTTCATCCACGGTATAGTTGTGATCGTCATCCGGAAAGGTGCCAGGCTTCACCTCGCTCACCTACTGTTTCAACCCGCTTACCGCCACGTGTATAGGAATTTTACACACTATGTTGCCACAGTCCCGTCGGGGATGCACCCCCTGGGCTGCGGAGCATCTCCCTAGCCGGGCACGGCCAGGACGGGGGGGTGGGAGACGGGCCGCCGGACCGGCGGGGGGTGGGCTCCTGGTAGCGCGCGGGGACACTGGCAGGTGTGCCGCGCACGGGGGGGCGGATGTCCTGCAAGGGGTCGCCTTCACCCACGCCCACGCCCACACTTTACCCGTGCCTATGCGCTGTGAAAATTACCAATAACGATTTCAGTGGGAGCCATCTTCTGCCGACAAGATTGATAGCATCGCAACGTGTTCTGTGTCGTTGGGTTATAGGAGGTGTCATCTGCAAGAAAAGAAAAATTTGGTCTCATTACTGGATGAACTCCGTGAGCTCTGTGCTACTCAATGTAGTGGTACTTCCTTGATTCTCGCCGCAGGGAACAATATCGCCCAATTTGTGCTCGACAAAGGGGAGATTGTCGCGCTGGCCTACAACAGCAAGCGTGGTGCTGACGCCCTTCCGCTCATCCGTCAGATCACCATGGGCTCTACACGTTTTGTACAGAACGCCTTGCTCTCTGGCACCACACCGCTCGTGCCAACGGCAGTGCTTTTAAACGCTCTGGGTAAAAGCGCCACGGCTCCAGCCCGCCCGCCGACATCGTCTGGCATGCAGGGAGTCCGCATAGATCGCACACATGAGGTACGGGCAGGGCCTAGTGTACAAGTTGTCCAGTCCTCACAAGCAGGGCAGGAAGCGGTAACAGCCCCTGTAGGTGGGCGTGTGGCAGTCTGCCAGCTCATGTCGGAAGTCATGAACAGCCTGATTGAGAGGTTTGGGGACCACGGCTTTGGACGTGACAATCTTGTAAAAGTGCTGGGGCATCGCCTGCGGCGGCTCCAGACACAATATCCGTTTCTCGCACAGGTAGGCCTGATGACCAGCAAGATTGACTTTACACCCCTGGTTGCCTCCTCGGCACCCGTGGAGAGCCTGGCACAGGCCTGGAGCACATTAATACAGGAGGTGTATCAGAGTGGTCTGGATAATATAGGGCTTAAAAAAACACAGGAGTACTATCAGCAAGTGTCTGCCACCTATAGTGCACGCGCTCAGGAGATCTGGGCTCAGGTAGGAGTGACCAATCCATTACCACAAATCTAAGGCTCGCTATGGAGGTGAACAAGAAAGGGAGGCTGTATGCAAACGCAAGTCAAGGCACCGCAGGTCAACGAGATCCACAAGGCAGGCAAGGTACGTCGCATGATTCCTGGGATGCTGCTGGCAGGGGGCTTGGGCTACCTGGCCATCTGTCTGGCAGATTTCAGTCCGTATCTAGATGCCCTCGTCGTCGGCCTGGTGCTGGGCATGTTATTCCGCCTGTGCTTTGGGAACCGCGAAGCCTGCAATCCAGGCTTTGTCCTGACAGGAACACTCTTGATGCAGATTGGCTTGATTCTCTACGGCGTTAATCTCAATTTCACCCGGCTTTTTCATATGGGGTGGCAAGTGCCTCTTCTCATCGTGGCCCTACAGGGCGTCGTCATCTCTGTCAGCTTGGTGGTGGCGCGGAAGCTCCGCATGGATGAAAAGACTGGAGAAGGATGCTGAGCCATACCAGCGTTACTAGCCTTGCAGCCCACCGATCATGCGACATCGCCTCACATCCTATGCTGTGACCTGTACCGGATGACGGACTACTGCCCAGAAAGCATAACCGAGCTCATTCCATGGCACAGTCTTAGGCTGGATCTGGCCTCGCTCGTCTCTGGCGCGGGTCATGAGTGTATACGTTCCCGGCTGGGCCTCCCAGACAAAATCCCAGCGCACCCCAGCTCGGGCCAGATTGGGTGTGCGGAGCGTGGCAAGGTGCCAGCGTTTGCCGGTATCCAGGCTATACTCTACGGTGACAATTTTCCCGTAGGGTGACCAGGCATATCCACGTATGAGGTGGGAACCAGCCGGTAGCATCGCCGGCCAGGGGAGGGCAATCGCGCTCTTCGGGGTCTGCAGCGTAAGCGCCGGGCCTTTAGCGGGTGGTTTCTCCAGAAAATCAGGCCCGACCATTACATAGTCCGTAGTGTTCTTTTGCACCGCCAATGCCTGTTCTGACACGTGAATTTTCCCTACCCATTTAATACTGGCGATACCGATCCATCCTGGCACTAGTATCCGCGCCGGAAAGCCATGATCAGGCGAGAGCGTGTCCCCATTCATCGCATACACGAGCAGCGTGTCGTCTTCGAGTGCTTTGGCGATTGGCATGGGGCGCTCAATATGACGCGCATCCAAGCCGGTTGGCATGACGTCCACAGCGGTGCGTTTGAGGCCAGCGCGTTGCAGGATTTCCTTGAGGGGTACGCCTGTCCATTCAGCAATACCAAAAGCCCCGAGGCGCCACGGGGTGCCTTTCGCGGGTTTGTCCAGCACTTCTTGGAAGAAGGTGCGACCATTCCCGGCGCATTCGAGATAGCGTGTTACGGAGAGTGAAGGCAGGCGCAAGAGTTCGTCGTATGACAGTTCCAAGGAGCGTTTCACGCCAGAGCCTTCCACCTTCAAACGCCAAGTTTTGAGGTCAATCGTTGGTGAGGGGTCGTGGTTGCGGATAAAGAACAGCGACGTAGGAGTCAGATAACCGCGGCCATACATCTGTTCCCAGCGCATTTCCTGGTTCAAGCCGTGACTGATAAACCATTCTGCTGGCGTCTCTTTGACGTGCGGTCGTGGTGGTGCCGCTTGCGGTGTCTGGGGCTGTACCTGGGGCTGTGCCACACCGGTGGCCAGCAGTGTGACGCTGCTGGCTCCTGCGATACTTTGTAAAAATAGACGCCGGGACACGCGCGTGCTGGGAGCCGGTGTGTTCATCTGTTCTGTCTCGTGTGGTTTTGACATCGCAAGTTCCTCTTTGGTGATCGGCAAAAAATCGTAACAACTTTCGGCCTCGATCATGGGATCAGCCACCTGGCTTCAATACGCCCCGAGAAAAATGAGCGACTCACCCCCAGCAAAGGTTGCAACGAGTTGGCGCCCTCGACATCATGAGTCATGATCATTACAAGGCGAGGGATTGCCAAAGGAGGTCGTTGTGGGCACCAGAATCCAAGCCAAGTCACAAAGCAACCCTGAGCGCCAGCCGCACTGGGACCGTTTCGAGCGAGCTGACCTGTGTGCGGGGTATCTGCTTAAGGCGAGACAATGGGGTGTCGGTCAGGTACGCTGAGGAACTGTATTCGGCCACGAGTGCAGTCACCCTCCCGAGAACCGACCGCCATGAGATTGTGGGCTAAAAGTCGTCTGATTTTCAACGCTTTTTGTGACAACGCCACGTAGAGCATCCGGCAAGTTGCCCAGCACATCGGGCTCTCCAAGAGGAGCGTGCATCGTCTCACACAGGCGGGGGTGTTACTCGTCGGTGCGCCTGGGACGGGCAAGACCCTCCTGGCCAAGGCGGTGGCGGGAGAAGCCACGGTGCCCTTCTTCAGCTTGAGCGGCACCGGCTTTGTCGAGATGTTCGTGGGGGTCGGGGCGGCGTGCGTGCACGATCTTTTCGAACAGGCCCAGGCCAAGGCACCCAGCATTCTCTTCATTGACGAGTTGAATGCGCTGGGGAAAGCGTGCGGCATCAGCTCGATGATGGGGGAGCACGATGAGCGCGAACAGACCCTGGAACCTGGTACTCTCCACATGTATAGGAATTTTACACGCTATGTTGCGACAGTCTCGTCGGGCATCCCCCCAGCCGGTCCGGCGGCCCGCCCCCCCGTTCTGGCCGTGCCCGGCTTGGGGGTGGGCTCCTTTGAGTGGGAGGTTTTTTAAGGTATTGATCCTGCATACGCGTTGCCTCCAGCCGCCTCCGGTGTTGTCCCGCGCCCCCTCACGCCGCCTCCGGCAGGAGCATCCCCGGTGCACAGGGCTTCTCCTCCCACACGGGCACGGCGGGCCACGGTTCTGGCACAAAGCACCCGCAGGCCAGGGGTCGTGGCGCCGCAGCGCTACCAACCGCCGCACCCACCCCTGGCGCAACACGCTCACTAGCCGTAGGCGGGGCGCCCGCCGCGTCCGCGGCTGCGGCGGGCACAACGCATTCTCGTCGAGCACCGTGCTGGCGGGAAGCGCCGCCTCTGCGGCTCCGCCCACCCTGAGCAGCCACAACGTCGCGACCGCGACCCGCCCGCCCCAGCACCAAACGCGCGGGCTGGATGGCTTCTCCGTGTACGGTGCCATGGCCAGCCCGCGCGTTTGGTGCTCTTCAACCCTTGTTCGATCCAGGCCCGCAGGCCATACCAGCCTGCTGCGCTGGCCTCCGGCGGCCGAGTGGGCAGGATCAGCCACGGATCGTTGTCGCCTCCTCCCAGCACGCCCGCACGGGGCCCGAGACTTGGGGCCGTGTGCAGGCCAGACCCACGCCGCGCCCACGCGTCCCGGGTCGTGGGACGCAGGGCCGCCAGGGCCGCCAACCCGGCGCCCCGGCGGGCCGAACGCTCCCACCCGTGTTGCTGCGCACCAACGGAGGCCACCCCAGGTGCGTGCTGCGCCGCAACAACCAGGGTGCAGACACGCCGCGATCGACTCACACGAGCACCATCCAGCCCTGGGGGCTCGCTGGGCGCCGCTGCCGTCACAGCCGTAGCGTAGCCCCCGCGCCGCCAGGCGTGTATGGCGCAGGCGCTATCCAGGGATGCGCCGTGACGCGCCTGGCTCGATCCCGCTGCCCCTGTGACACGGGTTGAATGCCATGGGGTTCCCTGCTATGCTGGCTGATGTGACGATGCTGTCCCTTGAACCATGGAGCCTGGCATGCAACGCGACCGATACCGTCTCACGTCCACCGAGCACCCCGCGGGGCCGACGCACCTGCCTGCAGGCCGCCGGACCCGATGCGGCCCCAGACGTCAGGCAGGGCGCCGGCTGCTTGCCAGCTGGTTTGTGCTCTGGGGGCTCCTGCTGCCCCTCGCCGCGCAGGAGCCCTCGCGCGAGCCCACGGGAGAAGTACGCTTTGCCATGCACATTACGCTGGCGCCTACCTGGTTTGACCCGGGCGAGGCGCTGTCCTCGAACACGCCCTATCTCATGCTCTATCTGGTACACGATGCCCTGGTCAAGCCCATGCCAGGCCAGCGCATGGCGCCCTGCCTGGCGGAGAGCTGGACCGAGAGCCCTGACGGGTTGGTCTACGAGTTCAAGCTCCGCCAGGGCCTGACCTTCCACAACGGTGACCCCTTCACCGCTGACGATGTGGCGTTTTCCTTCCAGCGCTATCACGGCGGCACGGCCAAGGAGCTACACGACAAGGTCAAGAGTGTGGACATCCTCGATCCGTACCGCATCCGCTTTACCCTCACAGCACCCTGGCCCGATTTCATGACCTTTTACGGCACGATTGCCTCGGGAGCCGGGTGGATCGTCCCGAAGCGCTATCTGGAAAAGGTCGGCGTCGATGCGTTTAGACAGCAGCCGGTCGGCCTCGGGCCGTACAAGATCGTCAGCCACAAACCGGGTGTCGAGATTATCGCCGAAGCCCATACAGCCTACTGGCGTAAGGTCCCGGAGGTGAAGCGTCTGGTGTTCACCTCGGTGCCGGATGAGACGACGCGCCTGGCCATGCTCAAACGCGGCGAAGCGGATATTACCTATGCCCTGCAGGGCCAGGTGGCCGAAGAGGCGCGGCAGACCCCAACGTTGCGGATTCAGCCGGTAATGCTCGGCGCCATCTGGTGGCTCGACTTCCCCGAGCAATGGGACCCCAAGTCGCCCTGGCACGATCATCGCGTGCGCCAGGCGGCCAGTCTGGCGATTGACCGGCAAGCCCTGAACGAGGCCGAGATGCTGGGGCAGTCACGTCTAAGCGGCGCAGTCGTGCCGCCGGAGTACGAGTTTTCGCTGGAGTTGCCCACGCCAGAGTACAACCCGGAGCGCGCCAAGCAACTCCTCAAGGAGGCTGGCTATCCGCAGGGGTTTGACGCCGGGGAGCTGACGCCTATCGCGCCGTATTTTTCCCTGGCGGAATCGGTGATCAATTACTTACAGGCCGTCGGCATCAAAGCGCGGCTGCGCACCATGGAACGGGCGACGTTTTTCAGCATGCGCCGCGAGCGCACCCTCAAGGGGCTCATCCTGGATGGCCCAGGGGTGGCGGGGAATGCCTCGACCTGGCTCGATGGCTTTGCGATGAGCTGGGGTTCACGCTCGTCGGGTGGGTATCCGGACCTAGAAGCGCTGTTCAAACAACAGTCGCAAGAACTGGACCGGGGCAAGCGCGAAGCCCTGCTGCACCAACTGCAGCGCGGTATTGCCGAGCGGGTCATGGTGGCACCGTTCTTCCAATTTGCCTGGATGGTGGGGGTGAATCGCCGTGTGGTGGAACCGTCGCTGGGGCGGATCCTGACGTATCCCTATACGGCGCCGTATGAAGACATCCGCCTGGCCCAATAGGCTGACGAGGCTCTGCTATGCCTGACACGATCTTGGCAACGCTCGTAAGCCTGATTGCCACGTTGAATGCCCTGCATACCGTCGATCATGTGGTGCGCGGCGATCTACACTGGCCTCTCGACGGGCCGTCAGTCGCTTTTGTGCTCATTACGGTGGCCACGTATGGCGTGTTGGGCTTCGGCCTGGTCTGGTATCGGGCGCGTCGGGTCGGCCCACGGTTCTGGACTATCGTCGGGGGAGTCGGCGTGGCCTTCGGTTGGCTGGCCCACTTTAGCCCCTGGACCGATCAGCCCCCGGCGATGATCGTGGCCGCCTATACGTCGCGCCTGGCTGGCGGGTTGGCGCTCGCGTGTCTCCTGGCGCTCATGCTGCTTGTGCTCAGCGTCACGGTGTATGCGGGCGGGTTGTGGCGTGCCACGTCGCACGCTGGTTTGCAGAGCAAGATGGAGTGAAAACGATGAAGATGCAATGGATTGAGTGGGTTAGTCTTGGCCTGCAGCTGGCGGTGCTGGCCGGGTCGGCGCTGGCGCAGCCCGCCGCGCGACCCTCTGACGCGGAGATACTACGCCAACAAGGCGCTGCGGCCTTGGCCGCGGCGCACGGCGAGAGACCGCGCTATGGGGGCAAATTCATTAGCGCCGGGGTTGAGGCCACGCCGCTGTTTGATATGCACCAAACGTCCTTCGGGGGGGTCTACGCGGCCACGGCACCAGCCTACAATTGCCTGGTGCGCACCAGCCCCTACGATCCCATGGCGCTGGAGGTGGTCCCGGAGCTGGCGCAGTCGTGGGACATCAGCCCGGATGGCCAAACGATCACCTTTCACCTGCACCAGGGGGTGAAGTGGCATGACGGCATGCCGTTTTCCTCGGCGGATGTGCTCTACACTATTGAGCGCATTATGCACCCGCCGCCGAACATGGTCAGCCCGCGTGGCCCGGTGTTCAACGCCTTGATCGCGCGCGCCGAAGCGCCGGACGCGCACACGGTGGTGGTGCACGGCAAGGGACCATCGGCCCTGTTGCTGTCCCTGTTTGCCAACGGCTGGAATGTCATCATCCCCAAGCACATTGTCGAAAAAGATCCGATCAATGCCCTGAAAAGCCAGGTCATCGGCACCGGCCCGTTCCGCCTCAAGGAACCGCCGACCAGTGCCCTGTGGCAGTATGAGCGCAACCCGGAGTATTTTCTCAAAGGGCTGCCCTACCTCGATGCCCTGGAGATTCACTTGATCACTGACCCGCAGGCCCTGGCCACGGCGCTGCTGAGCAAGCGCGTCTTCTGGACCAATAGCTACGCCACGTCCACGCTGGACCGCGATCTGGCCCAGGCGGTGGTGCAGCAAAACACGAACCTGGTGTTGGCCAAGACCCCATCGCTGGCCCTCGCCTACTTGAGCATGCACACCGGCAAAGCGCCGTTCGATGACCTGCGCGTGCGTCAGGCCTTCAGCGAAGCCCTGCGCCGGGAATCCCTGGCCGAGTTCGGCAAGCAGACCGGCATGGTGGGCACGGGGACGTACCCCGCTGGTCCCTGGGCCATGCCCCCAGCCAAGCGGGCGCAACTCATCGGTTACGGGGAAGATATGACCAAGCGCCTGGCACACGCGAAGGCGCTCCTCACGGCTTACGAACAGGACAAAGGCCAGGTGGACTGGAGTAAAATCAAACTCCAGTGCGCCACCAACCTGCCGGTGACGTGTGAAAATGCCCAGGTCGTCCAGCAGTTACTGAAGAAAGCCGGTGTCAACATCACCCTGGATCCGATGCTCCTGGCCCAACAGCGTGGCAACGAGGTGTCCGGGGACTATCTCCTCTCCACCCTACTGGCCGGCTTTGACTTTGATGACCCGATCGATGTCTTTGGCCAACTCTATGTCAGCAAGGGCGGACGGTGGTATCAACGCAGTGCTCTGCCCGAACTCGATCAACTCTTCGAACAGCAAAAATTTCTCCGCGATCCCGAGGCACGCCGGCAGGTCGTCCAGGCCATGGATACCTTGGCGATGAACGACGCGGCGTTTCTCATCTTGCAGTGGGTAGACGCGTTCCACGTGCGCCAGCAGTTCGTCAAAGGCTGGCTGGCCACCCCCAACGCCCGCAGTACTAACGCCCGGATGGATTACGTGTGGATGGATCTCCCAGAATTACCACACGAACGCAAGTGACTCCTCTCCGGCATGCATGTCGGAGCTTCTCGGGGCAAGCCCCAGAGACACTAGCCCATGTCTCAAAATGTGAAGCGCGGCGTTGTGATCTCGAGCCATGGACAACTGGCAGGCCGGGCATTGATGCAGACGTTGGCTGAGCGTTTTGGGCACACGGTTGCCACACCTGGAGCAGTCTTCCGGTCTCCTGGACTGGGCGGCGGCGGTGCGCCGTAGCTGCCGCCTTGGACCTCCTCGACCCCGTAATCACCGCGATGATCCACGATGCGCAGACCGTAGGCGAACCACAGCGGTCGCGGACCCTCCGTAACCTGGACACCGTGGCCCTGCAACTCTGGGATGCCATCCAGGTGCTCTTGGAGGCGCAGATGACGATACCGCCGTCCACCGCGAGACCTTGCCTTGCCTGATCGTCGAGGAATCGCGAACAAGTGTCCGTCGACAGCGATGTGCTACAAGATGCACCTGGAAGCGGTGGGGGCGATCAGCCAAATTCCGACCGCGTACCCAAGGCAACGCTATATCGAGCCGCTCCTGCGCGGCGAGGTGTTTGCCGCCGCACCGGGTGGTGAGCCGCATGGCCAGACCGGTGAAGACTGGACCCCCGTCCGCCAAAAGGTCACCACACTGCCGCGCGTGGCAGCAGGCCTCCAGATCGATCACGTGCGCAAATCGTACGTGACCTCGGCGGGACACGCCACGCACTATGTCATGTTCTGTCGTGTCGAAGGCGGCAGAACAGAAGGCCCGCCGGAACTCTTGATGTTCAAGCACGACGAGGTAGAGTGGGAGACCATTGGCGCGTGGAACGGCTTGGGCATGCGTGGCAATAGCAGCGCCCCGATGCTCTTCAACGGTGTGGTGCCGGAAGCAAACCTGGTTGGCATCGAGCTTGTGGATCAAAGCGTCCCCGTGATGGCCAAATACATGGCGCCCTGTCAAATTCTCACCTACGGAGCCGCTGACCTCGGTATCGCGTCAGGGGCGTTCGAGATCGCGTGCGCGGAAGGCGACAAGCGCTTCCCGAGTGGTGGGCACCGGTTAGACAACCCGATCAATCAGCGCCGCATGGCGGAGATGAGCACGCAAAGAGAAGCGGCGAGGGCTCTATTGCACGCAGTGGCGGCCATGGCGGACGCGGGACGAGCCACCTCAGTCCTCCCTCCCTTGCAGGCCAAAGTCTTCTGTGCCGAGGTCGGCGTGCGCGTCACGACGGATCTGATCAGCATGTTCGGAGGAACGGCTTTCGCGGGTCGCCTCCCGTTCGAGAGGTACTTTCGCGACTCTCGGGCTGGTCTGGTGATGGGACAGGCAAACGACGTGGCATACGAAACTATCGGCACGTTGCTGTTTCCAGAGCACTGGTCTGAGAGGCTGTCCGGAAACTAATGGCTAATAAATCAACCTCTTAGAAATCTCTAAAAGCGCAGCAAGCGGCTCATTATCCAGCAAGTGCGTTTTGAGCCTTGCCGGGCATGTAGCATAAGCCCTTCTCTTCTCAAGGTTTTATTTCCAGGCAGCCTCTGAGATGCTTGCGGCGTAAGACCTCGCGCCTCTGGTCGAGCAACCGATGTGGCGACTCTATGTGACCTCCCAGCGAGGCGTGCTGTATAGGTGTACATGTGAGCCGCTAATCGACGATCCCGCGCCACGGCGTTTTCCGCAGCGATACCGTGTGCTTGATGACGTGGGAGCATCTCGTACACGCGACACCGATGCTCGACGACTGTGAGGAGGAAAAGTCGTTTCTAGATGATGCTTGACGACGAGATGTCAGAAAAGTCACCGTGCGGCAGTGCTCGACGACATAGCGTCGGAATATTAGACAATAAGTGATGCTTGACGACAGGCAGTCATCTGGCACGCTCTCCACGCCTACCTGACTCCTACCTGTCGTAAAATTCGTGTCAGAGCGATACTTGACGACATTCTGTCGCAAAGCGCGGACGATAGAAGGTACTTGATGACATTGTCCGGCCGAGCGGCAGCGTGACACGCCGCCATTGGTGTCGTCTAGTCTGGAAAATCCTGGGGCTTGACATTTTTATGTTGTCTGGTGCATTATAGAAAGGCACTTGATGACTCTCTCGTAGAAAGCCAGGCTATTGGCGTGTGCTTGACGACTGGGAGATGTCGGGTATTGAGATTAGAGGTGCTTGGCGTCTCCCAGTCGTAAAATCCTGCTGCGGGAGGTGCCGGATGATGCGGAGTCGTCGAATACAGAGTTCGGCCCTGCGGGCGGGAGGGAATCTCCCCACGACCAGGAGACCCACGCACCACCGCACCACCGCGCCTGTCCCACACCGAGGAGCCCCAAGCAAGGACATCGAAGACCGGGACATGCAAGAG
>SXGT01187945.1_pt1 | contig 16701 bp, 16 predicted proteins | sample 3176221 | NCBI WGS metagenome assembly SXGT01 (sample SAMN11356862, study PRJNA531348) | freshwater metagenome | isolation source: freshwater sample F1-120 | place: China: Fuxian Lake, Yuxi | collected 2017-12-25 | reverse complement strand
GGGTGCCGCTCCGCTCCGGGAGTTCCGGGCGACGCTGCCCTGGTACCTGCGGGGCGGGTTCCGGCTGGTCGGCAAGCGGTTCCTTCGGGCCTATCCCTACTCCGAGGCCTACTTCCTCCCCATGGCGCGGAGGTTCCGGGCCGAGCTCTCGCTGCCGCTCGTCCTGCTGGGCGGGATCAGCGAACGTGCCACCGCCGAGACGGCCCTCGACGAGGGGTTCGACCTGGTGGCGCTCGGTCGGGCGCTCCTGCACGACCCGGACCTGATCCGCTCCTGGCAGGACGGAACCGCCACGGCGTCCGGCTGCGTGCACTGCAACCGGTGCATGCCGACGATCTACACCGGCACGCGGTGCCCGCTCGTCGACCCGCGCCCCGGTGACCGACCGGTGGTGGTGGGCGCGTGAGCACTCCAGCGGTCCCCCGGGTCGACGGCCGGACTGCGTCCGCCGATGACGTCGCCGGGCTGGTCGCCGAGCGTGGGGTGTGCATCGTCGAACGGCTCGTGGACGAGGCGACCTGCGACGCCGTGCTGGGGGAACTCCAGCCCCATCTGGACGCGGTGCGACCGGGAGCCGACGACTTCGAGGGCCGCAGCACCCGCCGGGTCGGTGCGATCCTGGGGCGGTCGGCGTCGGCGGTCGGACTGGTGGCCAACGAACTGGTGCTCGACGTCGCCGACCGGGTGCTCGGTCCCGACAAGTCGACCTTCCAGTTGCACCTGACCCAGGCCATCGCCATCGGCCCGGACTCGCCGGCGCAGGCGCTGCACCGCGATCAGTGGTGCTTCGACTTCCACGCCTTCCCGCCGGAGATGGTGGTGGAGGTGTCGACCATCTGGGCGCTCACCGACTTCACCGAGGTGACCGGTGCGACCCGTGTCGTCCCCGACAGCCATCGCTCCGCCGAGGTGACCGCCACCGACGCCGATGCCGTGCCGGCGGAGATGCCGCGCGGGTCGGTCGTGGTCTACACGGGCTCCACCGTCCACGGAGGCGGAGCGAACCGCAGCGACGGGACCCGGGTCGGGCTGAACGTCGACTACACGCTGGGCTGGCTGCGCCAGGAGGAGAACCAGTACCTGTCGGTGCCGGTCGAGGTGGCGAGGTCGTTGCCCGAGCGGGTGCAGCGGCTGATGGGCTACTCCATGGGCAGCTACGCGCTGGGCTACGTCGACGACCTGCGGGACCCGATCTCGGTGCTGCGGCCGGACCGTGGGTCCACCGGGTTCGCCGCCGACTGACAGCCGCCGGCGGGACGTTCGTTCCGACCGGTCAGGGCAGGGCGTCGATCTCGAGGGTGATGTTCCCGTCGTCGTAGTACGAGGCCGGGATCACCAGGATCCGGTGCGCTCCGGACTCGGTGAGTGTGTAGGTGGACCACGGGTCACTCACGAACGGGGGTTCAGGGTCGCGCACGCCCGGGACGGTCGACCCGCCGGGCGAGGTGACGACCACCGCCGGCTTCAGGCCCGGCGGGTCCAACGTCCGGAGCCGGACCTGGGCCCCGGCGGGTGCCTCGTAGGTCACGTCGAAGGACTGACCGGGAATCCGGCCGACCGCCGGCCAGGAGCCCTCGCCACGCACGCCCAGGTCCAGGTCTGCGCTCAGCAGGAGGTTCGTCCCGGCCGATCCGTAGTTCGGGTTGCCGGTCAGGGCGATCAGGTAGGTCCCGGTGGTGGGCAGCACGTACCGGCTGCCCCGGCTGGGCAGCCCTCCCGGGAACGGCACGTCGCCGGGCAGCCGGAGCTCGACCGAGTAGGCGGAGTTCGAGGTGGCGATGCCGAGCGCCTCGCCCGCGGTGCCGGCGTACCGCAGGTCGGCGTGCTGTCCCGGGAGCAGCTCCGGTACCGCCGTGGCCCCGAGCCCGGCGTCGACGGCCGGGAGGTCGTGGCTGATGTACGCGTTGGACAGCTCGACCTCGAGTCGGTACGTGCCGGTCACCGGCAGGGTGACCTGGGCACTGCGCACGCCGTTGTTGGTGATCTCGGCGCCCCCGGGTGCGGTGATCCGCTGGACTCCGTAGCGGTTGAGCCGCTCCCCGGCGGTGCCGGCGTAGCTGAAGGTCAACCGCTGCCCGATGAACACCGAACCGAGCCGACCGAGCCCGGTCGGACCGCGGTCCTCGTCCCGGCTGACGGCGAGCAGGTAGCGCCGCACCCCCGGGTCGGCGTCGGGGTAGCGGAGCTGGATCGAGTACCGGCCCGTCACCGGCAGGATGAACCGCTTCGTGTAGCTCCCGCGCAGCTCCACCGCCGGCACGACGGCGCCGCCCGGCGCCACCAGCGTCAGCGACGGGGTCGACGTCTCACCCGTCCGCGTGTCGGTGAAGTACAGGTTCAGATCCTGTCCCGCCACGCCGTCGTAGCCGTAGGTGACCGGTGAGACGATCGAGTACTCGCCGTCGTAGTACCCCTGGGTGACGACCGTGCCGCCCGAAGGTGCGGCGCACCCGGCGGCGACCAGCACCACCGCGAGGACCGTCCCGAGCAGGACCGGCAGCGGCCGGCGCCCTCGGCGCCGGGGTCCCTGCGATGCATCCGTCCTCACGTCGGTGCTCACGTCGGCTCCTCTCCGGCCGCTGACGGCGGGTCGTCAGCGGCTCCCGGGTGGAGGGTAGACCCCATGATCGCAGCGGTCACCCGCGATCCCAGGGCGATCAGCGGAGGGAGGGGGATTCGAACCCCCGGGACCGTTGCCGGCCCAACGGTTTTCAAGACCGTCGCATTCGTCCGCTCTGCCATCCCTCCCGTCGTCGTGCGGTCGGTCCGCGGGGTGCAGTCCCGAGGCCCGCCGCCCGACTCACGGCGTTGGAGCGCCGCTCCCCACGCCGCCGGTGAGGCAGCCCATGTAGGCGATCACACCGGCCTCGCCGGCGTTCTGCGGCGGGACCCAGTCACCCAGGTCACGCCACTCGAAGGCACCGTCGACGTCGCACACGCCCCAGAACGCGAACGGCATGGTGGCCCGGTCGCCGGCCTCATCGAGCTCGACCGGTCCGCTCACCCCGGCGAAGCCGTTGGCGGCGGCGGCGAAGGCGTCGCGGAGCTGGGCGCCGCTCGACTCGAAGCCGGCCTGCTGGAGGGCGGCGACGACGATCAGCAGTGCGTCGTAGGCGCCGTAGGCGAGCGGCTCGGGCTCGGGCAGCGCGGCGGTCAGCGCCTCGGACGGCGTGGCGGCGTCCCCGGCGATGGTCGGCAACGGACTCGGGTAGCCGCGAGCCGGGCCGGCGGCGAAGGCGGCGGCGGTCGTGTCGGTGATCAGCGCCTCGGACTGGGCCGATCCGTCACCGCCGTAGAACGCCGTGTCGGCGAGTCCGGTGAGGGTGCTGGCGGCGGCCAGGATGTCGGCCACCTCACCGAAGCCCGCCAGGTAGACGACGACCTCCTCCTCGCCGTCGGCACCGGCGACCGCGTCGGCGATCTGCTGGGCGACCGCCGCGTAGTCGGCGCCGTCGGCCGGGTAGACGATTGTGCCCGGCACCACGGTCCCGCCGCGGGCGGTCACCGTGGTCGAGACGGCGGACGCCAGACCGGCGTTCCCGGCGTCGTCCCGATGGGCGATCACGACCTTGCGCGGACCCGGGTTCACCATGATGAGGTCGCCCGAGGCGACGCCCTCCACCTGGTCGGTGGGGATCATCCGGAACAGGGCATCGCCCGGGATGGCGAGGGTCGAGGCGGTGCTGCTCTGGCTGATGACGAGCATGCCCTGCTCGTCGGCGAAGGACAGCACCTCCTTGGCCTCGGAGGAGGTCTGCGGGCCGATCACCGTCGTGACGCCGGCCTCCTGCAGGCTCTGGATCTCCTTCAGCGCCGTGGCCGGGTCGCCGCCGGTGTCCCGCACGTCCAGGGTCACCTCGACCCCGTTGGCCCCGGCCTGGGTCACGGCGGCCTCGAGGGCGGCCTTGGACCCCTGACCGAGCGAGGCGCCGTCGCCCGACAGGTCGAGCAGCGCGCCGATGGTCACGGCTCCCTTCGCAGCACCGCCCGCGGCGGTCGTCGTGGTCGAGGACGAGTCGTCGCCCCCGCAGGACGCGGCCACCAGACCGATCGAGGCGAGCAGGACGAGCGGGATCAGCAGTCGGCGCATCCGGTCAGGCTACGGGGTGGGGCCCGCACATCGGCGGTCCCTGCTCAGCGGATCTGGTCGCGCAGGTTCCGCACCCAGTCGTCGGCCGCCCGCTGCGCCGTGGTGACCTCGTCCCGCCGAGCGGGAGCGGCGGCGCCGGCGGCCGGGTAGGAGCCCAGGAACTTCACGTCCGCCTGCGTCGACTTGAGCGAGCGGAGGCAGTCGGCGACCACCTCGTCGGCGACGTGCCCGTCGAGTTCGAGGAGGAAGCAGTAGTCGCCGAGCGAGGTCTTGGTCGGCCGGCTCAGCAACAGCGTCAGGTTGATCGACCGAGCGGCGAACTCCTGGAGGATCGACAGCAGCGACCCGGGCCGGTCGGCCTGCTGGAACACCACGATCGACGTCTTGTCGTGGCCGGTCGGAGGCGGGATGCCGTCCCGGGCCACGACGACGAACCGGGTCCGGTTCTCGGCGTGCGACTCGATCTCCTCGGCCAGCACGTCCAGTCCGTAGACCTCGGCGGCCCGGCGGTTGGCGATGGCGGCGAGCCCGGTGTCGTCGGATGAGGCACACGCCTCGGCGGCCTCCGCCGTGGAGTTGGCGGCGAGCGTCGTCACCCCCGGCAGGTGCTCTCGCAGCCAGTCCCGACACTGCGCCGTGGCGACGGGGATGGAGCAGACCCGCGTGATGCCGTCCAGCGTCACACCGGGTCGGACCAGGAGGTGGAGCGAGACGGGCTCCACGAGTTCCCGCTGGATCGCCAGGTCGACGTCGAAGGCGAGCGTGTCGATGGTGGCGTTCACCGTGCCCTCGATCGCGTTCTCGATCGGTACGACGCCCAGATCCGCCCGGCCCTCGTGGACGGCGAAGAGCACCTCGGCCATGGAGGGGAGGGGGATCAGTTCGGCGGCGGCCAGATCCGGCTGCGAGAGCACGGCCTGTTCCGTGAAGGTGCCGCGGGGACCCAGGTAGGCCACCGAACGTGGGGCCCCGGTCGTCGCACGGTCGTCCTGCATGGGCAGCAGGGTACCGGGGCGTCCTGCGGGCCACGGGACCGGTTGCGCCGTGGCCGTTCGTCCGGTCGGCAGGTACCGTGAGTCCGTGACCACCACGGGGGCGGCCGGGTCGGAGCGGGCGGCAGCGGTCGACGGGCGCGCCGGTGCGGGGCCCGACGTCGTGACTCGTTGGATCGGCTCGGCCTGGTCGGACCAGGCCATCGTCTGGGCCTGGGTCCCGTTCGCTGCGCTCGGCTGGCTGCTCGCCGGCACGGTCGCCACGGCGGTCGCTGCGACCTACGCGTTCAGCTACAGCCACCAGCTCCTGACGCTGCCGCTCGTCTACGGCGACCGCGACACCTTCCGCTCGCGGGCGGTCGTCTTCACGGTCGCTCCGTTCGTGGTGATCGCCGCCGTCGCCGTCCTGTGGACCCAGGCGTTCGTCGTGCTGGCGCTCGTCGGGGCCACCTGGAACGTCGTCCACACGCTGCTGCAGCGCTACGGACTCGTCCGGATCTACGGCCGGAAGGTGGGTCAGGACACTCCCGGCGTGGAGCGGCCGCTCCTGTTCGCCGCGTTCGGCGCCGCCCTGGCGACCGCGATCGCGTCGCCCCGGCTCGGCGAGCAGTTCCGTTCCGGTGTGCTCGACGTGGGCGAACCGGGGATGAACACGTGGACCGCCGAGCTGCTCACCGACGCCCGGCCCGTCGCCACCGTGCTCGCCGTGCCGCTCGTGGTGTTGACGGCCGTGCTCGGCGTGCGCTGGTGGCGGCAGGAACGCGAACGTCCGCAGAACCGCGCCAAGCACTGGTACCTAGGGAGCACCCTGGTGATGTTCGCCATCGCTCCGTTCGCCCCGATGGCGGCGCTGCTCGGATTCATCGGCAGCCACGCCGCCGAGTACTACGTGGTCGTCGCGCGGTCGTTGCGCTCCCGGACGCAGACGAAGCCCGGGTCGAACCTGGCCCGGGTGACCCGCGTGCTGCGACCGTGGCCGACGGTGGTCCTCTTCGGTGTCGGGGCGGTGTGGTTCGTCTACTGGTCCATGACGACGAGCGTGGCGATGGCGGCGTTCGTCGTGGCGCTCTCGGCGAGCGCCCTCCACTTCCTCTACGACGGGATCATCTGGCGGACGGGCCGACCCGCGTACGCCGTGACGTTCCGCGGCGTGATCCCCTCACGGACGCCGGTGGGCGTGGCGCCAGAGTGACCGGTAGGTCGGCCAGGCCAGTTCGTCGCTGACGTAGCCGGCGGCCTCCAGCTCCCGGTGGAACTCGGGCAGCCGGGCGAACGGGACGCCGATGTCGACGTGGTGGGCCAGGTGCCACCCCGTGTTGAAGGGCACCATCCAGAACCGGGCCGTGGGTGACTGGCGCACGTGGTGGGTGGTCCGGCGGCGGTCGTCGGACTCCTGCATCCCGCCGTGCTCGGCGACCGCCCGGAGTCGGTTGAGGACGCGCCACACCGTCATCCAGGGGAGCAGCCAGAACAGCGGATACACCCACCAGTCGCCGGTGAGCCCCCAGAGCCCCAGCCACAGGGCGACCTGCCAGAGCGTGATCCGCAGTGCGACCGGCCGGGCCGTCGGGGAGGCGAGCGCCCGCACGAGCAGCATCAGGTTCTTCCAGCCGGAGCTCCCCAGGGTGTCCCGGGTGAGCTTGCGTCGCCACGAGTCCGCCCCGATCGGGTAGCCGGCGTAGAGGGCGACGTCGGGTTCGGCCGGTCCGAACTCCCGCTTGTGGTGGGCCATGTGGCCACGCCGGTACGCGTCGATGGGCACGAAGGCCGGATAGGCGACGAGCCAGGCGCCGACGACGTCGTTGGCCCGGCGGTTGGAGAATAGGAGCCGGTGCGCGGCCTCGTGGGCGAGGATCGCGAACCGGGCGAAGGCGCGTCCCATGAGCGGGAAGGCGACGATCCACCCGATCGGGTGGTCCCACCACGCGACCAGCCACAGCAGCCCCACCGACTGGATCCAGACACCGGCGACGTGTCCGACGTTGGCCAGGTCCGGGATCCGGTAGAGACGGTTGCGCAGGTCGCCGGTCGGACGTCCGTTCGGCCCGAGTCGATCCGTCGGGAGCACGTCGGTGAGTGCCCGGGACGGCGGCGCCATGGTCGACGGGTCGAGCTCGGCGGCGCCGCGGGTCGCGGGGGTCCGGCGGACGGTGGGAGCCACGGCCGAAGGCTAGCGAGCGGGGCGTTACGGAGACAACGCCAGCTGTTGCTCGCCGTGTAGCGCCGCTACCATCGAACCGGTGAGGGAGGGTCCCCGATCGGCCGACACCGGGCTGCGTCCGCTGTCGGCCCGTTCCGTGCTGGTCTCGGCGCTGCTCGGTACCGACCCGCCGGCGCTCCCCCCCGATCGGTTGGCCCGGGTGGGGTCGCTGTTCGGACTGCGCCCGGGCACCGTCCGCACGGCGCTGTCCCGGATGGTCGCGACCGGCGACGCGACGCGCGACGAGCGTGGGTGGTACCGGCTGGGTGACCAGCTCGCCGAGCGTCGCGAGCGGCAGGCCCGGGGCCGCACCGGGCCACCGGCGAGCTGGTCGGGCCAGTGGGTCCAGGCGGTCGTCCTGCCCGGGGCGCGGCCCGCCGCCGAGCGCAACGACCTCCGGAGGACCATGGAGCGGCTCCGTTTCGGTGAGCTGCGGGATGGCGTCTGGATGCGTCCCGACAACCTGGGTCGACCGGTGGGTGATGCTGCGTGGGAACGGGTCGCCCGATCGTGCGTGTGGTCGCGCTGCAGCCCCGACCGTGACGAGCGGCTGGCGCCACTGCTGTGGGACCTGGACGCCTGGGCCGATCGGGCGGGGGTGCTCCGTCGGTCGATCGGGCCGCTGGTCGACGCCCTGGAACGCGGTGATGCGGCGGCCCTCCGGCCCGGGTTCGAGCTCTCCGCGGCCGTGCTCCGCCACCTGGTCGCCGACCCGCTCCTGCCGGTCGAGCTGCTCCCGCGGCGCTGGCCCGGAGATCCGCTCCGGGCGACCTACGACCGGTTCGACCGTTCGTACCGGCGGCTGTTGCTGGCGTACCTCTCGTCGTCCGGGGCCCCGGGGCCGACATGACCGGGCGGTACCCTGACGGAGTGAGCGACTCCACCACACCGCTGGACCTCGACGGCACGCCCGAGGACCGCTGCTACTTCCGACAGCTGCTGGCCGGCCGTGACTTCGCCGTCGGTGATCCCGTGGCCTCGCAGATGGTCAACTTCTCGTACCTGGTCGGCGACCGCGAGACGGGCGAGTGCGTCGTGGTCGACCCCGCCTACGCCGTGGGCGACCTGGTGGACGCCGCCGCCGCCGACGGCATGCGCGTCACCGGAGCGCTCGTCACTCACTACCACCCGGACCACTGCGGCGGTTCCATGATGGGCATGCGGATCGAGGGTGCGGCCGAGCTGCTGGAGCTGGTCGACGTGCCCGTCCACGTGCAGGCCGACGAGGCCGAGTGGGTCCTGAAGGTCACCGACCTGGATCGGCGCAACCTCGTGACCCACGGAGCGGGCGACGTCGTGCAGGTCGGCGACGTGCCGATCGAGCTCATCCACACCCCGGGACACACCCCGGGCAGCCAGTGCTTCCTGGTGGACGGCCGCCTCGTGGCCGGCGACACGCTGTTCCTGGACGGGTGCGGACGGACGGACCTGCCCGGCGGCGATCCGGAGGCCCTCTACTTCAGCCTCACCCGGACGCTCGCAGCGGTGCCGGACGACGTCGTGTTGTACCCGGGTCACCAGTACTCGGTCGCCGGCCACGCGCCGATGGGTGAGACGCGTCGGAACAACGTGGTGTTCCGGCCCGGCTCGCTCGAGCAGTTCCTCCGGATGTTCGGTCCCGGCTGAGCGGTCCGCCGCCGGGCCCCGGGCCGGTGGGAGAGTGGACGGCGTGAGTCAGCTCGACGACGTGTCCGAGCAGTCGGCGGTCGACCGGACCGGGACGGGGACGGCGCTGCGGCTCGACCTGGGCGACAAGCGGGTGCCGCCGTGGTTCTGGCGGGTGGCCGTGGCGACCATGGTCGCGGTCGCGCTCTTCCAGTTCGGCCGGTACATCTTCGCCCAGCTGAGTGGTCTCCTGCTGCTCGTGGTGGTGTCGCTGTTCCTGTCCTTCGCGGTCGAGCCGGCCGTCGACCGCCTCCAGGACCGCGGGTGGAAGCGCAGCATCGCCACGCTGACGTGCTTCCTGGTCGTGTTCCTCGGAACCGCACTGTTCCTGTTCGTCATGGGTGGCCTGGTCGTCGACCAGGTGACGGAACTCGTCAATCGCTCCCCCGACTACCTGCAGAACGGAACCGACTGGATCAACGACACGTTCTCGACGGAGCTGACGACGGACAACATCGTCGAGCAGATCGAGGGCTACCAGACCGATCTGACCGGGCTGGCCCAGAACGTCGGTGGCCGGGTGCTGTCGGTCACGGGCCGCGTGCTCGGTCTGGTGTTCCAGGCGTTCACCGTGGCGCTGTTCAGCTACTACATGACCTCGCAGGGTCCGCGGCTGCGCCGGACGGTCTGCTCGATCCTCCCCGAACGCAACCAACGCACGGTCCTGCTGCTGTGGGAGCTCGCCATCCAGAAGACCGGCGGCTGGCTGTACTCCCGGCTCCTGCTGGCGGTGCTGTCGTCCTCGGTCGCCTGGGTGGCCTTCTCGCTCATGGGGCTGCCCTCGCCGCTGGCGCTGGCGTTGTGGCTCGGGCTGATCAGCCAGTTCATCCCGGCGATCGGGACCTACCTCGCCGGCGCCCTGCCGCTCCTGGTGGCGCTGGTCAACGACCCGATCACGGCGCTGTGGGTCGTGATCTTCATCGTCGTGTACCAGCAGATCGAGAACTACCTGCTGTCACCCAAGATCACCTCGCAGACCATGGACCTGCACCCGGCGGTGGCGTTCGGCGCCGCTATCGCGGGCGGCACGCTCCTCGGCCCCATGGGGGCGATCATGGCGCTGCCGGCCGCCGGGGTGATCCAGGCGTTCATCTCCACGATCCTGGAGCGTCACGACGTCGTGTCCTCCCACCTCACCGAACTCGAGGCGATCCGGGAGGAGCAGGGCGAGGTGGCGTACCAGGACGCCGTCCGGGAGGTGGCCCGTCAGCCCCGCCCGGACGCTGCGGCGGAGTCCGACGGAGCCGCCGACCAGCGCTGAGGTCCCGACGGTCGCTCGCCGGCCAGTCGACCCAGCAGCAGCCGGGCCACGTTCCGGGCGATCGCCCCGAGGGTGTCGTCCCAGCGGTCCCGGGGTGACTCCCAGCAGAGGGTGAGCGAGCCGATCACGTCGCCGTGTTCCCGGACGGGGAGCCAGACCACCGAGTGCGTGCCCAGCTCGCCGAGGCACAGGTCGCTCCCGGGACCGACGGGGAGACGCCGTGCGTCCCGCACGAACAGGAAGTGGTCGGTGTGCACGCTGCCGAGCCCCCACGGGAGCCGGTCGGACGGCCCGTCCGGCCGGGCGTCCTGGGAGCGGAGGTCCAGCGGGTGGGCACCCACGACCCCGGACACCCCCGAGCGCACCGAGTGCAGGACGGCCAGATCGGCGCTGGCGGCGGCCGTCAGCCCGGCGAGACAGTCGGAGACGAGGCGCTGCGTGGGGATGTTCCCGGCCCCGCGCACCGTCGACCTGATCCGGACGACCGCGTCGTCGTGGGGCACACCGCCGAGAACCACGGGGGACCATCGGCCCGACCGTCGGGGAACTGGAGTTTCGGTCGACGCGCGGTCAGGCGCCGGACTCGTCGGTGGGCACCGGTCGCCAGCACAGGGCCAGCGTGGCGACGCCGGAGCCGACCCCGAGCAGCGCCGCGATCGCCAGCCCCCGCCAGCCGGAGGTGAGGGTCGTGTCCAGGCCGAGGGCCGAGTCGAGCGACCAGGCTCCGGGCCCGAACGCCCCGATCACGAGGCAGAGGGTGGCCAGCACCAGGACGTACTCGACGCCGTTCTTGAACATCAGGAAGGCGCCCCGGTGGTCGACCCACGCCGCCACGGTGCAGATCCCGATGACGCCGGCGGCGGCGAGCGGGGTCAGCAGGCCGAGGCACAGGAGGACGCCCGTGCCCAACTCCGTCGTGGCGGCGGCGTACGCATGGACGGTGCTGCTCGGCCGGCGCATCCCCAGACCTGCGAACCAGTTGGCGGTGCCGGGGATCCGGCCGCCCCGGAAGGCCTTGTTGTAGCCGTGGACGAAGATCGTGATCCCCACCACCACCCGGGCGATCAGCATGACGGTGTCGAACTCGGTCGTGGAGATGCTCACGATCGGAGCGTAGGTCAGCCGCCGGGTCCGTCCGTCGACCGCAGCGGGAGCGTGACGCGGGCCAGCAGACCGGGTCCGTCGGTCGGGTCGGTCAGCAGGACCTCGCCCCCGCTGCGGCGGGTCAGGTCGGCGACGATGGCCAGTCCCAGGCCGGATCCGCCCGGGGCGGCGTCGGCCGCTCGCCAGAAGCGATCCACGGCCCGGTCCCGGGCGGCGGGGTCGAGTCCCGGGCCGCGGTCGCGGACCTCGAGCGTGGCGGTGCCGTGCCCGGTGCGACGCACGGTGAGGTCGATGGAGCTGCCGGCGGGGGAGACCTCCAGCGCGTTGTCCACCAGGTTGTCGAGGATCTGGTCGACGGCGCCCTCGATGGCACTGGCCAGGACCGGCGGTGGGTCGTCGACCTCCACGGTCACGCCGACGCCGCGTTCGGCGGCGAGCGGACCCCACCGGGCGGCTCCGGCGGTCGCCGTCGCGCCCAGGTCGACCTCGACCGTGCGGTGGCCGTCACCGCTCGTGCGGGCGAGCTCGAGCAGCCCCTCGACCAGCGCCGACAACCGGTCCACCTCGGCGGCGATCGCCTCGAGCTCGGAGCTGACCGCCGGGTCGTCGCCGGCGACGTCCTCCAGGAGGTCGAGCCGCAGACGGAGTGCCGTCAGTGGCGTTCGGAGCTGGTGCGAGGCGTCGGCGACGAAGGCATCCCGGGACGCGAGCAGGGCGGCCAGCCGGTCCGCCATGCCGTCGAAGCGGTCCGCCAGCTCGACCAGCTCGGGTGGACCGTGGTCCAGGTCGAGTCGGGCGTCCAGATCGCCGTCCGCGAGCTGGTCGGTCGCTGCCTGCAGCTGGCGAACCGGGCGCAGCACCCACGACGCGACGATCCACCCGAAGGCCGCTGCGGCGGCCAGGACGAAGGCCGAGAGGAGCGCCAACCGCAGCCAGTTGGCGCGGACCTGCTGCTCGAGGACGTCGGTCGGGAAGGTGACCCGGACGACGCCGCCCAACTCACCGCCCGTGGCGATCGGGACGGCGACGAACGCGAGGTCGCCGCCCAGGGTCTCCGAGGCCCGGATGCCCGAGAGCTGGGTACCGGACAGCGCGGCGGCGATCTCAGGTCGTGTCGAGTAGTCACGCCCCAGGGCCACCCCCGGCTCGGAGTCGAGGATGGTCCGTCCGGCGTCATCGGTGAGGAGCACCCGGCCACCGGTCCGCAACTCGTACTGCCGGAGCGTCGACGTGACCGAGCCGAGGTCGCCGGCCTCGACCTGTTCCTCGACCAGGCTGGCCAGGATCCGGGCGTCGCGCTCGATGTCGGCGAGCAGACGTTCCTCCTGACGGGAGGCGTAGGTGATGCCGAGCGGCAGCTCGACGAGTGCCAGGACGAAGGCGGCGACGAGGACGAACGCGCCCAGGATCCGCGCCCTCACGGATCGCTCGGTGGCGACGTCGCGGCGCCGTCACCCGGTCCCGACCGGTCGCCTCCCGGGTGCTCGACGAGTCGGAACCCGACCCCCCGGACGGCCTCGATCCACTCGGGGTGGCCCAGCTTCCGCCGGAGCGACGCCACGTGGACGTCCAGGGTCTTGGCCGAACCGAACCAGTTCGGGTCCCAGACGTCGTGCAGGATGTCGCTGCGACGGGCCACGCCGCCGGGGTCGCGTGCCAGGTAGGCGAGCAGGTCGAACTCCCGCGCCGTCAACTGCACGTCCTCGCCATCCACGGCCACCGACCGGCGGCGCTCGTCCACGGTGATCGCGCCGACGCTGATCGGGGCGACCTCGGAGGTGGGTCCTCCTGCGCTCCGTCGGGCCACCGCTCGGATCCGGGCGATGAGCTCACGGAGTCCGAAGGGCTTCACCACGTAGTCGTCGGCACCCGACTCGAGCAGGACGACCCGATCGAACTCCTCGGACCGGGCGCTCGCCACGATGATGGGGACCGACGACCGCTCCCTGATCCGTCGACAGACCTCCGTGCCGTCCAGGTCGGGCAGTCCGAGGTCGAGCACCACCAGGTCCACGTCCGAGGCTCCGGCGATCGCGTCGGCGCCCGTCCCGACGAGCGTCGGGTCGAACCCGTTCCGACGCAACCCGCTGACGATCGCGTCAGCGATCGACGGGTCGTCCTCGACCACCAGGACTCGCACGACCACAGGGTCGCACAGCCGTGGCCCCAGGCCGGGCCCGGGGCGGACGGCTTTACCGAATCCTCACCGTCCGCTGGCCTCCCGCTGGAGCGGCTCCTCGTAGCGTTGGTTCCGTGATCACCAAGCAGCTCGTCGCCACCTTCGTCGCCACCTTCCTGACCGCCGGCGCCGCCGGCGCCGCCGTGGCGGTCAACGTCTCGACCGGGTCCGACCCGAGTCCGACCCCGGCGGGCCAGCTGGCCGCCGTCGAGACGACGAGCACGACCGGGGTCGCCCCGGTGCCGTCCACGATCGTCGTGGACGTGACCGTGGCGGACCTGCCCCCGGTGCCGCCCGTCGGCGCTCCGGACCCGGGTGGTGCACCCGAGGTCGTCGCCCCCGGGGTCGAGGACCCCTCGGCCGGTGGCTCCTCGGGCGGTGGGCCGTCGAGCGACTGGTCGGCTGGCTCGTCGGGCTCGTCGGGATCGGGCGGACTGCAGTCCTTCGAGGAACCGACCCCGGCTCCGGCACCGACGTGGACCGACGACGACGAGGACGAGGAGTTCGAGTACGAGGACGAGGACGAGGACCGCGACGCGGACGACGGCCGTGACGACGACGACTGATCGCTCGCGGGATCCGGGCGGGCCGGTCACCGGACCGGCGGGCCCTGCCCGTCGCGGGCGTCGACCCCGACGCCACCCGGCGGTCGTCGCCCGCACCCTGACCGCCGGTGTCGCCTCCGCTGCGATGTTCGCGCTCGTCGCCGTCATGGGGTCGAGCGCCGAGCAGATCGACGCCCAGGCGACGTCGACGGTCCCGACCTCGGCGCCACCACCGCCGAGTACCACGGCACCGCCGCCTGTGGTGATCATCCGACGCCACCACGTCCCGGCACCGTGGACCGGTGAGTCCGGTGACTCCTCGTCGTCGGGTTCGTCCTCCGGTGGCGGATCGTCCCGTCGACCCGACTCGTCGACGTCCTCCGGCCGTTCGTCGGGTTCGTCCGGATCGTCGGGTTCGTCCGGCTCGTCCGGTTCGTCCGCACGTGGCTCGGCCGGCGCCCAGTCGTCGGGTTCGTCGGGGTCGTCGGGCGCAGCCAGCGCCCCCCGTCCGGCACCGGCACCCCGGCCCGCACCGGCGACCCGGTCCTCGGCGAGCTGAGGCAGGGCAGGGTGACGCTGCGGCGGGCCTCGGCCCATCTCATGGGGACCGACGTCGATGTCCTGGTCCGGACCGCCGGACCCCGCACCGACGGGGTCGAGCCGGACCCTGATCAGGTGCTGCAGCGACTGGTCCAACTGGAGCGGACCTGGTCGCGGTTCCTCGATGACAGCGAGGTGTCGCAGCTGAACGCGCTCGACGGCGCGCCGGCGGTGGTCGGGTCCGACACGGCGACGCTCGTGGCCCACGCCGTGCTCGCCTGGCAGCTGACCGGCGGCCGGTTCGACCCGCTGGTCGGTGACGCACTCGTCGGACTCGGCTACGACCGGCCCTTCCCATGGTCCGGGGATCGAGGCGGCCGGGTCGCCCCCGTCCACCACCCGGTCGATCGGATCCACGTCGACGAGTCGTCCGGACTCGTCCGGCTGCCGGTCGGTGCGCGTCTCGATCCCGGTGGGATCGGCAAGGGTCTCGCTGCCGACCTGGTCGTCGCCGAGTTCCTGGTGGGTGCCGGTCCCGATGTCGCTGTGCTGGTCAACGTCGGTGGCGACCTGCGGGCGGGCGGCCCTCCGCCGACCGACGGCTGGGAGGTCGAGGTCGACCACCTCGTGGGGCCGCTCGTCCGGGTGGCGGTCGGCGGCGGCGCACTGGCCACCTCGTCCCGGCTCCGCCGCACGTGGCGGACCACCGACGGCGAGTCGGTCCACCATGTGATCGATCCCCGCACGCGGCGTCCCGTCCGGGGTCCGGCCGCCTCGGTGACCGTGATCGCCGACACGGCCTGGTGGGCGGAGGCCCTGGCGACGGCTGCGCTCGTCGACTGGTCCGACGGGGGCCCGTCACCCGAACTCCGTCGGATGGCCGAGGGCTGCGGCGTGCTCGTCACCACGCTCGACGGAATCCAGGCCGTCCTCGGCGATCGGGCCGGGGAGTTCATGGTCCACGGGCCCCGTGCCGATGGTGGTGAGGTGGCCGACGATCTGTTGACCCCGGTGAGGACGGCCCGGTGAACGAGCAGTTCTGGTGGTTCGTGGCGCGTTCCAGCGGGATGGTCGCCGCGGTGCTCATCGCGGTGACGATCGTCTGGGGGCTGCTGCTCAGCACCCGCATCGTCGTCCGCAAGGGACTGCCGGCCTGGCTGACCGACCTGCACCGGGGTCTGGCCGGCCTCTCGGTGGTCTTCGTCGTCGTCCACCTGCTCGCCCTCTGGGCCGACAGCTACGAGGAGTTCACGGTCGTCGAACTCGTCGTGCCGTTCGCGTCCGACTGGGAACCGACGGCGGTCGCCTGGGGGGTGTTCGCAATCTGGCTCCTCGCCGTGGTCCAGGTCACCTCGCTCCTGCAGCGCCGGATGCCGCGTCGTCGCTGGCACGCCGTCCACCTGCTCTCGTTCCCCGTGGGCGTGCTCGTCGGGGTGCACGCCATGACGGCGGGCACCGACGCATCGAACCCGTGGTTCCGCTGGGCGACCCTGGGGCTGGCGGCGGCCATGCTCTTCCTCACCCTCTACCGGGTGCTCACGCTCGGCGACCGGTCGACCCGTCGACCACTCCCGGCCTCGGCCCGGGGCGGCACCGGACGCAGGACCCGGGCGGCGGTCCCGGCCGACGGTCCGACCGTGGGTGCGACGGCAGTCGCCGAGGGTCCCGTCCTGCGACCGCCGCCCTACCGGGGTCCGGGCTCACCTGCCGCTTCGGAGCCGGGCGGCGCCCTCCGGTAGCCTCCCGGCGATCCCGAGGCCGACCGAGAGGGTCGCCGCCGGAGGTCGAGGAGGTCGACGTGTCAGGAGCCGAGGGGACATCGCCCGGTCCGCTGCTGCCGCCGTTGGCGGCCGCCTTCCCGGAGGCGAGCCGGGCGGACTGGGAGTCCGCCGTCGAGACCGCACTGAAGGGTCGGTCGTTCGACTCCCTCCTGTCGAGCACCGACGGCGGCGTCGACGTGCAGCCCCTCTACGTTCCGGGCGAGACCGCGACCGGTCACGACGAGTCCGGGTTCCCCGGTGCGGCACCGGCCACCCGTGGGAGTGCGGCCGTGGCCCGACCGGACGGGCGGTGGGACGTCCGTCGTCCGGTCGACGAGGTCGATGCGTTCGCCGCCAACCGGGCG
>SXGT01313870.1_pt1 | contig 16704 bp, 10 predicted proteins | sample 3176221 | NCBI WGS metagenome assembly SXGT01 (sample SAMN11356862, study PRJNA531348) | freshwater metagenome | isolation source: freshwater sample F1-120 | place: China: Fuxian Lake, Yuxi | collected 2017-12-25 | reverse complement strand
GGGCCGGGGTGAGGGTCTTTCCCCCCCTGCTCTGCTCCGCGGAATCGACGACGGCAAGGACCAGTCATATGTGCTGTTCGGCATTAAGAAGCACCTCCTGGCGCGGATGCTGCTTCCCATCGGCGGATTTCTCAAGCCGCAAATCAGAGAGCTGGCAGCGAAGATCGGCCTCCGCGTGGCGGACAAGAAGGACAGCCAGGAAATCTGCTTCGTCACCTCCGGCAAGCACGACGAATTCGTGCGACAGCGGCAGAAGGGAAAAACCACTGCGGGGGAAATCGTTACCGTGGATGGCCGCGTCGTCGGCACCCACCCAGGTATCGAGCGGTTCACCATCGGCCAGCGCAAGGGAATGAAAGTGGCTATGGGAGAGCCCTACTTCGTCGTCCGCATCGAGCCCGCAAGCTGCCGCGTCGTCATCGGCCGGCAGGAAGACCTGTCCCGCAGCGAGCTGACCGCCGAAAGTTGCAACTGGTTGACTGATCCGCCGCCCGGCCGTTTCCGCTGTCTGGCCAAAATCCGCTACAACAGTCCCCCTGCACCAGCCGAGGCGGAAATCCTTCCCTCTAACCGGCTAGGGATCATCTTTGACGAACCCCGACACGGCGTTGCCCCCGGCCAGGCAGTCGTTCTTTACGACGGCGAACGGGTTCTGGGGGGGGGCTGGATTGAGTAGTTCCTTCCCTGGCTGTTGCCGGGTAAGATAACCCCAGTTCTCTCGAAGCGGACCTTCGACCAGGCTTCGTGCCCAGGATATCACAACATGCTTGATCAACTTCCCGTTCTTCTGGCCCAGCCTCGGCCTGCCGACGATTCCAACCTCCCCTATTTCCTGGGCATCGCGGCAGTCGTCGTGATTGGCGGCATTTTTCTCCTCGTCCTGCTCATCGCCTTCGCCGCTTATGGCAAGACCTGGTTTCAGGCGTATATGTCGAGCGCCGACGTAAGCATGATGAGCCTGGTTGGGATGGGCTTTCGGCAAGTGAACTCAGCCGTCATTGTGAGGGCCAAAATCATGGCCGGCCAAGCCGGGCTCGACATCAACCGCCGCACGGGCATCAGCACAACCCGGCTCGAGGCCCATTACCTGGCCGGCGGCAACGTGATGAACGTCATGAACGCCATCATCGCGGCCCACCGCGCTGGCATCCCTCTCGATTTTGACCAGGCCGCCGCCATCGACCTCGCCGGCCGCGACGTGCTCGACGCGGTTCGGACCAGCGTCAATCCCAAGGTAATTGACTGCCCCGATCCGCGGCGGAGCAATTCCGACACCATCAGCGCTATCGCCAAGGACGGGATTGAACTGCGGGTGAAGGCTCGCGTCACCGTGCGGACCAACCTGGCCCGCTTGATTGGTGGGGCGACCGAGGACACCATCATTGCCCGCGTCGGCGAGGGGATGATCACCTCGATCGGCTCGGCGGAATCGCATAAAGAAGTGCTGGCCAATCCCAATCGGATTTCCCGCGCGGTGCTCGACCGTGGCCTGGACAATCAAACGGCGTTTGAAATTGTTTCCATCGACATCGCCCATGTTGTCGTCGGGGAGAATCTCGGTGCCCGTCTGCAAGCCGACGCCGCCGAGGCCGACACGCGCGTGGCCCGTGCCTTGGCCGAACAGCGGCGAGCGGAAGCCGTCGCCACCGAACAGGAAAACCGGGCCAAAGTTTCCGAAAACCGAGCCAAGCTGGTGGAAGCGGAAGCTTCCGTTCCCAGGGCCATGGCGGACGCCTTCCGTAAAGGAAACCTCACCGTCGCGTCGTAGGACTTCTCCCGCTTATTTGCCATTTCTCTCTGCGTCCTTCAGGGAAATCTGCGGACAATCCAGGAACCCACCATGTTTGCCGCTCTGCTCGTATCATTGCTAGCCGCCGATCTCTCCGGGGAGCAGACCGCGCTCCTCAAGACCTTCCGTGAGGAGTTCATTGCCGTCACCCCGGGTGAAGGGAAGTTTCCACGCTCGTTCAAGATGGGCGACGGAGACAATGCCCGCGAGGTAGTTTTGGGCCGCAAGTTCTCCATCGCGAAGTACGAGGTGCCGCAGAACCTGTGGGAAGCGGTAACGGGAGGCAACCCCAGCAAATGGAAAGGAATGCGGAATTCTGTCGAAATGCTTTCGCTGGCGGAAGCCAACGCCTTCTGCAAGAAGGCCACCGAACTGATGCGAGCCGCGAAGCTGATCGACGCCAGTGAAGAAATCCGGCTGCCGACGGAAGAAGAGTGGGAATACACTGCGCGAGGCGGGACGACGACGAAATATTCCTTCGGCGACGACGCCAAGGACATCAATGATTACGCCTGGCATACCGGCAATGCTTCCGGCAATGACCCGCCGGTTGGCGCGAAGAAGCCCAACGGCTGGGGTCTGTATGATGTGCATGGCTATTTGTGGGAATGGACGGTGGCGGACAAGGTCGCGGAAGGGGCCGGCGTACTTCGCGGCGGCAGTTGGAAGGATATGGCCGACAAGCTCACCAGTGGCTATCGCCGCGTCGAGAAGGCCAGCCTGCAAGATGATGCCGTTGGTCTGCGGTGCGTGCTTTGTGCCGTGGCAGAAGAGAAACCCGCAGAGCCGATTGTTCCCGTGGGGAGCAAACTCGAGCTGCTCTGGGCGGAAGGGGAATTCACGGAAGGCCCCGCCCTCGCGCCGGACGGCTCCATCTTCTTCTCGGACATTGGCAACGCTATCTATCGCTACGACCCAAAAAGCAGCAAGACCGAACTATTCCGCAAGCCCAGCGGGCGGTCCAATGGGCTGATGTTCAATCAAAATGGGGATCTCATCGCGGCCGAGGGTGCGAACGAAGGAGGCAGCCGGCGGATATCTATTTCCAGCGGCATCCAGGGAGGCAAGGAGGGCAAAGTGAAGACGCTTTCCGGCGGCCTGGACGGCAAAAAGTTCAACAGCCCCAACGACCTGGCCATCGATAGCGAGGGAAACGTCTATTTCAGCGACCCGCGTTATGTCGGCAATGAGCCCCGCGAGCTCGATTTCGAAGCGGTCTTCTTCGTCAAGCCCGACGGGACTACCACCGTCGCCACCCGCGATCTACAGAAGCCCAACGGCATCCTCGTCTCTCCCGACGGCAAGCACGTCTACGTTTCCGACAACAACGGCGAAGGGAACCGGCACTTGCTCTCCTTCGACATCGAGCAACCCGGCAAGTTGATCAACAAAAAAGTGCTCCATGACTTCGTCACCGGCCGCGGCATCGACGGGATGACGCTGGACACCGAGGGCAACATCTACGCGACCGCCGGCACCGGGGACAAGGCTGGCGTTTACGTCTTTAGCCCTGGCGGCAGGCAGCTCGCTATGATCCCCACCCCCGGCGATCCCACCAACTGCGTTTTCGGCGGCGGCGAAGACTCCGGCACTCTCTATATCACCTCCGCCACCGCCCGCGGTTCGGAAATCGGCCCCAAGTACGGCCTGTTCCGGATCAAGTTGAAGGCCAAGGGGTTTCACGTGGTGAAACTGGCGAAGTAGTGCCAGCACCGTTTGATGGAACAACACTCCCTCTATCGGCGAGTCCTTGTTGAACACTACGAGCAGCTGCATCCGCTGCTGCAAGAGTTTCACGACCGGCCAGCGGGGAATGCGGAGGGAACCTTCCGCATTATTCGCCCGCCGCAATTCTACAAGCGGCTATTGGGCGCGCTGCTCGGAATGCCAGCCGCCGCGGAGAACGTGCCGACGACTCTGACCGTTGAGATCCTTGGCAACGGCTCGGAGAAATGGATCCGCTCATTCGGCAAGTTCAAAATGGCGACCTGGCAGTGGTCCTGGCGCGGCCTATTGATGGAACGCAGCGGCCCGGTCACCTTTGGCATTCACCTGAAGATCGTGGACGGAGGGACGCGGTTCATCACCCAGCGAGTCTGGCTGCTGGGAATCCCTGTGCCGCTGATCCTCGCGCCGAAAGTCCTGGCCGTGGAAACCCCGGTCCCTGGCGGCTGGCACGCCAAAGTGCAGCTCTCGTTTCCACTAATTGGGGAGATGCTGGGGTATGAGGGAGAGATTTATCCCACTCCTCATTCCTGATCCTCATACTGCTTTCTCAACCCCACGAGTCCCTTCTTCAATTCTTCGACAATTGCCTTGCTCCCCTCCTCCGCATAAATGCTCTTCATTTCCTGCGGGTCTTTCTCCAGGTCGAAAAGCTCCCACTCGTCGATCGTGTAGAAGTGGATCAGCTTGTAGCGCTCGGTGCGGATGCCGTAGTGGGGGTGGACGTGGTGGGGCTGTGGGAATTCGTAGTAGTGGTAGTAGACGCTCTTCCGCCAGTCGGTCGGCGTGTTGCCGGTGAGCAGCGGAACGAGGCTTTTTCCTTGCATGTCCGTGGGGACTTTGACCCCGGCGATGTCGAGGAACGTCTCGGCAAAGTCGAGGTTCATGGCCATGTCCGTGTTCACGCTCCCCGGCTTGATCTTTCCGGGCCAGCGTATGAACAGCGGCGTGCGGAAGGACTCCTCGTACATCCACCGCTTGTCATACCAGCCGTGCTCGCCGAGATACCACCCCTGATCGGAGGTGTAGATAACCACCGTGTTCTCAGCCAGGCCGGACTTATCGAGGTAGTCGAGCACGCGGCCGACGTTGTCGTCCACGGCGTCGATGCAGCGGAGATAGTCCTTCACATATCGCTGGTATTTCCAACGAATGAATCCCTCTTTCGTGAACCGGGCTCGCTTAAGAAAGTCGTTTTCCTCCTGATAGGCTTTGGTGAACGCCTCCAGTTGTTCGGGATTGAGCCCCTTCGGTGGCGAGAGCTTGAGATCGTCGTCGGTCAGGTCGTTGGCAATGGACATCTTCTGCTTCGCGGCTGGGGAAGCCCGGCCGGAGTAGTCGTCAAACAGCGTTTCTGGCTCGGGGATTTCCACATCCTTGTAGTGATCGAGATACTTCGGCCCCGGCTGCCAGTTGCGATGCGGGGCCTTGTGCTGATACATCAGGAAAAACGGCTTCTCCTTATCGCGGCCTTTTTCCAGCCAGTCGAGCGTGAGGTCCGTGATGATCTCGGTAGTGTAGCCGGTGTGCTTGACGATTCCTTTGGCGGTCTTCATCGCCGGGTTGTAGTATGGCCCCTGCCCTTGCAAGATGTGCCAGTGGTCAAAACCGGTCGGGTCGCTCCCCAGGTGCCACTTGCCGATGAGGGCCGTCTGATACCCGGAAGCTTGCAGTAGTTTGGGTACCGTCTGCTGCTGGCCATTGAAAACCTTCTCGTTCACGGTGTAGCCGTTGAGATGGCTGTACTTGCCGGTCAGGATCACCGCCCGGGCCGGCCCGCAGATCGAGTTCGTCACAAAGCACCGGTCCAGCCGCATCCCCTCTTTCGCCAGCCTGTCAATATTCGGCGTCTTGTTCACCTTGCTCCCATAGGCGCTAATCGCCTGATAGCCGTGGTCGTCCGACATGATGAACAGGATGTTCGGGCGGGAGTCTTTGGCGACGGCGGGCAGTAGGAAGATGGAAAGAAGGAGAGTCAGTGAGACGGAGAGAGTGGGGAGACGGAGAGAAGTGCCCAGTACTGAGTACTTGATTCCGGATACCGCCATCATTTGCCAGTCAAATACGCCGTTCACAGAACCTTCCTTTCCCTCTGCGTCCTTTGCGCCTCCGCGTGATGAACTCAATGACCTCACGCAGAGGCTGCAAACGAAATCCAATGAGAACGATTACGGTGCCGGTTTGATTAATTCAAAATCCGCTATGTTCTTTCCCAGATAAATCTGATCGAACAGCGCGAACTCTCCATCCACCGCCGAGAGCGCGATGCCATTGAGCGTGAATTCACCGAAGTCAGCGAACAGGTCGCGGGTGATGACGACGAAGGCTTCAGGGAGTTTGTCGCCGACAGCGAGCGAACCGCCGAAGACTTCCGCGGGGCCGCTGTGGTAGCGGAACTTGGCCCCTTCCTTGCCACTGCCGCCGGGTCCAAACGCCCCGTCATGATTGAGTTGCAGGCAGATGGCGGCTCCCCCTTTTTTCTTCCAAGCGAAGCGGATGTAGCGGAACTCGCCGGGGGCGGGGTTCTCGCGAATCTTAACTTGCAGGCCCGGAAGGTTCGGATTGAATTTCTGATCGGGCGTGATCTTGATCGAAGCTTTGCCGGACGACTTGTCCGCCGGCTCGATCGTTGCCTGACCACCTCCTTCGTTCAGGAGAGCCACGAACTTCTCGTCGTCCTCGAAAATTTCCTTCGGCGGCTCAGCGGGGGGCTTTTCGCCGGGGACGACGTTGACGACCACGGCCACTTCGTTGCTGCGAACCGAATCCGGCTTGGCGGGGTCGATCAGGCCGACCAGTTTTCCGTCCTTCAATTCCACTGGCTTCGCGCCAAAAGGGAAGGTGACCACCAGCTCAAAGTCGCTCTTGTCACCCGGCACGACCACTTTGGGAGCCGGATACTCTTTGGGCAGATTCGCCAGCGTTACCGTCACCGGCTGGTTGAAACCACCAAGGCGATTGACTTTGCCCACGAACTTACCGGTCTCCCCGGCCCCGGCTTTGCCATCGACCTTCGGAGCGCTGACCAGTTCCAACGTGAAGGGAACCGAAGTCGGCAGCGTGCGAGCCGGGGCTGCGACGCGGGCGATGACCGTTTGATTGTCCGCGCCGAGCAACTCCGCGACGAGAGCGAGGTCCCAGGGATGTTGGGGCAGATCGGCGGGGACCAGAATATTTACGACTCCTTCGGCCTTGTCGGCAGCAAAAAGGGGCATCCCTTCCAGTCGGAGTGAGCGATCGACGTCGTCCACCGTGGCGACCGGCACCGGCTTGCCCCGTTTCCGTTTGGCTGGCGGCGGCTGCTCCGCCTTCTTCTGCGGCATTGGCTGCGAGGAGACGAGCTTGATGCGGATGTTTCCGGCAGCGCCAGCCGTCCGCGTGAACTGAAGCTTGGCGGCCAGCTTGCCGCCGATGGGGAGCCTGTCCTCGCTGGTTGGTGCCCAAACCATGCCAAACGGCGCGGCTTCCGCGACTGACAATCCAACCTCATCCAAAAACTGAGGTTGATACTTTCCTCCGGCCACATCTTCGGTTCGCGCCACGCGGACCAGCGGCACGGGAATGTCCATGGCCTTACCCAGAATCCGCACCACTCCCCCCGTCTTAAAACTCGGTGGCGCGGTGAGGGACAGAATTGCGATGGTTGCTCCCGCGGAAACCTTGGTTCCTTCCACCTTCACTTCCGCAGGCAAGCCGCTTACGGAAAGCTCAATTACACCGCCGTAGTTGCGGCGTTCAATCTCAACGGGAATCACGTGCGTCGCCCCAGCCGGAATGTTCAGGCTGGCGGCATCGACGGAAAGATCAAAATCTGGCCGTCCCAAGTCGGCCACTTCAATCCGGTAGACAAACTCTGCTCCGCCTTTTTTCTGCATGTCTGCCAGGGCCAGTTGCAGTTTCGTCACGCCAGCAGGAACAACGAAGTCCAAGCCCGGATCGCTGGAATTCGGCTGATCATCGTTGGCGGCCAGTTGAGCCCCCTGTTCGTTACGAATCGAGAGCACGCCATCCAGCGGCGTACCCATCCGATGGCTGGAGACATTGAAACGAAGGTTCTGCCCCGGCGTCACGTCAAGCAGATATTTGTCTTCTTCTCCCGGCACGACAATCACGCCGCTGACGCCGACCGGAGCCGCACCGAGTCCCTGCAATTGCCCGGCAGCGGCGGGCGTCTCGATGTGCTCGGGATGTTCGCTCACAATGACGCGCGGAGCCGCCCCAGTGAACTGATCCGCCGCGGGAAGCGAGGCACCACGCTCGCCGGGATAAGTGGTTGTGGAAGCATCCAGTTCAGCGGTCGCGGTGAGATTGGTTCCAACGAACTTAAGCGGCGTTTTCGAGGCGGGCGAAACGGCCAGCGGAAAGGAGATGTCCGCGAACTGCAAGGCTCCGATTTTCAAGCGAAAGAACGCGGGCATTCCCGCACGATAGAGTTGGTCGTGAACTTCCACGGCGTAGGTTCCATCGGCAGGGAGGGCCAAAACACAGCGGGCATCACCGCCGATAGAATTCTTTGGCGCGCTCCAGGCGAGCTGCGTCCCCCGTTCGTTGTACAGCCGGACTACCGGTTTAAGGTTGCTCCCCAGTCGCTGTGCTTCGCAATCGACGACGATGATGGTCCCTTTGGTCCCGGCAAAAGTGGTCTTGAGCACTTGCGGCCCCCCCAAGCTGCCGTGCAGGGCGACGGGAAGCGAAGCGATTTGCGGAGCAAAGGCAACTTGTGGGAGTTTGTCGACACCAACGGCGATGGGGCCGGAGATTCCTTTGCCGCTCGCGACGCGGAGCAGATAGATTCCTGGTGCGGCACTTGCATCGAGCGTGACGTCGATTTCCACATGGTTAGCCGTCCCGTTGGGCTTCACTGTCTGAGCCGCAATCTTCACCGGCAAGACAAGCAGCGGGTCGGGGAGCAGATCCGATCCGTCAATCACAACCGTCGTCGGCTGACCGATGGTCAGGCCGCGAACAGAGACGTTGGTAATTGTCGGCGCAGCGAAGAGCGGCGTCTCCAAGCAGACGACAGCGGCTGCCAGGGTGAAGAGGCTTGAAAAGCAAAGCGCGTGGCGAGTCACAGGGCGACTCCTTTCCAGCGGAGAGGTGGGCGAATTTGAGGAAGGGCCGCCAGGCGGGACGGAACGGCGACCCTGGAATCAACTCAACGTGAAGGAGGGACTGTCCAGACCGCCCCTAAGTCATTGGGCAGGCCAGGAAATCCATCCTGCAATTGTAACGCTGTCACAACGACAGCGATGCGGTACGATTGGTGGAACACTTCCTTACTTGAACGGGTCATCTTCCGCTGCCTTTGCCGCCGGCTTGGCGGGAGTCTTCGCGGCCGATTTCGCGGGCGGGTCATCGCCGAACGGATCGGGAGCATTCGGATCCCCCTTGGGAATCGGCTCTTCGACGACCGGAGGCTTCGAGGCGGCAACCTTGGCTTCGCCTGGAACAGCCTTCGAGAAAGCTCGGGCAAAACTGCCAAGGATGCTTCCCTTTCCCGATGGAGCAACTGGTTCGGATGCCGAGGCCGGCTTTACCTCGCCTGGAGCTTCCGCAGCAGGCTTCTCTTCCGCAGCAGGCTTTTCGGCAGCAGGAGTAGCCGGTTTAGCGGGTGCTTCGCCAAACGGATCATCGACGGGAGGTTTCGCCGGAGCAGGGGCAGCTGGCTTTTCGGCAGCAGGAGCAGCTGGCTTTTCAGCAGCAGGAGCAGCCGGTTTGGCGGGTACGTCGCCGAAGGGATCGTCGGCAGCCGGCTTGGCCGGTGCAGCAGGCTTCTCCTCGGCCGCGGGTTTCTCCGCAGCAGGGGCAGCCGGCTTGGCGGGAGTCGCTTCCGGCGTTTCCGCGCCGAATGGATCAGTTTTGTCCGGCGCTGCGACAGCTGGCGTTCCCGCCGGAGGAGCGGCAACCACCGGCGGCTTGCGCAGCACGGCAGCTTCCGCCTTGACTCGGTTCTCGTAGCGAAGCTTGGCCCGTTCCTCGGCGGCATTGCGAATGGAGATGCGGGCCTTGCTTCGCGCATCTTCAATCATCAGCCGCTCGTTGCCTTGAACGCGCTCGAGCGATTTGCTGACCTGCACGGGCTCATCACCACCGAATTCAAGCTCGGTTGCCATCTTCAGATCGGCTGCGGCATCCTCGGGCCGTTTGAGGCGGTTGTCCGCCAAGGCCCGAAAGTAGTAAACCCGCGGGTCCTTGGAACCGCTGGTAGCCGCATCCGACAGGAGCTTATGAGCATCCTGGTAATTCCGCGAAAAGTAGGCGTGGACTCCACGGCCATACAAATCGTCGAGCAAATGATCCTGCGCATGCAGAGCGGGGATGCAGACCCCCAGCGCGGCCAGCGCAAAGCAGTGGGCTAAAAACCTCCTAGCCATGAACGGGCGCTCCTAAAAAAGTACGTGGAAAAGAGAAACGCTAACCGCATCGAAGCTGCCCCCCCATGATTCAGGGTCGGCGGCTTCTCCCAAAGTGCCGATTACAAGTCCTTTCATGATAATTCGGTGGTAAGCAGGGGGCAACAAGGAGGACCACATTAGCCGCATCCACTTTCCAGTGCCGCAGAGGTCGGACAGCCGTCGGCGATGCTCATTTCGTCACATTTCGCCGCGTTGACGCTCCTTGGGGGCTGTGTTAGTTTTGCCTGCTTGCCTTCCGCTTTCTGCTTTCCGACCTCCGCTTTTCCCCAGGACTCCCCATGGCTCACCAAGTAACCCTCATCAATGGCGACGGTACCGGACCCGAACTGGCTGCCGCGGCCCGGATGTGCGTCGATGCGACCGGCGTGAAAATCAACTGGGACGTCCAGGAAGCCGGCGTCGACATCATGGCGAAGAACGGGGGCAATCCGCTGCCGGATAGCGTGCTGGCGAGCGTCCGCAAGACGAAGTGCGCTCTCAAGGCCCCCATCACCACCCCCGTTGGCACCGGCTTTCGGAGCATCAATGTCCATCTGCGGCAGGAGCTGGGCCTCTTCGCCTGCATCCGCCCCTGCAAGCAGTATCCCGGCGTCCGGAGCTATTTTGACAAGCTCGGCGTCGACATCGTCATCGTCCGCGAGAACACGGAGGATCTCTATGCCGGCGTCGAGTTCGAGAAGGGAAAGCCGGCGACCGGCGAGCTGATCGAATTCATCAATAAGATTTCGACCGACAAGAAGATCAAGACCAAAGCCGACGAGACCGGTGTCTCGATCAAGCCCATCAGCGTCAGTGGCACCGAGCGGATAGTCCGCTGTGCGTTCGACTACGCCCGCAAGCACAAGCGGAAGAAGGTGACTGCCGTCCACAAGGCGAACATCATGAAGTACAGCGACGGACTGTATCTGCAAACCGCCCAGCGGGTCGCCAAGGAATACGCCGACATCGAGTTCGAGGACCGCATCGTTGACAACATGTGCATGCAGCTCGTGCAGAAGCCGGAATTGTATGACGTGCTGGTGCTGCCGAACCTCTACGGCGACATCATCAGCGACCTCGGTGCCGGCATCGTCGGCGGCCTCGGCGTCGCCCCCGGCGAAAACGTCGGCCCCGGCGGCGCGGTCTTCGAAGCGACCCATGGCAGCGCCCCGAAGTACAAGGGGCTCAACAAGGTCAACCCCACCGCCCTCATCCTCTCCGGCATGCTCATGCTCCGGCACCTCGGCGAAACCGACGCCGCCGCCCGCCTGGAAAACGCCGTCGCCGCCGTCATCCTGGAAGGCAAACACGTCACCTACGACCTCAAACCCGACCGTAACGACCCCACCGCCGTCGGCACCAAGGAAATGGCCCAGGCGATCTGCGAGAAGCTGAAATAGAGGAAATCAAAGGCAGGATGGTAACAAAGAGAACAAAGTAGGAGGGACGGCAGCCAACAACAGTATTTGCCTTGCTTCGTTCCCTTTGTTTCTTACTGTTCAAAAAGTGATCGGCAGGTTGTGATTTCGGTCCACGACCTACTTCTCCCCCACGCAATACAAATACGCCTCCCCTCGGATATACATCCGGTTCCCATCCACCACCGGGGGCGAATAGCTGAGCGTCTCTTGTGCCGGCAGTGGGAGGTTGCGGTCGAGGAGGGTGGAGATTTTATTGCGGGCGAGGAGCTTGTACTCGGGGCCGGGCTGGATGACGGCGGCGGTTCCTTGGTTGTCGAGGATGACGATGGAATCGCCGACGAGCGTCGGGCTGGCGGCGACGGGGACGCTGTTGTAGTGCATGAATCCTTCCAGCGGCAGGAGTTGGCGGTAGAGCATTTTGCCGGTCTTCACGTCGCCGACGAACAGGTTGTGGTAGATGTCCACCTGGTAGCTCAGCCCCTGCCAGATGAGCGGCGAGCCGGCGGTCCAGCGGTCGATCCACTTGCCGTTCTCGCGGCTGATGCTGTCGTCCATTTGAATGGTTCCCGTTTGCTTGGGCTGCCACTTGTTCGCGGCAGCGGCGGTGAAGTCGAGCAGGCTGACGTGCGTGATGCCGAACCGCGGCAGATACACCGTCTCGCCAAAAATCACCGGCGGCGACCAACCTTCGTCGCCGGTCCCCTGCCCTCTCGGCCGGAACAGCAGTTCGCCATCCTTCGGGCGAATCACGTCCCCCCGCTGCGTAACGACAACCTGCTCGCCGCTGAGCTTCGCCGCCATCAGCGCCGCCACATTCTGCCGCACCTTCGGCTGCTCCCAAAGTTGCTTTCCCGTCTTGGCATCAAAGCCGTAGAGCCGATTGAGAAACGTCACCAGCACCCCGTCCGCCAGCGCCGGCGATGAACCGTAGGTGAGGTCGCCGGGATAGATGCGGGTAATCCACTGCTTGTTGCCCTCCAAATCAAAACAAGCGGCGATGCCGGTGCCAACCCAGACATAAACCATCTCCCCATCGCTCACCGGCGTCGGCATGGTGAACCCGACAATGCCGAAGTGGGCCTCAAAATGGCCATCGTACTTGGGGGTAAAGGTAGCAGGGTCGATTTCGGAAAGCTTCTCTTGAATCTCCTTCCGCAACTTCGTACGGGCGATCTTGTCCTCTTCCAGCACTAAGGGGTCGGGAGGAGTTTTCGCCGCGAAAACCCCTCCCGACCCCGTGGCGTTCAGCTTGGCGACCAGCGGCTCGACTTCCTTCGCCAGTCGCGGCTGGGCGGCTTTCTCTTCCGGCGTCAGAGCCTCGTAATAGTTGATCGCTCGCTGCCACAGCTTCTTGCCGCTCACTTTGTCGATGCAAATCAGCTCGTCCGGCTCGGCCATCACGAAAATGCGGTCCTTGACGATGATCGGCGTCGATGTGCTCCGCCCCGGCAGCGGCGTCATCCAAAGAATGTTCTTCGTCTCATAAGCGACATTCGGCGGGTCGCTCATCCTCAGGCAAAGCTGCATGTCCTGCCACTCTTCCTTGTTCGACGTGCTGATCTTGATAAGCAGCGAATTCCAGCCGGGCTTCAGCTCAAAATCAATCTTTGGCGACGATGCGACGCTATGCCGAAGCTCATGCGTGCTAATCGCTGTGTAAAACCCTAGGGCCGTCCGCCGCACCGGCTCGCGATAGACTTCACCGCCGTTCACCCAAACCTTGGCCCCATAGCCATGATCCATCACGACGCGGGCCTTGCCACCCCGCGGCGAATGGACGTACGTGTGGGCATACGCCACCTGGTTGCGGACATAGCCGAGCGCCTTGGCCAGGTTCAGCCAGGGCATCTCCGCGGTGCCGAAGACCATGATGTCGTCCAGCGGCACCGTAAACGGCTGCCATTCCTTGCCCGCGAGCTTGTCACCGGGCGATGGTTGAGCCTTGGTTTCGCCGCCAATTAAGTCGTCGTCAAAGTTCGCAACCGAATCCTTTACCGGAAATGGCCCGAGCACTTGCCAGTTCCGCAGCAGGCCCTTTTGAACCAACTCCGCCTCCGCTTCCTTTCCAGCCGCCAGCAGACTTGCCGAGTTGCGCAGTCCCTCCATAGCCCCATGCGGCGCTCGTCCCCACTCTTTCGGAATCTTCGCGTCCGGCCACAGTCCGGTCCCATTCCCGCGCCAGCCATTGGCCGGTTCAGCGGCAATGGAAAGGTGAATCGAAACGTATTGCAGCACAGCGATGGCCACGAGCAGTAGTCGGGAATATTTCATCAGAGGAGGAATCCTTGCGAGTACGCGTCGTGTAAAAGGCCTGATTGTACCGCCTCCGCGCGAGAGTTTCCTGGGTCTAAGCTATGGCCATGACGGTACTCATCCTTGGTTCCATCAATACCGATTTGGTCATACGCTCCCGTCGTCTGCCGCGGCCGGGAGAGACTGTCCTGGGTGGCGAGTTTTATCAATCGGCAGGCGGGAAAGGGGCGAATCAGGCGGTGGCGGCAGCGCGTGCAATGGTTGCTCGTGGGAGCATCCGCTTTATCGGTGCCATAGGCGGCGACGAATTTGGCAAGGAGTCTCGACGCGGGCTACTGGCCGAGAGAATCGACTGTACTTATCTGAAGGAAATCGCATCCGTTGCTTCTGGAATCGCCTTGATTATGGTGGACGAGCAGGGCGAAAACTTGATTAGCGTGGCGAGCGGTGCGAACGCCAGTTTGTCACCGATAGATATCGATGCGCTCCCCGCGAGCCTCTTCCAGGCTTGCAAAGTCTTCCTTGCCTGCCTCGAATTGCCCCTGCCGACGGTCGTGCTCGGCCTGGCACGGGCGAAAGAATTGGGGCTGATCACAATCCTCAATCCGGCTCCGGTTCAGAATGCCGCGGCAGTCAAAAAACTGCTGCCATTCGTTGATTTGCTTACCCCCAATGAGCTTGAGTTGGCGGCACTAGCAGGAATGCCGGTCGATTCGCTGGAAACTGCCGCTGTCGCAGCGAGAGTCGTGCAATCGCAGGGGCCCAAACATGTCATCGTCACTCTCGGTGCTTCCGGCTCCGTCACGGTCGATGAGAGCGGCACGGCTTGCCACATCCCCGCGTTTCCGGTCACCCCCATCGACACCACCGCTGCCGGCGACTGCTTCAGCGGCTCCCTGGCTGTCGCTCTCGCCGAAGGGCATCCCCTGCTCACCGCTGCCCGGTTCGCTTCCGCCGCTGCCGCACTCTCCGTCACCCGTCGCGGGGCCCAGCCGTCGCTGCCCCAGCGAGAAGAGATTGAAATGCTGCTGTCGAGTGCTAATAGTCTCCCGGAAATGATACGATGACTGCTGCAAATCCCCTCACTTTACGCGGAAGGCTCGCAATGGACGTACGCCCGAGAAACCAGTTTGTCGCCTTGCTCTTGCTATCAGGCAGTTGCTTGCTCGCGGGATGTGGATCGAGTGGGACCAAGGATTGGGCCGACCATACCCAAGGGCTCCCCTTCGTGATGGGCTACGACGAAGGAATGAAAGCCGCCGCCGCCGAGAACAAGCCGGCGATGATGTTCGTCACGACCACCTGGTGCGGCTGGTGCAAAAAACTGGCGGATGAGAACTTCAACGAACCGGAAGTGAAAGAACTGTTGACGAAATTTGTCTGCGTCATTGTGGACGGTGACGTAGAATCAGCAGCGGCGGCAAAACTGGGGGCCAGCGGCTACCCGCACATCGTCTTCCTCTCCGCCAAGGGTGAAAAACTGGCGGAACAATCAGGATATGCCTCGGTCAACGAATTCAAGCCGCTCGTGCAGGAGGCGCTGAAGAAAGCGGTTTCCGGCGGTTAAGCTTCGCAGCCTGTTCGCTGGCCGACCCTGGAAAGTAAACGGCTTGAATCCAGACGGAGACTCGAGTTAGTTCGGGGAGGAGGATTCGAACCTCCATCTCCTGGGTCAAAGCCAGGCCGCCTACCGTTAGCTGGATCCCCGAGCGAAATGACGAAATTCGAATGACGAATGGCGAAAGAAAGTCAGTTGAGACGAACTCGTTTCTGTCCATTCGACATTTGCCATTCGAATTTCGACATTCACTTCTGCAAGTAGGGCCGGAGGGATTCGAACCCCCACCTTTCCGCTTAAAAGGCGGATACGCTGCCGTTACGCCACAGCCCCGAGAAGGGAAATGACGAAGCCCGAATGGCGAATGACGAATAAGAAACAAGAACATTCGGCGTGCATCCTTCATTCGTCATTCGGAATTCGGAATTCGAATTTCTTCATTTCTTCCAGTGGGTCGGGAGGCGCTCGAATCCTCGTCTCCTGGTCTTCAGCCAGGCGCTATGCCGTCTCAGCTACCGACCCAATTGATTGCAGATTGTCGATTTCAGATTGAAAAACGAAAAAGGCCCGCGGTCGGTGACAGCGGGCCTTTGATTGTCCAAAGGACAAACCAGGAGTGACCGGCGTCACAAGCGCAGGGACAGGAATTGCTGCTGCGCGAATTGCACGGCAGCAAAGGAGAAGCGTTTGTAGCGGGCCAGGCGGGACATGGTGACTTCAGAGAGCAAACGGATAACGAGATGAAGTGTCTTCTGTCCGATGAATAGAAGACACCGCCTCCGCGAATTGGGTTCGCGCATCGGTGGTACTTATTGCCGATGCTAGTCCCAGCCGGATTATTCCCGCAAAGCCGCCGAAGTCGCTCGATTTAAGTCGGAATTCCTCAATTTTCCGAACTTGACTCCGCGGGCAGGACGAAACTAAAGTTGAAATAGGAACACTGACGGGATACTCAGTCGCCCGCGGCTGAAAGACCCTGCGAGGCAACCCGGTTTGCCATGCCTGCCTTGCATCGGCCTCTCCGCCCGGCGGTGACGGACGATTTTAGAGGAGCGGCAGCCATGATCAGCTCGGACAATGTCAATCTCACCCGGTTCTTCACGGGGCTTTGCGAGAACGTCTTCGAAGCTCGCCTGGGGATCGCGGACCCGCCACTCGTGGATTACGTCAGCGACCTGATGGTCCGCTTCGTCCGCTTCGACACCCTCAGCCGCGTCCGCAGCCCGAGCGGCCTGCCGATGCACGAAGTCGTGGACATGCTGACCGAAGCCGAAAGCCGCGTCGGCATCGCCCGGCGGGAAGTCCACCGGCACATCGGCGACGTGACGCTCTTTTGGACCGGTGTCTATCCCGAAGCCCTGCCGACCTTGAAAAAGACCTCGACTAAGGATTTCTTCGTCAACTACTGCGAGCAAGGGAAACGGGCCTACTACATTGCTAGCACCATCCAGACCGATCGGCAACAAGACGCGACCAGCGACGTACTTCATCGGCTCAGCCACGAGTTCGAAATGTGCGCTTACGGCCTGGGAGAAGTCCGCCGAGAATGGGAGCGGCGGGATG
>SXGT01806951.1_pt1 | contig 16706 bp, 18 predicted proteins | sample 3176221 | NCBI WGS metagenome assembly SXGT01 (sample SAMN11356862, study PRJNA531348) | freshwater metagenome | isolation source: freshwater sample F1-120 | place: China: Fuxian Lake, Yuxi | collected 2017-12-25 | reverse complement strand
CACTCGACGCCCTCGCGTTCGACGTACGCCCGAATGTCGGCGACGCTGTTCTCGTCGCGCACGATCCCGATGAGACGCACCGCAGGGTCGTTGGCGTGCGCTCGATGAAACTGTTGGAGTGACGGGTGCTCCTGGATACACGGGATGCACCAGTCGTTCCAGAAGTTCACGAGGTAGGTAGTGCCCTGAAGGTCGCGGCTCGACACCCTCGCGCCATCGCCGTCGAGGACGGGCAGATCGAAATCCGGGACCGGATCGCCGATGAGTTCCCGAGCGCCGCGATCGGCGCCGATCTGCGTCGCGAGCAACAGCCCGAACGGCACCAAAGCGACGAGCACTCCGACCGCGATCGAGCGCGACGACGGCGCCTTCACGGGAGTACTTCTCGACGCTTTGGCAACAAACACAAGAGCGTGCCCAGCGCCATCACGCCGCCACCGACCCAGAGCCAGAGGATCAGCGGGTTCACTCGAATTTCGACGCCGATGTTGCCCTGATCGTTCTCGGTGTTCGTGAGCGACAAATACAGGTCTTCGAGGAAGCCGGTCCGCACCGACGGCGTGCCGATCGCGCCGCGTGCGCTCGGGAAGCCACTGATCGCCGGAGCGTAGACACCGAGCAACTCACCATCGCGTTCGATGCGCAATCGGGCTTTCGTGGTGGTCTTCTGGGGCGTGACGCTCTCGACCGATCCGAGGTAGCGCACCGTGTAATCGCGAACTTCCACCTCCTCATCGACGCCGAGTTGGGCGGCGACGATGGTGCCGTAGTGCGCCGACGCGGCGATCGCGACGGCCACGACGACGACACCGATGTGGACGACCATGCCGCCCCACAAGCGCGGATTTCCGCGGAACACCCGCCACCCGGCACGCACGATCGGATCACCCAGCGCACGGTGTCGGGCCCGGGTCGCCACCACGAAGTTGCGCACGATGCCCGCGACGCTGAACGCCCCGAGACCGAACGCGGCGACTTGCGCCACACCTTCGCCCCCGAGTCCGACCACGACCAACATGGTCGCCACCCCGATGATCGCGGGAACGAGCAAACGGTCACGAAGCACCTCGGCGCTCGTTGCCCGCCAGGGAAGCGCTGGAGCGACCGCCATGAGGAAGAGCAGACCGATACCGATCGGGGTGGTCATCGCGCGGAAGTAGGGCTCGCCAACGCTCAGGCGCTTGCCACGAAGCGCCTCGACCAACAGCGGATACACCGTCGCCACCAAGATCACGAGCGCGAAGCCGGCGAACAACAAGTTGTTGTACAAGAACGCCGCCTCTCGAGACACCGGCGAGTCGATCCGGCCCGGAGTCCGCAGCGAATCGCCACGCCACGCGATCAGGCCCACCCCGCCGATCACCACGGCGAAGAAGAACCCCAACAACCACGCCCCGATGTCGGATTCGCTGAAAGCGTGGACGGAATCGATCACGCCCGACCGCGTGAGAAACGTCCCGAGAATTGTGAGTGAGAACGTCGCGATGACGAGCGACAAGTTCCACACGCGCAACATCGCACGCCGCTCCTGCACGATCACCGAGTGCATGAACGCGGTCGCCGTGAGCCACGGCATCAAGCTGGCGTTCTCGACCGGGTCCCAAGCCCAGTATCCGCCCCAGCCGAGCACTTCGTAACTCCACCACGAGCCGAGCACGATGCCGACCGTCAGGAACCCCCACGCGATCAACGTCGAGCGCCGGGTGTCGGCAAGCCAACCTTCACCGAATCGCTTCGTCGCAAGCGCAGCGATCGCGAACGAAAACGGGATCGTGAACCCGACGTAGCCCGCGTAGAGCATGGGCGGATGGAACGCCATGAGCGGGTGGTTCTGGAGTAGGGCGTTCGGGCCGGTGCCGTCGAACACGAAACCCTGCGACTTCTGGAACGGGTCCGCCGGGCCGAGCATCAAAGCGAAGAAGAAGAGGGCGACCGCGAACTGCACGATGGTCGCCCACGCAACCAGCGGATCGGTCGCGCGATGCCGGAATCGCCATGCAGTCGCGCTCATGAAGATGGCGAGCACGAAACCCCACAGCAGGATCGAGCCTTCGAGCGCGCCCCACAACGCAGTGATCGTGAACAAACGCGGCGTGGCGCGCGCGACGTTGTTGGCGACGTAGTCGATCGAGAAATCGCGCGTGTTCAGCGCCCACTCCATCGCCGCAATCGCGAGCGTCGATGCGCCGAGCAGTATCCACACGCACCGTCGCCCGTAGGCGATGAATTGGGCCTCACCGCGGACGATCCCGGTCAGCGAAACCGCCGCGCCGATGAAGGCAGAAACAGCGCCGAGCGTGATCGCGAACGTCCCGATTGCAGCGCGCATCGTTCGTGGCCCGATTCAGACCGTCGGGGCGGGTGCGACCTCGCAGGCCAACGAGTCTTCGACGTCTCCGTACTCGTGGTCCTCGTCGTCGTATTCGCTTCCGTGCCTGACGATGAGTTCACGGCCCTCGAAATCGGCGCCATCCCACCGGCCCCGCACGATCACGGGAATACAGCCGTCCGGGTTCTGCATCACCATCTCGTGCGGTGTGCCGTCGAGGCGGACGATGACGGTGGCGGCGCCATCGGTCAACTCGAACATCGTCGTCGAGTCGAACTGCTCGAGCGTTTTCGGTTTCACGACTCCACCGATTCGGAACTCCTTCGTTCCTTGTTCGTCGCGCGCCGCAACCGCTTCGGAAACCGGCCGGTAAAAGTCCAGATTGGCACCCAGCTGGGTGAGCATGAACACGATCGCGCCCAGGCTGACGACTCCCGCCAAGATCCACCGGCCGCGTTTCACGAGCGGTCGAGCTTTCGAGCGCGCAGCACCAGACGTCCGCAGTAGACGCCGAGGACGACGAACGCGCCGGCGTAGCCCAAGGCGACATAGCCCCAATCGCTCATGCGGGCCCCGCGCCGATCCGCGCGCGGATGGCGGCCTCGAGTGCGGCGTCCGCCGTCGACGCGTCGACCGCAAGAATTCGCATCCGCATCACGCAGCACCACGCGAACAACAGCGTGAATGCCAAGACGCCGAGCAACAAGGTGGAGGCCATCGTCGAATCGTTGATGTCGACCTGGCCGCGATCGTTGAACACGCTGCCTTCCTGATGGATCGAGCGCCACCAGGTCACCGAGAAGTGGACGATCGGCACCTGCACGAATGCGATGACGGCGGCGATCGCGTTGCGTCGCTCCGAGCCCGCACCGCCGAGCCTGCGCAACGCAAGGTAACCGAGATAGAGGAAGAACATCACGGCGGTGGTGACGAGGCGAGCCTCCCACTGCCACCAGGTACCCCAGGCCTCTCGGCCCCACACCGAACCGATGAACAGGGTCAGACCGGTGCACACGACACCGAATTCGGCGCTCGCACCCGCGAGATGGTCGAGCGTCGCACGGTGCGTTCGTGGCCAGAGCAGCAAGGCGCTCGCGGCGGCCGTGACGAAGAACGACAGGTACGCAATCCACGCCGTCGGAACGTGGATGTACAACAACCGCACCGCGTCGCCGTGGCGGCTGTCGGGCGGCGAGATCACGAGGGCGAACACGAGCAACACGCCCAGCGCGACGACGGTCGCCAGCCCAAGCCAACTTCCACGGAGCCGAGCCATCACGATTCCTCCAGCAACGGGCCGAACGCCAGCAGTCCCACGGTGATCGACACGACAGCGATCATCGCGACCAGCGAAGCCCACCGCCAAGCTGGGCCGAGATCATCGGCCAGCGAATACTCGAACGAGCGCGACGAGGCGAGCAACACCGGCGTCGACGCCGGGAGCACGAGGAGCGGAACCAGTGTCTCGCGCACGCGGATTCCGGCAGCCAGCACCCCATAGACGGTACCGATCGCCGCCAACGCGATCGTCGCGAGCAGCATGACCGGGACCAGGACCACAACACCGTGTACCTCGATGTCGTACAACACGAACACCCCGCCGAGGAGCACGACCTCGAGCGCGAGCAGCTGGGCGGCGACCGCAGCGGCCTTCCCGAGGAAGATCGCCGCGCCGTCGAGGCCTGAGAGCCGGAGGGCGTCGCGAGCACCGTGTTCGGATTCGATCGCGAAACTCCGACTGATGGCGAGCAAGGCCGACAGCAGCACCGTGAGCCAGAACAGCCCGGGCGCAACCACCGGGAGTATGTCTCGATCGGTGTCGAGCGCAAACGCGAACAACAGGAGCGAAACCGCTCCGAAGGGCAGCACCTGCGTGAGCACGACGCGAGAGTGGGCCTCGACGCGAAGATCCTTCATCGCGACCAACGCAGCCTCGCGGACCAGCGTCATGCGGTCACCGCCGCGACGGACTTCGCGTCGTGAGCCAGTCCGCCAACGATACGGATCTCTCGCGCGCCGAGCTGCGCGGCGCGGTCGCTCTCGTGCGACGAGAAGATCACCGTCTTCCCCGCGGCGCGGAACGCGCGAAGTTCGTCGTCGAGCAGCGTTCGCGCGGTGGCGTCGAGGCCTGCGTGCGGCTCATCCAGCAACAACAGCTCCGTATCGCGCGCGAACGCAGTTGCCAACGCAAGGCGGCGGCGCTGGCCCGCGGACAGCCCACTGTGGCGCACCTCGACGAGTGCATCGAGCCCGAACCGATGTTGCGCCTCGCGTGCTCGCTCCCGATCGCACCCAGCTGCAAGCGCTGCGAACGTGAGGTTCTCACCCACGGTCAGATCTTCGTAGGCAAAGGTCTCGTGCCCGACAAAGGCCAAACGGCGTCGGTGCGAACGACGATCACGAGCGAGATCGACGCCGAGCACGACCGCCGAGCCGCGGTGGAGGGGAACCAATCCGGCCACCAACCGGAGCAACGTCGTCTTCCCGGCGCCGTTCGGGCCGGACAACCACACGAGCTCGCCCGCGTCGACATCGAGGTCGGACCCCGCGAGTGCAGGAAATCGACCGAGCAGGCAAACAGCGTTGCGGAGGGTCACGACGGCCAACGGACGGCGAGTCTACGAAGGCGCGATCGGACGCTCGAACGGGACCGGTACCCTCCCCGTCGTGCGCGAGGGCCTACGACGTTTCCTCGGTGGGACCGGCCGACTCCTGATGACGTCAGGCGTGCTCATCTTGCTGTTCGTTGCGTACGGACTCTGGGGAACCGGCTTTTTCACCGCCCGTTCCCAGAACGCGCTCGAGGACGACTTCGAACTGGCAAAGGCCGCCTACGGCCAGACCACATCGAGCCACGCAGCCACCACCACTTCGGCGCCGACGGAACCGACGGGTTCCACCCCGCCGACCACCGCGACTCCAGGCGGCGCGATCAACATCGCGCTCCCGGTCATCGCCGCCGGTGATCCGATCGGCAAGATCAGAATCCCGAAGATCGGAATCGACTGGACCTTCGTCCAGGGAACGACGCGCGACGACCTGAAAAAGGGACCCGGCCACTACCAGTCGACTCCGTATCCAGGCCAGACCGGCAACGCTGCGATCGCTGGGCATCGAACGACGTGGGGGCAACCCTTCAACCGGGTCGACGAACTCCAGCCCGGTGATCCGATCGAAATCGAGACGTTCTGGGGCAATTTCACGTATCAGGTCGAGTGCACGATCATCGTGAAGCCCGGCGACACCTGGGTTGCCGGCGCGCCGATCAGCAACTGCACGCAGGGCGCCTTCATCGATCCCGCAACACCGCAATTGACACTGTCGAGCTGCAACCCCAAGTTCTCGGCACGCGAACGCATCATCGTCAAGGCAGCCTTGCGCGGCGAGGACAGCGACGTCCCCGCGGTGTTCGACCCGAGCCAACTGCCTGACCGCGATCGCGTACCGGGTGCGATTCCGGGTGAAGGACCCGACCTGTCGGGCTCGCTCGATGACTCGGAACTGAGCGAAGGCCTTGCGGGCGACCCGGCGAGTCGCGGGCCCGCGCTCGTCTGGAGCGTGTTCGCAGCCGTTGCCGGACTGCTGTGGTGGTGGGGCTACCGGCATTGGCGCCATTGGGTGACCTGGCTCGTCGGCGTCGCACCGTTCGGTGCGTTGCTGTCAGGGGCGTTCTTCTATATCGAACGCATGTTGCCCGCCGGGTACTGAAGCCGAGCCCAGACCACGATGCCGGTGACTCGTGCCGACCTCGACGCAGCGGCCGAACGCGTTCGATCCTTCGTCGTCCGAACGCCGGTGCTGTCGTCCGGTGCTTTCGACGAATGGATCGGCGCTTCGACCTGGTGCAAGGCCGAACACCGCCAACACGCAGGCTCGTTCAAGTACCGCGGCGCGACGAACGCGGTTCGTAGCATCGATGACGCCGTTGCGAGCCGTGGGGTCGCGGCGCATTCGTCGGGCAACCACGCCGCGGCGTTGGCCCTTGCGGCAACCACGCGAGGAATCCCCTGCACCGTCGTCATGCCCCGCACGGTCTCTACCGTCAAGCGCGCTCGCGTCGCCAGCTACGGCGCCGAGATCGTCGAGTGCGAACCGACCGAGACCGAACGCATCGCGACCCTGCGAGCAGTGATTGCCCGGAGCGGCGCGACCGAAGTGCACCCCTACGACGACGACCGTGTGATCGCGGGCGCCGGAACTGCTGCGATCGAACTGTTCGCCGACGTTCCCGATCTCTCGGTCGTGATCGCCCCGGTCGGGGGTGGGGGCCTGATCTCGGGGACCTGCATCGCCGCGACGTCGGTCGGGTGTCGGGTGCTCGCCGGTGAACCTTCGGGCGCAGACGACGCGTACCGATCGCTCGAGGAAGGTCGTTTGATTCCGCAGCGTGCGCCAGCCACGATCGCAGACGGATTGCTGACGTCGCTCTCGGAACGCACCTTTGCGATCATTCGAAACCACGTCGAGCAAATTGTTTGCGTCAGCGAATCGGAGATCGTCGAGGCGCACGTCGCGGTCTCGACGCATCTCGGCGAACGGGTCGAGCCGAGCAGCGCAGTCGCCGTGGCTGCCCTTCGCATCGCCGTCGCGCAGCGCATGATTCCTGCTGGCGCGCGGTGCGGCATCATTCTCACGGGCGGCAACGTCGGTGAGCATCCACCCGCCCTTGGTTGATCCATGCATCGCTTCACCCGATCGCTCAACGAAGCGGCGCGGTGGCGAACTCCCGGATGCCCGTCGCGAAGTCGATCGAAGCTCGAAACCCCAGCTCCTCGGCCGCGAGATCCGTCGAGGCGAACACGTGGCGGACATCGCCGAGTCGATAGCCACCGACGATGTTTGGTGCCGACGCTCCGAACGCGGCACAAAGCGCTTCGGCCATTTCGCCGATCGTATGCGGAGTACCGCTCGCAACGTTGAAGGCACCCGCGGCGGTTCCGTGTTCGAGCGCGGCAACGTTCGCGGCTGCCACGTCGCTCACGTGCACGAAATCTCGAATCTGTCCACCGTCTTCGAACACACTCGGGATGTCGCCGCGTTCGAGCGCGCTGCGAAAGATGCTCGCAACCCCCGCATACGGCGTGTCACGCGGCATTCGTGGGCCGTACACGTTGTGGTAGCGGAGCGCGACGACCCGACCTTCTGCGTGTTCGCGTGCATACGAGAACGCAAGGTGTTCCGTGTGAAGTTTCGTCGCCGCGTACACGTTGCGCGGATCCAGCGGCGCGTCCTCCGGCACCGATTCGGGCTGCAACACTGCGCCGCATCTCGGACACGGTGGCTCGTACTCACCCCGGTCGAGATCGGCAAGTCGACGCGGACCGGGACGGACGAGACCGTGTTCGCCGCATCGGTACCTGCCTTCGCCGTAGACCACCATGCTCGACGCAACGACGAGCGGACCCCCGAACGAACTGCGGTGCAGCGCGCCCAGCAACGCGGCCGTCGCGACATCATTGTCGTGTACGTACGTCTCGACGTCGCCGAAGTCGACCCCGAGACCCACCATCGCAGCTTGGTGGCAGACCGCGTCGATCGAGTCGACCACTGCGTCTGCTACCGCTCGATCGGCAAGGTCGGCGACGACGTGGTCGACCCGCTCGTCGCGAGGCGGCGGAGTCGCGTGCGCTCGTGGATGACCGACGTCGACGATTCGCACCTCGTGCCCGCGCTCGAGCAACGCGTCGACGATGTGGGATCCGATGAAGCCGGCGCCGCCCGTGACGAGGACCCGCATGGTCATCCCTTCGCGGCGATCGGGAGTTCGATGGTGACGCACGCGCCCTCGTCGACGTTTTCAATGGAAATGATTCCTCGATGGGCGATGATCACGTCGCGAGCGATCGCGAGGCCGAGGCCACCACCCGCATGACCCGGCGTGCGCGCCGGATCGCCTCGAAAGCCCGGCTCGAAGACGCGATCGATGTGCTCGGCCGCGATTCCACCGCCGGCGTCGCGCACCGTGACGACCGCGGTTGCGACGCGGCACTCGGTCTCGACGAACACCGATCCATCGCTCGGCGTGTACCGGATCGCGTTCTCGAGAACGTTGCGCAGCGCGCGCAACAACTCCGGCGCAGCTGCGTCGAGCTCGACGCGGGTCGACGCACGACGTCCCACGAGGTGCACGCCTCGCGCCTGCGCGATCGGCGCCAGACCGGCGATGACATCGGACACCAGGTCGTCGAGCGCAATCCGCTGCAAGGAAGCAACGACGGAGCGGTGCTCGGCCCGCCCCAGCTCGAAGAGATCGTCGACGAGCGCGCCGAGGCGCTCGGCTTCGACGCGGAGTCGTCCGTGGTATCGAGCCACGTCGGCAGGCTCGCGAACCACGCCATCCGCCAGGGCTTCGGACATCGCGCGAATGCCCGCGAGCGGCGTTCGCAGGTCGTGCGACACCCACGCCATGAGCTCGCGGCGACTCGATTCGACTGCTCGTTCCCGGTGGATCTCGTCGAGACGATCCTCGGCGACCGCGACTCGACGCCCGAACAACCACCCGGCCAACACGCCGACGATCCCAGCGGCCGTGAGCAGAACGCCGAGGGCGCTCAGATCGTGATCCGAGAAGAACATGGCCCGGGCCCCGAGCCACGCACCGAGCAGCGCAGTCAACGCCGGCATCACAGCAGCGACCGCGACCTGGAGCGCGAGGCTGCGAACTCGCAGCAACCGAAGCGCGAGCAGCGTGCCCAGTGTCCCGATGACGACCGTTCCAGCGCCGAAGAACACGAGGGTCGCGAGGTCCCTGGCCCCCATGGCAATCATCGTTGCCCTCCACGCTGGTCGCACACCTGTTCGGATCCATCCCAGCGATACCCCACTCCCCAAACCGTCGAAATCAACCGCGGATGGCTGGGATCATCTTCGATCTTTTCGCGCAGCCGTCGGATGTGCACGGTCACCGTCGAGGCATCTCCGTAGCGGTATCCCCAGACGGCCTCGAGCAACTCGTCTCGGCGAAACGCTCGGCCGGGGCTTCGCGCGAGGTGAGCGAGGAGTTCGAACTCGCGGGCAGTCAATGCGAGCTGATCGCCGTTCTTCGTCGCGGCGTGCGCGCGCACGTCGATGCCAATGGGCCCGCTGGAGAAGATCGGATCGGCATGATGCCACGATGAGCTCTGCGCTCGTCGGAGCACCGCTCGCACGCGAGCGACGAGTTCGCGCGGCGAGAACGGTTTGGCCATGTAATCGTCGGCGCCGAGGTCGAGACCGATCAAGCGGTCGGTCTCGTCACCTCGGGCGGTGAGCATGATGATCGGAACTGCTCGCAAGGCGCGGAGCCGGCGAGCGACTTCGAATCCATCGACCGTCGGCAACATCAAATCGAGCACCACGAGATCCGGTCCATGGTCGATCGCTGCCTGCAGACCTTCTGCTCCGTCGTGGAAGCACGACACCGTGTGACCGTCTTCGGCGAGGTAGCGCGCGACCACCTCGGCCACGGTTGCGTCGTCCTCGATGATCATCACACGCGCCACGAGGTCACCAGCTCTTCACGATGAACTGGAAGGCGACTGCGGTTGCGATCTGGGCCACGAGCGCCGCGACGACGTGAGGCCGCCGAACGAATGCGGCAGCTGCCACGACGGTCCAGATGGCAAAAGGCAGCCAGATGCGTTCCACCTCGCCCTTCGACATGCCGGACAGCAGTGCGACGAGCGCCATCCCGAGCCCGATCGAGGCGACCCGCAGGATCGCCGCCCGAGTTCGAACCGCGTGCGCCAAACCCGCGACCGCAGCGGGACCAACCATGACTGCGAACACGACGACGTTGATCAACACGAACGGCAAATACGGTCGCGTGTTCGCCACACCCGCGTGGTATTCCTCGCGCACGTACCGCAGCCCTTCGATGTACGAGAAGCCGACCAGCCCGGCCAACCCCAACAACGCGATGGTCACGGAGGCCGTGATCGCCGCGACATCGACTCGCCGGTAGAACAGCGCGATGACGCCAACTGCCAGGGCGACCACTCCTGCGCCGTAGGTGAGCAGCATCGCCGTGCCAACGAGCACACCCGATATTGCGGATCCGACGACACGACTTCGGCGATGCAGCGATGTCGACGCAACGACAACGGCGTACACCGCCCAGGCCGAAACGCCCGCGAACGCGGCATCGGCGGTCGACGCCACGAGCGGAGCGAATGCCGCGAGCGCCAGAAACGGCGCGGCGCGCCGAGCCCAGGTTTCGTCGAGTAATCGCCGGATCGAAAGGATGACCGCGGCCACACCGCTCGCCGCGACGAGGGCGACGACGACACCAGCCGATGTCGCGCCCCCGAGTCCGACCCGATCGAGACCCCACAACGCGAGTGGGAACAGCGGAGGATGCCCCCGGACGTGAATGGGATAGCTCGGCGCGTTGGTCAGAAAGTCGCGCACGAATTCGCCCGGCCCGTCGATCTGGTCGACGACCGGTAGGTAACCGTGGCGATGCGCCATTGGACGACCGATCTCCGTCGGCGAATGCATGATCGCGAGCCCGAGAACCCAGGCCGCGTGAACCGCGGCCGAGGCCCACGCCATCGCCACGAACGCGACCCGCCGCGCAACGGCGATCACGATCGGTACCAGCGCACAGCCGAACAGAAATGCGATCAGCCACCCCGCGTCGATCGGGGCCCACCGACGCCCGTAAAAAGGCGCCATACGAAGGTGGATGATCCAACCATCGCGTTCGAGATTCACCCCGACACGATGCGCGATGACGACACCCACACCGAGCACCACGATGGCGGCGGCGAGCTCCGCGAGCGGCGCGTGCGTGTGCCGAACCGAAGGCGTCGTCGATGCAGGCACGCACGCACCGTATCGGCGCGCACTCGACCGTTCCGGCCGCCGCCACACCAAGTTTCTCGTTTCGTAACCCACCAACCAGAACCGGACCTTCGACCGCGGCCTATGGTCGACGGAGTGCTCGACGTGATTCTTCCCGCGCTCGACGAGGCTGCGGCGATCCCCTCCGTCTTGGCCGGGCTCCCCCCCGAGTTCCGAGCGATCGTCGTCGACAACGGATCGACCGACGGCACGGCGACCATTGCCCGAGAGCTCGGGGCAACGGTGGTCGACGCGCCCGAACGAGGCTTCGGAGCGGCGTGTTGGGCGGGCTTGTTGGCCGCCAACTCCGACGTCGTGTGCTTCATGGACTGCGACGGGTCATTTTCCGGTGCCGATCTACGCCGCGTTGCCGATCCCGTGCTGTCGGACCGCAGCGACCTCGTGCTCGGTGCCCGGCGAGCCGAACGCGGCGCCTGGCCGCTGCACGCGCGGGTCGCGAATCGCGCGCTCGCCGCGCTCATCACTCGCCGCACCGGCGTTCGGGTTCACGACCTGGGACCGATGCGGGCGGCTCGGCGACAATCCCTGCTCGACCTCGGTCTCACCGATCGCCGCTTCGGATGGCCGCTCGAGATGGTGTTGCGTGCCGGACGCGCCGGGTGGCGAATCGACGAAATCGAGGTTGCGTACGCGCCACGTATCGGACGTTCGAAGGTCACCGGCACGGTGCGAGGAACCGCACGCGCCGTGCGCGACATGAGCCGAATCGCGAGAACGCTGCGATGAACGCGACGTGGCTCGTCATCGCCAAAGAACCAATCGCCGGTCGAGTGAAGACTCGACTGACTCCACCGTGCGGACCCGACGCCGCCGCGCTCCTCGCCGACGCTGCGCTTCGCGACACGATCGCAGCCGTCGACGCGACGCCCGCCGAACGGCGGGTGTTGGTGTTCGACGGCACACCGCCGAGTTGGCTCCCGCCGGACTGGGAAGTCCGGGCGCAGAGCGAGGGCGGCCTCGACGAGCGGCTGGCAGCCGCGTTCGAGCCCGAATCCGAAGCCGCATTGCTCGTCGGTATGGATACCCCGCAGGTGACGCCGGCTCTGCTCACGGCAGCAGCACGCGCCATGCAGAACTCCCACGGGCTGCTCGGGCCGGCAACCGACGGCGGGTTCTGGATCGTCGGTATGACCAAGCCCGACGCATCGGTGTTTCGCGGTGTGCCCATGAGCGCCGCACGAACCGGGACCAACCAACTCGATCGGCTCGAGGAGCGCTTCGATTGCATCGTCGAGTTCACCGAACTCACCGACGTCGACCGTTGGGTCGATGCCGTCGCCGTGGCGCGAGCTGCCCCAACCACCAGGTTCGCGAGCGTCGTCCGCCGAGTCGGCGCGGAACTCGGCGGCAACGCACCGTGACCGACCGCTCGACGCGGGTAGGACGGCTGTCAATGGTGCGCCAGCTCGCCGGCCTGATCGAGTCACGGTTCCAGAGCCCGCTGCGGACACCTCGGACCGCCGCGATCCTCGGAGCGGCGCTCGGAGTCAGCTTCGCAGTGTGTTTCGCGACCGGACTGCTCTCACATCTCGTCCAGGACAGCTCGGGTTGGTTTCGCCTCCCGGCGAGGCCAGCCGGCTTCTATCGGGTGACGCAAGGGCTGCACGTGGCAACCGGAATTGCGACGATTCCGTTGTTGCTCGCCAAGCTCTGGAGCGTGTTCCCCAAGCTCTTCGAATGGCCCCCGGTGCGATCGGGTGCTCACGCCCTCGAGCGCCTCGCGATCCTGCCGCTCGTCGGCGGTTCGCTGTTCCTGCTCGTTTCGGGCGTGGGCAACATCGATCGTTACCGGCCGTGGGCATTCGACTTCCGAAGCGCGCACTACGCGATCGCCTGGATCACGATCGGCGCGTTGGTCGTTCACCTGGGAGCGAAGTGGTCGACCACGCGCGACTCGCTTCGCCGACCCAGCGACGAACGCACGCGTTCCGGCCACGTCGCCCTCGCGGTGAACAGCACCACGAGGCGAACCTTCATCGGTTCGGCATTCGGTGTGAGCGCGCTCCTCACGCTGGTCACGGTGGGCCAAACCTTCGCGCCGCTGCGCAAGCTTGCGCTGCTCGCACCGCGTCGACCCGACATCGGACCGCAGGGATTTCCGGTCAACCGCACGGCCGCGGCGGCAGGTACCGACACCATCGACATCGACGCCTATCGCCTCGTCATCGATGGGCCACTCGTCGACCAACGCCTCGAACTCAGCTACGCCGAACTCGCATCGATGCCCCAACGCAGCGCGACCCTCCCGATCGCGTGTGTCGAAGGTTGGAGCACGACCCAGACCTGGACTGGGGTTCGATTCGGTGAACTCCTGGCGCGTGCTGGGGTCAGATCCGACGTCCATTGCACTGTTCATTCGATCCAGACCCGCGGCTTGTCGCGCTCCGCCCCGGTCAACGCGTCGCAGGCCGCCGACGCCGACACCCTGGTCGCGTTACGCGTCAACGGCGACATGCTCGCCGCCGATCACGGGTTCCCGGTCCGCCTCATCGGCCCGAACCGGCCGGGCGTTCACCAGACCAAGTGGCTCGGGCGGGTGGAGGTGCACGGATGAACCGGGGGGCGTCTGACTCGACCTCGGATGATTTCGGTCTGCGCGTTTGGGTGGCGATCGTCGTCGGGTTCGCGATCATGGGCTTCGGTGTGCGTGAGCTCTTTCGGTTCACACCGCAGGTCGACCGACGCTGGGACATTGCGAAATGGGTCATCGGGCTGGATCTCGTCCATGACCTCGTCATTGCACCCGTGGTGTGCCTCACCGGGCTCGCGCTCGCTCGCGTCGCACGTGGCCGAGCTCGCGCCCCCGTCCGGTTCGGGGTCTTCGCGTCGGCGACGGTGGCAGCGGTGGCCTTCCCACTCGTTCGCCGGTACGGAACGACTCCGAGCAATCCGAGCATTCAGCCACTGAACTACGCGACTGCGACCTGGACCGTGCTCGGCATCGTCTGGGCAACCGTGCTCGTGTGGACGCTCGTGTCGATCGGTGCGACGCGTCGACCCGTCAAAAGCCGGGCAACCCCGGCAGAAAGTGACCCGCGGTCCAGCCCGCGTCGACGATGACGTCGGTCCCGGTCATGCTGCGGGATCCGTCACCCAGCAGGAAAACGACCGCGGGTGCGACGGTCGCCGCACGCACCGGCGCGTTCGGAAGAATTGGGTCTGGCACCTTCGCGAGGTAGCGAGTCGTGTCGATTCGGTCGAAGAATGGCGCGCTCATCTCGGGGTTACCCATTGCGGGACATACGGCGTTGACGCGTACGCCCCACTGCCCGAGTTCGAGCGCCGCGCTGCGCGTGAGACCACGTACCGCGAATTTGGTTGCCGAATAGACCGCGACCGAGTTCATGCCGAGCACACCATCGATCGACGCGATGTTGACGATCGACCCGCCGCCGCTGTCGCGCAGGAACGGTGCGGCGTGCTTGATTCCGAACGTCGGACCGGCGACGTTGACCGCCAGGAGTCGAGTGACGTCGTCGGCCCCGATCTCGACGAGGGGGCCCATGTGCAACACGGCCGCATTGTTCACCAGGCCGTCGAGACCGCCGAAACGGTCGCGTACGTAGTCGAGCGAGGTTCGCCAGTCCGCTTCGCGCGTGACATCGAGTCGAATCCATTCAGCAGACGGCCCGAGCGCGGCGGCCGTCTCGGCCGCCTTGTCGTCTTGCACGTCCGCCAGGAGCACCCGTGCGCCCGCGTCGACGCAATGGCGCGCGATCTCGGCACCCAAACCCTGGGCGGCACCCGTCACGAGAATCCGCTTCGCCGCAAGGGAATCGTTCATTGCGGGGCGCGCATCGATTCGACGTCGACCACGAGGTGATCGCGGACATCGCCCACGCCCTCCATGAGGATGTGGCGGTGAGCGAACCGCCACACCCCGTTCGCACGTTCGAAACGGTCGTGATAGCGCCCACTCACGATCGGTTGCAGTGCGATTGAGTCCGTTGCTTGCACGACGAGGAAGTACGACCGACACGTCGCGGTGTCGGCACCCTCGTCGACGTCGACGATGGCGTTCGTCGTCACGTGCCGTGTGCGCAGCGTGCCGTCGTCGTGCACCTTGTTGAAGTTGCGATAGATCGCGCCGATGGCCGCGCCGCCCCGGATTTCGCCCGGGAATCCCTCGTTCGTCATGGTCGCTTCGGCGAACAACGCCTCGATCCCGTCGAAGTCTGCGAGATCGATGCATTCCGCGTATCGATAGAGCAACGTCGTGATCGCGTGCCACGACTCGAAGGAGATGGGACTCACGCGAGGGGGTTTACTCCGTCAGCGAGTTCGTTCGCCACCTCTCGGGCGACTGCGGCCAGTTCGGAATCGAGCGCATCGATGCCGTCGAGCTGGTTGCCGAACGGCGCGTGGTCGACGTCGGTGACCGAGCCGAGGGTCGGCGTCCACGCCGAGTGGAGGACGAAGGGCACGGCGTGGCCTGCGGATGCCAACGTGCAGAGCGGTCCCGCGCCGACGTTGTTCGCGTCGAAGATCTCGACTCGGAATCCCCGATCGCTCATGACCGGCACGACAACCCAGCCGGTCAATCCCCCCGGCTGTTCACCGCAATGTCGGCTGCGCCCGTCGACACCGGCATGCTTCGGCACGAAGATCGGAGACGTCGCCATGTCGGTCGTATCCGCCCACCGGTACTCCGAGATCGTGAGGAGCCCGTCCCAGCTGTGCGTCGCGAGCGAACACGGCATCTCCTCGGTCGGCAACAAGCTTCGATCGACCCGATCCGTATACAGATCGAGCATGCGTTGTTGCACCGCCTCGGGGCGGAACCCGTGGTACACGGTGTGTACCGCATCGGGTCGTTCCCAACCTTCGGCCGACCAGTCGAACGCAGAGAGTTGGCGAGTGTGGAAGCGTTCGGGCTCGTACATCGCGGCGAGTTCCGTCCGAACACCCGACTCGGGGTCGAAACGGTGCATCGTCGTGCGGGTCGGCGTCATCGCGAATCCGTACAAACCGTGGAACGCCGGATCGACCGGGCGCCCCCACGCGTCGATGTCGCCATCGCGTGCTGCCATCGCAATGTCGGCATTCTGCGTGTGTTCGAACATCACGACCACGCCGTCGGAGTCGTCATATTGCGCGTAGTAGTGGTTCATCTCGGGCGCGAGCTCGTAGCGAAGACACTCGACCTCGCGGCCCGGCGGCGTCCTGTCGAGATCAGCCTTGCGAATCAGATAGATGGGCTCGTCGCTGTTCGCGGGTTCGGTGCGATCGCCACCCATCATCACCCCGGCTTCGACCTTGAACGCACAGTCACCAACGATGAGCCAGTCGCGCGTCTGCGTCACGGTGTGCACCGACTGCGGTATCACCGCGCCGTTGATCGGCCAACGCTGAATCGGGCCGTGTCCATCCCAACGCACGATCGAGAGCTGGCCGAAATGCGTGTTGACCGTCCACAGGCAATTGCGATCGGGATCAATGATCGGATGCGCCGTGCTGGTGATCATGGGCAACACCGGCCCGGGAACGAGGTCGAAGACCTGCCAATCGTCGCGGCCACCCACCTCGCCGAGGT
>SXGT01905740.1_pt1 | contig 16708 bp, 11 predicted proteins | sample 3176221 | NCBI WGS metagenome assembly SXGT01 (sample SAMN11356862, study PRJNA531348) | freshwater metagenome | isolation source: freshwater sample F1-120 | place: China: Fuxian Lake, Yuxi | collected 2017-12-25 | reverse complement strand
GTGCGCGCGATCCCGTGGGATTGCCAGGGGTTCTGGCCGATGAAGACCGCCACCTCGCAGTGCTCGAAGTCGCCGTGCGAGCCGGCCCCGAACATCTTCCCCTGAACCCAGAACTCGCCCGTCTTCTCCTGCGCGAGCGCGTTGGAGCGGTACTTGACCCCGAGCGCCTTCAAGAGCGAGTCGCCGTAGCCGCCGCCGAGGTGGTTCCCCTGGCCGCCGCCGCCGTAATACAGGATCGACTCGCCCCCTGAGGCCTCCTTCACGCGACGGAGCCGCGCGGCCACCTCGGGGATCGCCACGTCCCACGAGACCGCCTCGTACGTCCCGTCCGGGCGCCGACGCATGGGTGTGGTGAGGCGGTCCGTGCCGTTCTGGTAGTGGTCGAGGCGCTGGGCTTTCTCGCAGAGGTAACCGGCGGAGGCCGGGTGCGCGGCGTCGCCCTTGATCCGGGTGATGCGGCGCCCCTCGGTCTCGACCTCGAGTCCGCAGTTGAGCGCGCAGAGGATACACGCGGTCTTGTGGGTCTGGGGCACCGCGCCGCTGTCCCGTGTGTGGGCGTGTTCGCTCGTGGACATGGTTCGGGCCTCCGGAAGGGTCAGGGGGGCGCGGGCGTCACCAGCAGGATGGCCTCGCCGCCGTCCGTGAAGGTGGCGTGGAGGACGATACGACCGGCCGACGCGCAGCGCCTCCCGATGCGCAGGTCGGTGAGCTTGCGGCCGTCGATCGACTGCGTCGTGTCCAGGATCCGGATCGGGTCGCCCCCCGCCTGCATCGCGAACACCCCGACGCGCGTGATCACCTGATTCGCGGTGCCCACGCCTCGGAAGATCACAGACACCCCGTCTGTGCACATTCCGGCGCCCGAGAGCCCGTCAGACGCGTCGGCCGCGAAGGTCTCGGGCCCTCCGGGCATGGGCGTGGTGGTGTCGACCATGGGCTCCGGCACGCCGCCCAAGACCGGGACGCGGTACAGCGCCTTGTAGGTGAGCGGCCCGAGGGGCTTCTGCGGGCCGGGCTCTCCCACCCCCACGAAGAAGAGGTCTTCGCCGACCACGACGGGCCCCGCGAAGGTGCTGAACACCTCCTCGGGCTGGCCCGGGACGGGCGTCGCGCGATCCACCAGGGCGGTGAGGGGACCCCCGGCCAGCGGGACGCGGTAGATCGCCCGCTGGACCTCGCCGAACGGGGCCCCGAAGCCGGCCTCTCCGAAGCCCACCACATAGGCGGCGTCGCTGCCCACCTCGCCGAGCGACACGCCGGTGAGGGCGCCCACGCCGTTGGGCATGGTGGTGGTGTTGGTGGCCACCGCGATGAGGGCGCCGCCGGCGTCGTGGCGATAGACCCCGCTCACCTGGCCGAAGTCGTTGCCGTTGAAGAACGTGAGCTCGGCGGCTGGGGTGGGCTCGGAGAGCCCGACGAAGTTGGCGCTGGTCCCCGGGATCACGGACTGCCGCGACACGATGACGTCGAGGCCGTTCCCGTCTTGCTGCATGACCGCGCGACGCTGCTCCGTGGCGTTGGCCACGAAGACCACGCGCGGGGCGAGCGCGCCGGCCCCGGGGACGGGGAGGGCCACGCGAGGCCCATTCGCGCCGAGCGCGTCGAAGCTCTCGAAGGTGGCTGCGGGCGCGTCGGGGAGCGGGTCCCCGACCTGGGCCACCGTGGACAACACCTCCGAGTCCGCGTCCCACATCAGCACGGCCGCCGCCGCGGTGGCGCTGGCGGGCGTGGCGGGTGCAGCGGTGGCCGCGCGAAACGCGACGGTGGTGCCGGCTACGCTGGGGGCGCGGTCGAGCGCGGTGAGCGGGGTGTCGAGGGGGCTCTCTGCAGAGGTGTCGAGGATCACCGAGACGCGGTACGCCCCGATGACCTGGCCGGAGCAGCGGGGCGGGTTGCCCTCGACGCACTCGGCCCCCGGGATCTCGGCGCAGTCTTGCTCGGTGGACAGCGCGAGGCACCCGTCAGCGTCCACGGCGCAGCGGCGGATCTCGAGGCCCGCGCAGAACACCTTCTCCTCGGCGCAGAGCACCTTGGCGGCGCAGGGGTCCTCGACGCAGCTGCCCCCCTCACAGAGTAGGCCGAGCGGGCCACACTCGGACCGCGACTCGAGCAGGCAGCCGTTGGGGAGCGCCTCGCAGACCACGGCCGTGTCGCCGTCGCAGGTGGCGCCTACGGTGGCGCAAGGGGGCAGGCCGGCGCAGGGGTTGGTGCTAGGCACGCAGGTGGGCCCCGCCTCGAGCGTGACGACGCAGGTGTTGTCTACGGCACAGGGGGTGACGGACTCGGCGAGGCAGCCGTGGGCATCGGCCTCGCAGCGCCGGACGGCAGCGAAGAGCTCGGTGACCACGCACTCGGCGCCTGCAGTGACGCACGGCGTGTCGGGGCACGCCGGCGTGACCTCGGCGGCGTCCACGGGCGCGACGGTATCCGCAACGGGCGTCTCACCGCTGTCAGCGGCCGGATACGCGTAGCGGCTCTCGCAGGCGAGCGCCAAGACCAGGCAGGGGATCAGGCGAGCCATCGTTCGGGATCCTTTAGGGCGCGGACCACCGCATCGAGGCCATGCCTCGCGGTGAGCCCGTCGTCGATTCGTTCGTCGAAGCTCCACCGGAGCGGCAGGATCTGGCGCGCGACCACGGCGCCCTCGCGCACCACCGGGCGCTCTTCGACCGCACCCGCCGCCACGAAGACCGGGCAGTTACCCCACTCGTAGAGGTGGTGGTACGCGGGGCCCATCCCGAGGCTCCCGAGGTTGGCCACGAACGCGCTGGCGAACATCGCATCACCCTCCGTGAAGAACCGGGGGAGGAGGTTGTGCGCGTCGAGCCAGCGGAACGCCCATACGCCGGCGCGCAGGACCGGCGCCGGCAGCGCGAGGAACGCGCCCAGCTCCTGGTCGAACGGGGTCTTGTCGGGGCGGCGCTCTCGGTCCACCTCGGCGTCGATACGTGCGCAGAGCGCCGCGAAGGGCTCGTCGCGAAGCACCAGGCGCACCACGGCGATCTTGGCCGCGGCGTCGAGCTGCTGGCGCTTCATCGAGAAGCTCACGACCCGGTCGCGCCGCGCGTAGAGGCGGTGACCGGAGATGAACCGGTTGAGCGACGGCACCTCGCGCAGGGCCACGCCCAACGCGCCCACGAGGCAGTGGGTGACCGTGCAGCGGTGCGCTCTGGAGGCGCAGAACGCCTGGAGCTTGGCGGCGTCGATCGGCGTGTCGAAGTACGCCACCGACTCGTTCCGGGTGGGCATGATGAACGGCATCATCCGCCGGTACGGGTGGACCCCCTGGACCAGGGTCCCGTCGGCCCGGCCGGTTTTGGCGGACGCCAGGGCCCAGGCTGCGGCCACGCCCGCGGCGACGCCCATCATCGGGGGGCACGCGCGAGCAACGCGCTCCGCAGGGGCTCTCCGGTGAGGCGCCCTCGCCGCCGCGCGGTCTCTACCGCCATCCGGTGCACGTTGAGCCGCCCGCCAGACTTCGCGAGCAGCCCCTTGATCCCGCCGAGCACTCGGAAGATCAGGAGCCCTTCGGCCGGTGGCGTGAGCTTGATGAACGTGGGCCAATCGAAAATGAATCGTTGGAGCCGGCGCCGCATGTCCCACGAGGCGAAGTCGAACGCCTCGTCACGCAGGAACGGCTCCAGCGAGATCTCGTGGTACTCGCGCAGCTTCCGAGCGTTGAAGACGTCGTCGCCGTGCGCCTCTTTGCCGAAGCCAGCGGCGCGGTAGATCTGCGCCGCGCGGTCGTCCTCGCCCTGCCAACAGGCGTCCATGATGTCCAGTATGGCGTCGGCGAACGCCGGATCGCAGCGCTTCACGCAGCCGAAATCCAGCATCACCAGCGTCCCGTCCGAGTCGACGATGAAGTTTCCCGGGTGTGGGTCTGCCTGCAGCTCCAGCTGCTCGTGGAAGAGCCACGCGTAGGTGTCGACGAAGCGGGCCAGCATGGCCGTCTTGTCCTCGATCGGCGCCGTTTCGAGCCAAACGTCGAGCTTCTGGCCCCTCACCAGCTCCATCGTGAGCACATTTTGGCGGGTCCACTCGAGCAGGGGACGCGGCGCCCGCACTCCGGGACGCTGCGCCAGGACCTCGTTGAAGTGCAGTAGGTTCTCGGCCTCGGCGGCGTAGTCCGACTCCGCCAGGATTGCGCGCTCGATCTCGGCCAGGTACGCGTCGGTCTTGTGCTTCTCGATCACGACCCGGCTCATGGTCAGGACCGAGCCCAGGTTCTTGAGATCGCTGCGTAGGGTGGATCCGATCCCGGGATATTGGATCTTGACCGCGACGTCCCGCCCGTCTTCGAGGCGCGCGCGGTGTACCTGGCCGATGCTGGCAGAGCCGATGGGCTCGGGGTCGAAGGAGGCGAACACGTACTCGAGCGGCCGACCGAAGGCCTCCTCGAGCACCTCCTTGATCATCCGGTACGGCATCGGGGGCGCGGCGCTCTGCAGCTGCGACAGCTGCGCGAGCATCTCCGGGGGCAGGAGATCGGGGTCTGACGACAGGATCTGCCCCACCTTCATGGCGCCGCCCTTCATCTCGCCCAGCACCTTGACGATCTTCGCCGCCTGATCCCGGCTGAAGGCTTCGTCGTCGGTGCGCGTGAACAGGCCCTTGGCCTTCTGCAGCGCGGAGCTGGCGCCCACGGACATGCCGAGCTTCCCCACGCGGAACAGGCGATCGAAGCGCCCGCTCGGCGGCGCTTCTCCTTTCTCTCCAGCCAGCTTCTCCCAGTCCATCGGGCGAGGACTCTACCGGAGCCTGGACGTCGCTGACAGGGCCCGTAAACACCGTGGTCTCGCCGCGCCCTGTCGGCTACCATGGTCACTGCGTGTAAGCGGGCCCGGGGAGACGTCCTCGAGCGGGCCCGGCCAGACAGGGAGCACAAGAGCGCCATGGGCTACGAAACTGATGTCGCCGGTCGAACGGCCGTGGCGCAGAACAACGCGAGTGCCCCAGCAGGTGCGACCCGGCCGTCAGGCCAGGGCTACGCGCAGCAAACCGCCGCGCTGCGCCCGGCTCCCGAGGCGCGCCCCGTGGACCAGGCCGTGGGTAACCTCGGGAACCTCTCGGGTCCCGCCGGCTCGAACCAGGTGCGAACCAGCTTCGACGACCCCAGCGCCGCGGATCCTGCCACGCTGCTCCCCTTCGACGACAAAGGCGGCTGGGACCACGCCGCGATCCTGCGGAAGCTGGGACAGGCTGACGCTATCGACGCCACGGACTCCGACGGCGTGCGTTGCGTGCAGGCGGTGTCCCTGGCTTCGCACATCCTGCAGGGGCCGGCCGACGTGATCGGCTTCCTCGGGATGTCCAGCCTACGCGGCCATATCAAGGGTGGCTCGCTCACCGCGGCGGGGTGGAACGCGGACGCGATGACGCCGCGCGCCAAGACCGCCATGCAGGTGCTCTCCCACGTCCAGCAGAAGATCATGGCTCGCACCGCCACGTTCGGGGACCTGTCGTGGGCCCAGGAGGCGCTGCACGCCTTGGCGATCCCGGCGGAGAAAGACAACGAGGGCACGCCCGCCAACGAGGTGATGGACAACGTCAACCCGGGCGGCGTCGGGGCCGACAACTACACCAGCCACGCGGGCAAGGGTCCGCTCCGCGAGGGGCTCGAGCATCGCTCGCTTCGCACCTTCGGGCCGGTGGTCGACGGGATGAAGGACGGGGACCAGCTCATCGTGCTCCAGTACATCCAGTGGACGGGCTCGCCGGCCCCCACGGGGCACCAGCTGATCCTCTTCAAGGACAAGGGCCAGGTCACGCTGTACGACCCGCAGGAGACCGACGCCAAACTCAAGCCGATCGCGGCCGGAGGGATCGGGCTCGAGCGCTGCTTCGTGCGCGACACCTCCCGCACGAAGTGGATCGCCGTCGCCGGCCAGCGAAAGACCCCGTGATGCGCCTTGCCATCGTAGCGGCGTTCGCCGCGCTCGGCTGCGGTTCGGAGCTGGAGGGGGTGGTCCCTGCCTCCGCGGGCCGGGCCGACATCGCCGCGGGCGAGGACGCGCTGCTCTTCACTCCGTCCGACGCCACGGACGACGCCTCGTGCGTCGGCTGCGTCGACCTGCTCTGCGCGCCCTGCGTGGAGGACGTCGACTGCGGCGAGGGCGCCCGCTGCATGCCGTTCGGTGAGTCCGGGCGCTTCTGCGGTAGGCCGTGCACAGAGGACTCGTCCTGCCCTTGGGGCTACGACTGCACGTCGGTCAGCTTCCGCGCCGACGTGCCGGGCCAGTGCACCCCCACCAGCGGCGCCTGCAGCTGCTCGCCGGACGCGATCGCCGCCGGCGCCAGCACGTCGTGCAAGGTGTCGAACGAACACGGCTCGTGTGACGGCGTGCGGAGCTGCGGGCCCGACGGCCTCTCGGAGTGCAAGGGCGCCGTGCCGGGGCCCGAGCGGTGCAACGCGGCGGACGACGACTGCGACGGCGCCACGGACGAGGAGTTCCCGCTCGGGAGCGCCTGTGGTGGCCCCTGCGCGTCTGGACATCTGGTCTGCGCGCTCGACGGGCTGTCCACGGTGTGCGACGCCCCGCTGACGGAGCCGAAGACCGAGACCTGCGATGGCACGGACGAGGACTGCGACGGCCAGACCGACGAGGGGTGCGACGACGACGCCGACGGGTATTGTGACGAGGCGTTGCCCGTCCTTGGTTCCCCCGGCGTGTGCCCCAAGGGCGATGGAGACTGCAACGACGACGTCGGGGCCACTAACCCGGGGGCGCAGGAGCGTTGCAGCTCCGCCGAGGACGACGACTGCGATGGCGAGGCCAATGACCCGGGTGCTCTGGGGTGCGCCGACTACTGGCTGGACGGCGACTCCGACGGGACGGGCTCGGCCCCCGGCGGATGCCTCTGCGCGCCGGCGGTGGGCCTCGTAGCGCTCTCGGGCGACTGCAACGACGGGGATGGCACCGTGGGTCCCGCGTCGAGCGAAGTGTGCGGCAACGGGAAGGACGACGACTGCAACGGCGCCACTGACGAAGGCGGGCTGGGGTGCACGGTGCGCTACCCGGACGCGGACAACGACGGCGTCGGCGCGTTGGTGAGCCCGCTGTGCACGTGCGACCCCGCCCCTCCGGGGACCGCGGCCGGCACTGGCGACTGCAACGACGACAACTCCGCCGTCCGCCCGGGCCTGCCGGAGGTGTGCGACGCTCTCGACAACGACTGCGACGGCACCGCGGATGGCTTCCAGGAGCCCTGCCCCACGGGCTGCGGCGACGGTCTCCGAACGTGCACGGCAGGCGTGCTCTCGGACTGCTCCGGCGTTGTGCCGCAGTGCACGGACGGACCCTGCTGCGACGGCTGTCACTTCAAGCCCACCACAACGCGCTGCGGGGACTCCCCCGTGGCTACGCGGCAGACCTGCGTGGGGTCGTGCGCCGGGTCAGTGCGACAGGAGACGCAGTGGGCGTATTGCAGCGGAGGTTCCGGCACGTGCGGCACCTCCAACCTCGTGTGGGAGGACGGCGGCCTCGTCGACAACTGCGCCGCCACGGAGCTGTGCACCCCAGCCGGGACTCAGGCCTCGTGCGTGGCCTGCCCGAACGGGTGCAGCGAGGGCGCGTGCAGCAGCGTGGTGAAGCACACGATCTGCGTGGACGCCGGTTACGGCGGGCCGGAGCCGGGTCCCGTCAGCGGGGCGCTGCAAGGGAAGGACGTGACCCTGTCCATCGCAAAGCACCTGCAGACGTATCTCAACGCCGACACTACGAAGACGCAGGGAGGTGGGGCCTGGACGGTGGTCATGACCCGGACCACCGACGTCGACAAGTCGATCGAGCAGCGCGTGGCCGCGTGCGCGGGCGCGGATCGCCTGGTCTCGGTCATGGCGAACGCGTGCGGGTGCACGTCGGCGTCCGGGGTTGAGACCTATACCGAGGTGGGGCCCACCAACACGGAGAAGGACCTCGCAGCGAAGATCCAGGCGCAGGTCTTCGCGCAAGCGGGGACGAAGGACCGCGGCGTGAAGGCCACCGACTGGGCCGTCCTCACCGGCACCGCCGCTCCCGGCTGCCAGACCTTCGTGGGCTTCGTGGATGGGAGCACCGACGGGCCGCTCATGGCGTCCGACACGTGGCGGAAGAAGGTGGCGCTGGGCCTCTTGCACGGTCTCCAGCTGCACTTCGGGTATCCGGCCTACACTCCGCCGTGACCCTTCCGGCGGGGCCTGTCCCGCCGCTCTTGGAGAGAGTCATGCCCGAACAGACGCTCGTACGAAGCGGTGAGCCCGACGCGCGCGGCTTGCACGTGACGGCGCTGTATACGTGCGAGGTCTGGCGCACCCAAGGCTTCCCCTGCGCCGAGCTCTTCGCCAACAAGGACGCGCGGCGCGTCTTCGGCGCCACCGAAGGGGCGCTGCGGCTCGCCCGTTGGTTCGGCGCCCTCGGGCGTCGGCTCCGCGGCGAGCGGTGGAGCCCACTCCCGGTGGCCCTGGCGCATCGCCACGCGCTGATCGATCGGTGGGCGCTGGAGAGCCCCGAGGAGGTGGTGTTGGAGCTGGCGGCGGGGCTCTCGCCGCGCGGGGCGTGGATGTCGTCGCTCTCCACTCGCACCGTGGTGGAGGTGGATCTACCGGAGAGCATGGCGACCAAGCGTCGGCTGTTGAACGGCACGGCAGACGGTCGAGCGGCGCTCGCGCGCGCCCATTGGCTCTTCGTCGACGCCGACCTCAGGGAGGCGGATCTGGCCAGTCTGGTCCCCATGCGCCCCACCTTCGTGATCGCGGAGGGGCTGTTCATGTACCTGGACGCCGAGGCGCAGCGCGCGCTGTTCCGCCGCATCGCGCTGCTGCTTGCTGCGCGCGGCGGCACGCTGGTCTTCGACCTCGTCCCCCCCGCAGAGGAGCCCCAGCCGGGCGTCGTCGGGCGGGTGCTCGGGTGGCTCATGCGACGCGCTACGCGGGGCGCGGACTTCGCGCGCGGCCGGCGTAGCCGCGCGGACGTGCTGCGGGACTTGCAGGAGGCTGGCTTCTCGACGGTCTCTGCGACCGAGCCGCACGCTGTCGCCGAGTCGTTGGGGCTTCCCCATCCCCGCACATGGACCCGAATGGTGGTCTTCCGCGCGTCGCCTTAGCGGCTCCGGCGGCCGGTCCGGGAGCCGGGCGCTAGTTCGACTGGCCCTGAGCGATGCACCACGCGACCTGCAGGAACGCGGCCCCAGAAGCGGCCGGGCCCGAGGCGATCGTGGTGCTCAGAGCGCCGTGCGCAGCCCCCTGCGAGTTGCCGCCATTCGCCGCGGCGATGCTGCGCTGAGACAGCGCCGCGGAGATCGACACTGCGTGCGTGTGCGTGCGGTCTTCGAGGTTGCCCAGCGGCGCGCCCACGCTCACGCCCACGTCACCCGGGGCGCCCGCGCCCACGAACAGCCGCCCCGCGCCAGGGTTGAAGCGCGTCCAGCCCTCTGGGCAATCCCCCTCCGTCGCGAACATGACCGCACCGAGCGGAGCAGCGGCCACCGAGCCCTCCGGCAGGGGCGCCGGCTCGCAGGTGTTGAGCGCAACCTCGGGGAAGACCGCGGTGGCCTCGCTGGTGGCCGTGCTTATGCCGACTCCGCCGCTGCTCGCGTACCCGCCGCCGCAACACCCGCTGATGAGCGCGATCCCCTGAGACGGCGTGGGGAGCGTGCCGGCGACCTCGTGGTCGTGTGAGGTGAGGCCGCCCGAGCCGAACGAGGCGATGAGCGCTCCTTCGGCCGGAGCACCCACGAGCAGGCGGTCGGCGGCGAAGGGGAAGGGCGCAGCGCCGTCCGCGCAGCCGAACACGGAGAAGTGGCCGAGGCCCTGTGGCGGCCCGCCGATCACCGCGGCGCTGACCTTCTCGCACGGCAGGAGCTGGAGGTAAGGCAGGCCGGCGCTCGCGGGCTGGGCCTCGCCGGCGTAGGAGATGTCGGCGTCGCTGGCGAGCCCCCCGTTGCAGCAGCCCACGATGCCCGCGTAGCTCACCGAGCCCACATCGCCGGTACCGGCCACGGTGTGGCTGTGGAGCGGCTCGGCGCCGCTCAGCAGCGGATCGCCTCGCGCCTCGGCCACGGCGAGGGCCCCGGTCCCCGAGATCGTCCTCCCGATCGCCGGCGAGTACGGCTGCCACCCGCTGGGGCACTCCGGACGATCGAACCACACGACGGTGCCGAGGGGCAGGCCGTCGCCGGGCAGGCACTCGAGCCCGTCGAGCCCGGGCGAGCACAAGCCGTCGACGCACGGCGCCCCTGCCGCCTTCGGCGCGAATACACATGAGCCGCTGTCGGAGTCGCAGCCGACCACATCCTCGCAAGCGCCCGCGGGGCAGGCCTTCGCGCCCCCTGGGACGCAGCTCCCGTTGAAGCAGGTGTCGCCCTCGGTGCAGAGGTCGCCGTCCTCGCAGGGGCCGGCGGTGAGCGGCGTCCAAGCTTGCTGGCTGCTGCTGGGCACGCAGATGCGGCAGGAGTTCGCAGGATCCGAGTCGCCCGCCGCGACGCACTGGTCCCCGATGACGCAGTGGGTGAGCCGCGGCGTGCTGACGCATACCCCGAGGGCGCACGCGTCGTCCGTGCAGGCGAGCCCGTCATCGCACGTGCCGCACTCGGCGGCGGCGTCGACCGGGGGCTTCGGCACGTCGGCTGGGGGCGCGACGATGTCGTCGCTGCTGGGGCTCACGTCTTCCGGAGGAGGCCCCGAGTCGGGCTCGACGTGGAGGTCCGGCGGCTCCCCGAGGTCTGCGGCGGCCCCGACGGGCTTGCCAACGTCCTCGAAGGTGAACCCCCCCGAGGCGTCGGTGTCCGCGATGATCGGGTCGTTGAGGTCGGAGGTGGCCCCGCAGCCGAGGGCCAAGAGAACGAGTAGATGTCGCACGGACGCTAAGCTAACCCGGACGTGCCCCTGCCGTCACTGCGCGTATCGGCTACCCGGCTACCAGCGGCCTCGGAGCATCAGGAGCGCGCCGTCGGTGGTGGTCTGCACGTCGGCGGCGATCGGGGCCCCGTCGGTGACGAAGTGCCAGACGAGGCCGCCCACCAACACCGCGGTCCCCGCGCCGACCAGGGTCCAGCCCGGCGTGACGAAGGGCCGCGCGGTCTCCCAGTCGCTGGCCGCCTCGGCCTGCGTGGCCCCGTCGTCCGGCGATTGGAGGAGCTTCGCATGGACGAGCAGGCCCACGCCTGCCGCTGTGGCCGCCGCGCCGGTGCCCACGAGGATCCACGACCACGGGCTGGCGGTGGCGGTGCTATCGATGGCCGCTCCACTCTCCACCCCGGGGGCGCGCGCGGCACCGGGCGCGAGCGCGGACAGGAGCACCGTCTCGTCGCCTGCGAGCTCGATGTCCTTCGACCACTGGGCGCCGCCTCGTTCGCGGATCGCGACTGTGGTGGCTGCCGCGTCGAGCTCGAGCACCTTGACCCGCTTCCAGTCCCCCACCACGCGGACGCCCCCGAGGCGCAGCACCGCGAGGCGATCTGCGAGGTCGAGCGTCAACCGGGCCCGGGAGCCCGGGGCATCGGCGGGCGGCCAGACGAGTCGAATCCCCTTGATCAGCCGGCGCGCGTGGCAACGGATCTTCTCGCCCTCCGACACACACAGGGTGTGGAGCCCCGGCGCCACCACGAGGTCGACTGTGGTGTCGGGCACGATCTCGTCGTCGACCTGCACGGCCACCCCTTTCGGGAGACCCGAGAACCGGAGGACCGCCTTGTCTGCCACCGAAGCGAGGCTCTCGGCCTTGCGTGCGGCCAACGCGCGAAGCTCGTCCGTGACGCCCGCGATGGCCGGTGTGCGGAGATAGGCCTGCTGCGCCGCCTCGATTCGCCCCAGCTCTTCCAGCGCGCGGCCCATGTTGTAGACGTACACGGCCTTCGGCTCGGCCGAGTACGCGCGCTCGAGCGCAGCCAGGGCCTCCTCGAAGGCCTGGCGCTTGAACGCCGCGACCGCCTTCTCGTACTCGATGTCCGCGGCTTCGTTGGCGCGCGCCAATGGCGCCACGAGGACCGAGGCAACGGCTAGCAGGATGACGTGGGCACCACAGACTCTCATTCGAAGCCCCTGCTCACGCTCCGGTCGGAGCGGTCATAGAGCTGCCGCTCGCGCGCAGCGGTCGCTACTTTGAGCCTTTGTCGGATCACCGACTCTGTCTGTCAACTGTCCCGGGTCACGACGGGAGCCGGCCTCTAGGCCTTCTCTCCATGAGCGGGGTGAACGCATGTGAGGGTGAAAGCCAAGACGACTCTGAGCGTGTGTGGCATGCTTGCACGCGCCATGAAGACTGACGACGCCACGATGGACTACGAGCCCCAGCAATCCGGTTCTGGATCGCGGCTCTGTCCAGCGTGCGGAAAGCGCTCTGCTGCGACCACATGCCCGGAGGATGGGACGACCACTGTCGAGCTCAAAGAGGCCGTCTCGACGGACCGATATATCGGGCGTGTGATCGATGGGCGGTTTCGCATCGATCGGACCATCGGGCAGGGCGGAATGGGCCGCGTCTATCTCGCCACCCAGCTGAGCCTGGGCCAGCGCGTCGCCGTCAAGGTGATCCTGCCCGAGCGGGAGTCCGGCGAGATCGCTGTTCAGCGGTTCCATCGGGAGGCCAAGGCCACCACGCGGCTCACCAGCCCCCACGTGGTGCGCGTGTACGACTTCGGTGTGGACGCGGAGACCTCGGCGCCATACCTCGTCATGGAGTACCTCGAGGGCAAGACGCTCGCCGCGCTGCTCCGCAGCGAAGGGGCGCTCCGGCCTCGGCGCGCCGCTGCCATCGCCGCGCAGGTCGCCCGCGCCCTGGTGGAAGCGGAGGCCCGCTCGATCGTTCACCGAGACATCAAGCCGGACAACATCTTCCTCGTGGCCAACGCCGACCAGCCAGACTTCGTGAAGGTCATGGACTTCGGCGTCGCCCGCTCTGTGGCGGGCACCCCCGATAGCCTCGCGTCTGTCACACATGGCGGGAACATCGTTGGTACTCCCGCCTACATGTCTCCCGAGCAGATCACCGGGAAGCCCGTCGATACGCGCTCCGATCTGTACGCCGTAGGGTGTCTCATCCACGAGATGCTAGTTGGCACCCAGCCTTACTCGAACTCCGAGGAGGGCATGGCGCGGATGGTGGCCCACATCACCCTGCCGCCTCCGGAGCTCCCGCCGAACACCCCGGACGGTGAACCGATCCCGGAAGCGCTCCGTGCGCTGCACCGCGGACTGCTCCAGAAGGCGGCCAGCGATCGCCCGGCGACGGCTGCGGCAACGGTCGAGGTGCTCATGGGGATCGCCGAGAGCCGGTCGGCCAACAGCAGCGTGGAGCGGCTGGCTCTGGCGATGACCGGAACGGCCGAGGGGCCACTGTTGGCCAGCCCGCCGAAACCTACCGTCACCATGGACACCACGCCGCCCCGGCCCAGCCGGTGGGCGCGGGTGCTCGCGGGTCTCGGCGCGCTCACCGCGGCGGGCGCTGGCCTGGCCGCCTACCTGCGCACGCCGGAACCTCCCGCCGCAGCCCCGGCACCGGTGGTGGTCCAGGCGCCCGTCGCGCCGCCTGCCGCGCCCGCAGAAGCCGCCGAAGCCCCCGTGGCGCCCGCCAACCCGGTCGTCGCCGCCGCCCCTCACGAGCCCCCGGCGGCTGCGGTCGTCCCCACGCCGGCTGGAGAGGCCTCGCCCCTAATCGCTGCGCGCTCGGCGCAGGACGAGGACCGGGCGTTCTCACGACGGGAGTTCGAGGCAGCGCTGCCCGCGGTGGCCGCGGTCGAGAAGCCCGCTGACGCCCGCCCGGTCGCTCGGCCGAGGCAAGCGCCGCGAGCCAGCGAGCCGGTGGCCCCTAAGGTCCCGCCCAAGGAGCCCGTGGACCCCAAGCCGCCGCCCAAGGAGCCCACGGCTCCGGCCGAGAACCCCTGGTAGGTTCCGGCGCACGCCGCACAACTCGCCGGCTAGCCCAGGAGGCGCTTTGGGATCAGGAAGCGCAGCTCGGCAGGGCCGCCGGACCGAAGCCTGAGGCCGATGAGGCCGGCCTTGTCGAGCTTCAGCGACGCGGGAGCGCCGCGGGCGATGAGCCACCCTGCCAGCTCGGTGAGCAAGGGCTCGTGGCCGGCCACCACCAACGTTCCCAGGCATTCCGGAGCGTTCAGCGTCGTTCGCAGTCGAGTCTGTGCCCGGTCGAGCGGCGCCTCGGGGAGCAGCTCGGGCCACTCGATGGCCGCCGGAAGCGAGAACGCGTCGACCACCCGGCGCGCGGTGGCGGCGGCGCGCGCCGCCGGGCTGGTCACCACTGCGGTCGGGACCACTCCCAGCTCACGGAGCGTGGCGATGGCGGCTGTGACGCGAGCCGCGCCCTCCTCGGTGAGCGGTCGATCCCGGTCATCGGGCCATCGCCTGGGATCGGCCTCGCCCGCGGGCCCGTGCCTCAGGAAGACGAGGTCCACGCTCACCGCTCGGACACGACGAGCTCGCGGTCCAGCGCTCGCGCCAGCAGCTGCGTTTGTCGCCTCGCCGCCCACAGCTCGAGCGAGACGTCGCGACCGTGCACTAGCAGATCGACCCGTCGTCGGCCGACGTCTACGGACACGCGCTCCACGGCGGCGGTCCGCCCTCGATCGAGGGCGTCCGCCATGCGCACCACGCCCGCCAGCACCTTGACCACTTGCCGGGCGACCGTGTCGAGGTCGGCGAAGTGGTGGTGGCGGGGCTTGGGTTGACCCTTGCGGTGGTAGCGCGCTGCCAGCGCGAGGATGTCGATCTCGGCGCTCGTGAAGCCGCGCAGGCCTCCGCCGCGCGTGAGGTGGAACGCCAGGTGTTCGTGACCGGCGAAGGCGATGGACTCGCCCACGTCCGCGAGGTGAGCGACGTACTCGCAGAGCTCGCGCTCCCTCGCGCCCAGCCCGTGAGTCGAGCGCAGCCCGTCGAAGATCTGAAGCGCCAGCTGCGCCACGTGCGCCCGGCCGCTTCGTCCGCGATCGGGCCGCAGCCGCTCGACCAGCGTCATCACGCTCTGGCGACGCACATCGGGGTGGGGCGTGATCCCATCTTCCGCGAGGCGCTCGACCACCAGCCCCTCCCGGAGCGTGGCGGTGGACAGCTGCACCTCGTTCACCCCGAGGCGGTCGAGGAGCGCCACCGCCAGCGCTGCGGCGAGGTGCGCCGTGTCGGCGCGGCGCTCGTCGATGCCGGGCACCCGGAGCCGCTCCTTCTCGTCCATAGCCAGCAGCTGAGCGGCCAGATCTCGCAGCTCGCGCGTGGAGATCACCTGGCCGTCCAGCGCGGTCCATGGGTCCAGCCCGCGGGCTCGGATCGCCGCGAGCCCCAAGGACAGCAGCGTCCCGCTCGTGACGATGGCCACGTCGAAGCCCACGCGCCCGATGCGCCCGGCCGCCGGTCCGGCGACCAGCCCGATGTGGCGGAGGAGCTCCTCTCGCGCCGCGCTGGGGAGCGGGTCGTCCTTGGCGTAGAAGTCGCGGAGTCGCTGTACGCCCAGCGGGAGGCTGTCGATCGTGTAGACCCGCTCAGCGTCGCCCAGGATGAGCTCCACCGAGCCGCCGCCGACGTCGATGACCAGCGCGCGCCGCTTGCGCAGATCGATGGCCTGCGAGACGCCTTTCCAGATGAGACGCGCCTCGTCGTCGCCCTCGATCAGCCGTATGCGCAACCCGGTGTCGTCGTAAATCGCGTCGAGGAGGCTCTGCCCGTTCTCGGCCTCGCGGACGGCGCTGGTGGCTACGGCCAGCACCTCGTCCACGTCCCAGCGCTTCGTGAGCGCGACGAACTGCTGCATCACGGCCCGAGTCTCCGCGACCCGCTCGTCCCGGATTCGCCGCCCCGCGAAGGTGCCGGCGCCCAGCTTCAGCATCTCGCGCTCGCGGTCCAGCGTGCGGAACGCGCCCGACTCGGAGACCTCCACGATGATCATGTGGACCGAGTTGGAGCCGATATCGAGCGCGGCGTAGCGGTGGGTCACGTGTCGGTGTCCGGCAGATCGTCGTCTGTGGCGCTGGGCTCGGGGGGGGCGCCCACCCGCAGCCGAATCAGGTGTTCGTGGAGTGAGACGCCACCGACCTCGGGGGAGCGCGTGCCCCGGCCCTCAGAGTCCAGCGTCCACGCGGCGAAGCGGCCGCTGAGGGGCAGCGTGATGCACTCCTCGACCACGCGCGCCCGGGCCACGGGATCGGTGAGCGGGAACGCCACCTCGACCCTGCGGAACAGGTTCCGGGGCCGCCAATCCGCGCTGGAGCACCAGACCTCGTCCAGCTCGGCACCGAACGCCCAGATGCGCGCGTGCTCGAGGAAGCGGCCGAGGATCGACACCACGCGGATCGTCTCGGATACCCCAGGGACACCGGGGCGCAGCGTGCAGAAGCCGCGGATCAAGAGGTCGATCGGCACGCCGGCCTGTGACGCCCGGTAGAGCGCCTGAATGATGGAGGGCTCGGCCAACGCGTTCATCTTCGCGACGATGCGGCATGGCAGCCCCGAGCGCGCGAGCTCGGCCTGCGCGTCTATCCGCTCGATGAGGACCTCTCGAAGCCTGAACGGGGCGGCCACGAGCCGCTGCAGGCTGGGCGCCTTGCCCAGGCCCGTGAGCTGCTGGAACAGCCGGTGGACGTCCTCGCCCAGCACCCGGTCGGCGGAGAGGAGCGAGATGTCTGTGTAGAGCTTCGCCGTGGTGGAGTGGTAGTTGCCCGTGCCGAGGTGCACGTAGCGGCGCAGCCCCGTGGCCTCGCGGCGCACGATGAGCATCATCTTGGCGTGCGT
>SXGT01692154.1_pt1 | contig 16715 bp, 10 predicted proteins | sample 3176221 | NCBI WGS metagenome assembly SXGT01 (sample SAMN11356862, study PRJNA531348) | freshwater metagenome | isolation source: freshwater sample F1-120 | place: China: Fuxian Lake, Yuxi | collected 2017-12-25 | reverse complement strand
GGCACGGGATCGGCGGCGGCCCCCGCGGGCTCCGCCGGCCCGCCCGCTTCCGGGGCGACGGCCGCCGCGACGGCGCCGCCGACTCCGCCGCCCACCACGACGGGGGATCCGACGAGCCCGCTGCAGGAGTGAGGAGGTCCTCGATGCGACGAAACAGAGCGTCTCTCGCGGCCGGGGGGTGGGTCCTCGTCACGGCCGCCCTCGCGTGCGGCTCCTCGGACTCGGCGCCGCCGCGCAGCCAGCCCGCCCCGGGCGACGCGGGCTCCGACGTCGAGCCGCTCGCGTCGCTCGCCGCGCCGAAGGAGTTCGATCGCTTCTGCGCGGGTCGCACCCTCGAGGCGACGAAGACGCCCGCGACGCCGGGCAAGCTGGCCGGCAAGTACGTGGGCGTGCTCAAGGGGCCCGATGCGAAGACCGCGTGGAGGGCCGGGGTCCAGGAGGTCGTCAAGGTCATCCCCGAGCACCCGTTCGTCGCGACCAGGCTCCGCGCCAACCTCGTGGGCAACGGGCAGGCGCGCCTGCGCGTGGTCACGACCTTCGGGAGATCGTACCCCGGCAGCTACCCCTCCGCCGATCCGAAGACCCTGCCGGACATGGTGCTGCCCGTGGACCTCGTGGAGCCCATCGCCGTCGACGTGACCGACGGCAAGGCCGACGCATGGATCGAGGTCGACATCCCGCCGACGTTCCTCTTGCCGACGCAGCACTACGACATCGTCTACGAGCACGTCGCGGGCGAGCCGTGGCTCGCGCTCTCCGAGAAGACCGCCGACGACGTGGACCGCTCGGCCCTCTTCCAGCCGCCCAAGAAAGACCAGTTCGGCGTCCCCGGCAACTATCGGCTCGAGCTCGTCGGGCACTACTTCTGCGCCATCGCGGACATGGACCGCGCCTTCGCCCCGAAGACCAACGCCCTCTCGGCCCTGACGTCCTCGTTCGTCACGCTGCGCGACCTGAACGGGGACGGCCACGACGACGCGTTCGCGATCGTCGACGGGGCGAGCAAGCTCTTCCTGGGCGACGGCAAGGGAGCGTTCACCGACGTCGGCTTCGACCCCTTCCCCGACGTGAAGAAGCCGCACAGCGTGGCGTTCGGCGATCTCGACAACGACGGCAAGCAGGACGCCTTCGTCTCCGTCTACGTGCAGTCGGATGGCGACGGCGACGGCTACACGGTGACGCAGGGCGACTGCAACGACGCCGACGACAAGGTCCACCCGAACGCGGCCGAGACCAAGAACGGCAAGGACGACGACTGCGACGGCAAGGTCGACGACGGCACCGACGCGAGCGACGGCGACGGCGACGGCGTCACCGTCGCGGCGGGCGACTGCGACGACACGAACAAGGCCGTCTTCCCGGGCGCGCCGGAGCTCCTCGACGCGCGCGACAACGACTGCAACGGCAAGACCGACGAGACGTTCGTGAGCCGTGTCGCGCTCGGCGATGGCAAGGGGAGGTTCACGCGTGTCTTCAGCAAGGACGTCGAGATCCTCGCACCCTCCACCGCGATCGCGATGGGCGACGGCAACCTCGACGGCAAGCTCGACATCTTCGCGGGGAGCTGGCTCGTCCACTACCCCGACTTCCCCACGGTGAAGAGCCGATACTACCAGGGCGACGGCAAGGGCGGCTTCGTCGACGTGCTCGAGGCCGCCGGTATGGCCCTCGATCCCCCGCGCCCGGTGTACGGCGCCATGTGGGGCGACTGGAACGACGACGGCCTCCCCGATCTCTACGTGAGCCACTACAACCTGCGAGACAACGCCCTCTTCCAGAACCTCGGCGGGGGAAAGTTCGTGGACGTGGCCGCGAAGGTCGGCGCCCACCACGACGCCATACCGACCACGGCGCCGCAGTACCCCGGCGGCCACAGCTACGGGAGTGACATCGGCGACTTCGACAACGACGGGGACATGGACATCTTCGTTCCCAACATCTCGCACCCGCGCACGCAGCCCTGGGCGGACCCGAGCATGCTCCTCGTCAACCAGGGCGGGCCGGGCTTCCTGTTCAAGAACCTCCGGCGCGAGATGGGGATCATCTTCGACGAGGGCGACGTGAACTCGCTGTGGGTCGACTACGACAACGACAGCGATCTCGATCTGGTGGTCGCGCCCACGTATCCTGCACACTACACGAAGCTGTACCGGAACGACGGACAGGCGGGGTTCGTCGACGTGACGTACGAGGCGCGGATCGCCGTCCACATGGGGGCCTACGTCGCGGCCGCCGACATCGACGAGGACGGCGACATGGACCTCGTGATCATGGGCAACCCCCCGAGCCCGAGCGTCAACGTGTTCGAGAACAGGATCGGGAGCAAGAACGCCTGGGTGTTCTTCGATCTCGAGGGGGTGAAGTGCAACCGCGACGCCGTCGGGGCCAAGGTCGTGGTCAAGGCGGGCGGTGTCACGCAGACGCGCGAGGTGAAGGGAGGCGGTGGCGGCACGCCGAGCCACGGCAACTCGCACTTCCTGCACTTCGGCCTCGGGAGGGCGACGCAGATCGAGTCCGTGACCGTCCGGTGGCCCGCCGGAGCCACCGAGACGTTCACCGGCGCGACGGTCGGCCGCCGGTCCAGGCTGGTCGAGGGGGCGGGAAAGGCCGCGCCTCGCTGAGCGCGCGCGCCGCGACGGGGAGGCGAGAGGTCGTTTTCAATGACCCACCAGTTCTCATTCGCGCTGGAGTGCCCCTTCGAATTACGTTTGGGGTGGGTCGGGGTGAAGCCCGGTTACGTGCAAAGTGCCCAATTCGCGCAGTCCGACGGTTCTGGTGGTGGAGGATGAGCCCTTGGTGGCCCGGGCGCTCACGCGCGAGCTCGGGGACTGCTTCACGGGCGAGGACGTCCACATCGTGACCGTGACCGATGACGCCCACGCGCGCGCTGTCCTCGCGCAGTCACCCAACCTCCTCGGCTGCGTCATCGACAGCAAGCTCGGCGACGCCGAGCGCGCCGGCTTCGACGTCGTGGACGCCGTGCGGGCGCGCTATCCCGACGTCCCGATCCTGATCTTCAGCGGACAGCCGCCGTCCACGATAGCGGCGGAGATCAGCGGACGCATGGTGTTCTATGCATGGAAGGCGAGCGACGAGGCGTGGGAGGCCGTGTCCACCTTCGCGAGGGGGCTCGTACAGCCGAACCGGTCGCTCGACGGGGATGTCGCCGCGATCGCGTACGAACGCTCGCTCTCCGACGAGGAGGCAGCCTATCTCAGGCTCTATGTGGAGGGTCGCCCGGACAAGGAGAACTCCGCGCGCATGGGCATCCCGCTCGGAACCCTCTACAACTACAAGACGCGGATCACGAAGAAGCTCGCGGTCGCTTCGATGCGCAGGGCCCTCTTCCAGCTCCTCCGCAGGGTGTACCGCGATCTGTGAGGTCAGCGGAAGCCGATCGCGATCGCCGACGCCGCGAGGTGCTCCCCATCGTCCTCGGCGAAGCCCGTGGCGATCGGCTCCACGCCGAGCGACGTGATGGCGCGCACGAGGCGTCGCAGCGCCCGGCGCCTCGCCGCGGACACGGCCAGCCCGCGCGTCCAGCGCGCGTCGACCACGACCACGTCCGGCTCCAGGAGCACGACGGTCTCCAGGGTCCAGCCGGCGCCGAGGCCGAACCGCAGGCCCGCTTCGCGGGCCGAAGCGCGGGCCCGTTCGAGCGTCGACACCGCGTGGGCCCCCTCGGCGACGATGAGCACGTGCTCGCGTCCGGGCACGGCCGGCAGCCCCTCTCCGACCACCAGCGCCTCCGCATCGACGTGGACGTGGAGCACTTCCCCGGGCCGAGCGAGCACGGTGTGAAGGGCGCTGACGTTCGCTGCGACGTCGATCACGCGGCCGAGCTCTCGTCCGTCCGAGAGGTTCACGACGGCGGTGCTCGGCGGGGGCATCCCGGGCGGGGGCGCCGAGGTGCGTTCCCGGCCCGCGCCGGGGCCACCGCGGTACAGCGCGCGCCGCATGTCGAATCGCTCGAGCGCCCGCAGCAGCGTTCGCGCGAGCAGCGCCCTGTCGAAGCTGCCCTTGACCAGGTAGTCCTGCGCACCGGCGTGAATCGCCTTCAGGGTCGTCGCCGCGTCGTTCACACCGGTGAGCATCACGACGGGGACCTCCGCGAACTCACAGGAGAGCGCCGCGATGGACTCCGGGCCGGACGAATCGGGCAGGTTGAGGTCGAGCAGGACGACGTCCGTCTGCCCGGCGACAGCCACGCCATCGGACAGGCGCGTCACCCAGGTCAGCTCGTGCGGGTGCGGCCACCTGGCGAGCGCCATCTCCACGATGGCGGCGTCGGTCGGACTGTCCTCCACGAGGAGAATGCGAAGCTTGTGGTGTCGACCCCCGTTCTCCAACCGCGCGTCCTCTCCGTGGCGTGTCCCGCGGCGTCCAGATTGCGACGCGTCGGTCGCGCTGGGAAGGGGTGATCGTCCTCCCATAGAAAACGACCTGCGCAAAGGGTCCGCAGGGCCTGCCCCCGTCACTCCACGATCACCCGATCCCCGCCTCCCCGCCCGAAGACCTCCGGACTGTACATCTCCTCGGCCTTCGGCGGCGGCACCACGAAGGTGCCCGGCGTGGTGGCGCGTGCAACATACACATATTCGTGCACGCCCTCCCAGAGCAGCGACGCGAACGCCTCCACCCGCTCGTCGCGCATGTTCTGGTGCTCGTACCAGCTCCGCGACCACCAGCTCGTGCTCTCCTTCGCGCTCGGATCGTGCGGGATGGGCCCGGTGACGGCCAGCGCCGCGTTCAGCGGCTCGATCCCCGCGGGGATCGGGTCCACGAGCGCCACGTGGTACCGGCGCGCCGGGTTCACCATGGTGACGCGCACGCGCACCTTCGCGCCAGCCTTCACGTGCCACACGCCGTCGGACGCCAGCTTCACCTCGTCGGGCTTGTCGACCGCCTCGTAGCGGCGCGTGACCACGAACCCGCGATCCATCGGCGGCGGCCGCAGATCCGTCGGCGCGTACTGCATCCCCACCCGGAAGTAGAGCCGGCCGGGCCCCTCCTTCGACAGGATGAGGTTCGCGTCCTTCACCTCCGCCAGGAGCTGCATCGGGACGTCCGTGTGGCTCCGCTCGGTGGTGCGCCCCTTGAACGCGTGTTCCCCCGCGTAGCGATCGCCGAGCCAGACCCTCGCGACGAGGTCCGGCGTCACGCCCTCGTAGTTCGCGAAGTAGCGGTCGAGCCCGAGCAGGACGAACGCGTTCTCCTGGGTGCTCGCCCACCGCCCGGCCTTCTTGTGGGCGAGCAGGCCCGCCACGAGCTTCGGGATGAGGTCGCTCCTCGGCTGGTCGCCGATCATCCCCTCGAGGAGGATCCCGTCCGCGCGCCGGTCCGAGTGGAGGAGCAGGTGATCGCCGTCCCCGTACCCGGTCGTGAAGTGCGCCGCGCCCGCGGTCTCCGTCGCGCGGTTGGCGAGGAGCCGCCGGATCTGCGCCGTCTCCGCCTCGGAGCCCTTGTCCTGCGACAGGGTCGGGTACACCCAGCCGACGGTCTCGAGCCCGGTCTTGTCGACGCCGCCGCCCTCCTGCAGGATCTTCTTCGCCTTCGCCGCGTCGGGATCGCCGAGCCGGTGGCGCACGTAGAGCGCGTACGCGATGAGCGCGCGACGCGCCTCGGGGCTGTAGTGGTGCGGGATGTGGCTCTCGATCGCCTTCAGGTGGCTGTGGGCGCGCTGGAGCATGCCGGCGTCGATGGCGAACCCCTTCTCCTTCGCGCGCACGAGCGTGTGCGTGACGTGGATCGACAGGAAGGGCCAGGGCTCCGTGAACCAGAAGCCCCAGCCGCCGTTCCCGTGCTGGCGCGTCTTCAGGCGCGCGAGATCCTTGGCGACGTTGGCGACGAGCACCTCCGGCGCGGGCAGTCCCTCCGCCTTGAACGCGGCGAGCACGTCCTTGAGCGCGGCGATCGCCATCACGCGCGACGCGATCTGCTCGTTGCAGTCGTAGGGATACCGGACGAGGTAGAGCACCGCGTCCGTCAGCGCCTGGAGCGCGGTCGACGAGGTGGTGACCTCGAGCCCGCCGAACTGCGTGACCACGCCGTCCGGCATCTTCACGCGCTGCGCGATCGCGCCCTGGTCGATCACCCCGTACGTCGCGAACGCCTCCGTCGTCGCGGGCGTCCACACCGGGAGCTCGACCTGAGCCGCGTCCGAGTGCTTGGCCGAGGCCGCGCCGACCTGGATGCGGGCGGTCCCCGGCTTCACCGCGGCGGCGGCGAGGCGCACCTCCACCCGATCGTTCGGGGGAACGGTGACCTTGCGCCCGCCGCCCTCGATCGTCGCGTTGATGGCGCGCGCGGCGAAGCCCACGTCGAGCGGCTTGTCGGTCTGGTTCTGGAGCACGACGGGGAGCTCGAACCTGTCGCCGAAGTTCAGGAACCTCGGCGCGCTCGGCCGCACCATGAGCGGGAGGCGCGCGGTGATCGTGGACTCCTGCGACCCGAAGCGACGCTCCTCGCCCGCGACCGCCCACACGCGGTAGCGTGTGAGGCTGTCGGGGAGCTTCACGGGCACGTCGACGTGGCCCTTCGCGTCCGTGGCGAGCCGCGGCGAGAACACCGCGAGCGCGTTGAAGTCGGTGCGCACGGCGAGCGCGGGCCCGCTGCCCACGACGGCTTCCTCGCCGCCGGACCTCCCGTTGAGCGCCATCGCCTTCTTCGGCATCTCGACAGGGGAGCCGGGCGGCGGAGGCGGCGCGGGCGCGTCCGCGCTCGGCATGTTCATGCGCATCATCGAGCCGCCGTAGGGGCCGCCGGTGTTCGCCGCTCTCGGCTCGCCGTCGGCCTTGTACCTGCTGCCGCGCTCGGCGAGCTCGCGCTGGCGGGCCTCCTGGGGGTGCGCGAGGAGGACGCGATCGCGCAGCGCGTGATCCTGCACGTTGGCGCCCCGCGAAGGGTAGAAAACGCCCATCGGATCGGGGTGGTGGTACGCCGCGAGCGCGAGGATCGCCTCGTCCACCACGATCACCGCGACGTCGCTCCCCGGGACGGGGTTGCCCTTGTGATCCTTCACGTCGATCGCGACCGACGTGACCCCTCCGGGATCCACCTTCGCGTCGCGCGGCGTCACCGAGAGCGAGAGCTTGCGCGTGACCGGGGGGATGGACAGGCTGACGCTCCCCTGGGCGAACGCGGGCCGCTTCCCGAGCCTGGGATCGGGCTGGCCGCTCTCGTCGTCGCGCGGCGCGGCGCCCACGACGACCACGTGCGCCGTCGCGCCGGGATACAGGGCCTCGTCGAGCGGCACGCGCACGGTCTCCATGGGCGTCGCCATCGAGAACCGCACGGTCTGGAGGATGCCCCCGCGCCGTAGCGTGAGGAGCCCCTCCGCGGGCGCGAACGGAGACAGGACGAGGATCTCCGCGGTGTCGCCCGCCTTGTACTCCGTCCTGCCGGTCACCAGCTTGACCTCGCCGGCCTTGAGGTCGCGGTCGGGCTTGGCCGTGCCGCCGAGCACCCACAGGGTCATGGTGGTCTGGCTCCTCCGGCCGCTGTCGTCCTCCACGATCCCGGTGATGCGGTGCCGCCCGCCGTCGCGCGTCGAGAGCGTGCAGCGCGCCGGCGCGTCGCCCGAGACGAGATCGCACGTCGCCTTGTCGAGCTCCTTCTCCTCGTACTGGTCGCCCTTCTGCTCGAAGTCGATGCGCGCGCTCGTGACCTTCACCTTGCGGCCCGAGGTGATCTTCCCGTCGAGGTCCGCCACGAGCGTCTCGAGCTGGATCGGCTCGCCCGCCCGCACGAAGTACTTCTCCGCCTTGAGGCCGACGTACACGTTCGCGGGGTGCACGAGCACGCTCGCGTTCGACGACCACTCCTGCCGGTTCACGTCCGTCACGCTCCCGTGGATCGAGAGCGACATGGGGTACGGCGGATCGAGCGCGTCGAAGTCCAGGCGGATCCGGTGCTCTCCCTGCCCGCTGGTCGTCCCCTTCCACGTCTCGCTGGTCCGGTTCTTCTTCTCGCGCGGATCGCCGTGCCAGGACCACCTGGGGGAGCTGCCCCAGTCGTGCTTGCCGAAGGTCCAGCCCGCGTGGTTCGGCGGGTGGAACGAGCCGTCCGCGCGGTCGACGCTCCACGCGACGTCCGCGTTCGCGAGCCCGCCGCCCGCGTAGTACTTCGCGTCGGTCGTCACGATCGCGTGGGATCCCACGAAGTGCGGTCCCTCGGACACGCTCGTCTTGACCTCGAACTCGGGCCGGCGAAACTCCTGGATGGAGAGGTAGTGGTCGTGCCGCCCGGCGCGCTCGTGATCGATGCGAACGCGGGCGCGGCCGAGGTTGGCGGTCTTCGGGAGCGTGACCACGAAGTCGAAGCCACCGTTCGGGCTGGCCCCCGCCTCGCCCTTCACGGACTCGGCGCCACGGCTGTCGAGGAGGGCCCACGACACCTTGCCCTGCGCGCCCTGGAGCGGCGCGACGTCGCCGCGCTTGCCGAGGCCGACCTCGCGCACCCACCCGAGCACGTGGACCTCCTCGCCGGGCTTGTACGTCTTGCGATCGTCGACGACGAAGAACTGCTTGCGCGTCCCGGGATCGTGCGGAAACCCGAGGTTGCCGTTTTGGTACGAGCCCGCGAGCATCGCGGTGTCGGCCCCCTTGCGGGCCCAGAGCCACCCCTGCCGCGCGCGATCGATGCGGCCAAGACCGTCTGCGCCCGTCTTGCCGCGGGTGAGATCGCTGTGGAAGAGTTCCACGTCGGCGAGGGGCGCGCCCGTGGCGAGATCGGTCGCCCACGCGGTGAGGCCGTCGGCCTCGGCCATCGCGTGGAGGCCGATGCGTGTAGACTGCACCCACGCGCGGACCCAGTCCTTGTCCCATCGATCACGCTGCGGTCGGGTCGTCTCCGCGACGACGATCGCCTGGCCGAGGTTGGCCTTGTCGAGGGCGCTCGAGAGATCGAGCGCTGTCTCGGTGAGCTCGTCGGCGAGGTCGGTGGTCTTGATCACCCTGTCGAACACGAGCTTTCCGGGCGGCGTCGTCACCTTGCGGTCGTGATCCCACGCGTCCCGGAACTCGCGGTACTTCGGCCAGTCCTCGGGCTTGACCTGGAAGATGCGCACCTTCACCGTGGGATCGTTCACCGAGAAGATGGAGTACTTCCCCATCGAGGCCGGATCCTGCACGACCATGTCGCTGTCCTCGGGGAACAGCGTGGGTGGGGCGGGGCTGACGTCGAACGTGGCCTTCTCGTCGCGCGCCAGGCTCTGGCCGAAGACGTCCTTGAGGGCGCGGGACAGGGTGACCGTGTACCTCGTCTTGCCCTTGGTCTTCCCCGAGACGGTGACGCTGTCGCCCGCGGCGGTGACCTTCATGCCGGCGATCGCGGGCGTGACCGTGACGATGCCCTTCTCGAACGCCTTGCGATCGATCGGGTTGTTGAGGTGGATCGTGAACGGGGTCAGCGGCACGCAGTGGCCCCAGCCGCACGACGACTCCCGCATCCGGAACGGATCGTACGTGCGGAACTGGAACGCGTGGTCGGCGGCGGTGGGCTTCGGGCCCTCGGCGCCGCGCGTGCCCTTCGGGATGACGACCTTGTAGGTCGTCGCGGGCGAGAGATCCGCCGCCGCCACGACGGCGATCCAGCGGCCCTTCTTGGCGCGCTGGCTCAGGTTCGACACGGAGGGCTCCTCCTCGATCTCGTCGGGCGTGGCGAGGCGGAGCGGCACCTTCGAACCGTCGCCGGTCACCTCGAGGCGCGAGAACAGCTCCTTCTCATCCATCGCCTGATCGAGCTCGGCGAACAGGACGGGCTTGAGGGTCTGCGGGCCTCCACGCGGATGGTGGTTCACGAGGCGCGGCGGGGGTGTCTCGAAGGTGAAGCGCACGGCCTCGGCGAGCGTCTCCCCGCTGGCGGCCTTCGTGCCGGCGGGGATGTCGACGGCGTAGTCGGTCGCCATCGGGAAGCGCGGATCGGGGTGGAACACGACGCTCTGCGTGCCCACCCACCGCCACTCGCCCTTCGGTGGGGGCGTCAGCGTGACGGGGATGGGGATCTTCGCGAGCTCCGCGTGCGACGTGACGGGCACCATCGGCGCCGAGAAGGTGACCGAGAGGTACGGCGCGACGTCCACCTTCCCCTCGGGCGCGAAGCGGAGCACCTTGAGGGGGCCCGCCTTCACGGCAGGCGGCGCGCCCGCGGGAGGCCGGGGCGGCGGGAAAGACTCCTGGATCGTCTTGCCCGGACGCGGCGCGGGCGGCGACTTCTCGCGGAGCGCGAACGGCTGCGCGAGGGGCTCCTCGGCGAGCGCGGGGAGGCGGTCGAGGAGGCGCTTCGTGTCGGCCTCGGAGAGCGGGGTCGTCGTCGCCGTCCCCCTCGGCGGGCGCTCGGTGTCCTCGTCGGCGTCGCTGATGCGGAAGCCGAGGCCGCTCTTCGAGATCTTCCACTTCACCGGCCCCGACGGCGGCGCCACAACCGCGGGGGGCGTGGGGATGTGCGCGACGGGCTTCGGACCGGGGCACCCGATCACGACGAAGGCTAGCAGCGGCAAGGCGAGGCGTTTCATGCGGTTCCTCTTTCGCGACATCGAGGGTAACATCGCGACATGCCGAGGCGCTCCTGGTTCGACGCGAAGCAAGGCGAGAGGCCCACGATCGGAACGACGCTACCGGGGCTCGACACGTGGCAGGCCGCCGTCGAGGACGGCGTGATCGAGGCGCACGAGGTGGAGGCGCAGAAGGATCTCGTGCTGCAGTTGCTCCGCGATCTGGAGCCGATGCTGGACGATCCGCTGCACGAGCGTGTGACGCGCGTGCTGGAGGAGTGGACGGTCCTGTCGGCGATGCAGACGACGCTGCTCCTGGAGGATCAGGGGGGCGAGGGGTAGCTGCCCGCCCCCCTCAGAGCGCGATCTTCTTCCAGCTCCCGCCGTGGAACTTCACGGCCATCACCACCGACGCGACGCTCGCGTAGCACACGGCCGCGGTCCACATCCCCATGAGGCCCAGGTTCAGGATCAGCGCGAAGACCCACGCGAAGGGGACCAGCACGCCGAACACGAGGCACAGCTGGGCCGCCGCCACGAACTTCGTGTTCCCGGCGCCGAAGAGGGCCTCGCTCAGGATCATGCCACCCGCGATGATCGGCGTCACGACGCCCATCATCCGCATCGGCATCATCGTCGCTGCCTGCACCGCCTCCGAGTGCGTGATGAAGCCGACGATCTGCGGCGTGAACAGCACGCCCTCGCACAGCCCGACCACGCCGAACACCGCCACGCCGAGCCGCACGCTCGCCCAGCCGAACTTGGTCGCCTGGTCGGGCATCTTGGCGCCGAGGCTCTGGCCCACGAGGGTCGCCGTGGCCGTGCCGAACGCGATGCACGCGGTGAAGGTCAGCTTCATGATCGCGACGATGTTCGTCGTCGCCGCCCCGTTCACGGCCTCGACCCCTCCGCACGCGCCGATGATCTTCTTCAAGGTGTCGGCCGCCGCGCGCGCGTCGAGCTCGCCGGCGACCTTCGAGAACATCCCGAAGCCCACCATCATGATGACGGTCGCGGCCGCGGCGGGGATGGAGAGCTTGAGGATGTCCCACGTCAGCTTCCGCGACAGGTTGGAGAAGCGCACCGGCTTGAAGCGCGCGCGCTCCTTCGCCGCGAAGCCCAGCATGATCCCGAGGCCGATCCACGTCGCCATGAACGCCGAGAGGCCCGCGCCCTCCGCCCCCATGCGGGGAGCCCCGAACTTGCCGAAGATGAACGTGTAGCAGAACAGCACGTTGAACACGTTCATGATGAGCGACGAGATGAAGTGGATCGTCGTCTTGCCGATCCCGTCGAAGAACGCCTTCACGCCCATCGTCATCGACATCGAGATCACGCCGAGGAGGCGCCACTTCGAGTACGCGAGCGCGATGGCCTGCACCTCGGGGTTGCCCGGGATCATCAGCTTGATGAGCGGCTCGATCGTGAAGATGCCGAGGATCGACGCGCACGCGCCGGCGATGAGGCAGAACCACGCCGCGTTCGCCAGGACCTTCCCCGCATCCTCGAAGTTCTTCTCGGCGTAGCGGCGCGCGGTCAGGGCCTGCGTGCCGACGCTGATCGCGGCGAGCGACCCGCCGAAGAGCCACACCAGGATGAGCGACGGCAGGAGCGCGGCCTGGGCGTTCGACGACTCGGGGCAGGGCAGGCGCGAGAAGAAGACGACGTCGATCTCGTTGACCAGGCTCTGGAGGAGCATCGCCCCGATGGTCGGGAGCGCGAGGCGGAAGATCACACGGTAGGGGGACCCCGTGAGGGCGCGGATGTCGATCTCGGCAGGCGGTCCCGCGGCGGTGGCCATCGTGTTGGGGCGGAACAGGCCGCGGGGCGGGAACGTTCCACACCAGGCGGACCTCAATCTTGCCGCACCCTTACGCGACGTTCAGCGTGAATACAAGGACCGCGGGGGGCGCGCGCGGGAAGATACCCCTTGCAACGTGCCAACCCTGGGGCTTTCATGACCGCCGTGACGGTGCGTGGCAAGCTGGTCGGCCTCGGTGCGGGCCTGGTCGTGGGCGTGGTCCTGGCGGGGTCGGGCTGCGGAAACCCGAAGTTCCCGAGCTGCGAGAACGACACGCACTGCAACACGGATGGCCACAAGGGCGTGTGCGTGAACGGCAAGTGCGTCGACTGCCGCGCGGACGCGGCGTGTGGGGACGGGCGCGAGTGCCACGCGGGCACCTGCGTCGCGACCGAGGGGTACTGCGACGACAAGAAGCCGTGTGGCGAGGGCAAGCTCTGCGGCAAGGACCACCGGTGCAAGACCGAGCTCCAGGCGAGCGACGCACCCGTCGAGTGCGATGACGAGCGCCCGTGCAAGGGCCCCGGCGAGCGGTGCCAGAACGGCCGCTGCTACGCGCCGCCGAAGGCGCCCGGATGCGAGGACTTCCCCGCGCCCAGGTTCTCGTACGAGTCGGCCGACGTCACCGACGAGGTGAAGGCGACGCTCGACCGACTCAGCAAGTGCCTCACGACGGGCCCGCTGAAGGGCCGCAAGGTCCTGTTGACGGGCCACTGCGATGCGCGTGGCGAGTACGAGTTCAACATGGGCCTGGGCGCGCACCGCGCGGAGGCCGTGAAGGCGATGCTCACGAGCGCGGGGGTGCCGCCCGAGCGCATGGCGACGTCGTCGCGCGGGAAGCTCGACGCCGTCGGCCAGGACGAGGCCGGGTGGGCGAACGACCGGCGCGTCGACATCGAGGTTCGGTAGCTCCTCTTCGCGCTCGCACGCAGCGCGACTTCGCGCCCGCAGCGCTCAGCGCGACTTCGCGCTCGCAGACTTCCGCGTCGTCTCGCCCGTGCCGTTGATGCGCGCGAGCACCCGCCTGGCGTCGTGGGCGTTCGGGTGGGATCGCACCCACTCCTCGAGGAGCGCCTTCGCCTCCTGCTTGCGGCCCGAGGCGTCGAGGGCGAGGGCGTGCAGCATGCGGGGATCCGAGCCCGCGTCGCGCGCCGACCACCGTTCGGCGGCCCCGATCGCCTCCGCGTGGGCGCCTGCCCGGTAGGCGGCGAGCGCCCAGGCGCGGATGGAGCGCGCGTCGTCGTGCGTCTTCGCGCGCTCGCGTGCCTCGCTGAGCCGCGCGGCGAGCGTGCCCTCCCGCATCGAGACCTTCATCACCGGCGGCTCCGCCCGCGCCTCGGCCGCGGTGGCCGTCGCCGTGGTCGACTCGGGCGCGGCAGGGGTCGCCGCGTTCGCGATGGTGGCAGCGGGCGCGGTCACGTTCTCCTCCGGGCCGGCGGGGGCCGCCTGGATGGTCCCGGGTGGAGGGGTCGCATTCTCCGCAAGCGTCGGCGCGGCGAGCGGGAGAGACTCGACCGCGACGGTCGGGATCTCCGTGTTCGCGGCGCGGTGCGCGCTCTTGTACCCGGCGAGCGCCAGGATGGCGCACGAGAGCGCGGCGACCGCGGTGACGGCGCTCCGCGCACGGCGACGGCGCTGGTCGGGCGTGGTGCGGGCGAGCTGGAGCGCCTCCCGCATGGCCTTCACGTCGGCGAAGCGGTCCTCGGGCTTCTTGGCGAGGGCGCGCAGGATCACCGCCTCGACCTCCTGCGGGATCGACGCGACGCGACGGCGCGGTGCCTCGGGCGTCTCGCGCAGCTGCTTGCCCATCACGACGACGCTCGACTCGCCTTCGAACGGGGGGGCGCCCGTGACGAGCTCGTACAGCACGCAGCCCAGAGCGTAGATGTCGCAGCGGTGGTCCACCGTCTCGCCGGCGACCTGCTCCGGCGCCATGAACTCGGGCGTGCCGAAGATGCAGAAGCCTTTCTGGCGCTTCTCGCCGGAGATCTCGCTGTCGGCCATCGCCACGCCGAAGTCGAGCAGCTTGAGGACGTTCTTGTCGGTCAAGAACAGGTTCTGCGGCTTCAGATCGCGGTGCACGACGCCGGCCGCGTGCGCGCACTCGAGGGCGTGGGTCGTCGCGATGGCGAGGTCGATCGCCTGCTTGTACGGGAGGATCCGGCGAGGGCGCTTGTCGAGCGTGTGGCCGCTGAGGAGCTCCATCGCGATGAACACGCGGCCGTCCAGCGACTTGCCGAAATCGTACAGGAAGGCCAGGCTCGGGTGAGACAGGGTCGCGATCACGCGCGCCTCGCGACGGAAGCGATCGATCGCGTCGTGCGCCGACGCGTACACGGGGGCCATCACCTTCACCGCGACCCTGCGCCCGAGCTCCACGTGCTCGGCCTCGTACACCTGCCCGCTCGCGCCCTCGCCGATCTTCGAGAGGAGCCGGTAGGGGGTGCCGCTCAGCATCGAGGGGTCGTCCGTCATGTGCGCGCGCGCGGCCTCCATCGCCATCCCACCGGACGGGGTCTCGGTGTCCGTCTTGAGGGCTCGCGCCTGGGCGAGGAGGCGCGCGAACTCGGCGCGCGAGCGGCCCGGCTCGTCCGGCCAGAGGCTCCGCATCAGGCCGGCGATCCGCGCACGCACGCCGCGCTCACCGCTCTTCGAGGCAGGCGTCGCCGAGAGGATCTTCGACAGGTCGGCGACCGCGCCGTGCGCCGTCGTGTAGCGGTCGTCGGGATCGTTGGCGCAGAGCCTTGCGATGACGTCGTCGAGCTCGACGGGAATGGCGCGGATCGGCGCGAGCGCGGGGATCGCGAACCGACCCTCGGCCACCTCCTGCAGGTGCTTCTGAGGGTCGCCGGAGAGGAGGCGCTTGCCCGCGCAGAGCTCCCAGAGCATGACGCCCATCGCGTAGAGGTCGATGCGCGAGTCGCCGACCTGCTGGCGAGCGACCTCCGGGGCGACGTAGCCAGGCTTCGCGAACACGACGCCCGCCACGGTGTGGCACCTCCGGTTCTGCCCCCGGGCCGTGCCGAAGTCGATCAACTTGAGCTCGCCGGCGTAGCCAATCATGACGTTCTGGGGGGACAGGTCGCGGTGGACGATGCCGAGCGGCGTGCCGTCCGCGCTCGCGCGCTCGTGCACGTGAGCGAGGGCCTGGCCCATCTCGATGATCATCGCCGCGGCCTCGACCCACCCGATGCGGACGCCGAGCTGGACGGCGCGCTGGCGTACGTCCGAGAGGCTCCGGCCCTCGACGTGCTCGACCACGTTGTAGGGCTCGCCGTTGTCGTCGTTCGCGGCCTCGATGACCTGGACGACGCCGGGGTGGTTGAGCTGGGCCTGCACGCGCGCCTCGTCGAGGAAGCGTGCGAGGAACGAGCCGTCGTGGATGTGGTCGCGCCGGACCGTCTTCACGACACACGGCCGCTCGGCCCCCTCGATGCCCGTCGTGGCGGCGAGGTAGACGTCCCCCATGCCGCCACGCGCGAGGAGCCGTAGGAGCAGGAGCCTCCCGAACACCCGCGGAAGGGGGATCGCGACGACCCCGGAGGAGAACCCGCTCTTCGACTCTGCGACAGCTGCTTCGCCCATGCGAGCGGGAATATGGAACTCCGCGCGATCGGGCCAAGTTTTCGTGCGGCCGATCGCGCGCCGTCCGGTGTGCCGCGCGTTGCCGCGCGGCGCAGGGCCTGCTAACCGGGGCGCATGCCGAGGCGCGACGACTTGCGGAAGATCCTCCTCATCGGCGCCGGACCCATCGTCATCGGGCAAGCGTGCGAGTTCGACTACTCGGGGACGCAGGGGGCGAAGGCCCTCCGCGCCGAAGGTTACGAGGTCGTGCTCGTCAACTCGAACCCCGCGACCATCATGACCGATCCGGAGCTCGCGCACCGGACGTACGTCGAGCCGCTCGACGTGGCCACGCTCGAGGCGATCCTCGAGGTCGAGCGCCCCGACGCGCTCCTCCCCACGCTCGGGGGCCAGACGGCGCTGAACCTCGCGATGGCCCTCCACGCGAAGGGTACGCTCGCGCGGCTCGAGGTCGAGCTCCTCGGAGCGCGCCCGGAGTCGATCGCGAAGGCCGAGGATCGCGCGCTGTTCAAGGCCGCGATGGAGAAGATCGGCCTCGAGTGTCCGCGCGCTGGCGTCGCGCATTCGCTCGAGGAGGCGAGGGCGATCGTGGAGTCGACGGGCTTTCCCGCGATCCTCCGCCCGTCGTTCACCCTCGGAGGCTCGGGCGGTGGCATCGCACGCGACGCCGAGGAGCTCGAGGGGAAGGTGCTCTGGGCGCTCTCGCAGTCCCCCACTTCCGAGGTCCTCATCGAGGAGGCGAAGGCCACGTCGTTGGTCCCGTCGCCGTCGATGTCGCCGCCCCGGAAGGGGATGGACCCCGCGTAGGCGTCGCCGTAGTAGTCGTACCAGAGCTGG
>SXGT01333037.1_pt1 | contig 16718 bp, 10 predicted proteins | sample 3176221 | NCBI WGS metagenome assembly SXGT01 (sample SAMN11356862, study PRJNA531348) | freshwater metagenome | isolation source: freshwater sample F1-120 | place: China: Fuxian Lake, Yuxi | collected 2017-12-25 | reverse complement strand
CTTCTCCACCAAGGACCTGGAGTCCATCTTCCGGGGCCAGTTGGACCGCGCCTACTTCCCGGTGCAGATGGAGGATATGCGCGCCCAGCTGGAGTTCAAGAACCTCGGCGACGAGCAGCTGCCGGGTCTCGTGGGAGTATACCGTACATCCCAGCCCGACGGTGGGTTACCAGGTGGAGATCGGTGGTCGCCGCCTGGCCTACGTGCCCGACAACGAATTCCTCAAGGGGTACCTGGGCCCCCCCGATGCCCTGTCCGTGGACGAGGAGCGGGTGGCCATACACGCCGGGCTGATCGAGTTTCTCAGCGGGGTGGACCTGCTCATCCACGAGGCCCAGTACACCAATGAGGAGTACGCCAAGAAGGTCGGCTGGGGCCACACCTCCCTGGCCAACGCCTGCCTGCTGGTCAAACTCTGCGCCGCCAAAAAATGGCTCGTCACCCACCACGACCCCACCCACGACGACACCTTTCTGGGGCACAAGCTGACCCTCACCCGGCAACTGCTGGCCGGGCTGGGCAGTTCCAGCCTGGTGGAACACGCCTACGACGGCCTGGCCGAATGCCTGTGACCCTGTCGGCCAAGATCTCCGCCCTGGTCGCCGGGGTGCTCGCCCTGGCGGTGCTCAGCGCCGGGGTGGCCGTGTTTTCTTCCCACCGCCTGACCGGCCTGATGGACCACATGGTCGCCGAGAACCTGTCCAGCATCAAGGCCGCCGACGAATTGGTGATCGCCGCTGCTCGAACAGCAGGGCCTTGCCCTTATTACATCCTGAGCAAGGGGGATCTGACCTGGTTGGAGGAGGTGGGGAGGGAGGGCTCAACGAGCGGGGCCGCCTCGCTGCTGGCCCGGGCCGGGGAGGATTTCACCCGCCTGCAGGCAGCCATCGACCAACAACTGCCCACGACCAGCTGAAACCCGGAGCCTTCCGTGATTATCGACGCCCACACCCATATCTGCTCCAGCGACCTGGAGCGCTACCCGCTGGCCAACCCGGCCTCCACCTACCGCCCCACCGCCGAGGGCAGCGCCGAGGTGCTGCGGGCACGGCTGCAGGAAGCCGGCGTGGACCGCGCCTTCACCATCACCCCGGGCTATTACGGCTGGGACAACCGCTATCCGCTGGATGTATTGGAGGGCAACGCGGACTGGCTGGCCGTGGGGGTGCTGATCGACCCCCAAAGCCCCCAGGCTCCAGGCGAGTTGGCGGACTGTGTGCGCCGGGGCGCCTGCGGCCTGCGCATCCAGCAGCATCTCTTTTACCACGAGGGCCTGGACAACCCGGCCATCACCCCGCTGTGGGACGCCGCCGGGGAGTTGGGCCTGCCCATTGACGTCAACGCCACCCACGAGGAATACCCCCAGGTGGAGCGGCGGCTCAGGCAGTTCCCCCAGACCACCATGATCCTAGACCACTGCGGCTATGTCTCGGGAGGCAAATTGCGCCCCCAGCAAAACACCGTGGCCCCGGTCCTGGAGCTGGCCCGCTACCCCAATGCCTTGGCCAAGCTGACCTTCATCGGCCTGGCCAGCGAGGAGGAGTTCCCTTTCCGCGATGTACACTGGATGGTGCGGGAGGTGGTGGACGCCTTTGGGCCGGAGCGCTGCCTGTGGGGCAGCAATTTCCCCATCCCGCTGCGCCAGCCGCGTATGACCTGCACCCAGGCGGTGGAACTCTTCGCCGAGGCGATTCCCCTGAGCCGGGAGGAGCGGGCGTGGATTCTGGGAGGGACGGCGCTGCGCTTGTGGAAGTGGGCTCAGTAACTCATGCCAACGGCGCGGACCACCCGCTGTGATTCGGCGTCGCCGCTGATCTCCAACCGCACCAGGTAGATCCCCGGCGGCAGCAGCCGGCCCTCCTCGTCGCGCCCGTCCCAGTGCAGCTGGTAGTGCCCGGCCAGCCCCTCTGCCACGGCCAGTTGGCGCAGGGTGCGCCCCTGTAAGTCGCAGACCTGGGCGCGCAGCGGGCGTGGGACCAGCAACTTGAGCACGTCGAAACCGATGTGCAGTTCGTCGTTGCGGCCGTCGCCGTTGGGTGTGAACACCGCCGGGGCCAGTTCCAGGTGGTCGATTAGCCCACCGCCCACCGGCAGAGAGACCACGTCGGTGGCCCCCGGCAACTGGGGCGCCGCATCCCCCGGGTCCACCTGCTGGCGCAGCGCCCCCTGTTCCAGAAAGACCTGGAAACGAGCCGGCTGGAAGAGGGTGGCGGCAAAGCGCAGCTCGAGCAGGTCCCCGCGCCGCAAGGCGGCTGGCAGCCGCAGACGCAGACCCTGGTCGGCGGCCAGCTCCTCAACCTCCAGGTCGCGGTCGGCAAGGCGCGCCCCGCCGAATTCGAGCGCCACCGGAGCCTCGACGGCCACCTGGTCGAAGCCCTGGTCGCCGGCGGCAAAGCTGGGCTGCAAGAAGTAGCTGAACTCCCGCCGCTCTCCCGGGCTCACCTGCTGGGGGGCGATCTCGCCCAGCGCCTGGCGGGCCAGGGGCCGCACGTAATGGACCCGCAGCTCCTCGAGCACGGCGCTGGCGTCCGGCTGGTCGGCCAGCAGCTCGATTTCGAGTTGGAGGTAGCGGCGGGGCGAGGGCGAACGGAAGGGGCTGCCCGAGCTGGTGTACACCTCGCTCCACAAACTCCAATCGCCTCCCGGCTGCAGGGAGACCACCTTGGGCCCGCGGAAGGACTCGATCAGCTTCTCCCACTTGCGCTGCGTCAGTTCCTTGCCCTGCTTGTCGTAGTAGCGGGTCTCCTCCACCACCTGCTCGCCGCTGCGGCTGCGCACCAGCAGGCGGGCGCCGGGCTGTATCTGCGCCTCCCAACTCAGGTCGGTGATATTCCAGCCCTGCCCCAGGTCGAGAACCGGCGAACGCAGCAGCACCCGGGCCGGGTACCCCTCGCCGTAGACCTGGAATTCCCCCACCAGCCCCAGACCGTCGTAGCGGGCGCCCTTTGAATCGATGCTGCCGCCGATGATGGCGTCTCCCTCGCTGGTGGGGTAGTACAGGCGCAGGTACCGGGCGGCCACCGGGGCAAAATCGTGGCGGAAATTGCGCCGGTCGAGCAGGTTCTTCGGGTCGGCCTGCACCGCGGCCAACTCCTGCCAGGTGAGGCTGCCGTCGGGGGCTAGCGAGCCGTCGGAATAGAGCAACTGATAGGCGAGGAAGTTGGCGTAGATATTGCGCAGCCGGGGCGGAATGCCCAGGGGCTCGCCCAGGAGCCAGATGGTGTCCAGCCAGTAGGTGGCCCCCAGGTCGATGCGGTAGTCGCCGGTGGTCTGGCGGCCGCCGGTGGAGCCTTTGGCCAGCGGGCTCACCCGCCAGGCGCTGACCAGGTCGCCGTCGAACATCACCGCCGGGTTACCGGCCACGGTGACGATCTCGGCCTGCACGTCTACACTGCCGCCCTTGTCGATCAGGCCGTAGGTCAGGTTGTCGCCAAAGGCCGCCACCCCCACCTCGGCCAGGGCCGCGCCCTCGGTCTGGCGCTCGGCCTGGATGCGGATCACCCGCACCAGTTCGTCGTCCAGATCGAGGGTAATTTCGTGTTCTTCGTTGAAGGAGAAGCGCTGGCTGCGGCTGTATAAGAGGGTGCCGTCGACGACGATGTTGGCGCTGTTGATGAACTGTTCACCCTTGGAGAGCAGGATGGTGAAAAAAGCCGGCGGCGGGTGATCCGGGGCAAAACTCAGCCGCAGCCGCTGTACCGGCAACACCTGTTGTAAATCGATCTCGAGCCACCACGCCTCGGGCGGCGTGGACGCCGGGGGCCGCCAGACCGTGGCCGGGTCGCCGTCGAAGGCGGCGGTGCCGCCGGCCAGATCGGCGCCCGCTCCGCGCACCACGGCCCGGGGCGTCGCGTCGATGGCCTTGCGGTTGAAGACGGGGCCCAGTCTGCCATCCCCCACTTCCACCGCGCCTCGTGGAAAGCCCCAGGTCTCCCAATCTGCAGCCCGGCGGAAGACCAGCTCCTCGGCGGCCGCCGGCAAAACCTGGGCCAGCAGCACGAGCAACAGGACAGGGATGGCTATCATTATTGCTTATATTCGCTGGGATGAATGGGGTGTTTTCCCGACAGAGATAGGCGTAGAACCAGCGAAAGTCAAGCCGATGGTTTTCCGCAGCGCGGTGTTCCGCACCTTGTTCCGCAACCTGGGATGGGCCGGCCTGGCCCTGGCTGTCCTGTGCTGGGGGCTGGGCACCGTGGAGATTCTCGCTTTCCTGCACGCCGTCCCCGAACCCGCCGTCGCCGGCGCGGGGATCTGCTGGGCCCTCTACGCCCTGCTGCGGGTCTGGGAGGAGGCCCGGCCCTTGCCCCGGGTGTTGTGTTCGGCCCAGGGCCCAGGGGGCGAGCTGGTGCAGAAAGCCACCCTGCACGCCTTCCGGGAACAGCAGAGCTACCGGGCCGGCGAGGAGGAGGAAACCCATTTTCTGCGCGGCGAGCAAGGCCTGGGTGACTACCGCTTTGCCGAGGCGGCCAGGCACTACCAGCAGAGCCTGGACCTGCGCTCCTCCCTGCCGGTCTGCCTCAATCTGGGCGCCGCCCTGCTCAACGCCGCCCAGTTTGCACAGGCCGGCGAGGTATTGCAGCTGGGGCTGCAGCAGGCCCGCCGCCAGGAGCGCCGCGACTACGAGGCCGCCTTCCACGCCAACCTGGGTGTGCTCGGTCTGCACCAGGGCAAACTAGATGTGGGCCGCCTGGCGGCAGAGGAAGCCCTGGATCTGTTCACCAGACTCAAGGATCGCCGGGGCGAGGCCGACGCGCTGCTGATCCTGGGCAGTGTACACACCCGGCGCGGGGAGTGGGAAGAGGCGGCCCGCCTGTACCGGGCAGTGCTGAAGATCTACGAGGACATCGACCATCCCCTGGGCCGGGCCAATGTCCTGGCCGACCTGGGCAATACCCACCTGCACCAGGAGGAGTACCCCGAGGCGCTCAAACACTACCGGGCCGCCCTCACCCTGCACGAGGGGCAGGGCAATATCCTGGGGCGGGCCAATGCCCTCACCAATATTGGCGTGGCCCATTTCCGCAGCGGCCGGCTCGACGAGGCCCGCCGCACCTACGAGGCCGCCCTCGACCTGCACCACCAGGTCGGGGCCCTGGCCGGCGAGGCCGGTTCCCAGGCCAATATCGGCACCGTGCTCTTTCGCCAGGGCAAACTGGATGAGGCGCGCAGCTATTTCCAGGCTGCCCTCAAGATCCACCAGGAAACCGGCGACACCCTGGGCCGGGCCAACACCCTCACCAATATCGGCAGCCTCTATGCCCGGCAGCGGCGTTTCCAGGAAGCCCTCGAACCCCTCGAACAGGCCCGCATCCTCTTTCTAGAGGCTGGTGCCCGCGGCCGAGGGCTGGAGGCGGTGGACAAACTCATCAAGCGCCTGCGCCGCCGCCTGGCCCGCCCCCCAGTCAAGAAGAAACCTTGACATGGTTCAGTGGTAATCGTACCTCTCCTGAAGACCTATTCTGTGAGGGATGAGATGATCCGCAGGCGTCACCAAAACTAACGCGGTCCCGCGCAACGCCCCGCAGCCCTGCCGCCCTGACCCTGCCGCCGGCAGCTGCCCCTCGTGTGCCTGGCCGCCCCCAGGTGTACGCCGGCCAGCGCGATTTATCTCACCTCTCAACCGAGAAAGCCACCCGGAACACCGGGTGGCTTTTTTTATTGGAGCATCCCGATGAGTCACCGAGAGATCCTCTTCCGCGGCGTCGAGTTCGCCTACGAGCGTTCGCCGACCGCCCTTTTCGAGCACCTCGACCTGCACCTGCCCGCAGGCTGGACCGGCATCGTCGGGGCCAACGGGGCGGGGAAGACCACCTTATTGCGCCTGGCCCTCGGCGAGTTGGCCCCGCTCCAGGGCCAGGTGCAGACCCCCTCCTCCGCCCTCTACTGCGCCCAGCGCACCGACGAGGCGCCCCCGCTGCTGGACCAGTTCCTGGCCGCCGCCGAGGCCGAAGCCTGCCTCTTGCGGGGCCGTCTGGGGGTGGCGGAGGATTGGCTGGATCGCTGGGACAGCCTCAGCCACGGGGAGCGCAAGCGGGCCCAACTGGGGGTGGCCCTTTGGCGCCGGCCCCAGGTGCTGGCCGTGGACGAGCCCACCAACCATCTGGACCTGCGGGCCAAAGAGTTGTTGAGTGCGGCCCTGCGCATCTACACGGGTATCGGGCTGCTGGTCAGCCACGACCGCCAGCTGCTCGACCAGTTGTGCCGGCAGTGTGTTTTTGTCGACCCCCCCGCCGCGCAGCTGCGGCCAGGCAACTACACCGAGGGTATGGCCCAGACCCGCCGCGAAGAAGAACAGACCCGCCGCCAGCGCGAGCTGGCCAGGGAGGAGCGCCAGCGCCTGGAGCACGAGGCCCGCCGCCGCCGCGAGGAGGCGGCCCGCTCCCAGGCCCGCCGCTCCAAACGCGGCCTCGATCCCAAGGACCACGACGCCCGTTTCAAACGCAACCGGGCCCGGGTCAGCGGCAAGGACGGCTCCGCCGGCAAGCTGCTGCGCCAGCTCGGCGGCCGCCTAGAGCAGGCCCAGGAGCGGCTGGAGGCGACGAAGGTGAAGAAAACCTACGAGCTGGGCATCTGGATGAGCGGGGCCCGCTCCCACCGGCGAGCCCTCTTCACCCTGCCGGCCGGCACCTTAGCTCTGGGCGAGGATCGCTGTCTGCGATTCCCCGATCTGGCCATGGGTCCCGAGGAACGCATCGCCCTCATCGGGCCCAACGGGGGCGGCAAGAGCACCCTGGTGCGGCGCATCCTCGCCTCCCTTTCGCTGCCGGCGGGGCAGGTGGTCTACCTGCCCCAGGAACTCCCGCTCAGTGCGGCCAGGGAAACCCTCGACCGGGTGCGCGCCCTACCCCGCGAGCAGTTGGGCAGGTTGATGAGTGTGGTCAGTTGCCTCGGGTCGCGGCCCCAACGCCTGCTGGACACCGCCGCGCCCAGCCCCGGCGAGGCGCGCAAGCTCCTGTTAGCTCTGGGCATCGTGCAGACCCCGCACCTAATCGTCATGGACGAGCCCACCAACCACCTGGACCTGCCCTCGATCCAGTGCCTGGAAGGCGCCCTGGCCGAATGCCCCTGCGGCCTGCTGCTGGTCAGCCACGACCTGCCCTTCCTCAGCCGGCTGGCCCGCAGCTGCTGGCAGTTGGAGGAAGAGGGCGGGGGCGAGTGGGTGTTACAGGTGGGGGAGATGGTGGGACTCAGTACTGGGCCGGCACCCGGCGGCGGGTGAGGGAGCCCGTACTGAAACCCCATCTACCGGGAACTACCGGAGCAGGAGCAACTTCCGCGTCTCCACCTGAGTGCCGGCCTGCAATCTATAGAAATACACCCCGCTGGCCAGTTCCCGCCCTGCATCGTCGCGCCCATCCCATTGCAGCGCGTGGGGGCCGGCTTCTTGTGGCCCCTTCACCAGGGTGGCGACACGCTGGCCCAGCAGGTTATAGATGGACAACTCCGCCTCGCCGGCCTGTGGCAGGCTGAAGCGCAACGTGGTGGTGGGATTGAAGGGGTTGGGGTGGTTGGAGGCGAGGGCGAAGGTCTCTGGCGTGGCCCGCCCGCCTTCGACAGCGGTGACCACCGTCCGGGTATCCAGGCGATACACCCCCCAGGTCGTGGCCGCGTAGATCACCTCGGGGTCGAGCGGATTGATGGCCATGTCGTTGAACCACGGCGCACCAGCCAGGTCGTCCCCCAGAGATCGCCAGGTCTTGCCGCCATCGCGGGTCTCCAGGAGCTGGGGACCGGTGATCCAGTAGAATCGCTGCTTGTCGCGGTCATCAAACCGCAGGGGCAGGCGCAGTCCCCTGCCTATCGCAGGGATAACCAACAGCGCCCAAGTGTTCCCTCGGTCCTGAGAAAGATACAAGCCTTCGGGGGTGGCGGCGTACATCCGCTGGGCATCTTGCGGATGGATCGCCAGTTGATTGATGGAAAGCCCCGCTGCCATGCGGGTGAAGTACTCCCAGTGCTTTCCTTGGTCTATGCTCCTCCAGATACTATCGGCAATTGCCGCATAGACCGTGCCCAGTGCCGATGGATCCGGGGCCAGACTACGGCTGCCCGAGCGGCTGCCCCCCGGCAGCCCGCGATTGCGCTTTTCCCAAGTGCGCCCCCAATCTGGGCTCCACCTAAGTTCGGCATCAGACCCAATCAGGAAGCACGCCCCGACTTGAGCAGGATCCGGCACTAGATCGTATGAGTAACCAGTGTCAAGGCTGGCTCGGGAGTCAGATGCCCAGGTCTTGCCCCCGTCGGTACTGCGGAGCAGCATCGACACGAAAATGCCCAGCATGTTCCGGGGATTGAAGGGGTCGATCTCCAAATCCACGAACAGGGCCATGCCCGGGATGATATTATAGCCAGTCCACTCACTCATCTTTTCCCAGGTCCACCCACCATCGCTGCTGATGTGGAGCATAGGTATCACCCGATTGCGTTTATCCCGATTTCCAGACCCCGCAAACAGGCGGCCTGTATAATCAACCTCCAGCACCCCTGCCGGCGCTCCTACTTGGGGCAGGGCGATAGCCATCCAGCTCTGGCCATTGTCCGAGGTGTAGAGAAGCTGCTGCTGTGAGTGATTGAGGATGTAGAACCGGGCTGGATCTTGAGGGTCGAACACCAGATCAACAGCCGATACTGGCAGTTGGATCTGGGTCCAAGTCCGACCCTGGTCCACGGTTTTCCAGACGAACTTCGCCCCATCGGGTGCCCAGGCCACCATCACCCCCGGCGCTCGAGGGTACATCTCTATCTCTACCGGTCCTGATTTTCCCCAGCCTCCTCCCAGCACCTTGAAGGGCACCCAATCCTGTCCCCGGCTATCGCTGTACCAGATGGTGTCCCTGTTTACCGCATATAGACCGTTCAGGTTGTGAGGATCGGGGATCGCTTTGTGGAATGAGCGCTCCAACTGCTGCTGCTCCCAGGTTTTGCCCCCGTCCTCGCTGCGCCCCAGGGCTCCGGGATGTATGCCGCGTTTCGCGCTGTAGGCACTCAACTCCCCGGCATAGAGCACCCGCGGATTGGCCGGATGGATGCCAAAGAAGGCCGGGTAGTTGTCGCCTAGCCTCATGCCCGCTTCCCGCCACGAGTCGCCTCCGTCGTCGGAGGTCACCAATTCCCCATCCTGCCGGCCGTAGATCAGGCCCGAGTGGCTCGGATCGATTGCCAACAGTTCGACCGGTGGAGAACCTGGCTGCAGCCTCCCCCAGGTCTGGCCGCCGTCTCGGCTCTTTGCATAGTTACCAGAGCCGGAATACAGCGTGAAAGGGTCTGTCGGATCGACCAGCAAATGCCCTATATAGCTGTTGCTGGCGGCCGAACTCATCAATCCTGTTCGCTCCCAGGACTGGCCGCCATCCTCGCTGCGCCAAACCCCGTCATCGGCCCTGGCGTAGAGGATCGCGGGTTGGCTAGGCGATAAATACAGACCTGATACTACCGGCCGGTATTGGCCCAAAGAAAACCCGAGGGCTTCCCACGCACCGGGGAACACGGTCGAGGTGCTCCGCAACTGCGCCAACACCGAGAAAGGCTGCAAGCGGCTATACCCTTGATTGCCGGCAGCATCTTCTACCAAGCCGCTCAGCAGGTAGTTGCCCGGCGGAGGTACTGACCACAGTCCTGCAAAGTCCTGTTCCCCCTCGTGTAGGGAAAACGTGGCTACCTGGGTGGTATCACTGGAACGATAGATGATCGCCTGAGCAGCCCGCACGGCACTGCCTTCGATAATCCGGGTTTTGGGCAAGGAGAGGTAGAGCCCCTCGGGCCCGAACCGCGTTTGCAGCTCTAACACTCTGGGCGGGGTTGGATCTGGGCCGGCGTGTACCTGGAGGGTGAGTGTGTCTTTCCAGGCGCTGAACTCACTCCGCACTTCGAACTCAAAGTCCACCGGGGTTCCAGGTTCGATCAGTGCCGGGACGAGGCACTCCGGGGTCACGCGGCTGAGTGTCCGGAGGTCGCGCTGCTCAAACTGGACACCGCCCCCCTGCAACTGGACCAGGCCGTGCAGTGAGCGCAGGGAAAAGCGACAGCGCTCGACCAGTGCTGGAGGTGCCTCCCCCAGGTCCAGTTCCAGGCTGACGATTTCCCCTCGCTGCAGCAGGCCATCCCCATTGCCCAGGGTATCCAGTACCGCGAGGCGCTGCACTGTCTGCTGCACCGACATCCCGATCGCGGGAACCTCGCGCCTGCCCATCAACTGGCCGTTGGCATAGAGTTCCAGCGACAGTTGGGCAGTGTGGGTGCCGACAAAATCTTCCCTGAAGCGTGCCTGGAGACCCCCTGCGGCATCAGCCCCGAAGGTCTGCTGCCCTGGTTGCAGATCTTTGAATTGGGCTTCGGGTTTCAGGATCTCGATCAGGGGATCATCACTATGCAGGAAGACTCGCACCTGCTGGGCAGGGACTCCCCCCTGGTTGGTCAACATCACCTTCAGGGCAAACTTCTCCCCAGCCATCACCACCCCCTCATGCTCCTCGCGGCCGACCACGGGCCCCTCGATATCGAGCAGCAAGGGATTGACCTGGGTCTTGAAGGAAGCGGTCTGCCCGGACAGGCGGATGCCTTCGACCCGCACGCCCTGCCATCCGCCGACGCTGCGGGAGGAGGGGTTGGTTTCCAGAGTGAAAGCGGTGTAGCGCACCCCATCGAAGGGGTCGGTGGCGTCTCCCAGGTTACCGCCGTGTGCCCGGGTATAGTCCTCGTCATGCGCCCAGAAATCCAGGTTGTTCTCTCCGGTCAGAGCATCTGGCATTTTGCCCAACGGATACCCGGCATCCCGCCAACGTCCATCTGCACACTCCAGATCGACCACTCCCTGCGAGGCCAGGGCACTTCCCAGTCGCCGGGTGCCCACGCGCCAGATCAGCAACCCCTCTCCGGGGAGGTTGCGGTCGTAATAAGTACTGGTGCGACGGCGGTACTCGACCAGGAAGTGTTCCTGTCCGGTCAGAGGCACCCGCACTACCTGACCTTGTTTCCCCACCTCCTCCAGCCGGATGTCCTGGTGTTCCTCTTTAACCACCACCTCCTCGGCCCAGCCCAACTGCACCCGGCTCCAGGCACAAAGACTGTTGGGGCCGTTGTTCCCGTTCCAACCCGCCGCCCCCCAGCCCATCAGACACCAGGCCCCCACTCCAGCGGAATCTTCCTCTGGGCCGGCACCCGACACTTCAAGGAAGTCGGTGTTGTACAGATCTGGCAATCCCAGGACATGCCCGTATTCGTGGCAGATAGTGCCAACGGCCTCGGCATAATTGCGGCCCCGCTGGACAGTCCCCTGCCCAGGAAGGACATGAATGGGGCTCCCATTCTCTCCGACATCCGCAGTTGCCAAGGGCTCTTCAAAGCCCAAGGTCTTGATGCCCGTCGCTCCACCCAGGAGGAACCCGGCCGGGACCTTCTCCATCACGATAAACACCGCATCCACTGCCCCGTCGTCGTCCCCCGAGTTGGGCACCCCATCTGGCCCATCGTTGTCGAACCGGGCCAGGTCGAGGTCCTGGTCTGCCTGACGCAGGATCTCCTGGGCGAACTGCCCGAAGCGGCCCTGCTCGGAGGGACCGCTGGCCAGATACGCCGAAGCCGGCTGCGCGGACTCGTACACTTTCGGCGCTACCTGGCCGCGCAGGCGCAGCTTGCCGAAGGACATGGTGTCGTAGAAGTGGGAGATGCTGCCTGGAAGGTCGGGGTTGAAGAAATCCGCAGCCCAGGAGGGCACCGGGTTGGCCGGCTCGCCCTTGAAGCGGGCAAAAAGCACCAGGGCCTGCCGGGTGCCGGTAGTGGATGCGGCGATGCGGGTCGGCTTGGCTGCTGCTTCGGGGTGGCCGGCTTGGACAAAGATGCCCTGGCTGCCGGCGCAGACAAACCCTGCCGCTCCCACCTGGGCTGCCCAACCGCAAAGGATCGCGGTCAGGCAGACGGCAATACCGCAATAAGGCACCTTGCCTTCTCTTGCCCGTCTGCTCAGTACCCCGTCGGCACCCGCCGCCGCGTCAGCGAGCCTTCCTGCGTGAGGGCAAAAACGACGATGTTCACCGCCAACTGGGATTGGGCGCTGTCCTCGTACTGCTCGACCCGGCCGACCGCCTTGGGCGGCATGTAGAACTCTACCCCGGCCAAGCGGCCTTTGACAAAGAGCCCGAGCATGCGGTCCTGGCGCAGCCGGCGTCCCCCGCCCAGGTCGCCGCTCTGCGAGGTGTCCTCCGGGGTGAGGGCCCGCTCGGTGCGCGGCACCCCCTTGAGGGGGAAGTACGCGGTGAAAAGCGGGTGGGTCTCGTTCAGGTACTCGGTCCACACGTCCTGGCCGCCCACTAGGTGCCCGTACTTTTCCAGGCCCTCGCGGATGTTGTCGAAGGGCATGCCAAAGCTCAGGACAAACCCCCCTTCGATCAGGTAACGACTCAGGTGCTCCATCTCCGACTCGTTGGGCAGGCTGAGCGGGAGCACAATGGGCATATCGAGCAGGCGCGGGTCGGCAAAGGTGAGGCTGGGCGCCACATCGGCCTTGAGCTGGGTAAAGTTTTCCAGGGCGTAAACCAGGGCGTCGAGCTGGCGCAACTGCTCGCCGGTGTCGGCCCCGCCCCCAGAGGCGCCGGCCTGGTTGACCCGCATGGACTGGACCTGACCTAGATGGACAAAACCCTGGATGGATTGCATATCAGCCGGGTTCTCGTAGCGCACCATGGCCTGGAACTGGCCAGAGCGTTCGACCTGGCCGGCCAACGAATCGAAGGCCGAGACCGCCGGCTCGCCGGCCGCCGCTGGAGCCGCGTTTTCCAACTGAGAGGCAAGCTGGGGCAGCGAGGTGCAGCCGGCCAGGACCAGACCGAGACCGCCGGCCGCCACACGGAGCAGGGAGATGAGATACATGGATGAGGACCTCCGCAGAGAGGGTGGGTAAATGCCGCCGATGCCATCAATATAATTTGAAAGGTGCGCCCACAGGCATTTTTCTTCCGTGTTGCCGTCCCTGCACGGGCAAGGTATTTTTTGCCCGTATCCAGACCATTCCCAACTTCCCCGATCCGCGGAGCCGAACCGATGAAAATCCTGGTCGCCAACCTGGGCAGTACCTCCTTCAAGTACAAACTCTTCGACATGCCCGCCGGCAAGGTGCTGGCCAGGGGCGGCATGGACCGCATCGGCGGCCAGGGCTCGGTGCACACCTACCAGCTATGCGAGGCCTCCCAGATCAAACAGCCCTGCCAACTGCCCGACCACGCCACCGCCATCGACGAGGCCCTCGCCCGCCTGGTGGGCCCGGTGCTCTCCTCCCTGGGCGCGCTGGAAGCCGTGGGTTTCAAGGCGGTACACGCCCGCGATATTTCCGGGGTGGTGGCCCTCGACGAAGACGTGATCGGTCGCATGGTGGACTACTATCCCCTGGCCCCGGCCCACAACCCGGCCTATGTGGCCGCCATCCGCCAGTTCGCCAAGGTGGCCCCCCAGGTACACCTGGTCGGCTGCTTCGAGAGCGCCTTCCACGGCCAGACACCCCTGCGCCGGCAGCTCTACGCCGTGCCCTACGCCTGGTACGAAAAGTACGGGGTGCGGCGCTACGGCTTCCACGGGGCCAGCCACCGTTACGCCGCCGAACACGTGCGCCAGCTGGAGGGAGGCGGCCCGCTCAAACACATCAACTGCCACCTGGGCGGCTCCTCCTCGCTGTGTGCGGTGAAGGACGGCGTCTCGCAGGGAGCCAGCCACGGCCTCAGCCCCCAGAGCGGCCTGCCGCAGAACAACCGCATCGGCGATCTGGACCCCTATGCCCTAGATCTGGTGATGCGCAACGAGGGCCAGAGCTTTGCCCAAATTCTAGAACAGTGCGCCTCGCAGGGCGGCCTTTTGGGCCTGTGCGGGTACAACGACCTGCGCGACATCGAGGAACACGCCGCCAAAGGCGATGTGCGCTGCGGCCTGGCCATCGAGGTCTTCACCTCTGCCATCCGCGACTACCTGGGGGCCTATGTGGTGGAGTTGGGGGGGCTCGACGCGATCAGCTTCACTGGCGGCATCGGCGAACACTCGGCCGTGGTGCGCCGCCAGGTGTTAGCCGGCCTGGAATTCCTGGGTGTGGAACTGGACGTGGAGAAAAACGAGGAGGTGCACGGCGAGGGCAGCCTGCACACCCCGTCCAGCCGGGTGCATTTACACGTCTTGCGCACCGACGAGGAACTGATCGTGGCCCGCCAGACCAGCGAGTTCCTGCGGGCCGGATGAAAGGCCGCATCCAGAACCGTTTCCTCGCCGCACTGCTGGCCGCCGCCACCCTGCCGCTGGCCGGCGTGGGTTTCTACAGCATCCACACCCATACCGAGGCCCTGCGCCAACTGGCCCTGGCCGCTGCCAGGGAACGGGTGCAGCTCAAGGTCCGCAAGGTGGACGAGGTCCTGCACGGCATCCGCGACGATTTGTCCTACCTGTCGCGCTCGCCGGTGTTGCTCGCCCTGCTGGACAGCAGCGCCAATGACCCCGAGCGCTGGCAGGGGGAAGTGGGCCGGCACTTTTTGGCCTTTGCCCAGAACAAACCCCTCTATACCTGCTTGCGCTACCTCGACGAGTCGGGGCGCGAGCTGGTGCGGGCCGAGAACGACGGCCTGCGCCTGTGGCTGGTGCCCCCCGAACAGTTGGAAGACCGCCGTCTCCAGGACTATTTCTGGGGGGCCTCGCTCCTGCCCCCCGGCGTCTTACACGTCTCGGGCGCCGACCCCGCCGACGGGGAGTGCCGCGAACCGGTGGTGCGCTACGCCCTGCGGGTGGCCGACCGCAGTGACCAGAAGCGCGGGGTGCTGGTGGCCGACCTCTTTGCCCGCAAACTGGTCGAGGCGGCGCGCCAGACCAGCCTCTCCCCCGAGGAACAGACCTCCCTGCTCGACGCCGAAGGCCGCCCCCTCTCCCCCATCGGGGCCGTGCCGCTGAGCGGCCGGAACCTGGTCGGCATCCGCTCCCAATTGCTGGGCGGCCTGCCCGCGGTGGTGGAGCAGGGGGACCAGACCCTCTCCTGGGCAGCGGTCTGGCCGGCGGGTCTGCCCGGCGCCCCGCCCCTGGGGATGCTGGTGGACATGGCTCCCGGCGAGGCGGTTTTTGCCTCGGTGGATCGCTTCCTGCTGGTTTTTGCCGGGGTGGTGGCCCTGGCCCTGGCCGCCGCCCTGGCCCTGAGCCTGCTCCTGGCCCGCCGCATCGCCGGCCCCCTGGCCCAGCTGCGCGACGGGGCGCGGCGCATCGCCGGGGGCGCCTTTGCCCATCGCTTGCAGGTGCATACCCGCGATGAGATCGAAGAGCTGGCCGAGGAGTTCAATCACATGGGCCAGGCCCTGCAAGAGACCTACCAGCAGCTCGAAGAGCGCGATGCGGCCAAGACCGAGCGGCTGAACCAAATGACCCACCAATTGATCGAGAGTGAAAAACTGGCGGCCGTCGGCCAGCTGGCCGCCGGGGTGGCCCACGAGATCAACAACCCGGCCGGAGTGGTTTCGATGTTTGCCCAGCAGTTGCAGGAGCGCCAAGACCTGGCCCCGGCCCACCGCGAAAAGCTGCGCATCATCGAGCGCCACGCCGAGCGCATTGGCCGGGTGACCCGCAGCCTCTTGGATTTTGCCCGGGCCCGCGAGTACCGCCGCGACCCTCTGGACCTGTGCCGCACCCTGGACCACAGCCTAGAAGCTCTGGCCCTGCACCTGGAACAGATAAGCGTGGAAAAAACCTACACCCTCTCTCCAGCGCCGCTGCTGGGGGATGAGGAGCAGCTGCAACAGGTCTTTGCCAATCTGATCCTCAACGCGCTGCAGGCAATGGAGGGCAAAGGACGGCTGTGGGTGGAGATCGGCGAAGAGGCCGGCCAGCTTCGCGTCCTGATCGCCGATTCGGGTCCGGGCATTGCGGCCGAACACCTGGAGCGGATTGTCGAGCCCTTCTTTACCACCAAGGAAGTAGGCCAGGGCACTGGCCTGGGCCTGGCCATCAGCTACGGCACGGTCAAGGCCCACGGCGGGCAGATGAGTGCCGCCAACCGGCCCGAGGGCGGGGCGGTTTTCAGAGTACTTCTGCCACGCAGCGAAAGGAAAGACTGATGAGAGACTCAGCCCGCATTCTGGTGGTGGACGACGAAGAGGACCTGCGCCTGGGCCTGGCCGAAACCCTGCAGGGAGAAGACCATCAGGTGGAGACTGCCGCCGATGGCTGGAAGGCGCTGGAGCAGGCCCGCGCCCTGCGCTTTGACCTGGCCCTGGTAGACCTGAAAATGCCCGGCATGGACGGCATGGTGGTGCTCGACCAGCTCAAGCAACTCTCGCCCGAGACCCTGGTGGTGTTGATCACCGGCCATGCCACCGTGGAGTCGGCCGTGGCGGCTATGAAGCTGGGGGCCTACGACTACCTGGCCAAACCCTTCAAGCTGGACCAGGTGCGCCTGGTGGTGCGCCGGGCAGTGGAGCAGAAACGCCTGGCCGACGAGAACCGCCGGCTGCGCCAGGAGGTGGAGCACTACCATCGCTTTGAGCAGATCGTCGGCAAAAGCGCCTGTATGCAGGAACTTTTCCGCGCCATCGAAAAAGCCGCGCCCACCAGCAGCACCGTGCTGATTGCCGGGGAAACCGGCACTGGCAAGGACCTGGTGGCGCGCGCCCTGCACCAACGCAGCCCGCGCGCCAATGGGCCGCTGATCTCCATCAGTTGCGGGGCCATTCCCGAGGCCCTGCTGGAAAGCGAGCTCTTCGGCCACG
>SXGT01948634.1_pt1 | contig 16719 bp, 14 predicted proteins | sample 3176221 | NCBI WGS metagenome assembly SXGT01 (sample SAMN11356862, study PRJNA531348) | freshwater metagenome | isolation source: freshwater sample F1-120 | place: China: Fuxian Lake, Yuxi | collected 2017-12-25 | reverse complement strand
TAGCACCACCTTGATGCCGGCCGCCTGCCAGAAGCGCTGCAGCGCCTGCGCCCACGAGGTGTACTCGCCGCGCGCGGTGCTCGCCGTCCCGCTTCGCCCGCGCCCGCGCCGCGACTCGTCCCACAAAACGCTCGGGGGACGCACCTGCGTCCCCCGAGCCCGGCCTTCGCAGGCTGAGCCTGCTCACGGGTTCTTCGCATGGACGCCAAGGCGTCCATGCGTCGACGCTTGCTGACGCAAGCGTCGAACCGGGCTTACCGCCCATCCCCTCCGAGTACTGCCGCAGGCAGTGCGCTGGCTGAAGGTGGTAGTGCGACTGGCCTCTAGCTCACGGACCGACGGTGAGTTCGATTCCGTTCGACAGGTTGGTGGTCTTCGGGGCCGGCGGGTCGCGGTACCACGCCTGCGCATACACCTTCTGACCCGCCGTCAGCGGCGAACCGAGCGCGGTCGGATTGGCGGCGAAGAAGGCGTGGAAGTCCGCCGATAGACCGCCGTTGCAGAAGCCGACCGAGCCACCTGAGCTCTGGGCGGGGAGGCGCTGGGTGGGCGCGCGCACGCACAGGTAGCTCGGGCTGGTCGCGCTCCACGGAGTGAGCACGAAACCCGTGTTGTTGATGCCGTAGAAGAGCAGGCCCTGCTTCTGGCCTTCGACGTTGCTGACGCTCACGATAGCCGTACCCGTCAGGCTGACGCGAGGCTGGTTGGCGGCGGCGATCGAGGGCACGCAGCCGTTCGTCGACGTTCCGGCGGTGCAGTAGGTCACCGGCGGCGGCGCGTAGAAGCAGTCGTAGATGATCGCGCCGTTCCAAACCTTGTTGTTGTTGGGAATCCCGCTGAACGGGACGTTGAGGGTCTTGCCGCCGCTGATCACGAGATTCGGGCTCGGGTAGGACTGCGTGGACCCGAAGCCCGAGTACTTGTGACCTGCGCCGCCGGTCATGACGAGGGCCATGCCGCTCACGCCCTGGGGCAGATTGAAGTCGGGGAACTCGACGAGCGACGGCTGGTTGGCGCCCGCGGCGAAGCCAGCGCCCGTGGCGCGCAGAGTCCACGCACCGGCGTTGGTCTCGAAGCCGACGAAGCTGCCGGTGCGAGTGTAGATCAGCAAGCCGAAGGGCGCTCCGAACACCGCCGAGCAGTGCGTCTGCAGCTGACCGACCGTGATGCCGCCCGGCTTCAGGACGTTGAGATCGACGAACATTTGGTTGTTCGTGACGAGACCACCCGTACCCGTGAAGAGCGTCGGCAGGCGCGGGCCGTTGCAGGTGGCCGGCGGGGCGCCGATGTCGTTGAAGCTGAACGGCAGCGAGAACGGGCCGACACCGGCTGCGTTCTTCGCGCGCACCGACCAAGTGTGCGTGCCGACGGTCGAGTTGTAGAGGAAGCTCGTGCCCGTCGGAACCGGGAACACGAAGCCGTCGACGTCCACGTCGTAGCCGGTGACGCCAGGAACGGCGTTCCACGTCAGCGTGATCTGAGGCCCATAGAGGGACTGGTTGTTGGCCGGCGAGACCAGCGTTGGGCGGTACGTCGGCGCCGGAACCGGCGGAGGCGTGCCGAAGCAGATGTCCCACGACGAGAGGCCGCCCGCGTCCTGCGTGAACCAGTCGTAGATCGTGAGCGTCCAGTCGCCCGTCGCCGGCGCGACCTGCGACAGCGGGGTGTTGTCGATGCTGTTGGTCCCCGAAGGCCATGTGCCGTAGACCTGCGAGATCTGGCCCGGCGGCAGCGCGTTGTTGGTGCACGCGCCCGGCGCTTGGTAGAGCTCGAAGCTCGTGATGCCGTAATCGCCGAGGAAGTCGCAGGAATCACCGACCTGATTGAGCAGGTTGATGCGCGTGCCCGACGGAGTGGTGAGCACGAAATGGATGTCGCCGGCCCAAGTGTGCGACATGCTGTTGAGCTTGATCTCCGTGACGCAGGTCGCGCCGGCGGGAATCGAGCTCACGTTGAGCGTCGAGGTGAACGCGAACGGAGGGAGGGCGCCGGGATAGGCGCCGCCGCCGCCCGTGCCCGAGGTCGGGACGACGCCGCCTGCGCCGCCGGTCGTGCAGGGTGCGATGGTCTGGGCAGTGGCTTCGCTTGTCCCAAACGCAAGGAACGAGGCACTCAGGACGGCGAGGAAGAAGATGGAACGCATCGAGAGGGACTCCTGCTTCCGAGACAGAAGGACGAGTGGCTCGCTCCGCCCTCGAAAAGCGGGAGCTTTGCCGACAATAACCGCTGGGGGAGGTTAGCGGAATTTCTGGCGATTGGGTTGCGCAGCCCAGATTCCGGGCTCTTCCCGGACGATGACCACCCGGGTCTTGGTCCATGGAGTGCAAGGAGCGGGGGCCCGTGCGGTGCGGATTTCATGCCATCGGGCCTGACTCGCTCGCCGCCATTGGGTCCGAAAGAAGTTCGGGAGACGCCGAAGCGTCTCCCGAGAGGAAGGCACCCCGAGCCGCGCCCTAGCGCGGCGCGGCGCGGGTGGTAGCGCGATTCGCCCTTACGGTCAGGGGATGACCGTCAGTTCGAGCGCGTTCGACAGGTTCGTGGTCTTCACGGCCGGCGGGTCGCGATACCACGACTGCGCATAGAACTTGTTGCCCGCCACCAGCGGCACGCCGAGCGCGGCCGGGTTGGCCAGGAAGTATGCGTGCAGGTCGACGCTGATCGTGCCGTTGCACTGGGAGACCGCGCCACCCGTCGTCGAGGCCGGCAGACGCTGGGTCGGGGCCTTGACGCACAGGAAGCTCGAGCTGCCACCGGTCCACGACGCCGGGACGAAGCCCGAGTTGTTGATGCCGTAGAAGATCAGGCCCTGCTTCTGGCCTTCCATGCCGGAGACCGTCAGCACGCACGTGCCGGTGAGCGTGACCTTGGGCTGGTTGGCCGCGCTGATCGCGGGCGTGCAGCCGTTGGTCGAGGTGCCGGCGGTGCAGTAGTTGATGACCGGCGGAGCGACGTTGCAGTTGTAGACCACCGTACCGTTCCACACGCGCGGCATGATCGGCGTGCTCGTGAACAGCGTGCCCTGGCTCTTGCCGAGCGAGATGGTCATGTCGGTGTTGTTGTAGGTCTGGTTGGCGCCGGTGCCGTTGGTGTAGCTGTGGCCCGCGCCGATGATGCGCAGGGCGAAGCCCGTGGTGCCCGTCGGGATCATGAAGTCGGCGAACTCGACGAGTGCCCCAGGGAAAGTGTTGTTGCCGACGGCCACGCCGCCGCCGGTGGCGCGCAGCGTCCAGGCGGCCGCGGTCTGCTCCGAGCCGACGTACGTACCGCCCTTGGTGTAGATCTCGAGCGAGAACGGGGTACCCGCGGTCGCGTTGGCGTTCGTGAAGAACTGCGAGAGCGAGATGCCCGCGGGGTTCGTCACGTTGATGTCGAAGAACACGGCGCTGCCGGTGCCGAGGCCGTTGCCGCCCGAGAAGGGAACCGTGGTCAGTTGCGAGCCGTTGCACGGAGACGGCGGGGCGCCGAGGTCGGTGAAGGTGCGCGACGCCGCGTAGGGGCCGACGATCGTGTTGTTGAGCCACTTGGCCCGCACCGTCCACGTATGGACGCCCGCGGTGGACGTGAACGCGAACGGCGAGGCGGCAACCGAGTACGCGGTGCCGTCGACGGCGATGTCATAGCCCGAGGCACCGTTCACGGCGTTCCACGTCAGGTTCACGCTCGGCCCGAATACCGCGCCGTTCGCGGCCGGCGTCCCGAGGGTCGGCGCCGTGAGGCCCGTGTCGTTGAACGTGCGCGAGACTGCCCACGGACCGGCGCCGACGCTGTTCACTCCGCGGGCCGTCCACGTGTGCGTGCCGAGCGTCGACTGGTACAGGTAGCTCGCGCCGGGCACCGAGAAGACGGTGCCGTCGACCTCCACGTCGTAGCTGGTCGCGCCGAGGACCGAGCCCCAGCTCAGGTTGACGAACAGGCCGGTCACGTTGGCGTTCGCGGCGGGCGCCGTCAGCGCGGGCGCCGCGCTCGGCGGCGGCACCGGCGGCGGCGTGCCGAAGCAGATGTCCCAGGAGGTGAGGTTGCCCGTGTCGCCGGCAATCCAGTCCCAGATCGTCAGGGTCCAGTTGCCGGTCGCGGCCGGAACCGCGGACAGCGCCGCGTTGTCGATGGCGCAGTTGCCGTTCGTCCACGTGCCGAAGCTCTGCGAGAACGTGGCTGAGGGGTAGGTGGGCGGCGTGCCAGTCGCCGTCGGCAGCGCGATCGCCTGCTCGACGCTCGTGATCACGTAGTCGCCGTTCCAGTCGTTGCCCCCGCCCTGACGGCAGAACAGGTTGATCTGCTGGCCCGAGGGGCTCGTCAGCACGTACTGGACGTCGCCCGTGTACGTGTGCGTCATGCCGAAGAGCTTGACCTCGGTCACGACCGTCGCGCCCGGCGGCAGCGAGGGCACGTTGAGCGTCGTCGCGAAAGGGAAGCTCGGTTGGAGGGTCTGGTAGGTGCCGTTGCCCGTGCCCGAGGTCGGGAACAGGCCGCCGCTGCCGCCGCTGGTGCAGCCGATGGTCTGGGCCGAGGCCCCGACCGACGTGAACGCGAGCGCAGCCACGGTCGCGATCGAGAAGCTGAAGGTACGCATGATGTAGTGGACTCCAAATTTGGAAAGTGAGTTCCGTCCGCACGGGCCACAGCTTCGCGTCACTGTCTTTGAGGACGGCGGATGCGCGACGATTTGACCGTTCTTTCATGAGGCTACTTGAGTCTTGCGGGAGCGGGAGGCGACCGTTTGGATTTTCGAGGGTTGCCGCTCTCGCAGGGCGACCAGAGGGGGGCGCTGTCATGGCGCGGGCGGGCGATCCTGCTACCGTCTCCGGCCTCCCCGGGGTCCCTCCCCGCGGCTCCTGCTGCCCCTCGCGCCCCCTGTCCCGGACCGATCCATGCGTCTCCGCGCCCTCGCCGTGCTCGCCTGCCTGCCCCTGTGTGCTTCGTTCCCCGTCGCCCAGAAGTTCTCCTTCCGGGCCGAGAAGGGCGCCAGCGTGGAGAAGTCCTTCGCCATGGACCTGTCCATGGACCTCGACGACTTCGCGATTTCGGTCGGGGGCGAGGAGATGCCGCCCGAGGACATCGGCAGTCCCGAGATGTCCGTGCGCCAAGAGTCGCGGCTCGTGTTCCTCGACACCTACCCGCAGGGCGCGGACGGGCGTCCGGCGCTTCTGCACCGCAAGTTCGTGTCGCTCGCCAACGAGGAGCGCCGGACCACGGGCGGAGACGGCGAGAGCGAGTCGGAGACAACGACCGAGAAGAGCGAGCTCGAGGGACACACGGTCGCGTTCCGCTGGGACGCTGAGAAGGAAGAGTTCATGCGCAGCTACGAGGGCGAGGGCGCGGACGAGGCCCTGCTCGAGGGACTCATCGAGGACTGCGACCTGCGCGGCGTCTTGCCGGCGGGGGACGTCAACGCCGGGGACAGCTGGGATCTCGATCCTGAGGTGTTCGACCTGCTGACGGGGCCGGGCGGCGATGTAGGCCTCGTCGACCCCAACGACGAGGACGACGGCGACGACGACCTTGACGAGCAGTTCCGCGACAACACGGAGGGCGAGCTCAAGGCGACCTTCACGGGCATGCGCGAGGTCGAGGGCGTGTCGCTCGCGGTGATCGAGATCGCGGGCTCGGCCAAGTCGCATGCCAAGCAGGACTCGAGCGAGGGCGAGGGCCACGGCGGCACGAACACCATCGAGCTCGAGTTTGGGGACGTGGAGTGCGAGATCCTTTGGGACCTCAAGCTCGGCCGCGCCGTGACCTACACGCTCTCGGGCAACGTGTTGGCGCGCATCAGCGAGGATGCCACGCTCGATTTCGAAGGTCAGTCGATCGAGATGAGCCAGCGCATGACGCTCGTCGGCAAGCTCGCCAGCACGGGCAAGTTCGCTGCGGGCGAGTGAACGCTAGCGCCGGTTCAGCGCACGCGTGACGAGCGGCCCGATCACGCCGCCGATCACGATCATCACGCCGACGAGGATCGCCACGCGCAGCAGCGCGCGCTCGCCGCGCGGAAACGTCGTGGCAAACAGGCCGACGGCGGCCGCGCCGAACATCACGAGTCCCAGCACGAGCACCCAACTCTGGCTGAAGAACAGCCGCAGGTCGCGCACGGCGTGGACGCCGTCGTCGTCGAGCTTCCAGCCTCTGGGTAAGGCAGCGCGCAGCTCGGCAGGCGTCGGCGTGCGACCGTCCTTGCGGATCTGCGAGAGATCGACGAGTTCGTCGACGCGCACGCGTTGAGGATCGCTCATGGCCGTTGCTCGCGCACGAGGCGCACGAGCGTAGCGCGCGCGGCGTCCGGATGCGCGCGACCGCCGGAGAGCGCGAGCGCGGCCCCCAAGAGTACCTCGAGCGCGCGCAGCTTGCCGGCGCGCAGGTCCGCGAGTGCCTCCGGTCGGGCCTCGAGCGCACGCTGGCACAGCTCGTCGAGCTCAGGGCCTTCCTCGATGCGCTCGAGGCCGAGCGCGCGCAGGAGCTCGCGCGGAGCCCGCGGCGAGCGCAGCATCTCGCGCAGGAGTGTGCGCGCGGCGGGGCGGCTGGCGCGGCCGCTCGAGGCGAGCTCCACGAGCTCCGCGAAGTCAAAGGGCTTGAACGGAAGCTCTTCGAGTGCGGCGATTCCGTGGGCGCGCTCGCGCAAGAGCGCCCGCAGCTCGTTCGCCATCCAGCTCGCGATGGCGCGCGGGTCGCGCGCGTGCTTGAGCGCGGCCTCGAAGAAGTCGGAGCTAGCGGGCGACTCCAGGACGACTTCGGCAAGCTCGCGGTCAAGTCGCAGCTCTTCGATGTAGCGTCGACGGCGCGCCGCAGGCTGCTCCGGAAGGCAGGCCGCCACGCGCGCCACGCGCGCTCGATCCAGCGCGAACTCCGGAAGATCGGCCTCCGGGAGCCAGCGGTACTCGGCGGAGCCTTCTTTCTCGCGCATCGGGCGCGTCTCGCCACGCTCCGCATCCCATCGGCGCGTCTCGCGCGCGATCGCGCGGCCGTCCTCGAGCATCGCGTGCTGTCGCGCGAGCTCGTGCGCGATCGCATCGTGCACGTGCACGAACGAGTTGAGGTTCTTGATCTCGACTCGCTCGCCCAAGGCTCCATCCGCAGCGCGCAGGCTGACGTTGACGTCGCAACGCAGCGAGCCGCGCTCCATGTCGCACTCGCCCGCTCCGGCGAACACGAGCAACTCGCGCAAGCGTTCGAGGCCGTCGCGGGCCTCCGCCGCGCTCGCGAACTCGGGCGTCGTCACGCACTCGACGAGCGGCACGCCCGCGCGATTGAGGTCGACGAACGACTCGCCGCCGCGATGCAGGATCTTGGCCGCATCCTCCTCGATGTGGAGTCGCTCGATCCTCACGCGCCTTCCGCTCGAGAGCTCGAGCGAGCCGCCCGTGCCGAGCGGGGCGCGCGCCTGCGTGATCTGAAAGCCCTTCGGCAGGTCGCAGTAGCTGTAGTGCTTGCGGTCGAAGCTCACGCGCTCCGCGAGCTGGCAGCCGAGCGCGAGTGCGGCGCGCAGCGCGAGATCGAGCGCCTCGCCGTTGAGCGCCGGCAGTGCGCCGGGCTGTCCCGAGCAGATCTCGCACGCGAGCGTCGAAGGCGGCGCACCGAACGTGTTCGCGCAGGCGCAGAACAGCTTCGAGAGCGTGCCGAGCTGGCAGTGCACCTCGAGGCCGATGACGGGCTCGAAGCGCGTCACGGCAGCGCTCCGAGCAGGGGCGGGCACGCGAGGTGGTGCCCCGTGGCTGTTTGGAAGCAGCGTGCCACGGCGAGCACGCGCGCGTCCGCCAGCGGCGGGCCCGTGACCTGCAGGCCGACGGGCAGCTCGACGCCATCTGCCGCGCTCGCGCCGCAGGGCACGCTGGCGGCCGGAAGCCCCGCGAGGCTCGCCGGAGCGGTGAGTGCATCGCACGCGTACATCGCGAGCGGATCTTCGAGGCGCTCGCCGAGTCGGAAGGCCGGCTCCGCGACGGTCGGCCCAGCGAGCACATCGACGCGCTCGAAGCACGCGACGAGTTCGTCGCGCAACAGCCGGCGCACGCGCGCCGCCTGTTCGAGCCATCGCTCCCGCTCGCCGTTCGACAGCGCGAGGGTTCCGAGCAGCACGCGTCGCTGCGCCTCGCGGCCGAGGCCTGCACCGCGCGTCGCAGCGATCGAGCCCTGCAGGCTCCCGTCACCGGATTCTCGCGTGCCGTAGCGCAGCCCGTCGTAGCGCGCGAGGTTGCTGGCGGCTTCGCACGAAGAAATCAGCTGGTAGGCAGCGACGGCGTGGCGCGTGAGCGGTAGCTCCACGGGCGCGAGCTCGGCCCCGAGAGAGCGCAGTCGGTCGAGCGCCGCCTCGATGCGCTCGCGTGTGCCGGCGTGCGTGACGAGTTCGAGCGCATCGGACGAGATGCCCACTCGCAGGCCGCGCAGGTGCTCGCGCGCAGGCTCGGCGGCGAGCGCCGGGAGCACGAGCGAAGTGGCGTCGCGCGTGTCGACGCCGCCGATGGCCGCGAGCACGTGCTCGATGCGCTCGATCGAGTCGGCGATCACGCCGACCGTGTCGAGCGAGGACGCGAACGCGACCAGCCCATGGCGCGAGATGCGGCCGTAGCTCGGCTTGAAGCCGCTCACGCCGCACAGCGCGGCGGGCTGGCGCACGGAGCCTCCCGTGTCGGAGGCGAGCGCGAACGGAACGAAGCGCGCGGCAACAGCGGCCGCGCAGCCGCTCGACGAGCCTCCGGGGGTGCGCGACAGGTCCCAAGGATTGCGCGTCGAGCCGAAGCTCGAGTGCTCTCCCGACGAGCCGAAGCCGAACTCGTCCATGTTGCAGCTGCCGAGCGGGATCGCGCCCGCTTCGACCAAGCGCGCGAGTGCCGTCGCGTCGTAGGGCGGGCGATAGCCTTCGAGCGCGCGGCTCCCGGCGCTGGTCGCGCGCCCGCGCCAGCACAGGTTCGCCTTGACGAAGAACGGCACGCCGTGGAGCGGACCGCGCGGGTGGCTCTCGCGATCGAGCCGGTCCGCGCGCTCGCGCGCGCCGTCCTCGTCGACGTCGAGCAGGGAGCCCAGCTCCGCTTCCAGGGTCTCGATGCGCGCAAGCGCCGCCTCGACCGCCGCGCGCGCGCTCAACGGGCGCCTCCCAGCGCATCGGGAGCGCGGAGCAGTCCGTCCAGCGCCATGGGGGAATTCGCGAGCAGCTCGCCGCGATCGAGCGAGGGCGCCACGCGGTCGGCGCGCTCCGGGCCGGCTTCCACGGCTACGCTCCACAGCGGCTCGACACCGCCGGTGTCGACGGCTCGCAGGCTCGACCCGGCGGCGAGCGCGCGCTCGAGGTCGCAGGCGAGCGCGGGCGCCTCGAACGGGTCGAGCGCGATGCGCGCGAGGGCGGCAGCGCGCTGCAGGCGCTCCTGCGACGGGTCGGGCGGGGGCATGGAAGCGCGAAGCGTAGCAGTCGCTCTGCGCGATCGCAGGGGCCCGTGGCTCCGCCGCGCTTGCTCGCGCGGCAGCGCACGCTACCTTCCACGGCATGGTATGCACGCTCGGCGCGGCGGAGCCCATCTCCCCGGACTGGACCACCCTCGGCTACGTGCTGGCGATCGTGGGCTGCGTGCTGCTCGCCAACGGCGTGCTGTTCCGCAACCCGCGCGCGCTGGTCGCAGAGCGCCTCGGACGCGGCCCCCAACCCCTGCGGCGCATTCGCGACTTCGTGTTCCACCGCGTGCAGGTGGGCCTCGGTTTCCTGTACCTCGTCGCTGCCTTCGGGAGCCTCCTGTACGGCCGACTGGCGCCGACCGACCCGCCCGGCGGCAGCGCGATGATGTGGGCCGGTCTCGTGCTCGTCGCGACGGTCGCGCTCGAGGTCGCGGGCTGGCTTTGGTCGGCGCACTCGCTGCGGATGCACGTGCGGCAGGTGCTGCGCGAGTCGCCTCCGGATTTCGAGACGGATCCGACGCTCGCGCGCGAGATCGGCGAGCTGTTCGGAGTCGAGTCGCGCGCGGACGAAACCGTGCAGTCCTATGCGGCGCGCCTGCGGCAGTCGCTGGGCATCGCGTCCGGGGCCCGGCCTGCTGCCGGGGCGCGCGGCGAGCGGCTGGGCCGGGCCGTGGCCGGCTTCGGCGACGACGGCGACGACGAGAGCTGAGCGCGCACCTTGGGGACGCCGGGACAGCGGCGTTTTTTTCGCGACTAGCGCGCGCGCCGCGCGACAGGGGAGCGTGGGACTTTCCTCCGGCGTCTTGGAACTCGGGCGAGGGGCGCTCGACTTGCTGTATCCGCCCCTGTGCTGGCTGTGCGGTCAGGACGCCCTGCGCTGCGACTTCGGCCACGCGAGCGGCTGCGAAGCGCACGTCCTGCCGGACGGGCCGCCGGGTGTCCGCTGTCCGATCTGCGCGCTGGAGATGGCGCCGTCGCTTGCGGGCGCGGAGCGCTGCGCGGCCTGCCGGCGGGAGAGCTTCGGCCTGGAGCGGCTGATCGTGCTCGGCGACTACCGCAGACAGCCGCAACTGCGCGAGTGGGTGTTGGCGTTCAAGCACGGGGGGCGGCCGGAGCTGGCGCGGCCGCTCGCAGCGGCGCTGGCGCGACGCGTGCGCGCACTGCTGCCCGAGGCGGGCCGCGGGAACCTGCTCGTCCCCGTGCCCCTGCATCGCTGGCGGCGCGTCGAGCGCGGCCATGACCAGTCCGCGCGGCTGGGGAGCGAGCTCGCGGAGGCGCTCGGGTGGAACTTCGCTCGCGCGCTGGCCCGCACTCGTCCCACAGTGGTGCAGGGAACCGCGGGTGCGACCTCGCGTTCCGCCAACGTGCGCGGGGCCTTCGGTCCGCAGCGCTGGCGCCCGCTGGCGCGACGTGCGGTCGCCGAGGCCGAGCGCGTATGGATCGTCGATGACGTCGTGACTAGCGGGGCAACGCTGCGCGAGTGTGCTCGAGCGCTGCGGCGCTTGGGGGCCCGGCACGTGTCGGCCCTGGCCCTTGCTCGCGCCTCGTCGCTTGCCGCAGACGACGGAACTTCGGACACGCCGGAGGGCGAAGGTGAGCTCTCTCTTGCGAGTTTGGCACCGCTGCGCGAGTCCGAGTGATCGAGAGTTGCAACTCTGGCTTCGGGTGGCGGTTAGGCTCTCGGCGATGAAGTCCGTGGAGACCTGCGACACCCTGTTCGTCGAACCGTTCGCCGGCATGGCCGGGGACATGTTCCTCGGCGCCCTGCTCGATCTCGGCGACCCACGCTTCTCGCTCGAGCATCTGCAAGCCCTCGCGGCGGACCTTGTGCCGGGGGAAGCGCAGGTCGCGACGGAGAAGGTCTGGCGCGGGTCGCTGTCCGGGCTCGCGCTGGATGTGCGCACTCCGGAGCGGGGTACCTTGCCGCACCGTGGGATCGCCGACCTCGAGGCGCTGCTGGCGCGTTCCGCGCTGCTGTCGTCCGCTTCGAAGGAGCGCGCCCGCGCCGTGCTCTGGCGCATTGCCGTCGCCGAGGGACGCGTGCACGGCTGCGCTCCGGAGGAGATTCACTTTCACGAGCTCGGCGCCGTCGACACGCTCGTCGATGTCTGCGGCGCGGTCGATGCGCTCGAGCGCCTCGGCGTGCGGCGCGTGCTCGCCACGCCGCCGCTCGTGGGGTCCGGCACGGTGCGCTGTGCTCACGGCGACATGCCCGTGCCGGTTCCCGCAGTGGCCGAAATCCTGCGTGGCCGCGCCCATCATCTAGGAGGTGGCGGGGAGCGCCTGACGCCGACGGGTGCGGCGTTGCTCGTCGAGCTGGTCGCGGAGTTCGGCGCTCCGGGCGCGTTTGTGGCGAGCGCGATCGGCTACGGCGCGGGCCAGCGCGACCCGCGCGAGGGCCCGCCCAACGTCGTGCGCGTGCAGCTCGGGCGCTCGGGGGCTGGGACTCCGCGGCCCGAGGTCTGGACGCTGGAGTGCAACCTCGACGACATGACGGGCGAGGAGCTGGGCTTCCTTGTGCAGGAACTGCGCGCCGCCGGTGCGCTCGAGGTCTGGACGAGCGCGGTCGCGATGAAGAAGGACCGCCCGGGAGTGATCGTGGCGGCGCTCGCCCGCGCCGGCGCGCGCCCGGCGCTCGAGAGCGCGCTGTTCGCGCACTCGACGGCGCTCGGACTGCGCTGGACGCGCAGCGAGCGCACCGAGTGCGGGCGCATCGAGCTCGAAGTTTGCGTGGGGGAGTTCCGCGTGCGCGGCCAGCGACGGCTGCGACCCGGCGCCGATCCACGTTCATTCGACACGCGCGACATCGCGTTCGAATATGACGATCTCGCGGCCTTGGCTCGCGCGCGCGGGATCGCGCTGCGCGCCGCCGAGCAGCTCGCGCGCGCGGCGTTCGCCTCGGCCTAGCTGCCAGTCGGAGCCGACTTCGCCGCCGGGGGGTGCATCGTCCGCAGAGCCGGCCGTCGATCGCGCTCGTGCGCTCGCGGGCGTCAGACCATCCGGCGAGCGAGCTGGCTGCGCCGTCGAACGCGCTGGGAGTCGTCGCTCCGACCCGCGGGGTCCACGCAAACAGGATGGACCGCCCGTTCGAGACGACCCCAGCCGGCGGATGGGCCTCGCGGTACAGCTCGCCCTCGAGCGCCCGCTCCTGCTCCTCGGGGGCGTCGAGACCTTGTGCACGACGCAGTTGCCTTCGCCGATCGGGAGCGCGTTCGGCGTACGCGATCGGTCGGTGGCCTCGAAGGTCATCATGATGCCCTCGTCACCCGGGCGGACAAGGTGCGCCGCGGCACCGTCGTTGCAGATGCAGCCCGAGCCGCGCTCGCTGGCGATCGTGTAGGTCCTGAGCCGCGCACCGTTGGTGGTGTCGACGATCGGCAGCTTCTCGAACGGCAGCACTTCCGCCAAGCATGGTCGAGGCGCGCCTCGGTGACGGTGGCGCTGTGGTTCTCCGAGCGGAGGAAAAAGCGCAGCGCGTGGCGAAAACGGAAACGACATCCCGCCGGATCGATCAAGCTCAACGCGGCGGATCCACGTGGGCCGCATGGCTGCGCAGGCCGCGGGAGAGCCGCGCCAGTCCGTCCGCGAGTGCCTTAAGGTCCATGCCGTAGCCCAGCCGCAGGTGGCCCGGGGCGCCGAAGTGCTCGCCGGGGACCACGCCGAGGCTCTCCGCCGCGGCGAGGTGGCGAGCGAGGGCGTGGGTGTCCGCGACCCCGCGCATGCGAGCGCAGGCGATGATGCCGTGCTCGGGCACGAGCGCCTCGACGAGCGGCTCCGACGCCAGCCAGCGCTCGAACAGAGGGCGGTTCTCGACCAGTACCTGCCGGTAGGGGGCGAGTAGAGCCTCGCGGCGGCGCAGGGCCAGCGCCGCCGCCCGCAGGCTGCTGGTCGGCAGGTCGACGTACTGCAGGAAGGTGGCGTCCTCGACTGCCTCGCGCTCGGCCATGGCGGCCTCCCCGAGGACCACCCAGCCCACGCGCAGGGCGCCGAGCCCGTAGGCCTTGGTCAGGCTGCCGAGCGAGATCCCATGGCGCAGCTCGGACGCGGCGTGAAACGCTTCCCCGGCCGGCACGAACTCCTCGTAGATCTCGTTGCAGACGAGGTAGCCCCCAGCCCGTGCCGCGAGCTCGGCGAGCTCGGCGAGGTCGGCGGGGGAGGTGCGGACGCCGCTGGGGTTGTGGGGGCTCGAGAGGAACACGTGTCCGCGGCCCCCTCCGGCCAGAGCCTCGGCGACGGCCGCCGGCTCGAGCCTCCAGCCCTGCTCGAGGGAGCGACGGACCTCGACGACCCGCGCTCCCTCGCGGCGCGGCAGCACGCGCAGGGGCTCGTAGGAGGGCACCTCGACCGCGACCCGGTTGCCCGCTCCGAAGAGCGCCGCCGCGGCCACGCTCATCGCGCCGGTCGCGCCCGGCGTGACGAATACCTGCTCCGGGTGCACGCGGAAACGCCGCGCGAGCTCGGCCGCGAGCTCGGGCAGCGCGCGTGCGCCGCCCCACTCGAGCTCGAGCGCCGCGTGCTCGCCGAAGTGCCGCGGGTCCGCGGCCGCCATGCCCGACTGGGTCAGGCTCGCGGGCTGCGCCATGGCGTCCGTGCGCGCGAAGCGCATGTAGGGGAAGCCCGGTCGGCGCGGGGGAGTCAAGTCGCTCACGGCGGGTGGCACGAGCCCTTGGGAAGCGCGTTCGAGAAGTGCGGAAAAGCGCTGTGGAACACGCCTCTTGCGATGGCTAGGATCCCCAACGTTCTAGCACATTCGCCGCGCTCGCGGAGGTTGCTGGGACCGGGGAGCTCGAGCGATGCGCGCGCCGCGTCGCGAAAGATCCTGTCGATGTCCGAGGGGCTCTCCCGCGCGGGGAGTCGGGCACAACAAGCACTGGGATTGGCACCACATGAAGATCCACGGATCGCAGGTCCGAGGCTGGACCTCGTCGTTCTCCTTCGCCCTCTGCGCCACGGGCCTTGCGCTCGCGCAGCAGGCATCTCCGCTCCCGAATCCCGCGAACACCGACACGGCGAAGACGCCGGCTGCGAACAGCGTGACTGGCGCGAGCGCGTCGGGCGCCGCGAGCGCCACCGCGCCGCAGGAAACGCCGAAGTTCCTGCGCTACGTGCGCGCAGCGAGCGGTGGCGCGAAGGTGCGCAACATCTACGACGCGCAGGGCGTGTCGATCGCCGAAGTCGAGGCGGGCACGGTGCTCGCCATCCACGGGGAGCGCGCAGGCTGGCTCGAGGTCGAGTCGCCGGCGGGCTTCTCGGTGTGGGTCTACGGCGAGTACCTGACGCCGACCACCGAGTCGGGCGTGCTGTCGGTTTCGGGCAACGACGTGCGCATGCGTCCGCTGCCGTCGTCCGGCGCGGAAAGCCTGCCGCTGCGTCAGCTGCTCCAGAAGGGCCAGAAGCTGCGCATGCTCGGGCGCAAGGACATGTCGAAGCCGCTTGCGGAAGACTGGGTCAACGTCGGCTCGCCCGTCGGCACGCGCGGCTGGGTGGTGACGACCCAGACCGAGACGCTGCCGGCCGATCAGGACGGCGCCACCCTGTGGGGCGCGGCGGTGAGCGAGGCACGCAAGCCGCTCACGGGCACTCCGATCGCCGGTGCGACCGGAGCGGACACCGAGGCCACGACTGCGCCGTCGAACGCGAGCATCACGACGGACTCTAAGAAGATCAGCGCCGCGCTCGCGGACGCCGACAAGCAGCTCGCCGCGGCCCGCGGCGCGCAGGAGCAGGGCGGCACGGCGGACTACGACTCGGTCAAGGCCGCCTACGAGGCGGTGCTGGCCATGGGGCCGGGCGAGGCGACGACGAAGCTCGTCAAGGATCGCATCGAGCTGTGCAGCGCCTACGCCGACGGCGTCAAGCTCAGCGCCGAGCTCGAGCAGCAGAAGCAGTCGATCGACGCGGCCATGCGCAAGCGCCAGACGGAGATGGCCCGCGCGGCCCGCAGCCAGCCCTTCGACGGTCGCTTCGATGGCCGCGGCCGCATCGAGAAGGCCACGCTGCCCGGCGAGAGCCGTCCGGTGTACTTCCTGCGCTTCGGCGGCGAGCTCGTCACCGAGCTCGGCTGCGCGAGCGGTCGCCTGAACTTCGCCGACTACCTCGGCTGCGAGGTCGGCTTCAACGGCACCGAGACGCGTGGCCCGATCCGCAGCACGACGGCGGAGCTCAACCGCCCGCGCGCCTTCGAGGTCACGCGCCTTGAGGTGATCGCGGCTCCCGCGAAGGGTCAGCGCTAGTTTGCTCGCGCGCGGGAGGATCGCTCCGGTCCTCCCGCTCCGCACTTCCCGCTCCTCCCATGTGGCGCGCGATCGTCGACTTCTTCCGCCGCCTCGCGGCGCTCGGGCCCGCGGCCCCGCTGTGCGACTCGTGCAAGTGGGACTACGGCAGCGTGTGCAAGCGCCCCGAGCGTCCCAATGCCACGCGCTGCCCCGACTACCAGAGACGCTAGATCCCGGCGCGGCCTCGCTCGCCTAGCTCGCGCCCTCGGCCGCTGGCGCGGACTCGGCCTGTGGCAGCCACTGCGAGCGCACGCGCGCGAGCTGGCCCTGCTCGATGCCGGCGCGAATCTCGGCCATCAGCCGGTGGAACCAGCGGATGTTGTGATGCGTGAGCAGGATGGCGCCGAGCATTTCTTCGCTCTTCACGAGGTGGCGCAGGTAGCCGCGGCTGTAGCCGCTCGTGCAAGTCGGGCAGTCGCAGCGCGGATCGAGCGGGCGCTCGTCGCGTGCGAAGCGCGCGTTGCGCAGGTTGAGCGCGCCTTCGCTGGTGAAGGCCTGAGCCGTGCGACCGTGGCGCGTGGGCGTGACACAGTCGAACAGGTCGATGCCGCGCTCGATCGCGTCGAAGAAGTCGCGCGGGGTGCCGACACCCATCAAGTAGCGCGGCTGGTCCTCGGGCAAGAGCGGCGCCGCGGACTCGACGGCGACCAGCATCTCTTCGCGCGTCTCGCCGACGCTGACGCCGCCGATCGCGTAGCCCACGAGATCATGCGACGTCACAGCCTCGACCGAGCGCGCACGCAGGTCGGGGAAGGCGCCGCCCTGCACGATGCCGAACAACGCCTGCCCGCGCGCCTCGCCGCCGAGCTCGCGATGACGGCGCACGCAGCGCTCGAGCCAGCGGTGCGTGCGCGCTGTGGCGTCCTCGACGCAGGCGCGGTCACTCGGCTTCGGCGGGCAGTGATCGAAGGCCATCGCGACGTCGGCGCCGAGCGCAGCCTCGATCTCGACCACGCGCTCGGGCGTGAAGCGCACGCTCGCGCCGTCGACCACCGAGCGGAACGTGACGCCATCCTCGTCGAGCTTGCGCGTGTCCTCGAGGCTGAATACCTGGTAGCCGCCGGAATCGGTC
>SXGT01743878.1_pt1 | contig 16720 bp, 9 predicted proteins | sample 3176221 | NCBI WGS metagenome assembly SXGT01 (sample SAMN11356862, study PRJNA531348) | freshwater metagenome | isolation source: freshwater sample F1-120 | place: China: Fuxian Lake, Yuxi | collected 2017-12-25 | reverse complement strand
GGATCGACGTTGATGTACGGGTCGAGCTTCATGTGCGTGACGCGCAGGCCGCGCGCCTCGAGGAGGGCCCCGACCGATGCGCTCGCGAGGCCCTTGCCAATCGACGACACGACGCCCCCGGTGACGAAGACGTACTTGGTGCGCTTGCGGCTCATGGGACTCCCTCGGGGCTGTGTCGGGACGAAGCCGGAATAGCACACGCGAGAACCAGCGTCCAAAGGCGCCCGGCGCCCCGTCTCGCACCGGCGAGCGCGACGTGTAACTGTTTGTTTTGCAATGACTTCTGGTAACGTGGGGACGTGCCTCTGATCGCGGGTCGCTACGAGCTCGGGGCGCCGATCGGCGCAGGAGGCACCGCCACGGTATACCGGGCGAGGGATCGCGAGCGCGGCATCGAGGTCGCGCTCAAGCTCGTGCCGCAGGGCGAGGAGTCGCCCTCCCTGTTCGATCGCGTCAAGCGCGAGGCGCAGCTCCTCGCGCAGCTCCACACCCGCTACATCCCGAGGGTCTTCGACGTGGGGCGCGACGAGACGGGCGGCGTGTACCTCGCGCTCGAGCTCGTCACGGGCGTGCCGCTCGACGTCGCCGCGTTCGGGCGGGCGCTCTTGCCCCACGAGGTGCTGAAGGTCGCGCGCGCCGTGCTCGAGGGACTCGGCGCGGCGCACGAGGCGGGCATCATCCACCTCGATCTCAAGCCCACGAACATCCTCGTGCCGGCGATGCCGCGTGGCTTCGACCCGGCGGGCGTCTCGGCGCTCAAGATCGTCGATTTCGGCGTGGCCCGACGGTACGCGCGGCACGAGATCGCCGCGCTCATGGGGCAGAGCGCCACCCAGGACGGCTACGTCTGGGGCACGCCCCCGTACATGGCTCCCGAGCAGCTGACCAACGCCGCGATCGGGCCGTTCACCGACGTGTACGCCGTGGGGCTCATCCTGTTCGAGCTCCTCGGCGTGGGGCCGCTCTTCGAGGGTGAGGGGCTCCGCGCGCGGCTCCGGAGCCGCCTGTCCATGGAGCCCGTCCTCCTCGGCCGCGTCGCCCCGCCGTTGTCAGGCGCGCTCGCGCGGATGCTCGCGCGCCGGCCGGACGCGCGGTTCCGGGACGCGACCGAGGCGCTCGCCGCGATCGCGGATCTCGACACGGCCCGTCACGAGGTCGCGTCCACCGTCGCGAGGATGCCCGCCGCCGCGGTCGTCGAGCCCGAGCCTGGAGAGGCGCCGGGGGAGGATCGCCTCACGCCCACGCCGCCCAGCATGCGGGTGGTGCCGGAGAGCTACCGCGCTGCGCTCGCCCCGCGGCCGTTCCCTGCGCCGGAGATCGATCCCCGCCTGCTCGGGGCCCTGGCGCGCGCGCCCCGCCTCTCGCGCCTCGCCGACGCGGGGGAGACCGCGCTCGCCGACACGCTCGGCGCGCTGGATCTCCCGATGCTCGATGCGCTCGCGCGTCGCGAGCGCGGCGCCAGGATCGGCCGCGTCGCGCGCGCGCTCGCGCTCGCGCTGCGCCTCGAGATCGACGCGGCGGCCCTCATCCTCGAGCCGCTCCTCGTCGACAGCCCGGTGGCGCGCGCGGCCGGCGTCTCCGTGGTTGCGCCCTGTTCGCGTCGCGTGACGCGCGCCCGGGTCGATCCGGACCGCGAGGGGGCGCCGACCGCGAGCCTCGCGGACGAGCTCTCCTGCGTGTTCGTCACGCTCGGGTGTGCGTTCTCCTCGGTCCAGGACGCGTCGCGCGCGGCGCGGCGCGCGGCGCAGGTGATCGACCGCGCGGAGGGCAAGCCCGCGCTACGGTCTCTCCTCGTCACCACCAGGATGGCGCGACTGGCCGCGTCGGTCCTCGCGCGGGAGATGGCGCACGAGCCTGGCCTCGACGAGATCCGCGCGCTGTCGGCCGAGCCGGCGCTCTTGCCCTTCGATCGGCTGCTGAGGGGGCTCTTCGTCGGGGTCGTCGCGTGCTACGCGGATGACCGCCTCGCGCGCGTCGAGCTCGAGCGTGTCGTGCGCGTCGCGCAGGAGACGGGGATGACGCTGATCGAGGTCCGCGCCTCGGCGCTCCTCGGCGCCATCCTCGGCGAGATGCCTGGCCGCGTGGAGGCGGCGCTCACGGTGCTCGAGCGGGCCTCGACGCTGCTCGTCCACGGTGACGCCCCCCTGTACGAGCGCGTCGTCGAGTACAACCGCGGCGGGATCCTCCTCCTGTCGGGCCGGCACGCGGAGGCCGTGCCCCACTTCCAGCGCGCGCGCGCCGCGGCCAAGGAGGAGCGCTTCTTCGAGCTCGAGCTGTCGGCGGCCTCGAGCCTCGCGATCGCGCTCCTGTGCGCGGGGGAGCCCCGCGCGGCCGCCGAGGTGCTCGGCGACGTGTCCCAGGCCCGGCTCGGCGCGGCCTCCCCGCGCGTGTCGGCGTTGTACCGTCTCGCACGGTCCCTCGCGACCGTGGGCGACGCCGCGGTGTTTGCGTCGGATCTCCGCGAGGCCGAGGTCGACGTCATGCGCGCGGGGGTCGACGCGCGCGAGCTCGCGGATCTCGCGCTGGTCCTGCGGGCCATCGATCGCGCCGCGCTCGGCGACGACGTCGCCCTCGCCGAGGCCGCCGGCGAGCTCGACGACCGAGCGCGGAACCTCGATCGGGCGTCGGTGTACTGGCTCGACGTGCTGGAGGCCGTCATGGCGCAGCTCCCCGCCACCTCGCGCAAGGCGTCGCTCCTCTCCTCTCGCGCGAGGCTGCAGGTGTTGACGGGGCGCCTGAGGGACGCGGAGCGGCGGACGAGCGCGCCGCCGCCGTCCGAGGTGTTCTAGCTTCGCGCTGCGCCCCGTGGCAGACTCCTCCCCCGCATCGAGCGGACCCGCGCGAGGCATCGGTCCGCGACCCCGGAGACGTGAGATGATCGACCGCATGTCGTACGGGGTCCTCCCCGACAAGCCCCACACCGTGCTCCGCGCTCCCGACGGGGCGCTCGTGAACGAGGAGATGCTCACCCGCGGCGGCTTCTCGGGCGCTTTCGGTTACTTCTACCACCGGTTCCCCATCACGGCTGCGCACGACGTCCAGATCTCGTCGCGACGTCACCCGGTGGGCCGGCCCGTCGGGGAGGGGCAGGAGCCGGCGCCCCTGAAGCGCCGCCTCTACCTCTCCGACCGCGTCGCCGAGGGCGGCACCGTCCTCGAGTGCCGCCTCCCTCTGCTCGCGAACCGGGACGTCACGCTGTACTTCGCGCGCCCCACGAAGGCGTGCGAGGTGTGCTTCGCGAACGGCGACGGCGACGAGCTGTGGTTCGTGCAGGAGGGGAGGCTGACGCTCGAGTCGCCCTGCGGCCTGCTCGACGTCCGCGCCGGCGACTACGTGTGGATCCCGCGCTCGATGATCCACCGATGGAGGATCGACGCGGGGCCCGTCCGGATGATGTGCGTCGAGGCGCACGGTGGCGTCGTCGTGCCGGCCGATTTCCGCAACCCCGTCGGCCAGCTCAAGATGGATGCGCCTTACACGCATCGCGACTTCGTCCGCCCCCGCGGCACGGTCGCGTGGGACGGCATCGTGGACGGGCCGACCACGCTCGTGGTGAAGAAGGGCGGCGTCTTCACCGAGATGACGCTCGAGCACACGCCGTTCGACGTCGTGGGGTGGGACGGGTTCGTCTACCCGTGGGCGTTCCCCATCGAGAAGTACCAGCCGAAGACGGGCATGGTTCATCTCCCGCCGACCATCCACTCCACGTTCGCGGGTCCCGGCTTCCTGGTGTGCTCGTTCGTCCCCCGCGTCACCGACACGCATGCCCAGGCGATCCCCTGCCCCTACCCGCACTCGAGCGTCGACATGGACGAGGTCATCCTCTACTTGCGCGGGAACTTCACCAGTCGCCGCGGCGTCGGCCCCGGCGCGATCTCGCACCACCCCGCGGGGATCTGCCACGGCCCGCACCCCGGCGCCTACGAGAAGAGCATCGGCACGGTGCGGACGGACGAGCTCGCCGTGATGCTCGACACGTCCCTCCCGCTCGCGCCGACGGCCCAGGCCGCGGGGCTGGAGGACGCCGCGTACCATGACTCCTGGGCGGGGGGCTGACGGCCGCGGGGTGTGCGCTCACTTCAAGGCCGCCAGCCCGAGGTACCGCCCCTCCGCGCTCGGCACGTACCCGCGCGCGCGCTCGCTCGTCACCGCGATCTGATCCTCGTGGAACAGCGGGACGATCCAGAGTTCTTCCCGCACGCGCGCGTCGACCCTCGCGTAGATCCCCCTCCGCGCGTCCACGTCCAGCTCGCGCATCCCCTCGTCCAGCAGCCGGTCCAGCTCCGCGTCCCTCACCCGGCCCCGGTTCGACCCGTTCGGCGGGATCGATGCACTGTGCAAGAACACCCGCAGCACGTTCGGCTCTCCGAGCTCCGGGAGCTGGAGCGTGGCGGCCTCGAAGTCGCCCGAGCCGAGGCGCGCGAGCATCGTGCCGAGCTCGAGCGGCACGACCTCGACCGTGACGCCGGAGTCCGCGAGCGTCTGCCCGATGAAGCGCGCGATCGTCCCGCGCAGCCGATCGGTCGACGTGGTCAGCGTGAACCTGAGGTTCGTCACGCCCGCCCGGGCGAGCTCTTCCCGCGTCCTCGCCGGGTCGAACGGGCGGCCCTCCGCGGGCGTCCTCGCCCAGTGTCCGGGAGGGAAGATCGAGTCGGCCACCCCCGCGTGCCCCCCGAGGAGCGTCCGCGCGATCCGCGGCCGGTCGATGCCGGCCGCCACCGCCCGCCGCACGCGCGCGTCGGCGAACGGCCCGCGATCGGTGCGGAACACCATGTAGGTCAGGTTCGCGCCGGATCGCGCCGTCACGGCCACGCCCGGTTGCCGCGCGACCGCAGGCAGCACCACGGGCGAGAGCCCGTTCTGGATCAGGTCCGCACGACCCGCGAAGAGCCTGAGCGCGCGCGCGTTCTCGTCGCGCACCGAGCGGAACACCACCTCGTGCGCCGGGCGTGGGAGCGCGCCATGATCGCGCGGCGCGAACCGCACCTCCCCGCGCGCGAAGCGGGCCGTCTCGAAGGGGCCGAGCCCGTCGAGCGACCCGTCGAGCCGGGGCGGTCCGTCCGCTTCGTCGGCGCGGAGCACGGGGACCTCGAGCGCCGACAGCAACGTCGCGTACGGACGCTTCAGGCGGATCCGCACCCGCCGCGCTCCGAGATCGTCCACGCCGGCGACCGGCTCGACGACCTGCGCGTGTCGTGACCCTGCGAACCCACGGATCGTCGCCGCGACGTCGTCGGCGTCCACGGGCTTGCCCGAGCGGAACCGGACGTCGTCGCGCAGCTCGACGACCAGGGCCAGCTCCCCCTCCCACCGCCACGATCGCGCGACGTACGGGACCGGAACGAGCGTGTCCGGATCCAGCCGCGCGAGCCCGGCGTGCACGAGCCGGCTCGCCCGGAGCGCCAGCGCGTCGCTCGCGAACCGGGGATCGAGGCCCTCGATCTCGGTCGGGACCAGCACCTCGAGAGGCCGTTCGCGCGCGCGCTCCCCGCCACACCCGATCGCGAGCGCCAGGAGGGCGACGGCGAGCCGGCCTTCTTTCCCGGCCCGAGCCGTCGTATGACGTTGTCCGTGAACCGCCTCCGCGCTGCCCTCCTCGCCGCCGCGATCCTCCTCGCGACGGGTGATCCCCCTCCGCGAGCGGACGCCCCGGCCGCCGACCCGCACGTCGCCGAGCTCGACGCCGCCGTGAAGGCGCTCGTCGGCAAGGTCCGCGACGCGCAGATCGGCGTCGAGATCCTGGACATACACACCGGCAAGGTCCTCGCGGCCCACGACGCGCATCTTCCGCTGAACCCCGCCTCGAACGCCAAGATTTACACGGCCGCCGCCGCCCTCGCCACGCTCCACGGCGATCACCGCTACACCACGACGCTCTCCGGCTCCCAGAAGGGAGCAACCGTCTCGGCGCTCACGCTCCGCGGCCACGGCGATCCGTCGCTTCGCACCGCCGACCTGTACGCCCTCGCGCAGGACCTACGCGCGCACGGCGTCAAGAAGGTCGACGGCGATCTCCTGGTCGATCAACGCGGCTGGGACGACCAGACGACGCCTCCCGCGTACGAGCAGAAGCCTGACGAGTGGGCCGCCTTCCGCGCGCCCGTGAGCGCGGTGGCCGTGAACGAGAACACGATCATCCTCGCCGTGCGGCCGGGCGCGGAGGGCAAGAACGCGCAGATCGCGTTCGATCCTCCCGGCTTCGTCGACGTGGAGGGGACAGTCTCCACGGTCGAGAGCGGCGCCGACAACGTGTCGCTCGTCCTGTCCCCGACGGGCCGCCGCCTCTCCGCGAAGGTGGGCGGCACCATCGCGCAGGGCTCCCGCCTCGTCCGCTACACACGCCGCGTCGACGATCCCCAGCTCCTCGCCGGGTACGCGCTCCGCGCCGTGCTGGACGAGGTCGGTGTCAAGGTGGCCGGCGAGGTCAAGCTCGCCGCTGGCGGGGGGCGAGGCGTCGTCCTCGCCAGGCACGACTCCGAGCCCTTGTCCGTGCTGCTCCACGCGCTCGGCAAGCAGAGTGACAACTTCTACGCCGAGATGATCTTCAAGTCCCTCTCCGGCGAGACGAGGAAGCAGGCGCAGGCCGCGTCCTCCGCCGAGGTCGTCGCGAGGCTCCTCGAGCGCCACGCTCTCGGCGACCCGGGGGTGGTGCTCAAGAACGGTTCGGGCCTGTACGACGCAAGCCGCGTCACCGCCCACAGCGCGGCGAAGCTGCTCCGCTGGGCGTACCGCGAGCCGGCGATCGGTCCCGAGTTCGTCGCCCACCTCGCGACGGGCGGCGTCGACGGCACGCTCCACAAACGTCTCGGGCACACGCACCGCGCTGTCCGCGCGAAGACCGGCACCCTCGACGACGTGATCGCCCTCTCGGGCTACGTCCTCGCCGACGAGGGACGCTCCCCGATCGCGTTCTCGATCGTCTTCAACCGGGTGCACGGAAAGGGGGCGACCGCGCGCGCGGCCGCCGACGCGCTGGTAGGTGCGATCTACAAGTACCTACACCCTAGCTAGTCGCGCATGTGCTTGCGGATCTTGCCGAGGGCCTGCTCCTGCAGCTGTCGGATCCGCTCGCGGGACAGGTTGTACTTGTCCCCGATCTCCTTCAGCGTCAGCTCGTCCTCGTCGTCGAGGCCGAAGCGCCAGCGGATGATTCGCGACTCGATCGGGGTGAGCGTTCCGAGCAGTCGCCGGACCTCCTCGGACCACTTGTGCGAGACGAGGCTCTCGTAGGGCGACTGCATCTGCTCGTCCTGCAGGAAGTCGATGAACTTCCGCCCGTCCTCGTCGCCCACGGGCCGATCGAGGGAGAACGGGGTCTCGGCCCAGGCGCCCTTCACCTTGTCGAGCTTCTCCTGCGGGATGCCCGTCTCCTTCTCGAGCTCGACCATCGTGGGATCGCGGCCCATCCGCGCGATCACGGCCTGCGTCGCGCGCTGCACGCGGTTGTGCGTGTCGAGCATGTGCACGGGGATGCGGACGGCGCGTCCCTTGTCGGCGAGCGCGCGGCTGATCGCATGGCGGATCCACCACGACGCGTAGGTGGAGAAGCGGTAGCCGCGCGTGTGATCGAAGCGCTCGACCGCCTTCATCAGCCCGATGTTGCCCTCCTGGATGAGGTCGATCAGCGGCAGGCGCCCGCGGTTGTAACGCCGCGCGATGGAGACGACGAGGCGCAGGTTCGCCTTCACGAACTTGTTCTTCACGCGCTTCGCGTGGACCCGCGCGCGCGCGACGCCGTCGAGGAACTTCGTGTACGCGGCCGTGACGTGGACGCGCGGCCTGGCGAGCAGCACGCCGGACTCTGGCCCCGCGCCGTCCTCGCCCGCCGGCGTCGTGACGTTCACGGGAACCTGCCCCGCCGCGCGAACCGCCTCCTCGCAGTGGAGGATCCACAGGCGGTCGCTGTCCGCGAGCCGGATCGAGCGCGCCATGTTCTCGCAGGTCGCGCGGTAGCGCTTCTCCTGGTGCTTGGTCAGCTTCTTCTGTTTGCGAAACGCGCGGCCGTAACGACGGAGCTCCGCGATCTCGGGGACCTCGATCAGGTCGTCGCCGGTCGGGAGGTCCTTCTCCAGCGCGTCGAGCGCCAGATCCATGACGGGGAGGTGGGCGAGGATCGCCGTCCAGTGCAGGATCTCGGCTGTCTCCACCTCGATCGCCGTGGCGAGCTCCTCCTCGGGACCCATCACGGGGTGCGTCGCCATCTCGCGGAAGTAGCGCGCGAGCATCGAGTCGCCCCCGCCCTCCTCGATCTCCTTCGAGGTGGGCCTGGGCTCCGGATCGTCCAGCTCGGCGACCGCCTCGGCCGCGAGCTCCTCGAAGTCCTCCTCCGCGTCGGGGGTCGCGGGGCTCGCGGCGTCGACCGCGTCGGGCACGATCGAGAGCGGAGCCTCGTCGACCACGTCCTCGACCTCCTCGTCGGCGTCGAGGATCGGCGCGGGTGCCTCGCTGGCGCGCGGACCCCTCACGTCGGCGGACGCGGCGACCAACTTCCTCTGGAGGTCCTTCTTGGGCTTCGCTCGGGGCATGTCGAGTGCTCTCGCGTTGCTCCGAAAAAATCTCGGTGCGGCTTTGACAACAGGTGCTCTTGAGGTCAGACCCATGAAAGCTCTCGCTCTCTCCTCGCCCCGCGCCAGAAAGCTGCGCGGAGGGTCGGCCGGAGGGTCCGACCAAAAACTTACGGGATAAGGTGTGGGGTTAGAAGCCGAGATTCACGCGAGCGGGCACACCGCTCCAGGTCCGTTTTTGCTGCAACATCCATTCCGGGCGGAATTCCGGTAGCGTCGCGGTTCGTGATCGGTGCGCCTTCACTCTACGCGCGTGTGCGTCGCGCGGTTGGGGATCGCCTGGACATCTCGATCGCCCTCTGCGTGGGTTCGCTGATGCACACGGCTGGCCACGCCTCGGTGGCCTGGTTGGCGGGGGCGCTCGTGGGCTCACTCGGGGGCGCGGCCCCGGTGGTGGACGTGCGATCCAGGGCCGCGGCGCTCGTCTCCCTGAACGCCTCGCCGCTCACGTTTGCCGTGCTGGGGCTCGCGGCGATCACGGTGCGCGCCGTCGGATCGGCCTCGGCTGGCTGGAGCGAGGAGCGACTCGCGCTCGAGGTCGGGTCGCGCCTCCGCCTCGAGACCCTCGCCTCGCTCCTCTCGGGAAAGCAAACCTTGTTGCGCCCACCTGATCGGTCTGTCGCGGTGCACACCCAGGACGGCACGTCCGCGCTCACCTCGGACGTTCGCACAGTGGAGGAGGGCGTGCGCTCGGGGCTCCTCGCCGAATGGCGAGCGGTCCTCCAGATCCTCCCCCTTGTGTGTGTGAACGTGGTGCTGTCACCCACTCTGACCGTCTTCGCGTTCATGGTCCTGATCCCGTTCACGGTGCTCGTCCGGCGGCTCCGAGGCGCCTACAAGCGAGAGGCGCGTCGCGCCGCCGAGGAGGGAGACGAGATGCTCGACGCGGTCGGCGAGGCGGTCCGACACGCCGACCTCTGGCGTGTGTCCGGCGAGCAGCGCAAGATCTCGGCGTGGGTCCGGCGGGCGGGGGACCTGGTCGGCGCGAGGCGCGCGGTGCTCGAGGGGCGGGCGCGCCTGGTGAGCGGGGCGAGCGAGGTCCTCGGGGCGCTCGCGCTGCTCCTCGTGATCGCGCTCGCGGGAACGCGGTGGATGGGGCTCGAGCCGCGCGTCGTGGTGCCGTTCATGATCACGTTCTTCCTCGCGTACCAGCCCGTGCGCGAACTCTCGCTGGCGCGGCTCGCGCTCTCGAGGGCACGCGTCGCGCTCGAGCGCATGGACCCCTGGCTCGTGCGCGGCGCGACGAGCGACGACGCGGAGCCTCCCGGGACGCGGCCCGCGCTCGGCGTGCTGGAGGTGCGCGGGCTGACGGTCGCTCCGGGGCTCGTCGAGCCGGTCTCGTTCCGCGTCGAGCCCGGCCAGATCGCCGTCGTCACCGGCCCGGTGGGCAGCGGCAAGACGACCTTGCTCCGCGCGCTCCTGGGGCTCGAGCGACCGTCGACGGGCGCGATCCTCCATGCCGGGAGGTCGATCACGGAGGATCCCGTGGGTCCTGCGCGACCCTTCGCCTGGGTCCCGCAGGACGCGCCCGTCCTGGCCGACACGCTGGCCGAGAACGTCACGTTCGCCGCCGCGCGACCTGGCGTGACGGCGAGCGAGATCCTGGACCGGCTCGCCTCGCCCCTCGGGATCGGCGAGGACGAACGGCTCGGTCCCGGCGGGCGGCGAGTGTCCGGCGGTGAGCGCCAGTGGATCGCGCTCGCTCGCGCGTTCGCGACGGACGCGCCGGTGCTTCTCCTCGACGAGCCGACCAGCTCGCTCGACGCCGACGCGCAGATGCGCGTCCTCGCCGCCATCGATCTGGCGCGCGGCGTGCGGTCCTTCGTGATCGTGACCCACCGACCGGAGCCTTGCGCGATCGCGGACGTCGTCGTGCGGCTCGGGCCTCCTTCAGGGGCGCCCCAAAGGGAGCCGCCGATGGTATCCTCCGGCGAATGCGCGCGGGTCCCGTCTGCCTCGTCGTCCTCTTCCACGTAGCCGCGCTCGGCGGGTGCGGCGCGTCGGCGCTGCACCGCGCGGCCGAGCGTGGGGACAACGCCGCGCTGTCGAGCGAGATCGGGCGCCTGCACAAGGCGGGCAAGCTCTCGAACGGCGACGCCCGCGACCTCGCGCGGATCGTCGCGCGCCGCGAGCTCGAGCGCGCGAAGGGGGACGAGGCGGTCCACCGTGTGCGCGATGTCCGGGCGTGTGCCGCCGAGATCGAGGGCCCGCTCCGCCTCCGCATGAAGACCCACGACCTCGCAGGCGCAGAGGCGGCGATGGCCCTCTTCGAGGACGGTGGCCTCTCGCGGGGCGCCGCGCGGAGCCTCCTCGCGGACGCCGACGAGGCGTGGCGCGCGGTCGGCATTCGTACGCTCACCGGCGAGGGGGACGCGGACGCGCGCCGCCGCGCGATGGTCGACGCGAGCCCGCGTGTCCGTCGCAGCGCCGTCCGCGCCGCGCAGGTCGCGGTCGACCCCGCCGACTTCGACACACTCGTCGACACGGCGCGCGTCGACCCCGATCCCTTCGTGCGCACGGACGCGGTGCGCGCCATCGCGCTCCTCGCGGGCGAGCGGGGTCCGAACGCGCGGGCGTCCGCACTGGCGGCGCGGATCGCGATCGTCTTCCGCGATCTCCACGCGTCCGGCGACGACGCGGTGAAGGAGGAGATCGCGGCGTCCTGGGCGATCTCGCCCCTCTGGGAGAAGGGCGGGCGCCAGGCCCTCCGGGTGCTCATCGCCACCTCGCACGGTCCGGGCGCGATCGCGGGGGCCGGCGCGATCCTCCGTCGTCCGGCGCGCGAGGTCAGGGAGAGCCGGGAGGACGCCGAGGTCCTCGAGAGCGCGACGACGATGCTCGAGGAGACCCTCGCGAGCGCCTCGCGCCGCGATCGACTCCACGCCCTCGCGCTCCTCCCCCTGACGAAGCGCACCATCAAGCCGGTGAAGGGCGCGGCGGCGGACGAGAAGGATCCCGAGGTGCGCGTCGCGGCGCTGTCCCGGCTGCTGGGCTGGAGGCCCGACAGGGACGCCGCGCGCGCGGAACTCGAGCAGTTCGCCGCGCAGACGATCGACAAGCCGCTCGCCGCGCGCGCGCATCCACCTCGCGAACTCGGGCGACGGCCGCATCCAGGCGTGGATCGAGCACGATCTCCGCGCCGACGATCCGCGCGTCCGGCTGGCCGCTGCCGCGGCGCTCGCCGCGCTGGGCCGATCGGCGCGCGGGGCCCCCCTCCTGTCGGATCCCATCCCGGAGGTCCGGACACGCGCCGCGTGCCTATTGATCGCGGGTGCCCGCTAGCGTACTACCGCGCCATGCGTTTGCGCCTCCCCGCCCTGCCCACGCTCGCGCTCGCCGCGTGCCTCTCGCTGTCCACCACCGGCTGCATCAAGGCGATCCTCGCCGACGGCCAGATCAAGTCGACCCGCGAGGGCGCTGGCGCGGCCGACACGCTCGGCGACTACGAGGTCGCCCGCGCCGCCTCCTCCGCCGGGCTCATGCAGTTCGAAGGCATGCATCGCCTCCGCCCGAACAACCCCGACGCGCTGTTCCTCCTGCTGAAGGGCTGGGCCGGCTACGGCTTCGCGTTCGCCCAGGATGACATGGAGGTCGCCCAGCTCCAGAACGACGACGAGCGCGCCGAGTACCACAAGCGTCGCGCGAAGCTCGCGTTCGACCGCTCCGTCTCGTACGGCGTCGAGCTCGTCGGCAAGTACGCCGAGGGCTTCGAGGAGGCGAAGAAGACCCAGCGAGGGCTGAAGGCCTGGCTCGACGAGCACTTCGACGACAAGGCCGACGGCGACGTCCTCTACTGGCTCGCGAGCGCGTGGATGGCCCGCGTCAACCTCATGAAGGAGGATCCGGACCTCGTCGCCGAGCTCTACATCGGCGTGACCATCCTCGAGCACGCGAACAAGCTCAACCCGGAGTACGCGAACTACGGCGCCCTCAACAACCTGGCCTCGTACCACGCCCGCGCCTCGATGGCCGAGCTGGACGAGGCGCAGAAGCTCTTCGAGGAGGCCCTGGCCAAGACGCAGCGGAAGACGCTGATGGTCCAGCTCAACTACGCCACGCGGTATGCGTGCAACAAGGGCGACAAGCCCCTGTTCGACAAGCTCATCAACGAGGTCCTGTCGTCCGAGGACCCGGATCCGAACCAGCGCCTCGTGAACACGATCGCGAAGCGCCGCGCCAAGCGCGCGCTGGCCAAGGCCAACCTGCAGGACTGCGCCTTCAACAACTGAGTCCTCGCCCCGATCCTTCATGAAAAACAGGGTGACGGGCGGGCGAGCCGTGCTACGTGACGCGCGTCCTTTGAATGATCGGGCTCGTCCGGCCGTCCTATGACGGCTCATTTCCCCGCCTTGCACCGCTAGACAGGCGTCCAGCCTGGGAGGTCTCCGATGTCGCGTAAACCGGTCCTTGCCGTCACCCTCTTCGCCGCCGTCCTCGGCTTCTCCACGACCGCGTCCGCCGACGGCGGCCCCTGCGACGGTGGCCCCGGGACGTGCATCAAGATCGGCACGCTGGCCCCCAAGCAGTCCCTCTGGGGCACCGTCTTCCAGGCGTGGGCCAAGGGTGTGAAGGAGGAGTCGAAGAACGACCTGGAGCTCCAGTTCTTCTACAACGGCACCCAGGGTGACGAGGCGGCGATGGTCGCCAAGATGCGGAACAAGCAGCTCGACGCGGCGGCCATCACGGCGCGCGGCATGGCCTTCATCTGGCCGCACATCCTCGCGTTCCAGCTCCCCGGCGTGTTCACCAACTGGGAGAAGCTCGACAAGGCGCGCAACGCTCTCCTCCCCGAGCTCCAGGCCGAGTTCGAGAAGAAGGGCTTCAGGCTCGTCGGCAACGGCGACGTCGGCGTCGCGCACATGATGTCCAAGGGCGGCCCGATCAAGGTGCCGGCGGATCTGAAGAACCAGAAGTGCTCGTACATCACCGGCGACAACGTCGGGTCCACGTTCCTTCGGGTGGTGGGCGTCTCGGGCACCGCGCTCGAGGTCCCGTCGATCCTGCCCGCGATCAAGAACGGCACGGTCACGGTCCTCAACGCGCCAGCGCTGGCCGCCGAGCAGCTGCAGTGGGCCCCCGAGATGGAGCACATCAACACGATGCCCACGGGCATCGGCATCGGCGGCCTGGTGTTCTTCACGGGCCCCGAGTCCAAGTACAACAACCTCTCCGAGCCGCAGCGCGAGATCCTCAAGCGCACCGGCAAGAACGCCGGCGACATCCTGACCGGCCGCATCCGCAACGCCGACAAGGCCTCGTTCGAGCGGGCGTCGCAGAAGATGACCCCGTACAACCCGAGCGACGCCGAGAAGGCCAAGTGGAATGAGGTCTTCGCGCAGGTCTACTCGCAGGTGTGCGGATCGGCGCTGGACGCCGGGTTCTGCGGGCGCGTGAAGGCCGCGGCGCAGTAAGACCGCGCGTCGTCCCGGGCCATTCGCAGCGGGAACGACGAACATCCGGGATCGGGCCCAGCGGCGTTTATCGCGTTGCGCGGCGCGTTTTTCTGTATCCTCGGCCCCGCCATGGCCGACGCGAAGAACCACGACACGAAGCCCACGGCGGAATCCGACAAGGCGGGGGCGGACACCGGAACGCCGCCCGCCGAGACCGGAACGCCGCCCGCCGAGACCGGAGCGCCGCCCGCCGAGACCGGAACGCCGACGGCCGTGTCTGGAAAGCTGAAGGCCGAGTCCAGCACGCTGAAGGCCGAGGCAGGCGCGCCGGAGGCCGAGGCAGGCGCGCCGGAGGCCGAGGCAGGCGCGCCGGAGGCCGGGGCCGACGCGCTGAAGGCCGAGGCGAGCGCGCCGCCCGCCGAGTCCGGAGCGCAGACCGCGGAGGGTGGACGGCAGGCCGCAGACAGCGCCCAGCACGCAGCCGACGCCGGACCGCCGACGGCATCCGACGAGTGGCCCGTCCAGCCATGGGGCGCCCCCCTCGCGCGCCTCGACCGGAAGTGGACCCAGCTCGAGGCGCGGCTCGCGTGGTGGGTCCTCGGCCTCGAGATCGCCACGCTCTGCTTCGCCGTCTTCATGAACGGCATGTCGACCGGCAGCGACGGCGCCGCGAAGAGCGGTCTCGTGCTCCGCGTCGTGCTCACCGCCGGCGCGCTCGGCATGGCCGCACACCTCGGCGCGAAGAAGCACAAGCACCACGACGCGATCGTGACCGCCGCCGTCGTCGCGGGCGCGGTCCTCGGGCCTCTCTGGGCCAACCTCGGCGTCGACTACTTCGGCAACGCGCGCAACTGGATCCAGAACGCGTCCGTCGTCTCGCTCGTCGGCGGCATCTCCAACCTCGCGAAGCGCCTCACGATCTGGCTTGCCCTCCTCGGCGCCTCCGTCGCCACGGCGCAGGGCAAGCACATCAACGTCGACGTCGCCATGCGGTTCCTCAAGCCGCGCCAGCGCGTGCCCGTCGCCGTCGTCGGATGGCTGGCGAGCGCGATCGTGTGCTTCGCCGCCGTGTGGGGCTTCATCGATCAGATCGCCATCGAGAACTTCAAGATCGAGGACGTCGTCAACTGTCCCGACGATCCCAAGAAGGCCTGCCCCATCCCGGTCGGCAAGCGCCTCGGCGAGATGGCGCACCACGTCCGGCGCGATCTCTTCCTCGCGGGCCGGCAGATCTCCCTGGATCTCAAGTCGATCCCGAAGGTCGCGTCCGGCGCGAAGTACGACCAGTACCTGACGCCCGCGGAGTGGAACGCGTGGGTGCGCGGCGAGCCCGACTGGACGCACCACTTCCCCGAGGCCGACGTCAAGAACATGTACGTGGCCGAGGAGGCGAGCGCGCTGCCCCGCTCGCCGATCATCGTCGTCCCGGGTGCGGCCGAGAACACGCAGGAGCTCCTCATCCGGGAGCTCAACCTCATCTTCCCGTTCGGGCTGTTCATCATCGCGGTCCGCTTCCTCCTCCGCTGCGTGCTCGCGATTTCCGGTCAGGTGAAGGTCGATCCGGATCTCGCCCACGCCGACGACGAGGAGGACGAGAAGGCTCTCGATCACAGCCACGAAGCCCTCCCACCCACGCCGCCGGATGAACCGCCCGGCGCCGCGCCCGCGAAGGGAGGTGCGGCATGACCGCCGCGGTCACGCGTACGCCGCCGTCCGCCAAGGCGGTCAGGCTCGGTCTCGGCGCGATCGGCGCGGTCACGGCCCTCCTCGGCGCCGTGGGCGGCTTCTGGGTCGGTCTGATCGTGCTCCTCGCGCTCCTCGGCACGCCTCTCTTCGTCGTCATGGGCGGCGCGAGCGAGCTCGCCTGGCTCGTCCACCCGAGCGAGCGCTACCACCACCTCCGGTTCATCGCGCCCGAGATCCTCGCCTCGCGGTTCGCCGGGTCGCCCATCATCACGACGATCCCGCTCTTCACGTTCACCGGCTACCTCCTCGCGGAGTCGAAGACGCCGCTCCGCCTGGTCCGCGCGGCCACCGCGTGGGTCGGCTGGATGCCCGGCGGCCTCGCGATCGTGTGCGTCGTCGCGAGCGCGGTGTTCACGCTGTTCACCGGCGGGAGCGGCGTCACGATCATCGCCGTCGGCGGCCTGCTCTACCCCGCGCTCCGGCGCGAGGGGTACTCCGAGAAGTTCAGCCTGGGGCTCGTCACGACGGGCGGTTCGGTGGGCCTGCTCCTGCCGTACTCGCTGCCCTTGCTCGTGTTCGCGCTGGTGAGCGGTCTCGACATCAACCTCGCCTTCAAGGCGGTGATCGCGCCCGGGCTGCTCGTCCTCGTGATGCTATCCGTGTATTCTGCATGGGTCGGCGTCCGGGAGAAGGTGCCGCGCACCCCCTTCGTGCCGAAGGAGGCGCTCCTGGCCACGTGGGCGTTCAAGTGGGAGCTGGGCATCCCGGTCATCCTCGTCGTGGGGCTGAAGACGGGCCTCGCGCAGATCGACGAGTGCGCCGCGCTGGTCGCCCTCTACACCCTGTTCATCACGCTCTTCGCCTACAAGGACCTCACGCTGAAGAGGGACATCGTCCGCATCGCGAAGACGTCGATGAGCCTCGCGGGCGCGGTCATCCTGATCCTCGCGATGGCCAACGCGCTCATCAACTACGTCGTGCAGGAGTCCATCCCCGGCAAGCTCCTCGAGTTCATGCTCAAGAGCGGCCTCGACAAGCCGTGGCAGTTCCTCATCGTGATGAACGTGTTCCTGCTCG